>Ga0164297_10002643_pt1 | contig 17465 bp, 21 predicted proteins | sample GEODES058metaG_FD_113539 | JGI IMG/M metagenome (GOLD analysis project Ga0164297, IMG submission 113539) | Dystrophic lake water microbial communities from Trout Bog Lake, Wisconsin, USA - GEODES058 metaG | ecosystem: Environmental > Aquatic > Freshwater > Lake | place: USA: Trout Bog Lake...
AAGGAACCTCAGGCAGCGGCCCTCGGGCCGCTGCCTGAGCGGCGGCCGTGTTCTTCTTGCGTGGCATATCCATCCTCTCTACCTCTCATGATATGCCTCGCCCACAAAATCCCGGATACCCCCGTCAGCGCACCCGGTGGAAGTCGAGATTAAATCCCTCATCGTTCGCGCGAGCCTGCCACACCTCAAGCATCGGCCTACGCTCAGCGATCTCATCCGTTAGGTCCGCAGCGACTGTCGGTGTCATCGCCGCGCCTAGCGTAACGCCGGTGAGCGCCGTATCTGGCAGGGTTGCGTATTGGCCGTCCCAGACTAGCCCCAACCTTCGGAACTCAAGTTGCGCCGGTTCGCCAGGGCCAACAACGCGGATGGCCCGGTACTCGGCTTCGTAACGCCAGCCCTCGGCTTTGGTTAGCACCATCACACGCGCGCTCTCATCGGGTGCGATCCGGTCGTGTTGCGGAAACGGGTACGCCGGGTACTCGTCGGTGTAGTGGACCTCGTACGCCTGATTGAACGGCGCAACGTGAGGGGCGAAGTGAAGTGAAAGGCCTTTATGCCCATCAGCATAGTGCGACCACATTAGGATGGGCTTCTGCGTCGCACAGACACTGTAGACCCAGAAGCTTTCGTCTATTACTTCGGCGAGCGACTGCTGGTGTCCTTTGAGTGACAGCGCCGCGAACTCGCGCCCTTTGATGAGCCTTTCGGCCTCGAACTCTGCTCGTTCTCTCGGTGTACCCTGCTCGACGGCGTAGTCGACAAGATACTTCCGGACTTCCGACAATTGAGCCTCCGGGTCGTCGTGAATGGGCACCATTCGCGGCCGACCCTCGAAGGGATCATTCAGCTCGGACATCCGCGAGAAGCGGATGCGATTGTCGAACAGAGTTTCGCGGACCCAGCCGCGCTCTTTATCCGCCGGATCTGCTCGATACGAGCGGAACTTATAGAACCTGCCGGGAGGTGTCTTCGGTGAGGTCACGCGCAGCTAACGAGAGCAGGGAACAACCATCCCGGGCGGGGCCGCTAGATTTCCATACGGGTCCACGACGTAGCCCCTCGCACCCAAGCATGATGCCCACACGCTGCAGCTCGCCACCACCTGACTACTCGATGCGCCACCGTATGCGTTAACCGCCGCGGCAGACACCCGCTGCTGGGATTCCTGCAAACATTCGTAGCGGTCCTTCATGAACTGAGCCTGTGTCGTGTCAGCCCTCGTGTAGTGCAAAACTTGCTGCATCGGTCGGATCGGTGCGCATGCCACGGTGGCAGCGCCAATGATTGCGACGATAGCAATGCGGCCTAAGACCGACGTAGTCGAGAACATAAACTCCCCCAGGTGTGCTGCAAAAAACCCGCCGCTGCGTAATTACTCCGGCGCATTGTTTCGTGGTGGTTGACGGTCCGACCGCTCCGTGACCGTAAATCGGCAAGTCGAGTGGTACCCACTACCGTCGCCTGAGGGTGGCGACGAGATCCCGTGCAGTATCAGCGACGTGCCTGAGACATCGTCTGGACTGAGATGATTGAAGCTGATCATGGACGGCGTGAAATAGCGTGCAGGGTCCTCTATTGCTTCTTGTACGCGCTCGATGCGATAGGCGTCCTCGTCACGGACGAAGCCAGACAGTAAATGGACACCTGTCACTGGGTTAAGCCAGTGCCAGATGTCCCCGCTGTATTTTGCTGACTGCTTAACGTGGTCTTCGGAACATTCGCCCGTTACCTTCACGATCTCGATGAACTTCGCTTCCGGCAGCTGTGGCTTCGGCTTCGTGTCACAGCCACCAAGGAGTAGCAATCCACACGCCAGCGGAATGCCCCGCTTCATGGTTTGCGATCCTTTTTGGCAGGCCCGCCGACGCGCTTCAACGGCCCGCCCTTGGGGCCGATCCAAACACTCACGGGCCCGTCGGTGCGCGAGTCGTACCAGAACTTGGACCCAATCGGGGTCGGGTTAGCAGGTGAGGGCGACTTTGGCTTCTTGGTGCTCATTGGTCGATTCTAGGTCGAGTGCATGGTGCCAAACAATGCGACCAACTGAGCCATTTCAGGAACCATGCCGAGCGTCCTCGGCCGCCTCTTTGATGAGTCGGTCGGTTTCGCGTTTCACGTATGCCGCGTCGTCGCCGGGGACGAAACTGCTCTCTGCGTTGAGACAGGAGACTCCTAACCCAAGAGCTGACGGCCAGTCCCCGGCGTTCCACATCTCTCGGGCAGCCTTGGTCATTTCCTTGAGAAACGCCTTTCGGTCCGGACCGGACGCAGCGGAATAGGCTTCCGTCACCTCTGTGATTGTCTGATGAATGTTATTGAGGAAAGCGGATCGTGCGTGGCTGTTTGCGCCCTCTAAACGGGCGATAAGGTCGTTGTACTCTTTGCGCATCACCGTGCCTCGCGCGGCGCGCCACATGTCCAACAATCCCACAAGCGCCTCCCGGTAGCCGTGCGGCGGTCAAAGTCTCAGGCATTCACTCGAATTAAGGCAACGGCGTAACGCGCTTCTCGATCCGTGTGCCGTTACGGTCAATCTCGAACACAACCTCGGTTCCGTATCGAGACCGCAGCAGTTCGTTGCACTCGCGCGGCCCGTCAACGCGCTGCCCATCCAGCGTCAGAATGACATCGCCCGGAAGGATATCGGCTCGCGCAGCCGGCGAGCCGTCTACGAGGCCGACGACGACGACGCCCGCATTGGTTTGGAGCCGAGCGCGAGTCGCATCGTCGACCATGCCCCAGACGACGCCTAGGTGCGCCCGTACCTTCACGAAGAACACGGCGCCGAAGTCCGAGCGCGCGACGTTGTACGGCATCATCACAGTCTGCGTGCCGTACGTCGTGGTAGTCGCGGTTCCGTTGACGGTGGCAAAGCCACCGTATCCATTCACGGTTGCATTGCCGGTCGTGTAGGACGTGGTGTTGTTGGGCAGCGTGAGCGGCATCACGCCTGATACCGTGTGGGTGTAGTGCGAGGAGACCAACACGACGGCCGCGCCGACCTTCGTGGCTTGTTCCCGAAGTTGGGCTTGTGACACACGATTGGACGCGGCGTTGAAGTCGGCCGTTCCCACCACCGCATAGCCGCGCCGCTGCATCAATGCGATGTCGCGCTTGAAGTCGTTGGTCGAGAAGATCGCGAGCGGCTCGTTGCTCGGGACGTAGTTCTCGATTGTTCGGCCGTCCGGGTTGCCCTTGTAGAAGTTCGCGTACGGATTCGCGCAACCGGCTAGGACGGCCGCAGACACGATGGCCAGCGCGAGGAAGATTCCCTTCCGCATTTGAATCTCCTTCAGGTCTCCAGCTCGAAGAGCCGAAGATACAAATCCATTGTAGGGTCAAAGTTTAGCGTACGCCAGCGCGCGGCAGGGAGACCTCCGGAGAAACCGACGAAGGCGTCACAAGCTAGCTGATCGTCTCGACATCGGAGGGCTTGGGGGCACCCGTGACAGGGGCACACCGCCGGTGCCGGATCCGGGGCGAGATACCGGGATCTCGCCCCTTGCGACCTCGGAAGGCTAGACGAAGCCACGCTTCGGCCCGCCGGCGTGAATGCCCTTGAAGACATCCAGTGACCCGTCGCTCTTGGTCATGGGCCCCACCGCGACGTCGCCGCCCGGACCCCGCGGCCGAACCGGTACGACCGATCCGTCGCGCTTGAGCAGGCGCGTGAGCTTGCCAGCCTCGTCCGGATGCTTGGAGTCGGACAGCCGTGCGCTCACCGGCCGGTGCCCGCCGTTCGCGGCCTTCTTGGTGCGGAACGTCAGGTGGGACAGCACCCCCTGGGCGACCTTCCGGCGCGCGTCCTCGTCGTGGACCTTGCCACGGACGGTGATCCGGCGGGCCTTCTTGTTGCGAATGGTGGACTTGATGCGGGCGACCGCCTCGTCCTCGTCGCGATTGCCGCCGACGTGCACGACGCCGTGATCGTCGAAGTGTTGGGCCGTGCGCGTGTAGTCGAAGTCGCGGAAGGATTCGTCCAGCGACGCCGTGAAGTCGCCGTCCTCGTCCATGTCGTCGATCTTGAACGGCAGCTCGCGGATCGCAGGCGCGGGCGGCGCGGACTTCGTGAGCGTTGCGGGCATGGAGCGGAGTGCCGAAACCGTGGCGTGCATCTCCGGCGGCGTATGCCGTTTGAAGACACGCGTGTCGTCGATGATGCCGCGTCGTGCGTCAAGGATTCTCATTGCAGTGACTCCTAGTCAGGGACATGGGGGAAAGGTGCTCGCCGCGGCCCGAAAGGATTTACGCGACCCGCGAGCTGACGGGGTTTTGTTTGGCCCGGCACTAACCGTCTGATCCGGGCTGCGCGGAAGCCGAGGGACGCGCAGATATTCATTTCGGCCATCCTGTGAAACTGACGGACGTGATTCGCGTCCCGGGCATGTTCTGCCGGTCGCGTTGCTTCTGGGCCTCTCCGTTGAACGCGGCGAGTTCGGACTGCGCGAAAGCGAGCAAGCCTTCGCCGCCTTGGCGCCGGATCAGGTTGCTGACCGCGTAGCGCAGCGAGTCGATCAAGTGATTGTTCCGGTCCTCCGGCTCGACCAGAGGCAGGCCCGTCAGCCTGTCAATCTTGTACGAGTAGGAACGCAGCTCATCGATCAGGCGCACGCAGCGCGGGTGCACTTTGATGACCTCGAACGAACGCAGGAAGCTAATCCCATCCATGATCGACCCGGACCACTTCGGCGCGGCGACCGCGAACGGGTGGCCGTGCTTGGCAAGGAACGCAATCGACTCGGGCCGGGAGCAGTCGCAATAAATGGCTGACTGGCGAGAGCCAGGTATCGCGGTCTCGATCAGATGTGAGAGCACATCGAGTTCCACACGCAGGCCCCAGAACTCGTGCGACACGAGCAGCGTGCGGTCGTTGACGTGACAACGAAGGGCCGCAGAGGGATCGCCGCTGAAGCCGAAGTCGAGGCCCTGATACGTCGGCCAGTCCGGCGACGGCTCGAACTCTTCGACGGTCCACTTCTTGGCGAACACAATCGCGTCGCTGACGCGGCGCACTTCGCCGAGCCAGACGTGTCGGTAAAGATCAGGATCGACGCGCTCCATGTAGGCGCGCTCGTCCTCGAGCGCCGTTTCGCCGAACCATGGGTTGTCGGAATAGATCACGTGCCCATGCCGCACGTTGGGCCGCTGGCCATTGATGAACGACTGCACCACGGCGTCGGCGTCAGTTGGGTTGCAGGAGAGCCAGATTTCGGACCGATGGGCGCGGATGCTAGGTGACAGCACTTCGATGCTCCGGGCCGAGACGCTTTCCGACTCCTCGATCCAGACGAGTGAGATGTTCTCAATCGACTTCAGCGTGTTGATGTTGGCCCAGAGGCCCGCGAAGATGATCTCGCTGCCGGTGCTCAGGCACTCGATGCTGCGGTCGGTGACGTTGAAGAACGGCGCGAGCCCGAACGCGTCGATCTTCTCGCACAGCAGGTGATGGCTGGACTCCCGCAGGCTTCGCATGATCTCGCGGGCGCAGAGCACCCGACGCTTCCCAGCCAGCACATAGAGCACGATGGCCGTCGCAAACGCGTGCGACTTACCGGAACCACGGCCGCCGCTGCCGACCCGGTATCGGCTGAACACCGACGGATGCAACAGCCGGAACATCTTCGCCGTGAACGGCACGGCCTGAAAGCCGGGAGGCACGGGCGTGCCGTACGGAACGGCGACGAGGATCCGGGCCGAGGTTTCCCGGCGCAGTGCGGCGAGCCGGTCGCCGAGCATGGCGACCGACTCATCGAGGCCCATCCACTCGACGCGCAGCCGGGAGGCCGCCGCCGCGTTGGCGGCGAGCAGCTCCCCGGCACGGCGCTGCAACTGGGCCGGTATGCTCAAGCCCGCAGCCCTTCGAGGATCCGCTGCGCCTCGGCCTGAACTTCCAGCCGGAAGGTGCGCGGGATCTCGCAGCCCTTGAAGGCAGGCAGTTCCGGGTGCGGCATCACGAGGTGCACTTCGAGCCCGGCACCGGCCACGGCGCCCCGGGCCGTTGCCGCGTGGGCCAAGGCGAAGCATCGCCGGGTGCTTTCGAGGAACACGTCGAAGGCGACCTTGTGCTCGATGGCAGCGGCGTCGAGCGCCTCCAGCAACGCAGCACGTTCGAGGCCGGGCAGTTCGCGCTCGGTGGCGGCGATCCGGTCACGGTACGGCCTGAGTGCGGCCTCGTTTTGGACCGTGGCCGCCTTGCCGATCACGGCGGCCCGTTCGGCTTCGGCAAGACGCCTGTGCGCCTTGTCGATCTCGGCGACACGGTCCGGACGGTCATGGTCGAGCGTGCCATTAAGGGCATGGGTTGCCTCGGCCTCGACGTGGAGCCGCTCCAGCTCCGCCAGCTCGGCACGGGCGGTCGGTGCGGCGATGGCCGCTGCGTGATCGAACGGACGGGCACGAGCTGCGACGGTGGCGGCTTCGGCGCGTAGGGACTTGAGACGTTCGGCCGCGACCCTGAGCGCGTCGGCGGCTGGAGTTGCCGATGGCTCGGAGGCGAGGCCCAGGAAGCGAGTGACTGCGTTCATTGGTGGTGCTCCTGTTAGACGATTGCGCCGCTGAAGACGTCGCGCCAGTTGACGCCGTCGTGAAGGATGGCCTTCGACAAGGTCGTGTCGAGGTAGAGCATCCCGGCCAGCGGGCCGGGCATGTCGCCGTCGGTGAGAGCGTTCGGTCGCTGGGCGGTCGTGCCGGTCAGGTGGCCGGGAGAGACGAATCGATCAGCGGGCAACTCGAAGTTCGACGCGAGCACCGCCGAAGTGCCGACGACGACGTTGACGGGCGGGCCACCGGCGAATGGCGTCGCATTAGCGACCGTGCCGCCGGGCGGTAGCTTGTCGGCACGCGCCTGCCATGACTGGTAGCGGGTCGGATAGTTGTTGGGGTTGCCCATGGTCGTTACCTCTCCGGCCGCTGGCCGGTGTTGCTCTTGAAAATCGGACGCAGGTGTTCGAGCACCTCGGGCAGTGCGATTCGAAGTGCTTGGGAGATGTCACGGGCGGACAGGCCGCCCGCGTAGAGGCGCCGCATCTCGCGGCCGATCACTTCGGGATCGGTCGGCCGGTGGCGGTCGCGGTCGTGATAGGCGGGGAGAGTCACGGCGCGGCCCCGGATGGACCCGCGCCGGGATGCGCTAGGCGCGCATTAGGCGGCGGCTGCGGCCTTGGCGATACGCTGGACGGTAGACGTGCCGACGCCCAGCTCGCGGCCGATGCGGATCTTGCCGTGGCCCTTGGCGAGCCTGTCGCGGATCTGGCGCTCGGTGCGGGCGGTGAGGCTGGTAGGGCGGCCGAGCTTCTTGCCCTGAGCGCGAGCACGGGCGAGACCAGCGTGCACGCGCTCGACGATAACGGCGCGCTCGAACTCGGCGAACACACCTGCCATCTGTAGGAACGCGCGACCGGCGGCCGTGCCGGTATCGACCTGTTGCTGGTGCAGGTAGAGGCCGACGTTTTGCTGGCGCAGCTCGTCCACGAATGCGACGAGGTGCCCAAGGTTTCGGCCGATGCGGTCGATAGACCACGCGGCCACGACGTCGAGCTTGCCCTGCGATGCGTCGCGGGCGAGCTTGTCGAAGGCGGGCCGGGCGCCGCGGCCCTTGCTGCCGCTGATGCCGTGGTCGATGTACTCGCCGACGACGTCCCAGCCGCGTTGCTCGGCGACGCGCTGTAGTTCGAGCCGCTGATTCTCGACCGTCTGGCCGCTGGTGCTGACTCGCAGGTATAGGCCGACGCGCTTTGCCTTGGGGACCATGCCGATGCTCCGGTGGAAGTGACCGGACTCCAGTATACCAAAACACTTGTTTCGGTATGGCCGAGATCGCCCGGGCCAAGTACATGATCCGGCTCGACCACGGCGGCCGAAAATGCGAGGGGATTTTGGTATGGCCACGCGGCGAGGTTCACTGGGCCTCCTCGCTCTCATCGATGCGAGGCATCAGCTCGCCGGAGATCGCGGCGCCTGCGGGGTGTGGCGCGGCGTAGGGCAGGGCGGGAGCGAATCCTTGCCGCGCCTCGGCGGCCTCGACGGCCACGCGGAGCTGCTCGACCTTCGATAGCTCTTCCTCGGCCTGCATGAGCTGCGCGCCGACCTTGGCGACGAACGCGAGCTTGGTGCCGATCTCCGCAGGCACTTCGCCGCGACGCATGGCCCTGTAGAGCCTGCCGACCTCGATGCGCCAAGCCTTGACGCTGTCGAGTGCGCCGACGCGGGGCAGGGCCAGGAAGTCGGCCGGGCCTCGGGGCGACGTGCCTTTAGCTCGGTGTCGCCGCTTGCCTTTCGGCGGGGGCGCTGTGCTGGCAGAGACCCGCTTGGCAGTCGAATCAGCCACGGCGGGCGCCCTCGGCCGCAGAAGTAGGCACTACCTCAACTACCTCATTCTGAAAAACTGTTTTTCCTACGCGAGAGAGATACAAGGGGAGATCTCCATTAATGGCGGAATAGTGTTTTGGCGGATGAGGTAGTTGAGGTAGTGGTGCCGGGGCCGTCGTCCTCACCCTTCAGGGCCGTCAGCTCGCGGCGCAGCTGGGCGATCTCTGCGTCCCTCGCGTCGAGTTGCACGTGCTGGTGGTGGATCAGATTGACGGCAATCGGGTTGCGCCGAAGTCGGAAGCCACGCACGTACTTCACGCCGCCATCGCCTCGGAACACCGGATCGAAGCCGGTACGGTCGCGGAGCCGTTGCCAGAGGGAACGCGACGACATCGGCATGTGATTGTTGCGCTTCGCCCAGTCGGTATAGCTTGCCGTCACTTCAGATTGAAGCTCGCGGAACGGCACATCGGACTTCTTGGGATCGATCTCGACGCACTCGTCTATCCAATGACCGAGCGCATCGCTGTTGCCGCGGTAGGCTCGCATTGCGTCGGTCACGCACTTCGGCAGCTCGAAGCGGTACCCCCGAAGGGCATAGCGTCGCAGCCCGGCCAGTGCCCAATTCACGATGCCCGGCAGCTCGGCGCGAAGCTTCTGGCGTAGCTCCTTGTCCCGCTCGTGCTCCGGAATGACGACCGGGAACGGCACGACAAGCACGCGTGACCAGATCGAATCGTCGGTGCCGACAATGTTGGGGAGGTGATTGCAGCGGACCATGACCCGGGCCGTATTGCGGAACTGCACCGGGTCTTTGTAGTTGCCTCGCGCGGTGATCGTGTCGCCGCCCGTCAGGTCCTTGAGTGTCGCTTCGTCAACGACGGCGCCTTCATCCAGTTCCGAGCAGCCGACAAATCGCTTGCCACGCAGTGACACGAGGAACGGCGAGCTTCGCTCGGCATCGGTGCTCTGCCTGGCCTTAAGGATAATTGCGGCCTTGCTCGCGAGGGCGTAGTCGGGACCGAGCGCATCGATGAATGCTTCGAGGAAGATCGTCTTGCCGCTGAACGCAGGGCCGTGCGCGAACAGCGCCTCGTTCCGGTCGGCCCGACCGAGCAGCAGCGACCCGGCAACCTCCTGCTGGTAGCGGAGCAACGTGGGATCCCCGTCGCTCGCGCGTTCGATGAACTTGCCCCACGCGCGAGAGCGAAGGGAGGGGTCGTATGCGACCGGGCACGCCTTCGTTACCAGCAGCTCACGGCTGGGCACGAGCAGGTTTCCGGTGCTGAGTCGCAGTACGCCGTTCTGCATTCCGAGCAGGTCGGAATCGATGTCGAACTTCGCCGAGTCGATCTCGAGATCGCGCAGTCGCCCGGCGAGTGTGAGGGCGGCATCGATGGCGCCGCGCTTACCTGCGGAGTTTTGGAAACGCGCACGGGCCTTCGCGGCACCCTCGTTCTTCTCTGCCGCCAGTTCAGCGGCGAGACTGGCGACGACGTCCGCCATGCGCCGCTGGGGCTCGGTCGGGCCCGGCCGGTATCCCTTCGACGTGTAGGTGTACCACTCGTCCGCGACCGGATCGTGGCGGCAGTCGTCGCCGTGGCTGGCGGCGAATCGTTCGGATAGACCGATCTCAGTGAGTTCCCGGAATGCGTTCCGCAACTCGCGCACGGCCTTAGAGTCTCGCGCATGACGGGGTAGCTTCTGAAAGTCGGCGAGCTTGTGACCTGCGGCGAAGTAGTCATCGACGCCTGTCTTGCCTGACCCCAGGTCGGGCATCTCCACGTACTCGGGGACGCAGCCGAATCCAATGGCGGCGGCGTCCATGAATGAGAGTTGAGCCCTCCTCACGTTCAGATTGGTGCGCACGTCGGCATCGGTGATCAGGCTCACGGGACGGCCCGGCAACAGGAACTCGTGCAGCTCGGCCCGGATTGTGGCGCGGGCCTGCGCGGCAGTTGCGCCCGGTAGCAGGTGCGTGGCGGGCTCGTGCGTTCCGCCGCAGCCGTTGACGCCGACGCACGTCAGGCCCCGGCTTGCCGCAAGCGCGGCCTTGAACGGCGACTCTATGACGATCAGCGGCTTGGTCGAATCAGTCAGGTCAGCGAGCGTCACGGACGGCGGGCGGTATACCTGGAGCGGCTTGCCGATTGGCGTGCGGAACTTGCTGTCGTCGTTCGGGTCCTTGCCGCCGTCGAGGTTGAACACTTCGTAGAAGATCCGCACGACGCAGAAGGTCGGGTCGTCGGGGAACGGCAGGACGATACCCCCGCGAGGCTGGTAGCTGGTGCCACGGAGCATGGCGGCAGTGCTGCCGAAATGCCGTGGCGGATGGCCCTGCGACGTTCCGGGCCAGATTGACGCGACGGCGGGACCGTCGATCCAGCGGAGTCCGGCCTCGCGGACCGCCTTCTGCGTCCAGCCGCGACTCGGCAGGTAGTCACTTGCGAAGTCCGGCAACGCCTTGAGCACGACGGGAGCGCCAACCTTGGTGAAGTCGATGTCGTCGGTTGCACTCACGGCCGCACCGGCTCGCGCAGCACATGGATGGCACCCTTCGGAAATTTGCGGCGAACCTGCCACCATGCGTCGCACATGGTCAGCGTCGCGGGCAGCTCGACAACATGCTCGGTTCTCGCGTTGACCCGGGCGAGGAAGCGCCAGACGTCAGGCGCCGGATTCAAATCTGAATTTGCTATGCTTTGCACGTCGAGTCTCCACGAGCGCCGCACCGTTCCTTGGCCGGAAGTGCGGCGTTCGTCTTTGTGTAGGGATTAGGCCGCTGCGGTCTCGCCGCGCTCGACGCGCTCGATGGTTGGCGGTTTCCACCCGACTGCAATGCCGCCGATGAAGAAGTCGCGCGGCGGTAGCCGCCCGTCCTTTTCCATGCGCCAGCGAGTGACGTAACCAACGCCCCATCGGGTCTCGATGTCGCGTGGCCAAATCACACGCGGTGCGGCGTGAGGTGTAGTGGGGGTGCGGGCCGCCGCTTTGGTCGTACGCGAAGTGCGAACGCCAGCGGTCTGGGGCTTGCTTTTGGTTGACACGGGTCGCTCCATTCCGTGGGAGCGACGGCCAAAAATATGCCGCTGGCTCCCGTAGGAACTCAGCGGCCTGCGTGCTCTACCCGGCGTGGTTCATTCCGCCGGAGCACTCTGCGCGCCCCTCCGAGGAGGGACTAGGGTTCACCCGAGCTGCGTTACGCGGCGAAAGCCCGCGCCCCTTTTGGCCTGCACTCGGGAGTTCCATCCATAGAACTCACGCTTCCATTATAGCAAAACACGAAATGCCGTGAAATTTAGGACCCTCGTGCGGGCTTCGCCAGCGAGCCCAGGTGCTGTGCCCACTTCGCCAATGCCTCGCGTTTTTCATCGAGGTATTCATGCACGTCGTAAGTGCCTTGGATTCCGGGCGGCTTGTGGTTCAGCACGCGCTCGGCGATGTGCGACTGGACCTTCAGGCGGGAGAGCCCCGTGCGTACGGTGCGCCGCAAGTCGTGCAGCGTGAAAGTCTCGACCTTGTGCTTTGCGAAGGCGGGGAGGTGGCGCAGCACGCTTCGCGTCAGCAGCTTTGGGTCGGCTGGGCCTTCGCCACTCTCCGCTGGGAAAACGTACGGCGAGCGCCCGGCCGCGCGCTTCAGCACGCGGAACTCGGCCACGGCCTCCGGTACCAGCGGGGTGATGTACTCGACGCCTGTCTTCGCGGTCTCTGGCGGCACGCGCCACGTCGGCGCATCGCCGTCGAGCTTGAGGTCGGACCACTTGGCCAGCGCCAGCTCGCCCCGGCGGCATGCGGTGTACAGGGCGATGCGGATCGCGCTAGCGGTGCGAGGCGCGCGGGACAGCACGGCGTCAAGGTTGCCGAGCACAGCGGCAAGTTCATCGTCGGAGAGTGCTCGGTCGCGCGGAGCCTCCGGCCCGCCCGGTCGGAAGAGCAGTTGCACCGGCGACGCCTTGATGTGCTTGCGATGGATCGCCCACTTAAAGAGCAACCCAAGAGTGCCCGCGACCCGGTTGGCCATGACGTTCTTACCCCGGGCGACGATGCCGTCGAGCAGGGCGTCCACCTCGGTCGGCTCGATGCTACGCACGTCGCGGCCCTTCCACTCTGCCAGCACCTCCACGTCGAGGATGCGCCGCACGTACTTCGGATCCTTGTGGCGCTGCTCGATGAAGCGCGCCATGAAGTCGGCGACGACGGCCTCGATGGAGTGCTTGGCATCCGGGGCAGAGACCGCTGCGCCGACGGGCAGCGGGGCAGGCGGCCTATGGCGCCGAGGCCGACCACGGCGCGGATCGATGCCCTTGGCCGCTTGCTCGCGCGCCTCCCGGGCCATGCCGCGCGCGTCGTCTAGGCCCGTCGCCGGGAACGTGCCGAGCGGCATGCGGTGCTCGGTGCCTTGAAACCAGTACCGCAGATACCACGTGCGACTTGCACCGCCGCCCCGCAGCGGCCGGACGAAGAGTTGCAGACCGGGCTGCGCCGGGTCCGTGTAGGGGGAGGGGCGCGGCGGCAACGCAGCAAGGTGCGTGGCGGTCCACCGCTTCGGCGCGCGGTGCTTTGTATCCAGTGCTGTATCCAACGGCTTTCGCTGAGTTGTCATGGCGACAAATCCCTTGAATGGTTCCGACACAAGGCTTTTGTATCCAGTTTGTATCCAGTTCTCTCGCAACTCGATGAAACTAGATGAAATGCTGTGGAACCATTATACGCCATTAAATACAGGCACTTGAGACACAAAAGCGCCGTCTCTCAGACACTTGCGCGCCGATTTGTTATTGAATGGGGTGCAAGGGGTCGAGAGTTCAAATCTCTCCGTCCCGACCAATTTCAACGCGTGTGAGAGCGACGGGTGCCGGAGTCGGCAACCGCGCATCGGCGTTGGCGTCCGTGGCCGGACTGCTCGGCATGGTGCACGTGGCACCGGGCGGCTTCGCGTTGAGTTCGTGGGGGGCCACGGCCTTGAAGCTGGATATCCCGGCCGCCTTGAACTTGAAGGGTGGCGTGGGACTGTCACTGATCGAGATCGTGTTTGTGTTTCTCTTCGTCGACGTGTTCGACAACGTCGGCACGTTGGTCGCGGTGACGAAACGCGCCGGGCTCACGGCGCCCGATGGCTCCATTCCGCGCCTCAATCGCATCCTGCTCGTGGACTCTGCCGCCATGATGGTCGGCGCCGTGGCCGGCACGAGTCCGGTGACGAGTTACGTCGAGAGCGCCGCCGGCGTGGCGGCGGGCGGGCGGACGGGACTCACGAGCGTCGTGGTGGGATTGCTCTTCCTCGCCACGCTGCTCTTTGCGCCGCTGGTTCAATCGATACCGGCGGCGGCGACGGCGCCAGCGCTGATCTTGGTCGGCGCCTTGATGATCGGGTCGGTGCGGGAAATCGATGGGGCCGACCCGGTGGAGTCCATTTCGGCGTTTTTGACGCTCGTGATGATCCCGTTGACCTATTCGATCGCCAACGGCCTGGCGTTCGGCATCACGAGCTACGCGATCTTAAGTCTCGTCACCGGCCGGGCGCGGCGTGAGGATTGGGTGATCTACGTGCTGGCCGTGCTCTTCGCCGTTCGTTTCGTCTACGTGGCCTAAGCGCAGACGCGATGCGACACCGGGCCGTTCGTACGGCCCGGCATTGGATTACCGAACGACGAAGCCTTCGTCGAGGATCACTTCGCTCAGGATCCCGGCGGCGAGGTCGGACTCGATGCGCACGAGTTGCCGACTCAAATCGATCGAGACGCTCGCCGCGGGGTCGGCTTTCAGCACCGCCTCGGTAATCGCGACGACGCACTTTTGGCACGTCATCCCGTGCACTACAAACTCGTGATTCACCGTGATGCTCTCCAAAATGGGCGGTGGCCGTAAGAAGGCGACCGTTCGATTTACCCAACCGACGGCGGCGTTACGCGCTGGCATAGCGACGCGTTTGATCGTCCCCGGTCGGCGCGTGCACGCTGACATTGAACGACAGAATGATGCGGTCGAGCGTGCCCTGGTACGGCATCGCTTGGTGCGCCAGCCACGACGGGAACACGATCAGTTGCCCCGGGAGCGGCGCGACGTCCCAGGCATGATCCTGCAGATAGGCGTTACCAAAATCGTTGTAGGCGCCGCCGAGCAGCCCCGCGTACGGCCCGTAAAATCGCGTGACGCCGTTACGCGGGCCGAAGACCGGATGCGTCTCGCGCACCGCGGGCGGGTCGACCTGTAGGCAGTACACGCCCGACCACGAACAGTTGCCGTGCGTGTGCACGTCGTGGTGGGCGGCATGGTTCGACATCTGACACCACAGGCCGCGCACGGCGACTTGGAAGGCCGGATGCTGCTCACCCCATTGGGCTCGATTGGCGTGTGCGACGGTGCGCGACACGCCGTCGACCAGGAAGTTCACCAGCGCCGCCCATTCCGGGATACGGATGCGTTGCAGCAGATCGTCGGCGCTGGCATAGAACGCGGCGTCGGCACTCGCCGTCGCGTCCTGGAAGCGCAGCATCTTCAACACCCGGATCAGCGTGTCCTGATGGTCGGCCGCCTGCGCCCAGACGTGCACGCCGAGCGGTGTCTGCCATCGGTCGTGGAAAACGGGAGAAACGACCGTCGTCATGCGCGATCCGCGGTCACGTGAGCAGGCCACGAGAGACGATGGCCCGTGCGTTGCTCGAACGCCGCGAGGTCCTCCGGCGTATCCACGTCCGTCCGGTAACGCGCGTTCGGCGTCTCCCAACGATGCACGCGTTGCGGATGATCGGCTTGCCAATGCCGACATCCGATATTCGCCTCGCCGGCGAGGATCTGATCCCGGACCTCGGCGGAGAACATCACAGGGTTGCCCGGCTGGCCGGCGACCGACGGTTGGACAACGTCCGTCCCGGCCGGCCGTTTTTTGTACGCACCGATCAAATCCGACACATCGGCAGTGCCAATGAGCGGTTGATCGGCGAGGGCGACGACGACGGCATCCAACCGCGCGCCCAACGCCGCTAAGCCTAAGCGCAGCGACGAGACCTGCCCGGCGTCCGGCTGTTCGTTGCGGACGACCGTCACCGGAAAGTCGCGCACCAACGGCTCGATCTGATCGTAATAGTGACCCAGCACCACCACCACCTCATCGACGCCGGCGCCGGATAACGCGATCAATTGGCGGCGGATGAGGGGAACGCCACCCAACTCGAGGGTGGCCTTGGGCCGCCCGCCCATGCGCTCACCGCGGCCGGCAGCCAACAAGACGGAACCCACCACCAAGCGGGCGTGCAGACCGCCGCCGCCTTTGAGGATGCATCCCATTTCAACGTTCCTCGCCGATCAGGGCCGATGCGCGGCGCGCGTCGGCGTGCGCCTGTCCGCGACGGCGCGCGGCGACGACCGACGCCAGCACGGCCAACGCCACTTCCTCGGGCGTCTGCGCGCCGATGCGTTCGCCTGCCGGGGCCTCAATGCGTGCCACGGCCGCGGCATCGCAGCCGCGCTCGAGCAGTTCCGCTTTCAGGGCAGCCCCTTTACGGGCGCTCGCGACAAACCACAGGTGCTCCGCCTCCACCCGCAAAGCCGCCAAGAGTCCCGGTAGGTCGCGCCGCCCTTGCGTCGCCACGACCACGAATCCACCGCAACCCCACGCCTCGCGCACGCGCTCGGGCGCATCATCGGACCAGACGCGGGCAACGCCCGGGAAGTCGTCGGCACTCGCGCCGAACGCCAGTAGGGTCACGTCAAAGCCCACTTGGGGGGCGAGTCCCGCCAGCGCCCGCGCGACCGGCGAATCGCCGATCACGAGCAAACGGGCGCTCGGCAACACCGGTTCGATGAACAGTTCCAACGTCCCTCCCGAATGACAGGACATGCCGAATTCCGTGACATCGGACGCCGCACCGGTCGGCTCATCCGCGCGCGGCAGAATACGAATCTGCCGGGGGCGACCGTCTCGCAGCGCCTGACGAACCGTCTTGATCACCGCCGGTTGCGCGCAGCCACCGCCGATCCAGCCGTGGATTTGCCCGTCGCTCGTCACCACCGCTTTGTCCCCCGGGCGGGACGCGGTCGGGGGGATCACCCGTAACACGGTCACGAGCGCAAACGGTTCGCGCCGCGTCCGCAGACGCTCAGCGTGGGTTAACCAGTCGATCGTCGACATACCGTGTTCCTCGAATCGGTCAACGCAAGCGCGGGGCCGCGGCTTGCAAGTCCTGTAACGACGCCAAGGGCAGCATGACATCGATCAAGCGCCGCGCGCCGGACAGTGCCGTCGACAGCGCTGTGGTCCGCGTGGGATGAAACCAGACGACCTGACTGCCGGCGCGGCGCAGCCCTTGGAGCGCCGCCGTCAGATCGGACGGCTCGCCCGTGTCATAGCCGTCCGAGAGTATCCAGAGGCGAGCGCCGCGGCCCAGCGCGCTGCGACCCTCACCGTGCGCAAACGTGTTCAGGCAGTCCGCAATGCGGGTACCGCCACCGAACCCCGCCGTGACGGCGTTGATCTTCTCCTGGATCCGGCCGCTGTCCCGTCGCAGCAGCGCCGTGACTTCGGTGATTTGCGTGTGGAAGACGAAGACGCGCGCATCGGCTTCGCGGACGAAGGCGCGTGCCACGCGCAGGTACAGTGCGGCGTGCGCTTCCATCGACCGACTGACGTCGACAAATAACCAAAGCGACGGCGTGACGCGTCGGTGCGTACGCCACACCGGCTGCAGCAGCGCGCCGCCGTCAGCGGTGCTGCGCCGCAAGGTGCCGCGCACGTCTAAGCGGTCGGCGTGCGGGTGTGGTACGAACCGTCGGGTGCGCAGCGGCCGGAAGGCGCGGGCGATTTGCCGTGCCAGCAACTGCAGCTGTGTGAGGTCATCGGGCCACCACATCGTTTGGCTGCGGTCGTGCAAGGGGTCGACACGGCTGGCGCCGCCCATCGCGGCGCCGAGGCTGTCGGAAGCGGCGGGCGACGCGTCGGGAGTATCGAGCGATCCGCTGGAGGGGCGTGCAGCGGCGTCCGGGGTTGGCGCGCTTGACGCCCCGCTCAGGGACTCCTGCAGATCCGCGACGGCTGCGCGCAAATCGCGCCGTGCCACGGTGCGTCCGGTGACTTTGACGGTGCCCTTGACGCGCTCCGGATGCCAGAAACGCGCGTACAGGTCGTCCCATTGCGCCCACTCGCTCGGGTGACGGCA
>Ga0164297_10002648_pt1 | contig 17448 bp, 16 predicted proteins | sample GEODES058metaG_FD_113539 | JGI IMG/M metagenome (GOLD analysis project Ga0164297, IMG submission 113539) | Dystrophic lake water microbial communities from Trout Bog Lake, Wisconsin, USA - GEODES058 metaG | ecosystem: Environmental > Aquatic > Freshwater > Lake | place: USA: Trout Bog Lake...
AGCCGAAATCTGCCGAATGTTCGACTGAATCGATGATGTGGCAGCCCTGAGCGGCCTGGGCGCGCCGGCAAAAGTCGCCGTTTGTGTGGTGCGACTTTTTCCGGCCGCCTACGGCGGCAAAAGCCGGGGCGGACAGTCGCGACTATATGGACAGTGCCTATCCCCGCTCTGGAGGAGGCTTTGAGCGCTTCGCAAGGACGAGTGCGTTGCACGGGACACCACGGTCATCTGATTCGCATACATGCTGCCGACAGCTGTGCCGCACGCAGCTGCGCCTGTTGTTGGACGTCTCGTCACCCCCCGTGCGACCAACAACCAGGCCTGCAGCCTAGCCAGCACGCTCGCGGCTTCAGGCCTGCGCCGCCGCACTCTCGCGCTGCCTGTACGATACAGCACTGCTGGAAACTGGGGTCTTCAACCAGAGAGGCGGCCAGCAGCCCGGGCCCAGTCTGCATGTGTGGCTTCCCCCCTCGCCCACAGCCGCACAACGGCCCATATACCACTTGCGGAGACCCGTCCGACCTCGCTCCGGGCTGTGCTACTCACTGCCATCGCTGCTCTGGCGCTCACTACCCTCGCGTTGGCGCTGCCTCAGTCTGCCACAGCTGCCGCTCGGTCAGCCACCGCCACCGCTGCGTCTGAGCCGTCGATGTGGGCTCAGCTTGCGAGTTTCGTCATCCACTTGGATAAGCACCTCTCTGCGCTTGTCGCCGCTTCAAAAGTCAAAACATACGCGGTCCTCTTTGCAATTGTCTTTGCAGAGACAGGCCTGGTGGTGACGCCCTTCTTGCCGGGCGATTCTCTCCTCTTCGCCGCGGGCACACTGGCGGCGCTCGGATCACTGTCGCTGCCGCTGCTGATGGGCCTGCTGTTCGTCGCAGCGGTTGCAGGTGACACCGTGAACTACGCAGCGGGGAAGTCCCTTGGCGCCGCTGCGTTCAGCTCATACCCGTCTGTATTCCGCCCCGAATACTTGGACAAGACGCGCGCCTTCTTTGCAGCGCATGGACCCAAAACCATCGTGCTCGCTCGATTCGTGCCAATCGTGCGCACATTCGCTCCTTTCATCGCCGGCGTCGGAAGCATGTCCTACCCCACATTCGTGCTTTACAACATCGCAGGAGCCGCCATCTGGGTGTTCACGTTCTGCGTCGCTGGCTTCGCGCTGGGTAACGTGCCAGCAGTGCGCCACAACTTCGCCCTGGTCACAGTCGCGATCGTGCTCGTGTCCTTGCTCCCGGTCGCACACGAGCTGCTTGAGGCGCGACGACAGCACAAGTAGGCTGCGCAGTAGAGACAACAACATGCATTGTGTGCATTCAATTATGGTGTTGCTCATCGGTTCCTCTACTCAGAAGAGTCCCTTCTCTTTCTTCAACTTGTCGCGCTTCCACTGCGGCATGGCGTAGAACTCCGGCTTGGCCATACCCATGACAGTGGCGAACTCGGCGGTGGGCATGTACCATTCCCTCTTCTGAGAGAGCACCCCGGCTGTGCGCATCGCCTCCTTGTCAGGCATCGCCTTCAGCGCCTCGTACGACAAGCTCCCTTCCGCCGCCTCGGGGCCCGCGATTTCAGACTCGTTCATCTTAGCCATCAGAGCTGCAATAGCAGCAGCCTTGGCTGCCGCCTCCTCCTGCTGTCGCCGCTTCAACTCCTCCTCGCGAGCCTTGGACGTCTCACTCTGAGCCTTGACCAGACGCTTCGCTTCCTCAGCCTTCGCAGCCGCTTTCGCCTCCTCCGCGGACTTTGCAGCCTCGCGAGACTGGCGCCAAGCATCAGCCTTGGCTTTTGCGAGAGCAGCTGCGGCGCCGCGCAGCTGCTCCATCTTATCTGCAGTCGGGATCTGGGCACGAGCGCGTGATGCAGGCGTCGGCTCGTCATCCTCCTCGTCATCGTCTTCAAGTCCTCCAGATGGTGTCGCAGGAGGAGACGCAGCATGCGCAGCATTGCCATTCGGAGACGACGGCGCGATGCCGTCGCCCCTGGGTGTGATTGACGGCGACACTGGCCCTGCTGGAGCTGCAGCTCCCTCATTGCTGGCGCCCCCACTGCCCCGAGAAGCTGCCCGCTGGCGACGCTGTGCATCCAGCTCTGCGACACGGGCATCAGCTTCCGCTTTGGCAGCAGCTTGCGCCTCAGCCTCTAAGCGCCGCTCCTCAGCCTCCTGCATGTGGCGAGCCTCCCCATCCAGTGCAGCCGCCGCGTCCGCCTCAGCAGTGAGCGCCGCCTTGGCGCCTTCGTCTTGCTGGCTTGCAGCCACGCGGTCAAGCATGGCGCGGATGTCGTCGTTGGCGGCGGCAGCGTGGGGTGTGTGCCCCTGCTTGTCTTTTGCATTCAAGTCCACGCCATGCGCACCCAGCAGCCGGACCACGTCCAGCTGGCCACGCTCGGCAGCGGAGTGCATAGGTGTGCGACCCATCTGCGCGAGTGGACTATGGGGTCAGCAATCATTGCGTTGAGACATGTTGAAGGCTGCAGTTTGGAGCATCGGATTCACGCACCGCATCCTGTGCCGCCGTGTCCGCGCCAGCCTCAATCAGCGTGGCCGCCACCTGCACGCAGCCGCGCTCGCAGCTCTTGTGCAGGGGGGTGCGGCCATCTTTGTCGATGCATTTCGTGTCCGCCTTGGCAGCCAGCAGCGTCTGCACAACCTCCACATGGCCCTTCTCAGAAGCCGCATGCAAAGCAGTGCGTCCATGCTGTGAGCGCAATGGCAAAGAGCGTCAGAAGAGGCGGCGTGGGGGACCAGAGGGAACAAGAAGTGCCGCCAACACACCTTGCCCTTGGCGTTCACTGCCGCACCGCTAGCCAGGAGCACTTTCACGACCTCCAGGTGGCCCTTATCCGCAGCTGCGTGCAGTGCTGTCCAGTCCTCCTGCCGGGGGGGGCGGACGTGTGTGAGAGAGGAGCGAGATCGCTGCTGGAGGAAGGGGAAATAAACGAAGGAGGAGGGGCACGCGAGCACGTGTGTGCAAGGAGTGCCGTGTGTGTGCGAGAGATTGCGGAGCATGTGAAGGGACGCACACACGACGCACCCCTGTGGTGGCGGTCACGTCCGCTTGGTGCTTGATGAGCATCTCCACAACCTCATAGTGGCCCTGGTACGCCGCCAGGTGCAGCGGCGCACGCCCGTCCTGCACACGGTCACGTGTCCACACGGTGTAAACTCGCGCACTTGAACTGCGTCGTCGCGCGAACCGCGGCGGTGGGAGCACAGCCAGCGCTGTTGGGAGCGAATACCCCTGCTTGTCGGCAACAACCGCAGGTTGTGTTCCACCTCCGAAACCACGCGCTCGCACGCGTCCCGACACGCAGCTTACGCGCGAGTCGTGTGGCGACGCTGCTGGCCGGTACATTCGTGGGCAAGTGCACTGTGGCAGCAGCGCGGGGAGCGCGCGCACCTTGTCTGTGGCGGACAAGTCTGCGCCTGCGTTGAGAAGCAGGTCCACCACGTCCAGGTGGCCCTGGTAAGCGGCCCACAGGATTGGCGACTGCTGCCACTGTCATGGCGCGCCGGTGCAGGAAGCGCAGGAGCGCGACGGAAAGACGCGTGAGTGACGTCTCCTTTGCCCAAGATTGACCAGCAAGAAGACACTGCCGTGTCGAGTCTTTCTCTCACCGCCCGCGAGGTGAGCCTCTGTCCCACCTGCGAGCACTACACGTACGCACCTCATCGCGGCTGTTCACGTCGCAGCCGGCCTTGAGCTTCGCTTTCACGCGGTTCACGTCACCGTTCTGTGCAGCATCAATCAGGCCCAGCGAGTTGCGTCCCTTGCTGCCCGAGCGCTTGAACATGGCGGCGGCGACACCGGGCGCGGGTGGTCACACTTCCTCCCCGGTACGCTCGAGAGGCAGACCGGGCGGACAGTGCCGTTCTGGAGCCCAGGGGCCCACCTCTTCAGGAGCGCAGTGCCAAAGTGTACGCCTTGTAGATGCACGCTAGCGAACTTCACCCATGACTGTGCCACCTGCGCCTGTAGAGGGTGAGGACGATGATGGGTGGGTGACCTGCGTGCTGTGCGGCCACAAGGACACGCCAGCCCCAGGCGACGAAGTGCCTCCAGACTCTGACTATTTCTGCGCAGCCTGCAGCGAGTTTGACCGTGGCGTGTTCGTGCCGCGTACAGAGGCACAGGAGCAAGCAGACGACGACGGTGACGGTGAAGCGCCTCCAAGGCGACCCACACCACCTCCTGTTCTGAAGTCACCAACCCCGTTCACACGGCCGCCCCTTCCCGCCGCCCGGACAGCACCGTCTGCAGTGCATCTACCGCTTGTTGCTGGAGGCTCAACGCTGGGCGCGATCCTGAGCGGTTTAGCGAACTCTACGACCAGCGCAAATGCAGCCGCCCCTCAGCGTCTATCTCTCTACGCGGGACACGTGCTGCGTCACGAGAGCGGGCAGTCCCTTGACGCGGTGGTTTGGAGGGGCTTCCTAGCACTGGGGGAATATACAGACGCGCCGCCTGACGTGCAGTGTGCTCTACAACAGTTGCCAGACTTGAAGCTGCCTCTCCTTGCGCGTGGCCCCGCTGCCGGCGCAGTCGGTGGCGGCGTCGATGGCGCGTCTCGGGCATCTGCAGTGGGCCGCGTGCTGCCCGCAGATGAGACGCTGACAGCGGACTGGGTGGCTGCCAACGACGCTGATGTCCCTGTGGCAGGCGAATGCTTGGCAACGCTGCGTCTGAGTTGCGGGAGCGACGCGGAAGGTGATGTTGAACGCATGCGGTCGCTCGTGAGCGTGTTGGAGCAGCATGGTGGTGGATTGCGATGCGAAGCTGTGGAGCTAGTGCTATGGCTGTTTACATCGCACAACCTGCCGCCAGATTTCCGGCCGCGCAGCACGGCAATGACCGCGGCAGGCGATGCTACGGGTGCAGCGGGGCTATACGCGCTAGTGGTGGAACAACCGCTGCCGCCACTCGCTGGGCTTCCAGCACCAGGGGCGCAGCCTGGCCGCGGCATCCTGGCATCCCGTGCGATTCCACCTCCTCATGATGAAGGCGACACATCGCCGCCAGATGCACATGCGGGCATCACTGCAGTTGCGCCTCCACCGCAAGGCACTGCATTATCCAATCTTCGGTTTGTACTGCTTGGCTTCTCAGATGCCGATCCCGCTGTTCAAGCTGCTCTCGCTGAAGGCGCGGTGCTTGTCCAACCAGGCGATGTGACACCGCAAAATGTAGACGTCATAGTCCTGGATCCTGCGCGCGTGATGCAGCTCAATGATGGCCCTCTCCGCCTGGCTGACTTCCTCGCTGCGCGCCGCGTGACCATCGTCCTGGGCACAGACTACTTATCCGCGTGCGCGCATGCACATGCCCGACTGCCGCCATGGCCGCCGCCATCACCTGGCCATGAGATGTTCCCGTCCGGTATTGCCATTGTCACAGATGCTGCCACTCTTGCCAGCAGCGCTGACATGCTGCGCTCTACTCTTGCCCTTCTCTCCCGCTGCTCTGCCGCCAGTAATGCGGCTGCGGCTGCCGCTGGAGTGTTCCACAGAGGCTGTCTATGGCGCCTCATGATAAGTCCCAGTGAGCATGCGGCGTTGATGCATGCCGCACACACGAGGGCGACTCCCCATGCGCATGACGCGCTGCTTGCCTTCCAAGAGGCTGTTAAAATGCCTGGCCCAGGGGTTGGTATCGGAGGCGGCGTTCCGCGCGCCGCAGTGATGGTGCCCTCGGAGGTGTCCCGCTCAAAAGTCCCGTTCCCGCCGCAAACCGTGCGTGATGCCGCCAAGTTGGCGGCGATGCATGCACATGACTGCCGCTTTGTGCTGCTCATGACCATCGTGCCGGAGCTGCAAGCCGCGTTGAAAATGCAGAGCACGATTGCAGGTGGGACCCCACAAGAGTGCTTCGCGCTGCTTGCCACCGTGTTGGAGCAGGCACGCAGTCAAACATCTCGATCGCATACTGCTGCTGCTACAGCTGATGTGAGTGGAGATGCAGTAGTGGCGCCGCAGCAGGGACACAAAGTTGTGTTCGCACCCGAGGTTGACGCGCTGCCCAAGATCACGTGCAGCAAGCTGCATTCGGTGAGGAAGCGCGAGCGCGAGTTCGTGCCGGAGGAGCCGGCGGCGAAAAGCAGCAAGCGGGAGGAGGAAGGTGGGGAAGAAATGAACTTCAGCCCATCGACGAGAGACGTTGAACAGTGATATGCCAGGCTTTTTCCTTGGAGACGCACGTATTGTGTTTCTATTCAGACGCTGTAGCGGTAGCTGTGGCCGCCTCGCTGATGCTGCCAGCTTTCTGTGTGGCCAGTTTCTGCGCCGAGGCAGCTTTTTTCGGCCCAGCCTTCAATTGCCGCCTCAACATCTGCTGCGCAGTCGCCAATCCCGCACGTTGCCGCGCCCACTCCGCCTCCGCCTGCACAATCTCCGGCTTCGGTGTCGGCATCGCCTCCCTTAATTCCCCAGGACGAGCAACATACTCTATGTACGCCATGTGCGCGCCATCACCCATGCGTCGCCGTGTCTGCAACACGCGCGTGTAGCCACCCGGACGCCCCGCGTAGCGCTGCGCGAGGTCACTGAACAACTTCCCCAAAGGGCCTTGTCCACGCACAACAGCTGCCGCGCGTCGCCTCGCCGCGTCTGTGCCTTCCTTGCCTAGAGTCACCATGCGGTCAGCCAGGCGACGGAGCTCCTTGGCCTGAGGAGAGACAACAGAGAAGAGGCCGCAGCGGGTGTGAGAGCGAGATCACTGTCGAGCCGCCTGAGCACAAGCAAAGAGGCGCGCCTTCTGTACTGTCGTCTCAATCCGCTCGTGGTTGATCAACTGTGACACCATCGTCCTGGCGAAACGAGTCGCACGTGCGCGTGTCACACGCAGCGGGCGGACGAGGCATAAGCGCTGGCAACGGAGAGAGAGCAGGGGACTTGCGCACGCAGCTGCAGCTCGACGCTGCATAGGGAGACACAGCGTAGGAGCAAAGACGGAGGAGTAGAAGCGCGCACCTGAGCATGCTCCACCTGTGTGCGCTGGTGCGTCCCAATTTGCGGTGCCCTGCCATCTTTTGTTGCCTCAAACACTCTAAATTGCCCGCAAGCAGGTCGACAAAGCGTCTATAGATTATCAGAGAGAGCGAACCGAAGACAACTTGCCTCGCGACCTTCGAAAATTGTGATGACGTAGTCGATGGCTTGGCGCCTCTTGCGTTGTCTTATTCATACGTCACGCCGATGTCGGTCACCTTGAGCAGGACCTTGGTGTTGCGGCCCGTCTCCTGGCCAACAGGGATGCGCGTTAGCGGAGGGTCAAGCGCGAGGAAGTATGCAACAAAAGCTCGCACCTGTGCGTGCTCCAGCGCCTCCTTGAACTCATCGCACAGCTCATACTCCGTGTAATCGATGCGTAGCTTGTCCGCATTCACCAGCTTGGCCAGCGTCTCCAGCATGAGCGGGATCTGAGTGCGAGAGAAGCCGCAAAGCGAGTTAGAAGAGCCAAGCACAAGCACAGGGCCTCCCCGCAAAACCGCGCGCCTTCTTCTTGTTTGCTGCCATCCAGCTGCGCAGATTGAAGCCCTTCACAGCGAGCTCCTTGAACGTCCACTGCTGCCACGCGAACTGAGGCGCCTTGCCAGACATGCAGCCGTACACCACTAGTGGGCACCCATCCTGCAGCGTGTCCGCCAACGCAGCTGACGACGCGCCACCCACTGCATCCAGCGCCAGGCGCGGCTTGGCGAAGAACTTGTTCTCATCCAGCTTCGCCTTCAAACTACCGCCCTCGGACAGCACTTCCGAGGCACCCATTGCCTTGAGCCGCCCCGCTGTCTCTTCGAATTCAGGCACATCGCGCTGGCGGATGACGGCGATGGCGCGCAGCTTGAGCATGCGGCACAGCTGGATGACGCAGCTGCCGACGGTGCTGTTTGCGGCGTTGAGGATGACCGAGTCGCCAGGCTTCAATGTGCCGTAATCCTCCAGCAGGCGGTACGCGACGCACATCTCGCGCATCATGGCGGCGTACTCCATCGGCATCAAGTTCGCTGGGATCTTCATGATGTCCTTCTCACGCCAAATGGCGAGCGAGCGCCACGTGCCGAGGGCCGCCTTGTAGGGGAGCACCCAATCGTTTTCGCTCAGGTTCTTCACGCCAGGCCCCACCTTGACGACGACTCCCACGCCGTCATTGCCGGCTACAAATGGCGCCTTCAACACATCCGACTCCGGCTGGAGAGCTGTGAATCAGAGCCAGGCAGGCAGGGTGGAAGAGGGGCGACATCTCGGGGAAAACGCACTGTGTATGGGATGGAGCCCATCTTCACGTTGTACAGGTCGCCTGGGTTCATGGGCGCCGCGCGGATGTTGACAAGGACCTGCACAGAGAGCATGCCGCGCGCACGTCAGCGCAAGCGCGCGGAGAGGCAAACAAAGAAAGGAGCACCTCGCCCCACTCCAGCTCCTTCGGGATTGCCTCCGTCCCGATGTCCATCACCTCAGAAGGAGCGCCCAGCGTCTTGCACGTCGCCTGGTACGCCTTGATGTTCGGCAAAATGATAGGATCGTAGCTGGACTTGTTCACCCCGTACTCGTCTGCCACCTCGTCGCCAGTGATAATCTACCCCAGGACGCGCAATTAATCGCACGCATGTGACTGCATCAAGATAAGAGCACACACGCCGCACCTTGATGTCGCCACGGGAGCGCAGCCATGCCTCGAAGCCTGCTGTGTGGGACGCCGAGTCGGTGCCCTGGCGCACGGTGATGGACTCGTTCAACGTGACGCGCTCCTCTTCCGCCGCACGCATCTTGTCCCGGAACTTGCCTGTCGCGTGGGCGGGTGAGAGAGAAATAGCGGCTGGATGCGCTCGGTGTGACATGACCAGCCACAACAGTCTGCTTTCACTTCCTTGGCGTCCATGATGCGCCCCTCTCTGCCAACGCGCTCTCTATTCCCACGAGACACAGCCGAAGTAACGCACCGCCGCTGAAAGCCTCCAGCAGCTCCTCATCAGCAGTGCGTTCCGCGACACCTGTCTCGTCATACTGTGCTCGCTTTGCGGCGTTTGACAGGACGTCATACGCGCGCTGGATGGCTGCGAACTTGTCCGCGTCGCCGCCCTTGTCCGGATGCTCCTTGGTGATGAGGTTGCGGTACCGCCGCCGGATCTGCGTTGCGGCGGCAAGGGGGGGGGCGGGAGGTGAACGGTTGGTGTCACACCAAAAGAAGGGCGTTGTAAGCGCGGGACGACCGCCACTGTGTGCGCGCCTCTGTCTCGGTCGCCGTGCGCGGCACACCCAGCACTGCGTAGAAGTCGGGGTCCTTGGCAGCAGTCATGGCGTTGCGCTACGAGCTCGCTCGGGCACAGAGAGCTTCCTCGGAGGGGGAGGCGAACCAACGCGCCCCTCCCCCCCCCTCGTCGCTTACGTGGCATCTGGGGCGGCTGCCATCCGCGAGTCGCGTCATATACACACGGCCATGGCTGACGCGGGGGGGCAGCCTGCAGGCGCAGTAGGTGAGGGAGCGAGACCTGGACCAGGCAGAGGAGGTGGAAGTTCCAGGCGTAAAGCGCCTGTGCCCCGTCCGCGTAGCGCAACAGACGCAGCCTCTCGTACGGCTGTGACACACGACGCAGCTGAGGCGCAGCACCCGCCGGCTGGGCCAACTGCAGGCCGCAGTGGTGGGAGTGAGGGCAGGGAAGGCCGTGGAGGCGGTGCTCGCAGTAAGCGAAGTGGCCGCGGCGGTCGTGGTCGTGGTGGTGCCGGCGCTGCAGCTGGCTCTTCCTCTGCGGCTAAGGAGTGGTGGAGCGAGCTGGAGGACGAGGAAATAGACCCAATCACGCTGGAGCCACTCAACACGCTTTCATACGAGCCGTTCGAGCTGCGACTTAGCGACGTCAACGGCCATATAGCTCGCTTCGACGGCAAGGCGCTAGCGGAATACCTGTGCACCAGCAAGAACTTCGTCCACCCTCTCTCCAGAGCTGTAATCACCCGTGACGACTGCGCCGCCCTCGACGCGTACCTCAGACGACATAAACTCGGCCCTAGCCGAGTGGCGAAGACGTTCGATGACGCACAAGCAGCTCTTGAGGCTGCAGCGAGGGCGAACACTGCAGAAGCGCTGTTAGCCCAGCGTCTGGCGACAGCGCAAGCGTTGTTGCAGAGCTTTTATTCGCACAGCACGCGGAGCGTATTAAATGGCGGTGGATTCTCACGGCGCCAGCCCGCGACGCCGGTAATCCAGCAAGAAGGCAACTTGACTGTTCTGGACGATGATGCCGCCATGACGCGGGGCGCAGATGCGCGGGCAGCGATGCAGCAGCAGAGACAGCGCCAGCAGCAGCAGCAGAGACAGCAGCAGCATTCGCATGCAGTCGAAGAAGTTGTGGAGCATTTCCCGGCGTTGCCCATGCCGGCAGCTCAAACAGCGCCAAACCGGTCCGCATGGGCGACCGCAGCGTCGGCTGCACCGACGTCGGCGCCAGCGCAGGAGCCGCGGTCACGGCCGTCGTGGTGGGGTCATGCAGCTCCATCAGCGCCGAGAGTGCCGACACAACAGGGCACAGGTTCACAAGGGGCTTCTGCTGAGGACGAGGCCCGTGCGCAACGCCGCCGCCAAATCGCAGCTGCATTCGGAGTGAGCAACCCCGAGACACGGCCGAGTACATTTGCCGCATCTTCGGCGGAGGCATTCACGGCAGAGACACTTCAACTCGCGCGCAGCGAGCCGGACTTTGTGGCGGAAGTTGAGCGCCGGTTCGAGGAGGCGTTGAGACTGAACCAGCGCCGGGTGAGCATGCCGCCTATGAGTCGCTCCAAGCGGCGCCTGGTCCATGAAGTTGGCGCGCAATGGCACATCGCGACGCACGCGTATGGAGAGGGCGCTAGTCGTCACATCGATCTGTTTCTGGTGCCAGGGCTCAGTCATTTCCCGACGCGGCATCTCAGTGATGCAGCGAGGCTGTCTGCGGAAGCAGCTGCCCAGGCGACGGCAGCAGCGGCTGCATCGCGGTCGAGCACAGGTGATGACCCCACAGCTGTGAGTCGGTGGCAACTGACGTTCAGCGACGTCGCCGCTGGCGTTGACATCCACAATGTGTTGAGTCCCTGGGCGGATCACATCGTCGATTTCGCGCTCGATGCCGCCACTGGCGCGGCGACAATCACTCTAGGGAAAGAGACTGCGTGGGAGGACGCAAGATCGCGATTGGGAGCTGGAATCCGGGGTAGCTTCTCTGTGGTTGCGACAGACACAGCGGCTGTAAAGCGCAAGCCTAAATCTGCTTCAGTTGCTGCGAGCAGCAGCGACCCATGGGCGGAGGAGGCGGGTGGGCAGCACATAGGAGCTGGACCAGCCTCTGACAGCGGCTTTGAAGCGCCAGTCTCGTGGGAGGTGTTAGAGCAACTGCCTGCCAATGCTGGTCGCGCAGCACCGCCTGATCTGCCGCCTGTGAGGAGTAGCAACCGGTGGGGCACTCTCGCTGAGGAGTCTGAGGAGGAGGGAGTTGACGCTGGCAGTGGCAGTGGCAGCGATGATGCGTGAAAGGCTAATACGCATAGGCTCGTCATCATCCTCATTTAGTCCGCTTCAGCACGATGTGCGTCAACTCCTCCAATGCCCCGCGAGCAGCAAGGGCGTGGTCACACCCCGCTGGCGGCAACTGCGCAACCGCCTCCCGCGCCAACTGCGCGTGTGTGGCTGCCAACTCGCGCGTCTGTTGCACGCCCGTGCTATTCTGTACCCACAGCAGCGCCTGCTCCACATCCCCAGGATCCTTGAACCGGCGAGCAATCATTGTGCGCAATGCTGGTGACTCTGCAGCCGCGAACAGCACCGGCCCTGTGGCGATGCCGCTGCGCAAGTCACTCAATGACGGCTTGCCCAGTGACAACGCATTGCCCGTGAAATCAAGCACATCGTCCACGTATTGAAACGCAAGCCCCAGATGGCGACCGTACTGGTACGCCTGCTCTGCGACATCTGGCTGCGCCCCGCCTAGGAGCGCGACCGCTTTGCATGATTTGGCGATCAGGGAGGCGGTTTTGAAGTGCGTCTTGCGGCTGTAATGGTCGAAGGAGAGAAGCTCCTCCTGACGGGCAGTCATCTGCATCACCTCGCCTGTGACCAGGTGCTCGATGACTGTGCTCAGCAGCATGATGACATCCGCATCGCGAAGGGAGGCGAGTGTGACTGACGCGCGTGCGAGGAGGAAGTCGCCCGCCAGGATGGCGAGCTTGTTGCCAACCTCAATGTTGAGCGCCCGCTTGCCTCGCCGAGTTGCTGCATTGTCGAGCACATCGTCATGCAGCAGTGACGCCACGTGGATGAGCTCCGCAACCTCAGCTAAGCGCTGCTGCCGGCGCCGCGTATCTGGACACCCACACCAACAATGTGCGAGAGGACTCTCTTCAGAGATGGTGCGTTTTTAGCGGACAACGAGACGCTCCGGACGTTCGGAGGTGCGCACCTGTGGGTGTCTCCCGCGGAAGCGAATGATCTACAGCACACAGTCGCGCTCCCGGCGGGCCAGTCGGCGACAAGGCTGAGGCGAGCAGTAACAACACTGTGGGCCTCAACCGTTTGCCCATCGCCCCGTCCCTGAAGAAGTAGTCAGCAGCAGTCGATAACGTGGGCACCTGGACCAGCGAGCAGGGCGCGTGTGAGAGAGACAGCAACGGCAGGCGAGTTGGGCGTGGAAAGAGGCCAGAACAGGTGTGTGGCGCGGGCACCCAGGCATGCCTGCTGCCGTGCATACCCCTGCCCTTGTGTGTGGAACCAGGTGGCATTCGCACCTCGCTCACCACGGCAGCGCGTATGCGTGCTGACACAGCCTCAAGCTCGTCGGCGACCAGGGCGAAAGGATCGGCGCGGTGTGTGACTGAGCTTTGAGGTGCTGTCTGCGCGGCAAACCCCCGCCTGCATGCTGGCTCGCTCTCCTGCTGTCCAGCTCCGCCACGTGCCCCTGCTGTGTGCCCCCACAGCTGCGTTGCTGCACAGGTGAGCGGCTGGACGCTACTTTGAAGCTGTTGTGTGGAGGTGCCAGGTGCCAACCGGCCAGATGCATTGGCAGCACCGCATGAGCGCAGCGCGTGTGCTGATGTTCGTCTCATCGCAGCCCCGCTTTGACGAAGCGCGTTGAGGAATGCCACGACAGCAGAGTGCTGCCCACAAAAGCTCCCCTTCTTAGAGCACGTCAGAGCCGCATTCTCACACAGCAGCGTAGAGAGAGGAGAGACACACAGTAGACAGCATGGCTGACCGAGGAGGCATGTCCCGCGGCTTCGGCCGTGGACGTGGAGAGCGGGGAGACCGCGGCGGACGAGGCGGCGACCGTGGACGCGGCCCGCGCCGCGCCCCGAAGAAGGACGAGGACCAGCCGTGGGTGCCCACCACCAAGCTTGGCCGCCTCGTGCAGCAGGTGAGACTTGCGAGCGTGCGAGCGAGTTTGCGGGCGGAGGCGAGGGATGTGTTGTGTGAAGAGCTTGCTTTTGGGTGCTCTGGGCCGCACACACACGCTGGTTGTTTCGGAAGCGGCTGGTCCACTCGTGGACGTGGACGTGGCTGGCGTTCACGCGCGAGCACAGCGCCAGTTGCGCGTGATCTTGGGGCTCTTGAAACCCTAAGGGCTGCACAGCCTGCGACTGCGTCCCAGCACGTGCGGGGCGTCGTGCACACCCACGTGGGTCGTGACGCGGGTGCACCTTCGAAGCTTCCCCGACTGCAGTTCTCACGTCTCTTCCCGCGTGCTCCCTACGTTGTGTGTGTGCAGGGCAAGATCCGTAGCCTTGAGCAGATCTACCTCTTCTCGCTGCCCATCAAGGAATACCAGAGTGCGTGCTCTCCCACGGCCCATGCACAAACTGCGCGTACTGCCTGTCCTTGTCGCGTGTCCAGCTCTCTGACAGCCTTTTTGTGTCTTGGTCTCCTTTTCAGTTGTGGACCACTTCTTGGGCAGCGCGCTCAAGGACGAGGTCATGAAGATCATGCCCGTGCAGAAGCAGACGCGCGCAGGCCAGCGCACCCGGTTCAAGGCGTTCGTGGTCGTGGGCGACCACAACGGCCACGTCGGCCTGGGCGTCAAGTGCGCCAAGGAGGTTGCCACTGCCATCCGCGGTGCCATCATAAACGCCAAGCTGAACGTTGTGCCCGTCCGCCGCGGCTACTGGGGCAACAAGCTGGGCAAGCCGCACACGGTGCCGACAAAGATCACAGGCAAGGGTGGCTCCGTGTCACTTCGCCTTGTGCCTGCGCCCAAGGGCGCCGGCATCGTGGCTGCTAGCACCCCGAAGAAGGTGTTGCAGCTGGCAGGCATTGTGGACGTGTACACCGCCAGCCAAGGGCACACCAAGACCATGGGCAACTTCATCAAGGCCACCTTTGCGGCACTGTCCAACACATACGGCTTCCTCACCCCGGACCTGTGGCGCGAGACGCGCTACACCAAGCCGCCTGCACAGGAGTTCACAGATTTCTTGTCCAAGTCGAAGCACTGACCGAACGAATGACGTGTGACGTCTACACGAGTCAAACTTCCTCGCAAGTCCGCTCGTCATGACTTGACCCACACCTCCTGCACAATATGGCGCTCACGCCTCTCGGTGACTTGCCCGATGCGGAGGACTCTGTCGGTGCGCTCCAGAGTTCGCTCTCGCAGCCATAAACGCGTCTCACCCAAGCATGCTCTCCTCAGCGTATTTATTTTTCGACAGTGATGACGATCCGCTCATCCAGTACGGCGAAACTTGGCTCGAGGAGGCGTCGCTGCTGACCGCAGTCTGCTGCTCTGGCGCTGGCGTCGCTTTCAGCAGAGGCCAGCGCGTGTGGGTGTCCTCCTTCCAACCAGCTGATGAGCCACAACAGCCGCCAAGCGCCTTCTGGACTGTACCAGGTGACGCGCGCGTCACGGCACTCGCGTGGCCTGCGTGCTGTCGCCCTGGTTGCGGTCTAGACTCCTGCCTACTTATTGGCACCTCCTCCGGCCGCGTGCTGGTGTATACCCCCAGTGGACGTCACATACTCACGCAGCGAGTGCACGACGCAGCAGTCACGTCGCTGTCCTGCAGCGGAAGTGATGTTTGTTTGGCTTCCAGCGAGCATGTTGCCACCGTGCCTGTGCTTGAATTGCAAGCGTTGCTGCGGAGCGCCGCGCTACATGTGCAACGTGGCCGGCCTGATGATGAGTGGGCACCGGAGCAGTTAAATGTCCATAAATGGTGCGTCCCTGGCAGCTCTCTGTGAGTGTTTGACGCATTTGTGGCATGACGCAGCATGTTCAATCCGCATCATCCAGGGACTTGCGCAGAGCTGGATGCACCGCTATAGCGGACGCTGTTGTTGTTGGCGCAGTGCAGCCGCGTCTGCATGATGTGTTGTCCGGCACCGGCACCGCCCGAGGCGTCCATGGCCCAGGCACCGTCTTGTTGCTCACAGCCGCGGAGGTGCCGTCCTTTGGCACCTGGGCTGGCCCAGAATCCGAAATGAGTGTGCTTGCGGCTGTCGGCACACTGGCTGTGTCTGCCGTCTCGGCAGTCGGCGGCGCCATGCTCTCCCTTCTATCGCCATGGGGCAGTCGGGCAGCAGAGCGCGAGGCGGCTGCCGCTGGCGCTGGATTCGGGCAGACACAGACGCGCAGATGAGTGAACAGCACAGGGATGCCGGGTCGTCCGACTGTAGAGGAAGGTCAAGAAAATGAAGAAGCGCCGCCCGTGAAGGCCATCTCTGCCGTCCGTGACGCCGGTCTGTATGACCCTCCGCGAGTTGGACGCACACTAGCTCTGTGTCCTGGCCGCCCTGGATTGGCTGCAGGCACTGATTCCCTCGGCAGAGTGATCCTCATGGACGCCCTTCCGCCTGGTGGAGGTCTCGCCTGCATGCGCGTGTTCAAAGGACATCGAAACGCGCAGATCGCGTTCATTCAAGACACGGCTGGTATTCATCTTGGTGGATGGCATCTCGCGATTTTGACGCCGGCGCGGAACGGCCAGTTGGAGCTGTGGCAATTGGGCCCGGGTGGTGACAGGGTTGCGCGCGCACGATGCGGCCGCAACACGCGTCTGCTTGCGCCGTGGCCGCTCCTAGGCGCCGGCGATGCAGCCACTGCGGCTACTGTGATTCCCGGCAAGGCCTACATCCTGGACGGCAACACGGGGGCTCTGAGCGCACTGCATGTGCCTACCAAGGAGCCGGCGCAAAAGGTGACAGCAGGATGATGACCTTGTGAGCAATTCCATCACTTACACTCATTCATAGGTGCGGCATTCGTCTGTGCTTGGGTTGACGTCGCACTCGTCCTGCAGGTCCGTGCGTCCATACAGCGCGCGCACCCCCGCCCGCGGGTCAGCCTGCTTCACAATGCTCTCGCCCACCAGCACCGCGGACACCCCGACATCGCGCAGCAGAAGCAGGTCCTCGTGTGTGAAAATGCCGGACTCGCCCACCACTGGGATGCCGAGACGCAGCGCTTGCTGTCCCGGCGGCGTGGCGAGCAGCCGGGCGGTAAGGAGGAGGTCCACCTTGAAGGTGCCAAGGTCTCTGTTATTGATGCCCAACATGAACGGAAACACGCCGTGGAGAGCCATCACACGAGCCAGCTCCTCCTGCGTGTGCACCTCCACAAGGACAGCCATGCCGAGAGTCGCGGCGATGGTGCCCAGGTACCGCAAGTCACTGTTTGGGAGCACAGCAGCAATGAGGAGCACTGCGTCTGCGCCGAACGCGCGTGCTTTGAATAGCTGGTACGGCTCTACGATGAACTCCTTACAGAGCAGCGGGCAGGTGACTCCCGCGGCACGGATCAAGCGCAAGTTGTCGAAGCAGCCTTGGAAAAACTTTTCGTCCGTGAGCACGCTCAAGCAGGCCGCGCCTCCAGCCTCGTACGCCTTTGCAATGCGCACTGGGTCAAAGTTTGGTTGGATGACACCCTTACTGCACGTGTGGGGGCAGCGTGCGTGAGAGGAGGTTGACACACCGACAAGGGGGTGTGATCTGCGCACCTTGGCGACGCTTTCTTGACCTCCGCAATCAAGCCCGGCAAGGAGACACGGCTCTGCATAGCCCGCAAGGCGGCCACGAAGTCGCGCGGCGGCGGCGCTGCGTCCGCTAAGCGCTTGAGCTGTCCTAGAGGCTGCGCCTCCTTCCAAGCTGACACCTCTTCGTCCTTGAACCACACAATCTCCTCCAATATGTTGCGCGGCTTGTTCTCCTCGTTGTCTACGTACTCGCCACTCGCGTCGATAGCCTCCAGCTTGAAGTCAAAGTTCTTGCCACAGTCTAGCTTCGCGTTGCCACTGGGCCGCCGACGACGAATGCTCACCTCCTCCGTCGGGGCGGACGGGTCGGAGCTGATAGCGGCTAACACGACGGTGGAGACGCCGCAACGCCGCCGAGTTGCGCCGCTGCGGCAACGCAGGCAAGGACGCAGAGTGGCATTGCTGGCAACAGTGCCTGTGCTCGCCACACGCATTGCGATGGCTGTATGAGTTGGTGC
>Ga0164297_10002649_pt1 | contig 17446 bp, 13 predicted proteins | sample GEODES058metaG_FD_113539 | JGI IMG/M metagenome (GOLD analysis project Ga0164297, IMG submission 113539) | Dystrophic lake water microbial communities from Trout Bog Lake, Wisconsin, USA - GEODES058 metaG | ecosystem: Environmental > Aquatic > Freshwater > Lake | place: USA: Trout Bog Lake...
ATCCACATTGGTGATATGGAGCAATCGATCGTTGTCAATGCCAACGCCCCGGTTAAAACCATGAAGGAATTGATAGATTATGCAAAGTCTAGGCCCGGGCAGGTGACCTGGGGCTCGGGGGGGAGAGGCTCGACCATGCATTTGTATCTGGAGTGGATACAAGCGAAGACGGGCGTCTCATTCAATCATATTTTGTACAAAGGACCGGCAGAATTGGCCAGGGCCTTGACCATCGGTGAGGTCGAGGTGACCAATCTCTCGACAGCCACTGTTGCCCCCATGGTGAAGGAGGGGAAGATGCGTTTGATCGCCATTGTGTCGGGCAAACAGCGCTCTCAATTTGCTGGAGATACGCCAAGCTTTGCGGAGCAAGGCTTTGAGTTGGATTTTAGGAATTGGTTGGCCCTTGTTTTTCCAAAGGGTGTGTCCCCCGATATTGTTCGGCGCTGGAATGTGGAGGTGAATCGACTCCTGGCCGATAAATCCTTTGGGGACCGAGTTTTGGCCTCTTTGGCGGTCACTCCTGCTGGCGGCACACCAGAGGACTTGCTGGTGCAGTTGGAGAAAAAACGCAAATTGGGTGCAGAGCTTGCCAAGATGGCAAATTTGAAATTTGACTAACTTTGCATTCATCTTTTGACCTCCAAACATAGGAGGTACTCTTTGTGAGTCAGCCCTTCTCAGGGTAGTTCCACTGATAGCGTAAAAGTTCTGTTCCTCTAGAATCAGCTGATAGTGGGATAGAGAGAATGAAATGCAAAAAAATACCAAAGTCATCATCGTAGGCGCTGGCCTGGGAGGATTGACCACTGCGGCGTGTTTGATTAAAAAAGGCTTTCATGTTCGTATTTACGAACAAGCCTCCGTATTGGCAGAGGTGGGAGCAGGGATTCAAACGAGCGCCAATGCCGTGAAAGTTCTCTATGATTTGGGCTTGAAGGAGGCGCTTGAGACTGTTGCAGTAAGACCCCAAGCCTTTGAGTATCGGCGCTTTGATACAGCAGAGCTCATGCACCGCATTCCCTTGGGAGTCGAACATGAAAGATCATTTGGCGCCCCGTACTTTCATCTGCACCGTGCAGACATTCATGACATCTTGGCCAAAAAGGTCTATGAGCTTGATCCGAATTGCATCACTTTGAATGCCAAGGCTCATTCTTACGAGGAGAGTGCAGACGGGGTCATATTAAGGCTAGAAAATGGATTGGCTATCAAGGGTGATGTGCTGATTGGGGCTGATGGCATCAAGTCCGTAGTTCGTGCGCAGATGTTGGGCTCAACCCCTGTGAGTTATACCGGGGATGTTGCTTGGAGGGGAGTCATCCCTGTTCACCAATTGCCCTCAGACATCATGGAGACTGTCTCCACCGTTTGGTGCGGCCCTAAAAAACACGCCGTGATGTATTATTTGCGAGCGGGTGCTTTGATGAATTTCGTAGGCCTAGTGGAGCACGATCAACCCGAGACCGAGTCTTGGACGCAAAAAAGACCATGGCAGGAATTAAAGGATGATTTCCAAGGGTGGCATCCTACAATTCAAACCGTCATTGACGCTTTGGACAAAGATGCATGTTACCGGTATGCGCTTAATAATCGCCCACCCGTCTCAAACTGGTCGAGCCGAAAAGTCACGCTGTTGGGTGATGCAGCCCATCCAACACTGCCCTACATGGCATCGGGTGCCGTGATGGCGATTGAGGATGCGGCGGTGCTGGCAAGGTGTATGGAGCAGTGCGACGATATCACCAGCACTTTGAATTTATTTCAACGTAACCGAATTGACCGAACTGCTCGAATTGTCAACGGCTCAACGCAAAGTCGTGGTCTGTACCGTATTGAAGATGTTCAAGCGATGCGTGACGCTTTTCATGAACAAAACTTGACCAAGTCCAGAGCCGATTGGCTTTATTCTTACGATCCATTGAGCGTTGTACTGCAGTGAATGCAGCGAATCCAGTGAATGCAGTGTATGCATTGTATGCAGTCACTGCGTTGATTGGATTTTTATTTAAGGTTTAACTTTTCATGTCCACCCACTCCTACTCCCATTCTCACTCCCATTCTCACTTCCGCTCCAACTCCAACTCCAACTCAAACTCAAACTCAAACTCAAACTCAAACTCAAACTCAAACTCAAACTCAAACTCAAACTCAAACTCAAACTCAAACTCTCTTGCCTCCCTCCTCTCCAGTTTCTTCATGGTTTTGCTATTGGGTGCCTGTGCAACCCATGATGCACCAACCCCCTTGGTGGGCACAAGCGTTTTGCCCCAGGCTTGTGAGAGTCTTGTTCCCGCTGCAATCGGAGGCCCATTGACCCCGAAGGACAGTGAAGTTGCTGTGTTTCGTTGGCTAGGAAACGCAAACTATGAAATATCCTATAAGGGGCGTGTGTATTTATTAGACACTTACTTCGATCGCAAGGCACGCAGTCGCTCCTTGGGATTTGAGGCCAAAGACGTCAAGCATGCAGATTTGATTTTGGTGGGTCATGCCCACTTTGATCACATCTCTGATGTGGGCATTGTCTCCAGACAAACGGGGGCTCCGGTTGTGGGTTCGGATTTGACCATTGAGACCGCAAAAAAACTAGGAATGCCGGCTAATCAAGGAATCACAGTCAGAGATGGCCAACGGATCAATGAGGCTGGTCTGACGGTGGATGCGGCTCTTGCACGTCACAGTACCATCCAGCCCGGTTTAATTGAGGCCTATGCCCAGGTCTACAAAGTCGAGGTTCGAGCCGATGATGAGCAAGAGGCAAAAGTTACCCAGTCTGTGATGAATAAGGGCAGCAATGCCCCAGCCATCATTGACCAAGGAACCATGGCTTGGGGGCTCACCTTGGACAATGGCTTTAAGGTGGTGGTGTTCTCGAGCGCAGGCCCTATCACAGAGGGAGACCGTCGTTTGGCCCAGGCGTATCAAAATGCCGATGTGGCCATTGTGGCCTATCAACCTCACGCAGTAGCTCCCAGGCAAGTGGAGGAAACTTTCCCACTCATTGATCTCTTCAAGCCTAAGTTGTTCCTACCCGCTCACCATGATGCAAGTTTTGGGGTCTGGTTGGATTTGGGACTTGAGCCATTGTTTGAGAAACTGCGCACCGATTTGCCTCAGACTGGTTTCCTTGCACCTCTTTATCGTTCACCCATCTGTGTGGCAACGAGTGGCGCTGATCGTGCCAAGGTCATACATTACCAAAACTGAAGTCTTCAAGTATGTTGCTAAGAGGCTGACAAGGCCAATACTTTAAAACTGATTCAAAAGTTAATTGAGAAACTAATTAATAAAAACTCAAGGGTAAAACGATGAACTATTTTGATCGAACCAAACGCCGCATTTTGACTATCTCCGTGGTGCTTGGGATGTGCCTGATTTGTGCCTGCGCTGCAACCGGACAAACAACCTCTCTTTCCTCGACTTCAAATGCTTTGAAGGTGGGGTTGTATGTGGGCTCTCCAACCTCGGCAATTGTGGGCTCAAAACCCGAGGACAACACCGGCGTTGGTTTTGAGTTGGGTCGTGCACTGGCCAAAGAGTGGGGACGTGAATTTGTGCCTGTGATTTATCCCAAAAATGCTGATGTCTTCAATGCTATCAAAGAGCAGGCCGTAGATTTGGTGTTTACCAACGCTTCTCCAGCCCGGGCCAAAGTCATTGCTTTCTCCAAACCAGTGCTCAAAATTGAGAGAGGTTTCTTGGTCCCCCCTCAATCAAAAATTCACTCACAAGCCGATGTCGATCAAGTGGGCGTTCGAGTCGGGGTCAGTGTGGGCAGTAGCTCAGAGCTAGAGATGGCCGAGCAGCTCAAGAAGGCTATTCTTATTAGAACAACCTCCTCACAACAGGCAATTGACTTATTGAAAAACGGCGGCTTGGATGTTTTCACCACCAACAAAGCCATCTTGTTTGATCTGTCTGATTCGGTACCCGACTCAAAAGTTTTGCCAGATGTGCTTGGGTATGAGTATGTCTCTCTTGGAGTCCCCTTGGGGCAAGGTCAATTGATTGAGTCGATCAATCAATTTGTAAGCGTTGTCCAAAATAATGGTCAGCTCGACTCGATGATCAAACGCTCGGGGCTCAGAGGCACCGCTCACTGACGCTGATTAAAGACTCAAATAAGTTGCTTAAATTGATGGCAACTTTTTTGTATCTTTCTACATCTTGCTGCAAATCGCATACACGTCTTCGTTTTGTACCGTTTCAGGTTTATTGGTTTTTAAGTTCAGTGCCGTGTAGAAGTAATGCATCTCAACTTGTGGGTTGATCTTATTAAAGACGATGCTGATCTTGGTCTTATCAATTTGTCCAGTGCTTTGCACTTTGCCAAGTCGATCTAAGTCGTAGATGCTTTTTGATGGATTGTCTGATTTCAGCTTGATATCGGAATTGACAAAATGCTCTAGACGAGTGGAGTTGGAGATTTCGTACTGATGTTTGAAATTCTGACTGAATTCAAATTTGATAGTGTGCGTTTTTTTGATCGCCGAGACATCGTAAGTTTCGTTTTGTGAAGCAGCATTGATCAGTAAATGCTCAGTGAATTCGGTGTTTTCTTGTGGTGAGGCGAACTCCGTTGCGCGTGTGCCTTGGCAGGCATATCGATCTTGGTGAAAGTACTCGTAGCCTAGAGAGATTGCCAAGAGCAAGAAAAAAACTACGATGAGGATTCTGATCATGTGGTGCTCAATCCTTTAGGTTTGGCTAGAACTCTCGCCAATTCTCCAAACTAATGTGAGCTAGGGAACTCCCCTCATTCGAACCCTAGGGAGTGATTCTGACACCAAGTCATGCGGTGTGCATGACTTGGTCTCTCCCATGAAGTGGAGTCAAACGTGAGGTGCGGTTTACTGTTCAGCTTGGGCGCGATCGGAGCCAATGAACATGTACATGGCTGGCACCACAAATAGGGTAAAGAGGGTGCCAATCGACAGGCCTGAGAAAATCACAATTCCCATGGCTTGTCGGCCTGCAGCGCCAGCACCCGATGCCACTACCAAAGGCACGACTCCAAACACCATGGCGGCTGTGGTCATCAAAATGGGGCGCAAACGAATCGAAGAGGCACTCTCAATGGCCTCTCGTTTGGATTTGCCTGAGCGTTGCAACTGCTTGGCCACTTCAACGATCAAGATACCGTGTTTACTGATGAGTCCCATCAAAGTGACCAAACCCACTTCAGTATAGATGTTGACGGTGGAGGCACCTAAAAAGATAAAAATCATCGCTCCAAATAAGGCCATGGGTACAGAGACCAAGATGACCATTGGATCTTTAAAGCTCTCGAACTGAGCCGCCAGTGCCAAGAATACGATGATGATGGAGAACATCATCGTTAGTAAGAAACCACCAGACTCTTTGACGTATTGACGTGATTGTCCTGCGTAGTCAATGTTGTAGCCAGGAGGGGCGACCTCTTTGGTGATACCTCTGAGGTACTCCAAAATCTCACCTTGCGATGACCCGGTCACACCTGAGATGGTGGCTGAATTGAGCTGCTGGAAGCGACTGATCGATTCAGGAACAATGTCGTACTTTAGACTCGCAACGGTGCTCGCTTTGACCAAGTTGCCGCTGGGCAATTTGATGTTGAAGTTGAGCAAATCGTCGGGGTTCAATCGGTTGACTTGGAGTACTTGAGGAATGACCTTGTAGGAGCGCCCTGAAATTGAGAAGTAGTTCACGTAGCCACCCCCCAAGGCTGCCCCAAGCGCGCTGCCGACATCTTGTTCTGTCAAGCCCAAGGAGGCAATCTTGTCTCGGTCGACCACCACGGTGGCTTGGGGTTTGTCAATCTTGAGGTCAACGTCAGCAAAATAGAACTTGCCGTCAGCACGCGCCTTGTCTAAAACCTTTTGTGCCACTTGATTCAAGTTCTGAAACGGCTCAGTGGTGGAGATGACAAACTGAACAGGTAGACCCGAGGAGCCAGGCAGGGGCGGGAATTGGAAGGCTGCAATTCTGGCGCCTGCAATTTTGTTCCATTGTTGCTGCAAATACATTTGGAGCTGCAACGCACTTCGGCTACGCTCCTCCCAAGTCTTGAAGATGACTCCGCCAATACCCGCATTCACTGTGGGAACACCCGTGATTTGGAACATTTGATCGTACTCTGGCACAGACTTGGCAACTTGGTAGACCTGATTGGCATAAGTTTGCATCTGGTCTGAAGTGGCAGTGGGGGGGCCCACAACCTGTGAGACCACAATGCCTTGGTCTTCCATGGGGGCGAGCTCGGACTGAGACATCTTGAACATCAAGCCCAACAGAACAAAAATAATGGCCCCCATCACAATAAGGACTGGCCAGGTATTTAAAAGGCTGTGAAGGAGTTTTTCATAGCCATTTCTAACTCTGGCAAAGACTCGGTCAATCGCGTCCACTAGCGGTGTTGGGTCGTGCTCATGACCTTTGAAGAATTGTGAGCACATCATGGGAGACAAGGTCAGCGCAACTATTCCAGATACGGCCACGGAGGCTGCCAAGGTGAAGGCGAACTCAGTGAACAAGGCGCCTGTAAGACCGCCTTGAAATCCAATCGGGACGTACACGGCAATCAACACCACCGTCATCGCCAAAATGGGACTGCCCAATTCTCGGGCGGCTTTGAGTGCAGCATCAAAGGCATTCATGTTGTCGTCTTTCATGTGGCGATCGAAATTCTCCACCACAATAATGGCATCATCCACCACCAAACCAATCGCCAAGACGAGTGCCAAGAGAGTGAGTAAATTGATGGAGTAGCCCAAAGCGAGCATGATGAAAAAGGTACCCACCAGTGACAAAGGCATCGCAATGATGGGGATCAACACGGCTTTGAAGTTACCTAAGAAGATGAAAATCACCAAAGTCACAATCAACAAGGCTTCGGCCAAGGTTTTGAGCACTTCGTAGATGGATGTATTGATGAACTTGGTCGAGTCATAGACAATTTCGCCTGTCACACCTGAGGGCAGTTGCTGTTGGATCTCAGGCGTTACTTTTCTGACTCGCTTGGCCACATCAAGAACATTGGCATCAGGTGCCACTTTGATCCCCACAAACACGGATCTCTCGCCACTGAAGGCCACATTGAAGTCATAGTTCTCTGAGCCCAGACTCACGGTGGCAACGTCTTGGAGACGCACAATCGCACCATTGACCGATTTGATGGTCAATTGTTTGAATTCATCAACGGAGTGCAAGTCTGTGCCAGCAGTCAATGGCACGGTGACCATGGAGCCTTTGGAGACCCCGACTGTGGCTAAGAAATTGTTTGCCGCGAGCGCATTGCTCACATCACTGGCAGTGATATTAAAGGCGGTCATCTTGTCTGCATCGAGCCAAGCTCGCAACGCAAAAATACGTCCACCTAAAATCTCTGCCACCTGAACGCCTTCGATTGAATCGAGTTTGGGTTTGACCACACGAATCAAATAGTCAGTGACGTTGTTGGTTGGAATGTCGTTGCTATAAAAGCCAAGATACATCGCATCGATGGTTTGACCAACTTGCACCGAAAGCACAGGTTGTTGTGACTGAGGTGGGAGTTGATTCTTGACCGAGGCGACCTGGGTGTTGATCTCTGTCAATGCGCGATTGGCATCGTAGTTAAGCCTCAAGGTTGCCGTGATCGTAGACAAGCCATTGGTGCTGGTCGAAGAGATGTAGTCAATCCCCTGTGCTTGTGCAATGGCGGACTCAAGGGGTTGGGTGATGAAGCCAGCCACGGTCTGCGAGTCAGCGCCAAAATAGGTCGTGGAGACAGTGACCACCGCGTTTTGAGTGCGTGGGTATTGGTTAACAGGCAATGTGAACAAAGACCGCAGTCCCAAGACCACGATGAATAAACTCACCACTGATGCCAAAACAGGGCGTCGGATGAAAATGTCAGTAAAGTTCATTGGACTCAAGGCTCCTGTGGCGTGGGGCTGGGGTCATTGCCGGGCAGGACGCTGTTGTCAATCAGCACTGGAGTGCCGTTTTTCAATTTCAGTTGACCGCTGGTGACCACTTCTTGGCCTTCTTTGAGACCTTTTAAGATCGTGATTTGGTCTCCGCGGGTCTCACCCGTCACGACAAACACTTGCTGTGCAACTTTGGGTTTTTTACCGTCAGCATTTTCCTTATCAGCGTCTTTGACGATGAATACAGTCGAGCCGTAGGGGTTATAGGTGACCGCTGTTTGGGGCAGTGTGAGCAACTTCTGGGCTTGACCGAGGTCGACGCTCACGTTGGCAAACATGCCAGGCAAGAGCTGGAGTTTGGAGTTGTCAAAGGTGGACTGAATTTGCAAGTTGCGAGAGGCTGAATCAACCTTGGGGTTCAAAGTGGTGATGCGGCCATTGAAGACCTGACCTGGGTAAGCGTCTAACTTTAAGCTCACAGACTGACCCGTTTTTAGCATTGAGATTTTTTGCTGCGGTTGAAAGAAGTCAGCATAGATGGGGTTCAAGGATTGAAGGGTGACGACTTTGTCGCCAGGGTTCAAAAATTGGCCAGGAACAATGGAGGTGATCCCCAGTTTGCCTGCAAAGGGTGCTTTGATGGTTTTTTTCTCCAAAGTCGCCTTTTGGAGCATCGCCTGTGCTTTTTTAAGTTTCAGGTCAGCTGCATCGGCATCAAGCTGGGCTTGGCTGATGGCCTGGACTTGAAATTGAGCCTTATCGCGCTGGTAAACAATCTCGGCCAACTCGGCGCTCGCTTCTGCGGCCTTGAACTGGGCCATCTCAGCGTCTGCATTGAGCTGAATCAATGGCTCGCCAGCCTTGACCGTTTGGCCTGAATGGAATAACACATTCACAACAAGACCGGAGACTTCGCTACTCAAATCGACTCCTTTGACTGGGCTCATGGTGGCAACTGCAGTCAACTGCGGTTTCCACTCCATGGGCTTGACAATCATCGAGGTGACCGTTTGAGGTCCAGGTTTGGGTGCGCTGGCAATGAGTTTTTGGATGTGCAAATAAAAGCCAAAAGCCAAACCGGCCACCAAAACCACAATACATCCGAGCATGATCAGCATGCGTTTGGTCATTTGAATTCTCTCTTGAAGGAAAAGTGATTTAAAAAAGGAAAACTGAACTTGGAAAAAAATTTAGTTGCCAAATTTGGCATTTAAACCTTGAAACATTGGTGTGAAGGTCATCAGGGTCGGCTTGAAACTTTTGTCTCATTCATTGGGGTGACTGCTGCTTTTTGAGGGTCCCAAGAGGCACCTCCCATGGCTTGGATCAACGCCACGGTGTCTGCAAAGCGGTTGGCCTGAGCCGAGATGAGGTTCAACCTCGCTTGTGCATAGCTCCTTTGCGCGTCAAGAAGCGTCATGTAATTGATCGCCCCCAATTTGTATTGGCTTTGTGACAATTCAAGGCTCTTTTGAGCGATTTGCTCGGACTGTGCAGACAGTTGAAGGCTTTGACTGTCAAAATTAACGGCATTCAAGGCGTCACTCACGTTTTCAAAGGCGTTCAAAACAGTTGATTTGTATTGATAGTAAGCGCCTTCGTAGCCAGCTTTGGCGGCGTCAACTCTGGCGTTGAGGGCACCTCCATTGAAAATGGGTGCGGTTAAACCAGCACCCAGGGTCCAAAAGCTCCATGGCGTGCTAAAGAGGTTGTTGGTTTGGGTGGCCGTAGAGCCGATGTTGCTGGTCAAATTAATTTGCGGGTACAAGTTGGCTTTGGCCAGACCCAGAGACGCCACCGCTTGGTTCAGGCTAGCTTGGCTGGCCAAAATGTCTGGGCGGTGTGCAATGAGCTGACTGGGAAGACTCGTGGGGAGTTTGGTGGGCAAATGCAGGTCCGAGATTCGAATACTTGGGTATTGTTTTTCGTTGGGCATCGCACCTGAGAGGACCGCAATTTGGCTTTTGACCAACTCCCAAGATTTCTCCAGCGCTGGCAAGCTGGCACGGGTTTGGGCGATGAGGCCTTCTTGTGCCAAGATGGGGCCAAGCCCGATGGCCCCAAGATGTTGTTGACTGCGCATGATCTCGAGTTGCTTTTCTTGTAAGCGCAAAATCTCTTGGGTCTCCTCTATCTGGGCCTTCAGGGAGGACTCTTTAATTGCAGCCGTCAAAATGTTACCCATCACGCTCAACTGAGCTGCGCGCCATTGATAGGCTTGTAGATCAATGATTGCTTTTTGGCCTTCGATGGCCGCCTTATTGGCGCCAAAGAGATCCACGGTGTAGCTCACATTGATGGAGGCGTTGTAGAGATTAAAGAGCGAGCCCCCAGGCACGTTGGTGGTGGCTTGAGAGGCTCGTTCACGCGCCGTGGAGAGTTGGGTGTTCACGTTGGGGAGCGCCAAAGAGCCATAGGTGGCCAAATAATTGGCACGTGCTTGTCCAAGGGCAGAGTTGGCGGCGGCAAGATTGGGGTTTTTCTCCAAAGCGAGCCTGACCAATGTGTTTAATTGCGGTGAGCCAAACATTTCCCACCAGCCTTCAGGAATGTCTTGACCCCATTCAAAGCTTTGGGATTCTCCTGCAAATGAGGGACTGTTCTGCGTTTTAGACGGCAAAGCGGTGGGTGTGTAAGCCGTCGCAGGGTTGCTGTCCTTGGCCAGGGTGTGTTCTAAAAAAGCTTTTGGCTTGGCGCTCTCTGAATTCACTTCTTGGGCCAAGTTGACCCCAGTCGCGCAGGAACTCATCAATGCACAGACCCCAATTGCACAGGCTGTTTGGAGTGAATTCGGGGGAGTGAGACCTAAAAGCACCTGGTTCGTGGACGATTTGACGGGCTTGCAGGTCATGGGCTTGGCTTTTTTCGCTCGGGAGAGCCATCGGAGAGTGATCGTCATTGGGCTTGAATATCCAAAAAAACACACGAAAACAGTCGTTCGACTCATGGTCAAACCGTAAGCGAGCAGGGTGTGGGTGAGAGAGAACTTGCAGCCAAAGCGTAAACGATGGTGCATTAAGTTACCTATTATCCGTATTTTCCCTCAAGTTACGGGCTTTGTCTAAATGTTTTCTAATGGCCTCTTCCCCCCGGGGAGGTCTTGAGTCTATGAGCCTATGAGCCTTTGATCCGAGTGGAGCCCAGGGAATGGGGTTGGATGGTTTAAAATGGCAAGATGAGCATTAAATCAGACAAATGGATACGCCGAATGGCCCAAGAGCACGGCATGATCGAGCCTTTTGAGCCCGGTCAAGTTCGAACTCAAGAGGGTAAAAAAATCGTCAGTTACGGCACCAGTAGCTATGGCTACGATATCCGTTGTGCCCCTGAATTCAAGGTTTTTACCAATATTTACAGCACGGTGGTGGATCCAAAGAACTTTGATGAGCGCAGTTTTGTCGACATCGAAGCCGATGTATGCGTCATTCCTCCCAATAGTTTTGCGTTGGCTAGAACCGTGGAGTATTTCCGCATTCCTCGAAATGTGCTCACCATTTGTTTAGGTAAGAGCACCTACGCGCGTTGTGGCATCATCGTTAACGTCACCCCATTTGAGCCCGAGTGGGAGGGCTACGTCACATTGGAGTTCAGCAACACCACACCCTTGCCTGCCAAAATTTACGCAGGGGAGGGCTGTGCCCAGGTGCTGTTCTTTGAGAGTGACGAGGTCTGTGAGACCAGCTATAAAGATCGAGGCGGTAAATACCAGGGCCAAAGCGGTGTGACGTTGCCTAAAACATGAAGTTTTTTTGGTCTTGCCCCTGTTCGGTGCGACAATAGTCGAATTACATGAGTTCATTTTCAAATTTGCAGCTAGCCCCTGAGCTAGCACGAGCCGTGGCCGAAATGGGCTACGAATCCATGACCCCCATTCAAGCCCAGGCCATTCCTGTGGTGTTGAGCGGTCGAGATGTGATGGGGGCAGCTCAAACGGGCACTGGCAAAACCGCGGCATTCTCTTTGCCGTTGCTCCAACGCCTTTTAAAGCACGAGAACAGCTCTACCTCCCCGGCCAGACACCCTGTTCGGGCACTGGTACTGCTCCCCACCCGAGAGTTGGCCGATCAAGTCGCCCAACAAGTCAAGCTCTATGCTCAATACACTCAACTGCGAAGTGCGGTGGTGTTTGGTGGCATGGACATGAAGCCACAAACCATTGAGCTTAAAAAAGGCGTTGAAGTCTTGGTCGCGACCCCTGGTCGACTGCTTGACCACATTGAGGCTAAAAATGTGGTGCTCAATCAGGTCGAGTATGTCGTCCTCGATGAGGCCGACCGAATGCTAGATATCGGTTTTTTGCCGGATTTACAAAGAATTTTGAGTTTCTTGCCCAAGCAAAGAACAACCCTACTCTTTTCTGCGACGTTCTCCACTGAGATCAAACGTTTGGCGGGCAGCTATTTGCAAGATCCTGTCACCATCGAGGTGGCCAGGCCCAATGAAACTGCCTCCACAGTCATTCAGCAGTTTTTTAGCGTGGGAGATGAGGATAAGCGCCGAGCCCTCAAGTCGATTCTCAAACAAAATAAAATTGGACAAGCCTTTGTATTTGTCAACAGTAAGCTCGGTTGTGCAAGGCTTGCTCGTTCATTGGACCAAGACGGGCTCAAAACAACTGCTTTGCATGGCGACAAGAGCCAAGATGAGCGCTTGAAAGCTTTGGAAGCTTTTAAGGGCGGTGAGGTTGATTTGTTGATCTGTACCGATGTTGCGGCTCGCGGATTGGATATCAAAGACGTGCCCGCTGTTTTTAATTTTGACTTACCCTTTAACGCTGAAGATTACGTGCACCGCATTGGTCGTACAGGCCGTGCCGGTGCCTCAGGCTTGGCAGTCAGTTTTGTCTCTGCCAGCGATCAGCGCTTGGTCACAGATATAGAGAAAATTCTCAAAAAGAAAATTGAAATCCTCCCCATGGAGTTGGATGACGAGTTCCGACGTGACGCATCTCGCGGCGCAAGGCGAGATCATCGCGAGGCGCGTGAAAACTCTGAGTCCCGAGATACCCGCTCTTCTCGGGAAGGACGGGGATACCGAGACGATGAGCCTAGAGGCTCAGGCTCCAAAGACCAGGGCCATACACCTTCTTCTTGGGGTGCGAGTCGTTACTCCTCCAGATCCAATGCGGCTCCCAAGGATCCTTTTTTTGACAAACCCTACGAGCCATCGGCAAACGCTGGACAAGCACCGAGTTGGGAGGTGGCTGAAAAGCCAACCGCTCGCTCTATTTCAGCCAACATCAAGCCGAAACGCAAAGTTGCTGCACTCTTCAAATCTGAAGAAGCTTAGAACTCAATGTGTGGTTCAAGCGAGGCTTGCTTGAACCAAAGGCCGCTCAAGTGTTCAGTGGGTTGTGAGGACTTCTCTGGCCACAAGGCCAACCCCTCACCCAAAGGCTGACTGGGAATTTGAAAGGCGCTTAACTCGCGCCCCCAAACACAACCTGTATCCACGCAGACCACACCGTTTCTTTCAATGCCACCGGCTGTAGACCAATGACCGAATGCAATATGGGTGTCTGCACTCGCGCGTGCTGGGACATCAAACCAGGGCATGAAACCCGGTGGAGCATTTTCAAGCCCCGATTTGGCCATAAAGTCCAACTCACCTGAGGGCGTGCAAAAGCGCATGCGCGTGAGAACATTCACAATGACCCTGAGGCGTTCATAGCCCTTGAGGTCCTCTGACCAAGTGTTGGGTTCATTGCCGTACATTTCAAGTAAAAATTCTGTGTAATGCGGGCCTCGCAAGGCGTTCTCGACTTCGTGCGCAAGTGCCAGTGTTTGCTCTGAGCTCCAACTAGGCAAGACCCCTGCGTGCACGAGCAAGTAATTGGAGACCTCTAGCGCCATGGCTTGGTGTCGAATCCAATGGGTGAGCTCTTGTCTGTCACTGGCGTGCAACAAGTCTTGAACTGTGTCGCCCCGTTTCACCGAGCGAATGTCTTGTTCTACGGCCAAATAATGCAAATCGTGGTTGCCCAAGATACACTGTGCGCTCGAGCCCATGTGCATCAATCGGCGAATCACCCCCACGTTGTCGGGGCCACGGTTGATCAGATCGCCCAAGAAATAGGCGGTGTCTTTGCTGGGGGAAAAATCGATCAGCTCGAGCAATTGTCCAAGACTTTTATTGCAGCCTTGAACGTCTCCAATGAGGTAGAGTGACATGGGGTTGAATTCGAGAGACAATGATTGAGTGGGCGACCGTATTTTAAGAGAGCAAGAGTTTTGAATCTATTTGTCATCATCTTACTGACTTTCATCAATGGCGTGTTTGCCATGTCAGAAATGGCCTTGGCGTCGAGTCGAAAAACGCGTCTTCAAGTCTGGGTGGACGCGGGAGACGCCAACGCAAGAGCTGCAATGGCGCTCATGGACCAACCCACCCAATTCTTATCCACCGTTCAAATTGGCATCACCAGTATTGGCATTTTAAATGGCATCTTGGGGGATGCAGCATATAGTCAATCACTCACCGTTTATTTTGAGCGTTTGGGCCTGTCGGGAGACTTTTCACACATAGTGGCTACCGCAGTGGTGGTGGCCTTAATCACGTGTTTCACCTTGGTCTTTGGTGAGTTGGTACCCAAACGAATCGGACAACTCTACCCCGAACAAGTGGCGCGCTGGTGCGCACCCACCATGCTCGCCTTGGCCAAAGTTGCCAAGCCACTGGTGTGGTTTTTGTCATGGTGCACCATGGTACTGCTGAGGTTTTTGCGCATCGATGCACAAGCCAAACGCATGGTCACTCAAGAAGAGATCAGTGCCAGTTTATCGGAAGGTGTGGACGCAGGATTGATTGAAGCTCAAGAGCACCAGATGGTCAAGAACGTCTTTCACTTGGATGATCGACCTTTGACCTCGATGATGGTGCCTCGAAGTGAAATTGTCTGGCTCAGTGCAGACAGCTCACCCCAAGAGGCGCATGAAAAGATCATGGGTGAGACCTATCACTCTTGGTATCCTGTGTGCCGTGGAGATTTGAGCCACGTGATTGGGATTGTGAGCTTGGGTCAGTTGATTGACAAGGTGGATGCTTCGCATTCACACATCACCATGGCACAGTTGGCCACACCGGCTTCCTTTGTTCCGGAGACCCTCACGGGTTTGGATTTGTTGGAACAATTTCGTCGCCCAGAAAATCTTACGCATGACTATTTGACAACAGCCGCGCGCATGGTCTTGGTGGTGGACGAGTATGGGGATGTCCAGGGCCTTTTAACGCCGCGTGATTTGCTGGAAGCGATCACGGGAGAGTGGGCACTTGCTGCCAAGCCTACCCATGACAAGGAGCAGATCTCAAGTGATGGCTCCATGATCTTGGAAGGTTTGATGCCTATTCAGGAGCTCAAAACAATACTGGCTATTGAAAACCCATTGCCTTTTGAAGACAAGGGGCACTACAACACGCTGGGAGGGCTGATTTTTACGCTCAGCGGACGGGTTTGCGGTGTGGGAGACAGTGTCCAATGCGAGGGCTGGATCTTCAGAGTTCAAACGCTTGAAGGGCGTCGTATTGAAAAAGTCAAAGCAACCCCCATCAAATCCACAAAAACTTTAACTTGATGACTTCCTTTTAAGGAGATCTTTGGCGTTCAAAAAATCAGGTGCACGAGCCAAGCTTTTTGCAATCTCAGCCTTCACTTGATTTCGCACATGGGTCTTGATGGTATCTTGCATGGCCATCATTCTGAGAGAAATGTAATGTTTTTCGATCATGTCTGCCTGACCTTTGGCCAGCTCCTTTGCTTTGGCCCAAAGCGTGGGGTTGACATTGCCTTTGGCCAATTCATCAAGTGCTGTGAGTCTGATTAAATCTTGGTCGTTATCGCTCATGAAGGACTTTCTGTTCTTTGGTGTTTTATTTAAAGGACAGGGACTTTTTTGGATTCAGTTGTTTTCAAGTCGGCCCCGTGCGGAGTCTCTTTTGCCGTGTGCAACGCTTAGCTCACCAACACGCCCCAAACCAAAGGCAGGCATGTTTTGATAAATATTCTCATAGCTTCCCGGGTGTGCAGCATAGGTTTCATGCCAGATTCCGACGCTTGCGTTTTTGCTGATGTGACGATTGAAATTTTTCCAGGCGGGAAGATGTTCGGCGTCCTTATTTTTGGCGTATTCGATCAGTTTATCCATGGATCGCCAGTACTGAACTTGAATGATGGTTCTGGCAAACCACATCTCGTGGTGCATTAGACCCAGATCGGGTTGGCTATATAACTCGGTGAGCATTTTGCCCATGCCGCGTACGACGGGGAGCCACTGGTGAATTTTCCACGGCTCGTTAAAGCGCATGCCAATCAAAAATACGACAAAATCACCATCAACTTGCGCAGTCATTTTGTCTTTGTGAATCATAAGGTGTCCTTTGTAGGGGGTGAAAAAATTCAAGTGCTATACCCAAAAGGGCGGGTCTCGCTGAATTGAATTCATTTGACGTGCTTTGGCTTGACTTGCTTGAGTGCTTGCTGATTGAAACCCCTTAGGTCCTATTGTGCAACCCAATGCCTCTTTTACGCAAGGGTTAGTCAGGTTTGGGAGATTGATTCTTGTTTCTACAATAGCGGTATATCGCCACGTAAGAGTGGGCAAAGGATAAGTACTTTTTTATAAGAGGATTTTTATGAGTTCACAAAAGATGTTTCAAATGATGGTGTTCCCAAGCCCTGAGGGAGGCGTTTATCGTCAGGTGGAACAAATGAAGCCGACGCCTCGTGCGGGAGAGGTGTTGGTGAAAGTTCATGCTAGCTCCGTCAACCGGGGTGAAGCTCAAGGAGTTTTGAAGCTCAAAAACCCAGACGCTAAACCACTGGCCACTGGCATTGAATTCTCTGGGACCATTGAGTCTTTGGGCGAAGGGGTTGTTGGGTGGCATGTGGGGGACGAAGTCATGGCACGAGCAGGAGGAGGTTTTGCTCAATTCGCGAAGGTAAGTGTGGGCTCTTTGATTAAAAAGCCAGCCAACTTGTCTTGGCTTGAAGCCGGTTGCGTGCCCAATGTATTCATTACGGCTCATGATGCATTGCTCAGCGGCTCCTTGCAAAAAGGCGAGACCGTGATGGTGACCGCTGGCTCATCGGGTGTGGGCGTCACGGCCATCCAAATGGCCAAATATTTGGGTGCCAAGATGGTGATTACAACCACTCGCAGCCCCCATAAAGCATCAAGCTTAAAGGCTCTCGGAGCTGATCATGTGATCAATACCAATGATGCAGACTGGAGCGAGCAAGTCAAAACCCTCACCCAAGGCCTAGGGGTTGATCTCATCATTGACCAAGTGGGATCGACTTTACTAGAAGGCAATGTGGATGTTTTGGCATTGAAGGGTCGACTGATCACGGTAGGAAGAAATGCCGGATCAACAGCGCTTGTGAACTTGGATGAATTGGCCCGAAAAAATGCGCGCATCATTGGCCGCACATTTCGCACCCGTACCCTAGAAGAAACACAAACTTGCAGTGCGCTTTTTGTAAAAGATGTTTGGGCAGGCCTTGAGAGTGGAGCCGTGAAGCCTATTTTGAGTAAAACCTTCAATTGGACTGATCTACA
>Ga0164297_10002652_pt1 | contig 17440 bp, 15 predicted proteins | sample GEODES058metaG_FD_113539 | JGI IMG/M metagenome (GOLD analysis project Ga0164297, IMG submission 113539) | Dystrophic lake water microbial communities from Trout Bog Lake, Wisconsin, USA - GEODES058 metaG | ecosystem: Environmental > Aquatic > Freshwater > Lake | place: USA: Trout Bog Lake...
TCCTGCAGACTTCTGCCGCCAATTGCCTTTGTAAAGGCCATAAGTGCCGCATTACCCGTAGTGCCGGCCACATAATCAAAGTCAAAGTTCTCTCCGCCGATACCGATATTATTGATAATGACTCCACCACCACGCTGCTTCATCAAAGAATAAAACGCACGTGTCATATCGATATAACCGAAAACCTTTAGCTCCCATCCGGCTCGCCATTGTTGCGCATCGACTTGCCAGAGATTACCACCAGGAATAGCACCCGCGTTATTGACAAGAATATCTGTGTCCGAGTTCTGCGCAACGATCTTTTCAACGGCACCCTGCACAGTCATATCCAGCGCCATGACCTGAACGTTGATTCCGTGATGGAGTTTTAACTTTGATGCGATGTCGTTGAGCCGATCCTCAGAGCGTGCGATTAAAGTTAAATCGCAGCCTTCACGAGCGAAGGCATCGGCAAGCACTTCACCAATACCTTGCGAGGCGCCAGTAATGACGACCCTTTTTCCTTTTAAATGTAAGTCCATTCATTCATCCCCATGAAACGTCAGTATTAGCTTATTGATTGGCCTAAACGCTGCCTTAATTCATCGAGTGCGCCAGGATTGTTGAGAGCGGAAAGGTCACCAAGTTTTTCCTGCATGTATACATTACGAATTAAACGACGCATCACCTTTAGACTTCTGGTCTTGGGCAATTGCTGCATGACATAAACCTCGCTGGGCCTAAACGGCTTACCCATTCGGTCGGCTACATGACGTTTGACCAATTCTTCAAGACCTTGCTCATTACCATCCCAACTCGACGACGGAATCACAAAAACGACAAGCTTCTGTCCCTTACTCGGATCCATCACGCCAATCGCCGCAGCCTCGCTAATGGGTTCAAGTGCAAGCAGAATCTCTTCGACTTCAGCAGGTCCCAACCGCTTACCCGCCACTTTAATCGTATCGTCCGAGCGTCCCAATACAAAATACGAATCTCTCTCATCATGCAGTGCAAGATCACCGTGTATCCACATCCCTGGTGTCGTTCGCCAATACGAATCTAGATAACGCTCGTGGTCTTGCCAGAAAGACTGTGTCATACCGACAAATGGCGTCAAAACCGCGAGCTCGCCAATAGTGCCAACAATCGGTGCGCCCGATTCGTCTACAACCTCGGTCCTAACGCCTGGACTGCAGGTATTAAACGAAGCTGGGGCAATCGGTTTAACGACAACGCTTGAGAGCAGCGCACAGGTCGCCTCGGTGCCACCAGTCACGTTAATAACCGGACAAATTCCTCGTCCAAAGTGAGTTTCAAACCATTTGAAATGGATAGGATCAATCGCTTCACCAGCAGTAATAAGTAGACGAATACTCTTTAAGTCCGGCTTTAACGCTATATCGGCGTTACTTGCATAGCCTCTTATCAACGTGGGTGACGCGCCATAAACTGTGACCTTATATTTTTCAATTAACTGCCCCATGCGAGTCCAGTCGGGATAATCGGGAGCGCCGTCGTAGCAGACTAACGTCGCGCCGTTTAGCAACGCACTACTAGAAACTAATGGACCAGCAACCCACCCCATATCGGCAGGCCAGCAAAATACGTCTCCGGCCCTCACATCGAAATGCACGGCCGAATCATGTGCCATTTTTAATGGAAAGCCACCATGCGTGTGCACAGGTCCTTTAGGTTTGCCTGTCGTACCAGAGGTGTAAATCACCATGAAAGGATCGCTCGGTGACATCCTGGCGGACACTAAACCATCGCCATTAACAGCCGCGATATGTCGCCAGTCAATATCGCCTGCCTCTAACGCAGGCCCTTCAGGAGAATATTTCCAAATTTTGTGCTCGATACTCGGCAGTTGCAAACAAGCATTTTGAACAATTGTTTTTGCATCAACGAAATTACCCCTACGACTGAATCCAGTTGATGCTATTACTGCCCGCGCTTCGCACGACGCAAGTCTTGCAACAATCGCATCAACGCCAAAACCACTGAATAAAGGAACCACAATGGCCCCCATAAACGATAGTCCTAACAGCGTTATGTTGGCTTCGATACCGTTTTCCATCAATAAGCCGACACGATCACCTTTTTTTATACCAAGCTTTCCCATGCCGGCAGCAAAATCGCAGACCCGCTTCTTGAGTTGAGCGTAAGTTAACTGCTCAGGATCAATTTGCTCTCGCTCGGCAATCAATGCAGACTGACTAGCGGTGGCAGGGTCATCAGCCCAACGTAACACCATGTCCACCCAATTCAGCTCTCCACCAACAAACCATGTTGGATTTTCAATACCGGCCGTAGTATCAATATAGGTATGGTAGGGTTTAGACCAAATGACGCCACAAAAATCGTTTACCTCACGCCAATAAGCTGCGGGATCATTGACGGAAAAGGCATAAAAATCCTCGTAACGAGAATACCCTAAGCGCTTCATTAATTGAGCGACCTTAGAATTGGTAAGATCCTCGGGTCTTGGTTGCCAGTCTGCTAATTCAGATGCCGAGATATGCACGTTGCACCTCCTGGCTGCTCATGAGATCTTTTGCGCGTCCATTCATCACAAGCTCACCACGTTCAAAAATATACGCATAATCTGAAATTTCGAGAGCGATTTCAGCGTTTTGCTCAACCAGCAGCACATCAACCCCTTGATTCGCAATGGCTCTAATTATTTGAGCAATCGTGTCAACTATCGCTGGCGCCAACCCAATAGTTGGCTCATCAAGCAATAACACTTTGGGATTTGCCATCAAGGCACGCCCTACTGCCACCATTTGCTGTTGCCCACCACTTAAGGTGCTTGCTTTCGCGCTGAGTTTTTCCTTAAGTGCGGGAAAGTAGTGAAGTACTTTTTCAAGATCTCTAGCAATTTCGAACTTATTCGTCCTTTGGTAAGCACCAAGCTCAAGGTTGTCAGCGACTGTCATCGCCTTAAATAAGCGACGGCCTTCAGGAACGAGCACGAGCCCCGAGCGCACTCGTTCATCAGAGGCCATGTTAGTAATATCGCGATCGAATAACAAAACTTGGCCCGACTGTGGGGTAAGTAAGCCAGTCAAAGCTTTCATTGTCGTTGACTTACCAGCACCATTGGACCCAACTATTGTTGTCACACCGCCTTTGCTCAAAACGAAACTAATATTCTTTACAGCTGGGACAATCCCATAGCTGACCACTAGATTACGCACCTCCAATGCATAGGGACTCGGATTTATCATGCGCGCTTTCCAAGGTAAGCCGAAATGACTGCGGGATCTTGTTTGATTTGCGTAGGCTCACCAATCGCAAGAAACTGTCCGTGATCAAGCACGACAATTCGATCACAAATCTCCATCACGGCTTTCATATTGTGTTCCACCAATAAAATTGCCGTGCCGAACTCGTCTCGGATACGCCGAAAAATAGCAATTGCTTCGCTAACTTCGGTTTGATTTAAACCGGTTAATGGCTCGTCTAAGCACAGTAATTTTGGTCTAGTCGCAAATGCAATCGCAATACTCACCATACGCTGCAATCCGTGAGGTAGCGTCCCAGCGGTTTCATCCAAATGTCGATCTAGTCTCAATACCTGTGCGGTTTCAACAACTCGACTCTCGCGTTCAGCCCTACTCCTCAAATGACTAAAGGTGGCAATCGACAGATTATCTCTTACGGTCATTTCGGAAAGTATGCTGTCATGCTGAAAAGTGCGTACGAGTCCTCTTCTCGATATCTCATGACTACTCAACGACGAAATATCCTCACCAAAGAACATCACCTTACCGCTAGAAGGCGGATAAAAGCCGCTGACACAATTGAAAGTAGTGCTTTTGCCGGCACCATTGGGGCCAATCAAACCAAAAATTTCGTTACTACGAATATCAAAACTTAAATCATTCACAGCAGTTAGGCCACCGAACTTACGCGACAAATGCGCTACGGCGAGAACGATATCTTTAGCCATGTTTACTGACTCGCTTCTGAAATAAGCCTATTAACCCGTTAGGCATTAACAGTACCGATATCACGATGGCGGCGCCGTAGAAAATATGCTCGAAAGGACCAAATCCTAGAGCGACTTGCGCCAGAAGAGTCAAAACAGTCGCCCCCACAACGGCGCCAGCAATATGGGACTCTCCGCCTACTTTGATGTATGCCAAAACATAAACAGCCAACAGAAAGCTGAAATCGCCCGGACTGATAACGTTATTCGCATGGGCCATCAGCGCACCACATAAGCCTGCGATCAACGAAGAGATAACCACACACCAAACTTTGGTGATATGCACGTTTATGCCGACTGTCTGAACAATCGCATCGTTATTTCTGATCGCAATAAGCACTTTACCGAAATCAGATTTTTCTAATTGATGCAAGATAACCAGGCCCGCAATCACAACCGCAACAACGAACATCGCGTAGTAGTCAGTCAAAAACGCAGGCGGAAACAAACCAATCATCCCTGAGTTACCACCAATGTAATCAATCTTGGTGTAAATCATTCGAAGCGCTTCCGTAAATGCAAAGCTAATTAACAAAAAATACGGACCTTTCGCCTTTAAAGTGATGTAGCCAAAAATAAAACTTATTACTCCTGCGGCACCCGCACTCAACACCAAAGCCAGAAAAAATGACCAGCCGAGTTTGACATTGACTAATCCTGATACATAGGCCCCTATGCCAACGAAACCGGCGATCGCAAAGTTCAATTCGCCAATTAGCTGAACGAAACGAAAACTTGCCGCCATAAGGATATTAATGGCGATCCACATCAATACACTGGCAGCGAAACTTGAACCGGTTGAGGCACCGATGGTCAGAGCCAACAGAGCAGCAAGAATCGATAAGGATTTGCTACTCTTTTGTACAAAAGAGGCCAATGACGATTCACCCATTTCCCATTATTCCTTTTGGACGAATCAACAACACAAGCATTGTGATCACGAACATACCTAACGTAGCCCAAGACGGATCGAAATAATAGCCACCGACACTCTCGATCACAGCTATCAACACGCTACCGATAATTGAACCAGGGATGCTTCCCAAACCACCAATTACGATAGCAATAAATCCTTTCATCAAATAATCACTACCGACACTCGCGCTAATGACTGTAAGGGGTGATAACAATGCACCTGCGATAGCGGCTAGAAAAGTAGCTAAGAGAAAGCCATACAATGCAATTCGGCGATAAGGTATGCCCTGCAAGGTCGCTGCTTCATAATCTTCGGCAACGGCTCGCAGAGCCTTACCCAGTTTTGTAGAAGCAATCAACCAACACATCGAAATTGCAATCACGATCGATACGCCAGTCAGTACTAGCCGCTGAGTAGTTATTGCACCACCTAGAAAGCGGATATTGCCAGGAATTAAGTCGGGCAATTTGACTGGTACACCACCAAAAAACTGTAAAAACAAACCTTCAAGTAACAAAGACAAGCCCACTGACATGACGAACGAGCCGATCATGTCTCTCTGAAATTTTTTAAAAGCAAATTGATATAGGACGGCACCAAGTATCAAAGTGGCAATCATTGCCACTATGGCAGCGAGAGCATAAGCACTTGCTAATGGCAATTGATTAGCGGTCAGTAGCGGCACCAAAACAGAAATTAGCAACAGACAAAGACCAAAAAACTCGCCGTGAGCAAAGTTAATCACCTTCATCACGCCAAAAATCAGCGTCAACCCAAGAGAAAACAGGATGTACGAGGCGCTAATCTGAAGCGTATTCAGTAATAGTTGAACAAATAGCGCCACGTCTACGTCCTTTAACTGCTGATCGAGTCAGAGAAAATTATTTCCCTGCAGCAAGCCGCGTTTTAAGCTCTTCAGGTATCACTCTCGCTAGCTCAACCATCTTGCCGTCTTGTACCTGGGTAATCATGATTGGCACCTGCATTTGCTGCGGTACGCCATAAATCGCTTCACTCCCAAATACTGTTTTGCCGTATGACGTTTCAAAAATAATTTTAGGCAAAGTCTGTGCAATCACTTTTGGATCAAGGCTATTTGAGGTTTCCATTGCAGCTTTCAATGCCATTACCGAGTCATAGCTCGATACCTGTAACGGATTCAATGGTTCTTTGAAATTTGCCAACATTCCCTTATTCAAGTCTTGTTGCATGGGTGTGGCCAAGGAGCTCGCATAATCACCCGCGTAACCCATATAAGTGCCGTTTGCCGCATCACCACCAATTTGAACTAATTGCGTAGCACTCGTGCCGACTGGCAGCACTTTGACACCGTTCCAGCCTAATACACCCAATTCCTTGAGAATCATCCCTGCATCTGCTGGAGGGGCAACTCCCATATCGATTGCATCAGGCTTTTGCTCGGTAAGTTTTGCCGCAATCGGCTGAAACTGAGTGGTCCCGCGCTCATAAAAACTACTGCTAATCACTTTAACGCCCAGATCAGCCCAGACTTGTTGCGATACAAGCTCCACCTCTTTACCTGAAGCATCATTCGCATTAATCAGCGCAACGGTTTTGACGTTTGCGTGTTTCGCTAAGACGTATTTGTAGAGCGGTCCAAGAATTTCAAACGGAGTATTGGATTGGGTAAACGTCAAAGGGAACTCTTTACCCTTTAAGCTCTTACCCCACGCCGAGATAAAAATAATAACGTTGTTTTTTTCAGATAATGACTGCAAAGCTTGAATCGGTGCGGTTCCAATACCACCGACGATGTATTTGATCTTGTCTCGATTCACTAAGTTTTGCGCAACTTTCGTTCCTTCGGCAGCGTTGTATTTATTATCGTAAGTCACAATCTCGAACTTATATTTCTTGCCACCAACAGTCACACCGCCGGACTTATTTACTTGATCAGCCGCTTGCTTGGCAGCCCAGTCCATCCCGAGCCCCCAAACTGCCGCAGAACCCGACATCGGCGCCGATATACCTAATTTAATAACTTCCTGGGCCGAGGCGGTATGAGCGATAGATAAACCCAGCGCTGCTGAAATCAGCAGTTTTGAAAATAATTTCATGTTTTGTCTCCCGTTTGTAATTTATAAATATTTATAAATTCGGTTTTTTAAATTCTTGAGATGAATTTACTATATCTTTATCGTAGTGAGCATAGCGATTAACCATAATAACTACAAGACATTCAAACAACTCAGCTCTTTTGTAGGACTTTGGCACTAGGAGACTCCGCCATGACGAAGCAAACACGTTACAGCAATTATTCAAGTATTCGCTTTGACTACCCAAGTAAGGGGGTTTTGCGACTGACTTTAAACAAGCCTGAGCGTCTCAACGCGCTAGACGCGCAAGGGCATCGTGAACTAGCTGATGTTTGGCGCGAAATAGACAACGACCCTGACGTGAGTGCGGTTATCCTCTGCGGTGAGGGGCGAATGTTTTCGGCCGGTGGCGACTTCGAGATGGTTGAAGAAATCATTAACGATTTTGACGCTCGCGCTCGCACTTGGCGCGAAGCGAAAGATCTTGTCTACAACATTATCAATTGTTCAAAACCAATTGTTTCTGCAATTCATGGCGCTGCAGTGGGCGCTGGGTTGGTCGCTGCATTATTGGCGGATATCTCCGTTGCCTCCAAGACGGCCAAGCTGGTGGATGGACATACCCGCCTGGGCGTAGTGGCCGGCGATCATGCGGCTATCATCTGGCCGTTGCTCTGCGGTATGGCAAAAGCTAAATATCACCTGTTGCTATGCGAACCAGTTACAGGAGAAAAAGCTGAAGCCATGGGACTGGTCTCATTATCAGTTGACGAAAATGAAGTACAAGCTAAGGCGTTAGAAATCGCTGTGCGTCTTGCAAATGGTGCGCCGACCGCGATACGCTGGACAAAGTATGCGCTTAACAACTGGCTAAGGCAGGCTGGTCCCACTTTTGACGCTTCGCTCGCACTGGAAATGATGGGCTTCGCTGGTCCTGAAGTAAAAGAAGGGTTAGCTTCACACAAAGAAAAACGTCAGCCAGCATTCTCACAAAAAACCTCACTTTAATCCTTACTTGATTCAACGGGCTCCACAATGAAAGCAGCTTGGTACGAAAAAAATGGCGAAGCACGCGATGTGCTGATTTACGGAGATATTGACACACCTGCTCCTGGATCCGGGGAAGTGCTCGTCAGACTGCATGTTTCTGGCGTGAACCCCTCCGATTACAAATCACGTCGCACAAGGCCATTGAATGCACCAAAAATAATTCCTCACAGTGATGGTGCAGGCGTTATTGAAGCCGTTGGCAGTGGAGTTTCAAACACACGGGTAGGCGAACGAGTCTGGACTTGGAACGCACAATGGCAACGACCCTATGGCACCGCTGCCCAATACATTGCATTACCCTCTGAAATGGCAGTAAGACTGCCTGATGACACAAGCTTCGATGCCGGCGCCTGTATGGGTATACCAGGACTTACGGCTTTTGAGGCGGTGCGTCGACTTGGAGATATTGCTGGGAAAACCGTTTTGGTTATTGGCGCATCCTCCGTGGTGGGCCATTACGCGGCTCAGATGGCGGTCCTCAAGGGTGCGCGAGTGATTGGCACGGTAGGATCAGAAGATAAGGCAGGGCACGCTAAAGAAGCAGGCGTATCCGAAACAATTAACTATAAAACCGAAAACACTGCTGAACGAGTTAAAGCATTGACCCATGGTAAGGGTGCGGATTTTATTGTTGACATGGATTTTTCAACAACCTCAGCTTTATTGCGCGAGGGGGCTTTGGCCTCCCACGGGATTGTTGCCTGTTATGGTTCAAACTCTTACGACGAACCTTCTGTGCCGTTTCGATTTTTTCTGACATCGTCCATTCAATTAAGCTTTTTTCTTATCTACGATTTAACAAAAGCGGAACGAAGTAATGCATTAAATGGAATATCAGAATTACTTTCATCAGGAAAAATCAAACATGCCATCGGTGCGCGTTTCAAACTCAATGAAATCATCGCTGCACATGAAACGGTAGAAGCAGGAAAACTAATCGGCAATGTCGTAATCGACTGCAGCTAATTACCAAGACCGGGAAATCAACGCGCCGATTTCAGCTCAAACTTAACTGCGATTCTGATCCATTGACTGATAGGTTTTCCGGATCGTATTGCAGGGCTATAACGCCAATCTTTACTGGCTTTCAATGCTGCTTGATCAAGAGAGTCAACACCGCTCGTCTCGAGTAATTCAACAGCATTGACCGAACCATCTTCAGCAATCTCCAGATTAAGGACAACCTGCCCCTCCAGTTTGGCACGATAGGCTTCTCGGGGATACGGCGGCTTGGCATTGGCCAGCGGCTTGGGACCACGATCTAATCCAGTCACAGGACTGTTGATAGATGCGTTATCACGGTCTGAATTAGCGACAGACGAAGCCGAGTGGGTGTTAGGCGAGTTGTCAACCTCAGTTCGCTCTTTCGCTTTAGGTACTTCAAGTGCTTGAGTTGGTTGTGGTGTCGAAGCAGTGTCAAGCTTAGGACTGGGCTTTCGAGGTGGCGACTTGGGTTGGATGACAAGTTTAGGTGTGCTATCTACAAACGAGTCTTGCGATTCACGCTGCTCAGGATCAACCTGCGCTTTAAGCTCAGTACTGTTAGGAATTTGCGGATGTGCGACTTGCGGCACATGTTGTAACAGCTCTGGAGTCGAATTATCTTGAGGCGAAGATTCCGCACCCCAGGAAATCAATTCCACCGAGACAGGCACGGAATCATCGGCCACTTTATTCAAACGCAATAAGCCCAACAGTGCCAATAGCAAGACATGCAGCGTAAAGATAATAAACGCCAGCTTAAAAAAACCGTGCGCGGAGGCTTGAGATCGACGAATATAAGTGGGTAGAGTGATCTCCTCGTCCTCAGAAAGATCGGCCACCATGAGAATAAACTCTAGAGAGACAAACTCGAGACTACTGCCTCGGTAATGTCTTTGGTATTGCTCTTGCCGCCAAACTCGCTGGGCCTGACTATGCCCTGAGCGAAACATCGCTCAACGGCTTGCTGAATTGCACGCGCCCCAGCCAACAGTGTTTCGTCATCATGTCGATCGGCAAGCCACTCAAGCATCATTACTACAGACAAAATCATTGCTGTTGGATTTGCTATACCTTTGCCGGCGATATCCGGAGCCGTGCCGTGAGCAGGCTGGAACAAGCCATGATGATCTCCGATATCACCCGACGGCGCCATTCCCATGCCACCAACCAACCCGGCGATCAAGTCTGACAGAATATCGCCAAACATATTTTCTGTGACCAGCACATCGTATTGCCACGGTTTGAGCACAAGATTGAGTGCCATAGCATCTACATAGGCGCTATCGATTTTAATGTCAGGAAAGTGGGTGGCGCGCTCTTCGAATATCGTGCGCCAGAACGCCATAGACTGAAATACATTTGCCTTGTCGACACTCGTTACATGGCCAGGACGACCTTGCTTTTTACGAAGCTCAGCCAACTTAAAAGCAAAATCACACACTCTCGTAGTACCGGCACGAGTGATTTTCATCGTATCGTAGACAGCCTCGTCACCTTCAGCTTGACCACGCCCACGGGCATAAAAAAGCCCTTCCGTGTTTTCTCTAATCAAAACTAAATCAATTTGATTCGCAAGCGGATTTGACAAGGGACCTGGCAAGCCAGGAAAAGTGCGGATAGGCCTCACGCCAGCATATAAATCTAACGCAAATCGAATATCTAATTGAGGAATGATCTCAGTGCCATCCGCCCCACGCACATGCGGAAGTCCCATCGCACCAAATAGAATCGCATCGGCTGCCCGACATGCATTTAAAGTCGCAACCGGCAAAGCGTCACCGGAATCAAGGTAATGCTGCGCACCTGCCGGATATGTTTGCGTTATGAATTTACGTCCAATACGCTTCTGAACTGCTGATAAAACAAATAAAGATGCTGCCATCACCTCTTGACCAATACCGTCACCTGGTAGCACCGCAATTTGATATTCAATTTGCATTGTTATTGTCCGACGTTAAATATGATGTCATCATACGTGGATGATTAATCATCACTTGCCTATTTAGTAATTTAATTACTGTCCACACTATAAATCTATATGAGACAACATCTGATCCGCCTCCTGATGGCGGGCACCTGTATTTTGACATTTCCCGACGCTAGTGCCCAAACAACCTGGCCAGAAGCTAAGCCAATTGTCTACGTCGTACCCTTCACGCCCGGAGGCTCAACTGACATCATTGCACGGACGCTCGCACAACAACTAACAAACAGCTTGAAACAAACGATTATCGTAGAAAATAAACCTGGCACAGGTGGGGGTATTGGCGCAACATATGTAGCCAACTCAACCGCTGACGGCTACACAATCATTGGCGGGACAATCAGCACACATGCAATTAACGCGAGCCTTTATCCAAATTTACCTTACGATCCTGTAAAGAGTTTCGAACCCGTCTCTCTGGTTGCGTTCCTTCCCAATGTGCTTCTCGTTAGTGCTAACTCAGGTATCAATAGTGTCGCAGACCTCGTCACGGTGCTAAAAAATAATCCAGATCGCAGAACTTTCGCCTCCTCCGGAGCGGGTACATCGACACATCTAGCGGGTGAATTACTAGCCGATAGACTGGGATTGGCTTTGACGCACATTCCTTACAAAGGAACACCGCCCGCAATGACGGATGTTGCTACTGGTCAAGTCACTTTTATGTTTGATCAGTTGACGGCAGCGATGCCACTCATAAAAGCAGGTAAATTGAAATTATTAGCTGTGACCACCGATCAGCGACTAGACATCGCACCAGACATACCCACAATGATTGAAGCAGGCGTCGCCGGGTTTTCTATGTTTTCATGGCAAGCTGTATATGCTCCGAAAGGGACGCCCAAGCCAATTATCGACCGCCTCAATGCGGCTATCGATACCGCACTCAAACAGGCTGATGTCAAAGCCAAGCTAACAGAAATGGGCATGGTAGTCGTTGGTGGTCCTCCGGATACACTTGCCTCCCTGATGCAAAGTGAAATTCCACGTTGGGCAGATCTTGTAAAAAAATCAAATGCATCGGCGAACTAAATTTCAACAAAAAAAAACGCTGTTTTTCAACAGCGTTTTTTTCAACCACCAAATTCCATTTTAATTATCAACTTTGATACCAGCTGACCGAATCAAATTACCCCAAAATGCGTAGTCCTTGGTTATGTAATCGGAAAACTCTTGTGTCGTGCCGTACAACGGCACTAATCCAGCGTCATTAAGTTTTTTGCCGACTTCGGGGTTTTGCATCGTTTCGATAAAAGCCTTTGCGAGCGTATCAGCAACGTTTTTGGGCGTCTTCGGCGGCGCAAGCACACCAACCCACGATGGCGCAATAACCTCAACACCAGCCTCGGTCAGTGTCGGAATCTCATTGAGCAACGCCACGCGCTTTTTAGATGCCACACCAAATGAAACTAATTTGCTTCTAAATCCAGCCGCCATTGGAGCAGGCACCATTGCTAAATCCACCTGATCAGCCATTGCTGCCTGAGCTGCAGGTGCTGCACCTTGATACGGCACATGCAACATATCTGTCTTGGTGACGATCAAAAATTGAGACATGGCAATGTGGCCTGCACTACCGTTACCCCAACTCGAGAAAGTCAATTTCTGCTTTTTGGCTAGAGCCAGTAGTTCTGGCAAGGTTTTTGCCGGCAATCCAGGACGAGCCATCAATACAAAATTCACCTCGGCAGCAGGCGCGATTGGCACAAACTGAGATGAAACAAATTTTGTATTAGGATAAAGAGCTGGATACATGGAATAGGTATCCGCACTCGACATCAATAACGTATAGCCATCTGGTTCAGCGTTAAATACAAACTCCGTAGCGATGGCACCATTTGCACCTGGCTTATTTTCGACTACGACAGGTTGACCTAATTTATCTCCTAGCGCGCTCACCACAATACGGGTAATGACATCGGAGCCGCCGCCAGGTGGATAGGGGACAATCATTTTGATTGGTTTATTGGGTACCCAAGCGGCACTTTGCGCTTGAGCAATAAAAGGCGCCGCGCACAACGTCGCGGCTAGCGCTACGCACTGCAAAAGATTACGTCTTTTATTCATATCCAAAATTTTTATTAGTTTCATAATGTCTCCTTCACTCTTTTGATGAACGGTTTTTATAGACTACTCAACTACTTTCCTACGAAACGCGCGGGTCGTTTCTCGTTAAAAGCCCGAATGCCCTCCATCCGGTCCTCGGTTGCAACTAATCGACTATAGGCCTCTACCTCAAAAAACATACCAGTACGCATATCCATTTGCATCCCAAAGGTAATCGACTTTTTGGCCTGTCGAACTGCAATTGGTGCATTAGCCAAAATACGTTTAACTAAATTCATTGTCTCATCGAATAAAGTGACTTGCGGATAGACATGATTAAGCAAACCGAAAGTCATTGCCTCTTGAGCATTAAAAAAATCGCCTGTGAAAATAATTTCTTTAGCACGACGAACGCCAATTGCACGAGGCAACTGTTGCGTACCGCCGCCGCCTGGCATAATTCCTCTCTTCACTTCAGCAAAACCAAATTTCGCATGCTCGACGGCAACAATGAAATCGCAAGCCAAGGCTAACTCAAGTCCACCGGCAATTGCGGCCCCATTAACACAAGCGATGGTTGGCACAGGACAATCGTAAATGATTCGCCCCATCCGCTCAAACAAATAGTGTTGCGTGTTGAAATCGTCATCAGTCATGCCATCTCGTTCTTTCAGATCGGCACCGCCACAGAATATCTTTTCTCCAGCGGCGGTCAATACCACACACCGAAATTGCTCGGGCGAGGCTTCGATCGCACTGAAAACGTCAATCAGGTCATAACCCATCTGTGTGTTCAGTGCGTTAGCGACGTTTGGTCGATTCAGTTTGACGATTAATAGGCCTTCGAACGGCGACGACAAAGCGAGCGTTTCATATTTTTTTTCGAGGTTAATTTTTGGAGTCGGCATATGTCTTTTATTTCTGGTAATTAATTCACGGAATATTTACTTAATAAGTAGCTGTGCTCACCTAACATTGGCGTATTACCTGGTAATGGTGGTCGCTGCCCTGAAAACGATATGGGTAGCGCTACTGTCGTAGCCTTGCCGTCAGGCGTTGTGCGCAAAATATCAAGTGCCAGAGTTTGTTCGTTTGCTATCACCTTATCCACTGTTTGAATAGGTCCACACGGAATTGACACTGCTTCCAGATCTACAAGCCATTGCTGCGAGGATTTTTCCTTAAAGCGGCGTTGCAATAGCTCGATAAGTGCAATGCGATTTTCTACTCGACCTCCATTTGTAATAAATCGAGCATCCTTGCCAAGCTCAGGCAAACCCATCACTTGACAAAGTTTCGCGTACAAAATGTCGTTACCTGCGGCCACCAAAATATCACCATCTGAACAAGTAAATACCTGATACGGCACAATATTGGGGCTGCCAGAACCATTGCGTGCGGGCAACGCGGCGCCAGCTAGGTTATCCGACAGTGGTACTGTCATCCATGCCAACGCAGTTTCATAAAGTGATAGGTCAACAATCTGCCCTCGCTTGTGTGAGTCATTATCGCGAGTACGAAGCGCGGATAAGACCCCGATCACCGTCCACATGCCAGTGCCCATATCATTAAGTGATACCGGTACGCGGCTCATGGCGTCGCCCTCGTTCCCTAGAATACTCATAATGCCGCTGTAGGCTTGCGCAAGCGGATCGTAACCAGGCTTGTTCTTCAATGGGCCAACGGACCCAAACGCGCCTAAATTGCAATAAATCAAAGACGGGCAAGCCTCAGTTAATTGTTTCGCACCTAAACCATGGCTCTCTAAACTACCTGGCTTAAGATTTTGAATGACGACATCAGCCTCCTCGACGATTAATTGTCTTATTTGCGCCAGACAATCTTTATCTTCAAAGTTGGCTTGAATACTTTGTTTGCCATGATTCATAGCATGAAAAAGTGCCGCGGCACCTTCAATAAATGGAGGCCCCCAGCCGCGCGCGTAATCACCCGCTTTCGAATTTTCTATCTTGATCACTCGCGCACCCAAGTGAGCCATAATTTGTCCCGCGTACGGTGCAGCCAAACTATGGCCAATTTCGACGACGCAGATATCGTTTAGTGGCAACGGGTGAGAATCACGTGTAGTACTCATGACAACTTACCTTTGTAGCCATAATCTCTTTTTGCTGCTTCGAGAGTGATATAGCCATCTAGTAAATCAGCCTCAATCAATTCGACTGACCGTTGCGCAGGGTCACCATATCCTCCACTACCCGCGGGTTGTAACAAAACACGGTCGCCTTTATGAACTATCGCTGTCGCACCTTTACTTGGCATCTTTTTACTGCTGCCGTCCGGGCTAACGATATGACACTCAAATAGTCCTCCCGGTAATCCACCAAAATAACCTTCCGGTACGGCCTCGCCTCTCTCGCCTGCAACAGTAACCGTTGCCTCGTCAAATCCCACCCGATAAGTGCGTCTAGCAGTCAAGCCGCCGCGCCATTTGCCGGCACCACCACTATCGGCAACGAGTTCCCAGCCTTCGACCGTAATCGGCATAGTCTGTTCTATGAATTCCACGGGTAACGCACCTGCGTTACCGACATATACTCTGATGCCGCTCACCCCATCACGACTTGCGCGAGCGCCCATCCCTCCTCCGTGAGGTTCAACCAAACTAATAAATTCTTTACCTGTGCGACGTACCCGATTCTCGTCGGGATCGCGACCGCCAAATACGCCGGAGCAAGCTGCACAATTACTTTGACCAATTACGCGCTCTGGCACTGCCTTTGACAAGGCCTTTAGACATAGATCTATCACTCTAGGTGAGGTTTCAGTATTACCGCTCACCACGGATGCTGGAAAGGTACAGTTAACAATCGAGCCAAGAGGCGCCTCAATTGATATCGGGCGATAGCACCCTTGATTAATTGGGATGGTGACATCGGTGAGCGCTTTAACAGTGAACCAAGTACTGTTGCAGGTCACCGCTAAAGGACAATTAATTCCGCCACGCGCCTGCTTGCCCGTACCTGTATAGTCAAAATGAATCTGATCGCCGCTAACCGTTACTTTGACTTTTATTGGCACTTGTTGGCCAGACCAGCCCGGCGACTGCACGCCCTCTATAAAATCTTCAGCCTCGTAAGTCCCATCGGGAATCCCCCGAATTGCTTCACGCATGAGGGTCTCTGAATGATCAAGCGAACGCTTCATTGCATCGGCCAATGCATGAGCACCGTATTTTTTAGCTAACGTGATGATCCGCTGATCACCGACAAATGTACCAGCGTACTGCGCTTGTATATCTAATAGGCGCCCTTCTGGATCTCGAGTATTTTGAACGATCATGTTCTGCACATCTTTCACAATCTCGTCATTTCTAAAGAGCAGTACCGGAGGAATCCGAATTCCTTCACCATATATATCCCAAGTATTGAGCGCGTAGCTGCCTGGTGCTTGGCCTCCGATGTCGTTCCAATGTCCGCGAGTCATCACAAAAGCAATGATTTCATTATCAAAGAAAACGGGACGCGTAATCTGAATGTCTGGCTGATGGTTTCCACCGCCTAAGTAGGCATCATTACTAATAATGACATCACCAGGACGCAGATTTTCTCGACCAATAGCCTCAACAGAAACTTTGGTTGAAATCACAGCCGATCCTAGCATGGTGGGAATGTCGTTACCCTGCGCAACTAATTGCATATGGGCGTCAAACACAGCGGCAGAAGCATCTGCACCCAGATGCATGATCGGACTCGCTGCCGTGCGCATCATAGCGATTTTCATTTCACGCGCAATTGCATAAAGTGAGTTACGCAGAATTTCATAAACAATGGTTTCCATGACAGCTCCCTTACAGTGCGATGCGCAAGTTGCCTACCGCGTCAACGCGAGCTACCTGACCAGCTTTGAAAATAATGCAACTACTTTGCTCTTCGATAATTGCTGGTCCTAGGATCGCAGAGTCTTTACTGAGCGAAGCTCTCTGATAAGTAGGCAGATCCTGCATACGACCGTCGATGTACACCTTTCTTGTACGAGTGGCTACCGCAGGGATTGGAGAAGCAGTCTGCGCCTGTTGCACGACTCCGCGCCAACCCGACCGCACGCTTGCCTGAACACGCAAATTAACAAGCACAATAGGTTGGTCAGGTTTGATGAAATTCCACATCCTTTTATGACTTGATTCAAATCCTTTGCGAATGTGTTCTATCAAACTTTTATCGTCGTTTGTAGCTGCCAACACATCTGACGAGATTGCAACTGAAATCGCTGCAGGCTGCCCTGTGTAACGACAATCGGCTCTGAACACGCAAGTTACATCGGACAATTGGTAATCTTCACCAAAGCTCTTGACCGCTTGCATCTGCAAATCATCACATAGCGACGCGATTTTGCTTGTGTCGATCATTTCAAGTTCGGTTTCAACAGATGTTTGACCGTCAAACAACCGATCTGCAACGATCATGCCA
>Ga0164297_10002654_pt1 | contig 17437 bp, 17 predicted proteins | sample GEODES058metaG_FD_113539 | JGI IMG/M metagenome (GOLD analysis project Ga0164297, IMG submission 113539) | Dystrophic lake water microbial communities from Trout Bog Lake, Wisconsin, USA - GEODES058 metaG | ecosystem: Environmental > Aquatic > Freshwater > Lake | place: USA: Trout Bog Lake...
GTACAAGGTTGCGCGCATGGCGTATGAGAAGGGAACTGACCTTGGCCTTATCGGCGCGCCGGTGGTGGACGGCTTCACAGCTTTCGCCAAGGAGACAGGGCGCAAGGTGTGTCGCGTCACCCCTCTCACTCCTGTGGGGGTAGCCTCCTTACCCTCGTAGCTCACGCGCGTGCACCCATCTCATCTGTGCATCAGCTGCACCTCATGATTGAGCCCGGCACATTCTTGCTGGCCAACTCGTGCTCGCTTGTGACCACCGTGCAGGACATTGCCACGACGCCCACCCGCACATTCCTGAAACTTGACTCCGGTATGACGGAGGTGCTCCGACCATCCCTGTATGGCGCACAGCACCCGTTGGTGGTGGTCAAGCGTGGCGGCGCACCAGCAGGGGGTAAGACGAAGAAGTATGTGGTGGTGGGCCACTGCTGCGAGAGCGGGGATCTCCTCACACCTGCTCCTGGGGAGCCGGAGACCATTGCCGAGCGCGAGCTTGCGGAGACTGCTATCGGGGACATGTGCGTTGTGGAGGGCAGCGGCGCATACTGCTCCGGCATGGCAACCAAGAACTACAACAGCTTCCCGGAGGCGGCGGAGGTGCTGCGAGATGCGCGGGGGCAGCTACATCTCATCCGCGCGCGCCAGGAACTGTGGCAGATCACGCAGAACGAGAAGGCGCTGCCTGCACAGGCTGCGCTGTGATGAACACAACTTAGAGTCTGATTCACTCGCCACGTCAGATGAGCAGTCGACACAACAGGATGCTCGGTGAGTGTGTTTCTGCCGGCGCACTCTCGAGCGCGCCTCGTCTGTGCGGCGCGCGTGTCACCGGGAGGCAAGGCAATAGTCAGAAGCGAGTGCACAACTGCAACCTTCAGTCGCTTCTGCGCGCAAAGTCCGTTGCGCGTCGAGAGCCGCGGGCAGTGACTTCTGCAGCACGAGCCATGGCCTCCACGCCACGCGCGGCGGCTTCTTCCTCTTCCGCAGCCGGCGGTGAGCAGTCCATTGTGTCCGTGGACGAGCTGCGGAGCTCTATCTGGCGCGCCCTTCTAGCTCAGGGCCACTCGCAGACAGACGCAGCCACTCTGCTAGACGTGCGTGCGCCTGGTGCAGTGGCGGTTCAGTGCCTGGGCAGATCATTCTAAGTGTGTGCTTGTGTTGCGTCCCTGCAGGTAATTCTGTACGCCCAACTGCGTGATAACAGCCAGGGCGTGATCAAAATCACAACTGGAGCGTGCGCGAAGGACCCCGGCGCGGGGAGCGTGTCAGTGGAGCACGATACCAAGGTGTCTGCATGCCTGAACGGCCACCAGGTGTCCGGCGCGCTGCTCATGCACCACGCCGCTCGCCTGGCGGCCGATAAAGCCAGTGCGCACGGCTTCGCGGTGGTAGGCACGCACGGCAGCGGGTCAAGCTCCATGGCTCTGGGCTTTTACGCCCACATGCTTGCACGTCGCGGTCTCGTGTCACTCTGCTTAGCTCAATCGCCTGAGTATGTGGCGCCGCATGGGTCTGCGACTGCCATCTACGGCACCAACCCGCTGGCGGTGGGCATCCCGCGCAGAGGCGCGCATCAGGATGAGTTGCCTTCGCTGGTGTTGGACATGGCCACATCGAGCACTACTTGGTGGGCAGTGCATGAGGCTGCCAGCGCGGGGAAGCTCCTACCCCCGGGCGTGGCGCAAGACGCGGCAGGACGAGACACGCAGGAGCCAGCAGCGGTGCTTGCAGGCGGGGCATTGAGATCGTTCGATGGCACCCATAAGGGCTCTGCGCTCGCGCTCATGGTTGAAATCCTGGCGGGGCCACTCGTTGGGGCAGCTGTCCTGGACAAGGCAGCTGCCAAAGACTGGGGCAATCTCATCATCGCGTTGGATCCCGGCTTGCTGGGCAAACCACAGGAGTTCAGTGACAAGGTGGAGCAACTCCTGGCGCGCATCCGGGGTGCTGCCCGTTTGCCTGGTGTGGACGCGCTGCATCTACCCGGGGAACAGAGTGCCGCGCGTGCGGCTGCGCGTCTGAGGGAGGGCCACATGCCTGTTGAGACCAATCTCTGGACACAGCTACAAGCCATCGCAGGCCGTGGACCTGCTGACAGCGCGCCCCCGCCGCATGTGGACGGCATGTGCGTGCCACTGCCTGCATCCTCGCACAGCGGCGCCGCCGCCAGATGGAAGTTCGCAACGCGATTGATCCACTCAGCAGACACGCCCACTGGCGTCACTGACCCCTACGACGCTGCATCGCCGCCGCTGTACCAGACCGCCACATTCGGGCAGCCGAGTGCCACATCGTTCGGGGAATACGATTACACACGCAGCGGCAACCCGACGCGCACACTGCTTGAGAAACAGCTCGCGGAACTAGACGGAGGCGACCGCTCGTTCGCTTTCACCTCCGGCATGGCGGCGCTGACCTGCGTCACTCGCCTGGTTCGTTCCGGCCAGCGGATTGTGGCGGGCGATGACATCTACGGCGGCACGTCTCGTCTGCTGGCCAGTGTGCTGCCGAAGCAAGGCATCCACGTGACCAATGTGGACATGACCGACCTGGATGCAGTCGCGGCAGCCATGGGCCCAGACGTGCGTCTCGTCATGGTGGAGTCACCCACGAATCCGCGCATGCGCATCACCGACATCGCAGCAGTGGCGGCATGCGCCAAGAAGGTTGGGGCGCTGGTGGTGGTGGACAACAGCATCCTCGCGCCGACGTTCCAGCAGCCCCTGGCGCTGGGCGCGGACATTTGCATGACTAGCGCCACCAAGTTCCTGGCTGGCCACTCGGATGTGATGGCGGGCGTGCTCACTGTGCGTGGAGAGGAGCTGGCCAAAGAAATCTACTTCCACCAGAACGCGGAAGGCACTGGCCTCGCGCCCTTCGATTGCTGGCTCACCCTTCGCGGCCTCAAGACGATGGCGCTGCGCATGGACGCGGCGCAGGCGAATGCGCGTGCGCTGGCCGCATTCCTGGTGAGCCACCCTCTGGTCAAGAGGGTGAACTACCCTGGCCTGCCTGGCCATCCCGGGGCGGATGTGCACTCCAGGCAAGCGTCGGGCCCCGGGAGCATTCTGTCGTTCGAGACGGGCAACCTGGCGGTCAGCCGCGCCATTGTGGAGCGCACGAAGTTGTTCAAGATCACAGTCAGCTTTGGCGGGTGTAGCAGCTTGATCAGCTTGCCGTGTTTCATGAGCCATGCCAGCATTCCAGCGGCGGTGCGCGCCGCGAGAGGCCTGCCGGATGACCTGGTGCGCATCTCGGCGGGCGTTGAGGACGCACAAGACCTGGTGGATGACCTTGCGCTCGCCATGGCCTCCGCCGCCGCAGAGTGTGAGAGGCAGTAGGGCACAACACAAAAGCTTTCATAACTACTCTGTCCGGATGACAGGAATGACGTCAGCGTTGAAACCTGAGGGTGGAGCTCTGCCAGGATGCTGTCCTCCTCGCGCCAGGCTCTGCGCAGCGCGGCTGGTCCGCAGGCGCTGGCTGCCGCCACGCGCGGCATCGGCGCGCAGGGGGTGCCTGAGGAGTGGGGACAGCCCCGGACGGGAGGCACCCAGTTCCTGGGCACGCCGGACAACTACATGAAGCTCCTCAAGAAGCGCCCTGTGTCACCAGACCTGTTCGGCGTGGAAGGCACGCAATGCGCAGCTCACACTCGCAGTGGCCCTCAAGAGCGGCGCGGCGCGGCTCGTCCTTTTGTTTTGGAGACACGACCAGGTCTGAGTAACGCTTTGTGCTTCCTCCTCGCCTCTCCTCTCAGGCGGCGCGCACTACAAGTTCCCCCCAGTCGCTCTATCGTCAATCACGAACCGTGTGACGGGTGTCGTCCTGAGCGGAGGTGAGGCATTTATCACCGTGCTCTCCTCCTCCCATTGGGGCCCTAACCACCGCTGACAACGCTGCCCCGTCTGCTTCGCAGTCGTCATCGGCGGCGGAGTCACGCACCTGGTGACAGACCTGCCGGCGCTGGTGGACGCAATCAAGGCGCTGTGCGTTTCCCGCCACAGGCGTAGGCGACGGAAGACACGCCAGAGAGCTGACTCCCCGCCTCTCCTCACGCAGCGGCCCCGCCGTGACGGTGCCTCTCAAGTTCGGCGTCGCCTTCCCTGTGGTGTACCATACCCTAGGCGGCTTCCGCCACTTGGTGCGTCTCCACCACAACCGCCCGCCCCCCTCTTCTTTGTGCACTTCTGACACTGTCTCTGTACTCTATGCTTCACCTCAGATATGGGACTACACACTGCGCGGCATCGACAACGCGTCTGCAGACACAAGCAGCAAGGTGCTGTTCGCAGCTTCATTCGCGGCATCAGCGGCTCTGGCAGCCACGACCTTGTCATAGACACACAAATTCATCTCCGCTCGCTCCTCTCCCGCTCGCTCATGTCCAGCACTGCACCCAGCGCGTCTATATTCGCGATGACGCACGGCCGGTTCCGCGCAAACTTGCGACACAGGGTGTTCTGCGAATGCGGATGTCAGACAGAGCCACGAAGGACATGAGTGCGCCACGCACCCGTGTGCATGCGCCGTAGTGCGCCGGCAAGGCCTCGCACACGCCGTGGGTGCACTTGAACGGCGTGCGCAATCGCTCCGAGATGACCCACACAGGTCGGCTGACGAGACGGTTGTAAATTGGGATGTCCGTGCGATGAGGCATGACCTCAATGACGCTCGCATTCGGCCACGTCGCGAACAAGTTCACCTCGTGTGCACCGTGCGGCGTGATGACGAACTTCCGTGGCGCTGAAAGAGCCGCGAACTGGTCACAGGCTGAAGGGGGCACATCCGCGTATGTGTGTGTCAATCCGCGCGCATCCAGCGCAGCAATCACATCATCTAAATTGCATATGCGCCGGGTGGAGCGGCTGTTGCGGTTGAAAATGAGCACGTCCTGTGTTGACAGCGGGAGTCAGTGAAAGCGCCACTGCACGACTAGTTCACGCACCGCCACTGGCTGCGGCTCCATCTGGCACACCTCCTTCACAGTATCTCTCAGCAAGCCGTCCTGCCCGGACAACAGCGGCCCCGCGTCGTTGGCGTCCAAGTGTGCAAAGATGGAGGAGGCTGCTCCGCCAGGCCTTGCACACCGCCCCGGCGCTGAATGCGCCAGATTAATTTGCAGCCCGTGTCGCACACTCAGCGCTGCCACCATGGTGCGCACCCAGTCGCCAGTGCGCACGCGAGCGTCAAAGAACAGAGTCACCGCTGAAGGCTTCACTGCGGCGTCGCGTAGCGCAGCGTGCAGCGCAAACAGTGCGTAGCCCCAGTGACCCACATTCCCACGTGTCAAGTACTGCGCGTTGGACACCAGAACCAGTGACGGGGGACAGGCAGCGCCCGGCGGAAGGGGTGGAGGGGCCAACGCTCGGCGCACAAGCAGCACGGTCGCGGATGCAGTGAGCACGAGTGCGAGAAGCAGCGCACGCCACTGTCGGCGAAGCAGCGGCCAGGTGTGCTTCAACACGCTGTGGCGCACCATAGCCAGCGTGCTGCGGCTGCCCATTCACAACCAGCCTCAGCTGTCAACACGCATGTCAGCCTGACATCTACTGATGCATGCGCTTCAACCTGCCATTTTCGCGCGCCTTGCAATGGCGCTGCGAGAGCGTGTTCACTCGACTCCGTGCTTATGTCATCGCGCATCGCATGGTCCAAGCAATTCAAGTTCAAGCCAGCCCCTCCCCAGAAGCACAGGCTCGCCCACTCATGTTCCGATGCTTCTGCGGCGGCAGCGATGAGGATGCGCGCCGCGTGTCCTACGGCCATTCCTTCGGCGAGCAGGACCCGGACCTGAATTACTGGCACGACCCAGCGGTGAGGAAGCGCAAATCAGAGTGGAACGGTGCGCTGCCTGCTCACGTCAAGGCTGCTGCTGCTGCTGCCGAAGCAGCAGTGATGGAGAAGTTCAAGGCCAACCAAGCGAGACGAGTAGCAGAGCTTGAGCAGCAAAGCTTCGCGTACAAGCAGCAGCAAGCAGCGCTGGCAGCGTGGAACGCTATTCAGGCTCAACATAAGCACCAGCACCAACAACTAGCACCCGCAGAAGAGCCGCAGGAGCTCTTTCGAAGACGCACTACGTTTGGGAGCAGCGCGCCCGATGTGGGCGTTCCAGCACCGGAGACACCCCGACCACCAGTCCCGACGCTGCAGAGGCTTGGCTCTGGTCCAGCGGTCATGCGTGACGGAGTTACTGCCTGCAGCAGCGAGACCGGGGGCGTCAGCGGTCCGCAGGTTGCCGGTCAAAGCAGTGCACTTCGTGCACCTCCCAGCTTGCCTACGCCTCGTGCAGTCAGCGACGACGACGACGACGACAACGATGACACAGGCTCTGACTACACTGACACGACGAGCAGCGAGGAGGACGCAGGGGCGGGTCCGTCAGCCGCATCAAGTGCTGGACCTCCTCGGATGTCAGCAAGTGCATTAGAGGCAACTCGGCGTGTTGAGCAACAGATCCTGGCAAAGTTCGCAGCGAACAAGGCTGCGAGGGAAGCGGCGGCGGCGGCTGCAGGGCGCAGATGAGACGCACTCTGTAGCGAACCACTCATTCCCGATTCATGATGCTGCGGCTGTTGCCTTCTTGACTAAGAGCGCGCGCCAGCAGTGCCCGCCATTCGCCACCGTCTGCGTCTCCCGCTCCGTGGGCACGCCCATGGGGTTGTGTCGGAGCCAGCCATTGCCTGGCAGAGCTGCCCACCCAGTCGGCTTGTCATCATCATCGCTGTCATCTGCATCGCCCTCGTCCTCATCAGCGTCTCTTCTCTCACCACCTGCTGCTGCTGCTCCCTCCGCATCTCTGCTCTTACTTTCAGGTGGCTGCCCCTCCGCGGCCTCCTCCGCCTTCCGCTTCTTCTTGCGCTTCTGTGCCAGCTTCGCGGCCTGGCGCTGCTGGTTGTCACCCTGGTTGATGTTCGCAGCCTCAGGGGGCGGCCAATCAGCAGAGGCACCGCCCCCAAAGTGCACCGGGTCTAACTCGAGCACATCTGACGCGCAGCTCTGGAAAACAGCCACCATGGCCTCAGACACCGCCTTGATGTCAGACTGCAGGAAGATGTGTCCCCCAGGCGACAGGCGCTCCGCCAGGGCGCGAGCGAGCGCAGGCTGCACAATTCGCCGCTTCTGATGCCTCTTCTTCCAATGCGGGTCCGGATGCAAGAAGCAGGCCACCTCCAAGCGGCCCGGATAGCTGGCCAGCCACCCGGGGATGTTCACATTCGCGTTGGTGCCCAGGTACCGCACGTGGGGAAGTCCCTTCTCCTCAGCCCACTGGTTCGCGCGCTGCGCCAGCGGTTCCCTGATCTCGACGCCCAGGTAATTCCGCCGCCGCTCGGTGTCCTGCTCGCCCAGCGCGAGCAAGAAGCGGCCGGAGCCGCAGCCCAGGTCGAGGACGAGCGGTCTTGTCGGCTCTAGAAACAACTCACTCCAAGTCGGCGGCGGCGCGAGCTCCATGTAGCGCGACGACAACGGGTTCACATGCTGTCTGACACGCACGCCGCCAACCTGCAGGGAGAGGCGCACACGGAGGAGTTGTTGTTAGAGGAATAGCCGTCACTCTGCAGTCCGAGGAGCAGCGGGGTGCACACCTTGTCAGCAATGCTGCGCAGCTGCAGCGACGCGAACGCTTCCTGCTTGTCCACCGAGAAGTTGGTGGGCGTGAAACGAGGCTTCTCAGACGCCATGTCCTCCTGCTCCGAGGCTCCCTGCCCCGAGCTCACCACAGCTGTGCGGCAGTAGCCCCGCGTCCACGTGCGCCTCAATCCGCGACTCGCGCTGCTGAATACCACCTGCTTGGCCGCGTGCATCCGCTGGCGCCCTCGAAGGGCACACAACTGAATGCATGGCACACGTCATCACCGCGTTGTCGTTGCAAGTCCGACTCCGGGGCACGTGATGGACGCGCGCGCCACCGCCAGCGGGGCGGTAGCTAGCGGCGAGGAGGCGCAGCCAGCAGCCAACGGCGCCATCCCTGCAGCCGTGGACCCATGCGCGGTCACTCAGCGCGTCAAAGCGCCTGTCATGACATGGTTGCAGCCTGCGAAGGGGACGCAGACGGTGTGCGAGCAAGGCATCGAGTACACGTTGTGTGTTCGCTGCGAGTCCGACGCTGTGACTGCAGTGACCTTTTCGCTGTGCGACGCAAGCACCTACTCCTCGTGGTGCGTGCACGCCTCCCTGCACATTCGTAGTCAAGGGCCGCCCTGCGTGTTCGCAGCAGCGGGTCTGCCGGGGTGCGCAATCCCTGATCTCCTTGGTCACTGACCCACACCTTCCCATACGCGCCTGCTGCACCCCCTCGTGCGCTGTGCGTCCCGTCTCGACGGCCGCGCTCCAGGTGGAGTGAGACGGTCATCGCGAAGGCGGTGCCCGTGGAGGACGGCGTGTGCCGCACGACCTGGCGCGTCCGCAGAGACCAGACGCTCAGTGACTCCTACGTCCTCGCCGCGCGCTCCGTGCCCGCTGGACTGGCTGAGACACAGGTGCGCGCCACATGCGCGCTCAATGCCGTGTCTCGTTCTGCAATCCACCCGCGTTCCGGCGTGCGTCACTGACCACGTGTGCCCCCTCTGCTGGTGACGCAGCTCACCAACGTCAAAGTCGTCCGCCCACGCTCCCGCCTAGAAGTCGCGCGTGTCGGCCACGCGGAGGTGGAAGTGCGCTGGTCAGTTGGGGCCGTCCCACCTCCACCAGGGGCGCGCACGAGTGGCAGCGCTGCCAGCAGCAGCCCACCAGAGAGCAGTAAAGCCGCCAGCGGCCCCGGCTGGCGCCTGTCTCTGGATGTGGCTCCTGTGCTTGAAGCTGGCGAGACGGACGACGTCATCGGCGATGTGTTCATGGCGGCTGCCAGCGCGGGGCTCTTTGTGCACACCCTGGAAGGCAAGCGAGTCCTCTTCGACGTCTCGCCTGCGGAAGCGGCGCGCAGATGCAAGCGCATCCCGCTCCTCCCGCGACGGACATACCATGTCGCGCTCGTCGGCTTCGCAGAAGGAGATGGACTGGTGGAGGCTGCATGGAGCACCGCACGAGTGGATGCCCGACTCGGTTTCCTCGTGCTCGACATCACCGGCGGTGGATTCGTGGGTGAGCGCCGCATCAAGCTCGGCGACGGTCTGTTCCAGCGCAAAGCACCAGGCAGTTCCGCCGCCGCGCTGGCCGCCGCGCAAGCAGCCGAGGCTGCAGCTCAGGCTGCTGCTGTTGCTCGCCAGGTGTCTCACCCCGCACCTGGAACGGGTGGCCACGGCATTTCAGTGTCCACATCGTCACCGATGGGCGAATTCGACAGACAGCCGCCGCCTCCGGGGTTCGCGCCGCCGTTGTGGGAGTGGGTTGCAGCTGACGCGAGCCTTGCCAGTACTTTCGCTACCACCGCCGCAACAGTGAGTGCTGCGGGTGAGGCAGCCGCAGCGGCTGCGGCGTTGACACCAGGAGCAGCAGCTGCTGCGGTGGCGGCGGCGACGGCTGCGTCCATAGGCCCCGACCGGTGGCCGCACGAACGCGGTCTCAACGTGCTCGCCATCCGGCTAGAGGACCTGAAGGTTGTGTACGACCGCACGTTTGACACGTACGGCTTCAAGCGCAAGTCCAGCACCGAGTGCGCTGCGTTGAGGGCTGCCAGCGGGCCCGATGGGGAGCTGGGGCTCCAGGGGCCGTTGCGATGGCGCTGGCGCGACCATTTGCTCATCGTCACCTCCTCCGGCACGGGCTGGGAGGCCACTCCAGACAGCGACATCACGGCTGCAGCGGAGGCGCTGATGCAGGCTCTAGGCGCGTCGCCGAGTGTGTGCCAGGCCGTGGCCAGGGCTGCCATCATCGGCCCGCTGAACAAGAGTGGCGGCCGGGCGCTGGCAGCACTCGGCTTGTGTGGCCGCGCGCCGCTGGTGCCTCCACCCCGTGGCAGCGCCGCGCGAGAAACTCCGTCGCCGGGACGAGTGCCTGGCGTCACCGCCGTCGCGGCCGTGTCCCCCTCCCTCAAAGACCCAGCCTCTGTTCGGTTAGCTCTCGCCTGCGACGCAGCAGGCTGGTTCCCCACATTCGTGTGCGCGCCTCACGACGGACGGTGGGTGCCCGCATGGAGTGCCTGGGGTGACGAGCCATGGGACCTCGCGCAGGGACTGCCGTCTGCAGAGCGGCAGCGAGTGGAGCGCTACCTGCTGCTTCTCGACGAGCTCGCGCCCATGCTCACCTCGCAGCCGGGCGGACACGGCACTCATACGAGCGGGCAGCAGCATCACGGCTTAGGCCGCGCCAGCTTAGCGCCGCTGCTCGGATGCTTATCCAGCTTTGCGACGAGGCACATGGCGCACAGGGGATGGCCGCTGATGCATCGCGGCAGTAGCAGTAGTAGCGGGCTGAGGCCTCATTCAGCAGAGCAGAGTAGTGGGGCGTCTCAGCATGCTCGGCGGTCGACGACTGGGAAGGAGGCGCCGCAGACGGAGACTCACATTCTGGAGGAGCGTGGTGACCAGCTCGTGGTTGCTTTCGAGCGCCTCCTGGAGCGCCTGCTTCTCTGCGACACCGGCCGCGCCAGTAAAGTGACGTCTGATGCGGCCATGGCGGTGGCGGAGGCGGCGTGCGAGATGGTGGACGCCAGCGTGGTGGAGTACCTCTGCGCTCGCTTGTCCTCAATTGTGCACATCGTCTACCACGGCGCCGCACTAGGCGCATCGGCATTGCCGGCTGGACGAGGCAATCCAGCTGATGATGTTCTAGGCATGCTCACCGGTGGAGTGCTACGCGTCCGAACAACCGCCGCCGATGTGCCCGGAGCAGGCGACGCGGGTCAGAAGCAGACTGGCGGCTTTTCACGCAGCGCAGCCATAAGTGAGGGGCGGCGCATTTGCCGCATCCTGTGTCGTTGCATGACTGCGGACAGCTGCGTGCTGCTTGCTGAGGCGGTGTGCAGAGGGGCACTCCCGTCAGTTCTTTCAGCAGCTGCGACGTGGCTGCCCGCTGCGCCGTACAACCCCCAAGTTCCCAGCACGTGGGCGACGCCGCATCCGGGGGATGTGGAGGAAGTGCTGTACCGCGCCGCGGCGCTGGACATCACTACGCTGACCATGCGCATTCGGCCGCCCACACCAGACGCTGCCGGCACAAACAAAGCCGGCATGTCTGGCGTCGATGATGCTGTTGCTGCACTCGCGTGGGAGCCCCTAGATGTGTGCGTCATCCGCACGGGACTCACAGTCATCAAGCCGCGCGCAGCCAGCCTTGCGAGTGCCGGCTCTCAGGCGCACGGCGGCTTCGCTGGCCCGCTGCGTGTCATCGAGCATGTTGCGCCAAAGAAGGGGCAGCCAATCACACTGACGCCGGCGCTGCCGCATGCGGGTGCGTCTGAGGCTGGGGCGCTGGTGGCTGCGTCTCCTGCAGAACCGCCGCCCACGTCAAGGCCCGACTCCCCAACCGCTGGCGCACCGAGTAGCAACACGCCAACTACCGCAGCTGCTGACGCTGCGGCTGCAGCTGCAGCGGCTGCGCATGCGAGCTTGAAAGGCTGCGTGCTGCTGTTCAGAGCCAAAGACGCAGCCTCAGCGGCCTCCCTGGTGCTGCACGCGCCGCGACTCGCGTACCTCGCCTCCTGCGCTGGAGCTGCAGGCTGCGTGTTCGTCAGCCAGCGAGCGCGGGGCGTCGGCGTGGTGAGGCCACTGCTCGCGAACCCAAACTACGACACGCCGACTGTGACTCCCTCCGTGTGTGCTCCTGGCACGACTCACTTGGATGCAATCATGGATGCCATCACCCGCGTGCATGCGACGTGGACGGCGACGGTGGACGTTGGCGGGCCGTGTCCGTGGGGCAGTGCCTCTGACATTGCAGCTGCATTGGGCCCAAAATGTGTGGCGCTTGCTGCTGGCGGAGAGACGCCGCGCTCGCCAGGCCAGCACGGCGATGCGACAGTTTCATCGATGCCGTCCGCCGCCGCGCTGGTGGCTGGCGAAGGCTCGCCGCAAAGCAGCTTGACCATCGCCACACCGCACAGGCCCTGGCAGAGCGTCGCCAACCCGCGCACGGGTGAGACCGATGATGATGACGCCTCCCCGTTCGGACGCATGCTGCAGCAGCCGCGGTGGCAGTCCGCTTCATCTCCGCGAAGGGGAGAGCCTTCACCGCTGGGGCGGGAGTCACCACGCAGTGCCCTTGCAGGCATGTTCTCGCCCACCACCGGCGTGGCTACACCGACGCCGCAGCATCGTATTGCTGGAGAAGTGCAGCAGCCGGCATCGCCTGACGGCTCCGCCTCCGAAAGGAGCACTCCTGCGCTGCGGAATGGCCGCAACAGTGGTGGATTTGGACCCCATGACCTTGTCGACGAGGACTACCGCGGCGCCATGATGCCATCCACATCGATCACATCGCCAGGTTACTGGACGGAGCAGCTGGGCCCAGTCTTGGGCTCAGGACTCGATGCGGTCGTTGCGGAGCAAATGGCCATGTTGACCCGCGCCGGCACGTGCTGGGACGGGACCACAAGTCTCAGCCTGTTCCCTGCGGACACCACCGTGACTGCTGCCAACGCGCTGGCCAATGCGCTCTCACAAGCGCTCACGAATGCGCTTGCGCAAGCTGAGGGTGGAGACGTTGCGGCAGCAGCTGCTACGGCCGCAGCGGCAGCGCAGGCTGTGTTTGGAGCGACGTCGGCTTGGTCAGTGGGTGACAGTGCTGCAGGTGGCGCGGGCACGAGCTCGTCTACAGCGCACTCCGCTGCGGATGTGTCCCGAATGTTACCCAGCACTGACGGCGGCTCTGGTGACCCCGACGGGGCTGATCCCGTGCGCGAGGCTGCAGCACGCTTCCTCGCGTCATTGACCACGGGGCAGCAGGGCGGCAGTCCGCCGCAGGGCGGCGATGTCACCAAGACCTCTCCAGGAACAGATGGCAAAGATGCGCTTCTTCCGCCGCATGCCGCACCCGCTGTGCCCTGGGGCCCCGCACTGCAGAACGCGCTGAACGGGCCGCCATTTGATGACCCTGTGCGCGCAGCCGCTGCCCGCATCCTGAACGCTCTCGGTGCACCTAGAAGACTCTTAGCACCCTCTCATGGCGTCGCCTCGCCTCAGCTGCAAGCAGGGCGCTCCATCGGCGGCACTCCGGCTGTTCGTCCTGTGCGCGTACTCGCTCTGGATGGCGGCGGCGTGCGCGGTCTCGTTGAAATCGGAATTCTGCGCAGTCTGCTGGCCACTGCCCAAGCCGCATGGCCACAAGCGCAGCAACCTGGCGCGCCACCCCTGCATCTGTGCGACCTGTTTGACCTTGTGGTGGGCACATCCACAGGCGGCATCATCGCTGCGGGCCTCGCGTCAGGCTTGTCGCTGGACGACCTGGAGAAGGTGTACCGGGAGACGGCCACCGTCATTTTCAAGCCGGAATCGTACGCCAACCTGCTGCGCAACTATGGACCGGGAGCTACGTCAGCGCGTGCCATGGAGGCTGTGCTGCGCGCACGGCTCGGCCCTGCAGCTGACGCCCCCCTTGCGTCGGTGTCTTGGGGGCCCACGCGCAGGGCGCGGGGCTTGCCCCGACCGCACCTCTGCCTCGTCTCGCAGCTCGCGTCCCGCGCGCCGTGTTCCACCTTCCTGCTGCGCTCCTACGGCTATGCGACCGCCCCTGGTGGCGGAGGCCGCGGAGGAGGGATCGGCCAAATGGCAGGCGGCGCATCCACGGGCGGGCCAGCTGCGCAGACAGCCACAGTGTGGGGCGGCCCCGGATGGGCCAGCAGTCGCCTGGCGGGTGATAGCGGCCTCAGCTTGTTAGACAGTCTCCGAGCGACATCGGCCGCGCCGTGGTACATGGAGGAGGTGACTGTCCTGAAAGACCTCCGCACCGGAGACGTGTACAGCCCTGGCGGTGGTGGCATAGGACAGCCGCCTGAAGGCGCAGTGACCGCGCAGCTGCGCCTTATTGACGGAGGCATCGTGTGCAACAACCCGGCCGATGTGGCTATCCACGAGGCGCGGCTGCTCTTCGGCCGAGACCGGCCTCTGGTCCTCGTCTCCGTCGGCAGTGGCTGCGGTGTCGCAGCTGAGACGCCTGTGGGTGGCAGCAGCTATCTGCCCAGCTGGCTGCAGACGCTGGTCAATGCCATCGGCGATGTGCACCAGACGGACGCGACAGTTGCCCACCTGCTGGGCACTGGCGACATGTATTGGCGCTTCAATCCCGTGGGAGACGCCTTCGGCGTGTCCCTGGATGATGCACGAGAGGAATCGCTGCACACCCTGGCTGCAGCCTCGCAAGCTTACGCAGACTCGCAGGCGCATGAGCTGGCACAAGTCGTGAGTGCGCTCGTGCCCCGCTAGAGTGCGCAATCATGAACAGAATAAGCGAAGGCAAGCGAGAAACAAACACTCGCGAGTCGGCGTCCATTTGTGAAGCGTGGCCCCTTCGCCGAGACCCTTCTCTTTTGCGTGTAGCGAGCTGTAGCCTGTGTCTGCAGTTTGGGGACTCACCTGTAGGGAGAGGGGCGGCGCCGTCGCGTGCACAGTCCGGTGGGCGGCAACAAACAATGCTGTGTGCAGGGCGTCGCACTGTGATCGCGCCTGCGGGCGCGCGCACGTGTAGCGAGCAGCGCCGCGCTTCGCCAGCAGTCCTGCTCCCCGCTCGCCGACTGGCCTCCACTCGGGCGAGCGCAGTTAAACTGCAGCTGCGCCGCAGGCGTGTTGGTGTCGCCAGCGCAGCGGCCGCGGCCGCGGACCTCGTCCCGGCCGTGCCAGCGCCACCACCGAAGCGTCGCATCGCGGTCTTCGTCGAGGTGCGCACAACCAGCAGCGCACTGGTCAGCCCCCTTATTCACCGGCTGAGCCTTGTCCGTCCAAAAACCTGTGCCCCACCCCACCGCGCTGCAGCCGTCTCCGTTTAGCCACACGAGCGGTATGAAGAACCGGTTCCTGAACATGATCGCTAACTTGCAAGAGCAAGGCGACGAGGTGCGTGGTTCGCCACGCCACTGGCCGCGCCTCAGAGGGCGAGCGAGAGCGCGGAGAAGTGCCAGTGCCTGTGGCGCGCCGCCTGAGACTATAAGTCCCGTCTGACGCGTCCCACCCCTCGCACAGGTGACGGTGTTCACGCCGGACCGCAATCCGCCGGCGGAGTTCAAGGGCGCAAAGGCACGCAGGAGCGCGGCCTCCACTCAGCTGACCTCCTCCCTTGCTCTAGCACTGGCTCACACGCGCGCGGACACGCAGGTTGTGGGCCTTGCGGGCGTGCCGCTGCCCTTCTACAAGTCCGACACGCTCCTCTTGTCGTTCGGACTCTCCTGGCGCGTCTACGCCATGGTACGTCGCGCACTTCTGCCGCGTGGGTGGGGAGCACCGCAGTGGCTGACTCGCCCGCGACCTCGCAGCTGCGCGAGTGGAAGCCTGATGTAATCCACGTGGCGTGTCCGGTGCGTTCGGGCCGTGCATCCCACGCTCTCTCCGCGTCTCTGACTCCCACCTTGTGCTCTGCAGGGCCTGCTTGTGTTTACCGCGCTGCTCTACTCCCGCGTGCTCGCCATCCCGCTGGTGGCGTCGTACCACACACACATCCCGGAGTACATCAAATCGTACACCTGGCGCGGCCTCGCGGAGCCCATGTGGGCGCTCATCCGCACATGGACCCGCCTGTCAGACGCCATGCTCGTCACCAGCGCCGTGATGCAGAACGAGCTGGCCAAGCACGCGTGCCGCGCACGCCACCTCGCGCTCTGGCGCCGTGGCGTCGATGTCGACATCTTCAACCCGTCCTTCAGAAGCCAAGCCATGCGGTCACAGCTCACCGACGGCCATCCTGAGGCGCCGCTGCTCGTCTCCGTCGGCCGCCTTGGCGCAGAGAAGAACCTGGCGGTGTTGAAGGACGTGCTTGCGGCCAACCCGGGCGCGCGCCTTGCGCTGGTGGGTGACGGCCCCGCGCGGGAGCAGTTGAAGGAGCACTTTGCAGGCACGCCGACAGTGTTCACAGGCATGCTCACCGGCACCGCGCTGAGCGCCGCCTACGCGTCCGCGGATGTGTTCGTTATGCCCAGCGAGACGGAGACGCTGGGCTTCGTGGTGCTCGAGGCCATGGCCAGCGGGGTGCCCGTGGTTGCAGTCGCGGCTGGTGGCATTCCAGATGTCATCACTCAGCCGGGGACGACAGGCATCCTGTACGCGTCTGGAGACATCGCAGGTGCAGCCGCTGCCGTGGCGTCCCTCCTGGCGGACCCTGCCCGCGCAAGGGCCGTGGGCGATGCGGGTCGGGAGGACGTCTCCAACTTTGGTTGGCCTGCAGCGAGCCGCCACCTGCGCGAGGTGCTCTACAGCCGCGCCATCCGCCGAGCGCGTGCCATCCGACGCTTCCGCCGGCTGGCAGCGCGAGTGACACAGCAGAGAGTCGCACTCGCGGCGCTCGTCTCCCTGCTCTCCTCCCAAAGGGTGTACCATGCCGCAGCTGCACTCGCATGCGGCGCCTTCGTTGCAGCGGTGGCGTCCACCGCGCCCATGGCTGCCATCTCAGCAATGGCAGCCCTCCCGGTGGAGGTGCCCGCAGGCGCAGCTGCGCTCGCGCTGGTCATTGCAGCTGGGGGTGCGCTTCCGCTCGTCCCCTTCCAGCCGCTGGCACTGCTTGCAGGCTACGCGTTCGGCGCCGCGCACGGGGCTGCCATCACATGGGTGGGCGCTATCGGCGCCGCCATCGCCACAGTCACTTGCTTCCGCCTGTTCAATGGCGGCCACCTCCTGCGCGAGGTGCTGCCTTTGGGCCGCGTGCGCCCGTTCCTGGCGCACCAGCTGCGCGCTGTTGCTGCCGCGGCGCAGCAGGGCAGCTTCTGGAGAGGCATGCGCGCGGTGGCTGCGCTGCGCCTCCGCCCGCTGGCGCCATTCTCGCTGAGCAGCTACCTGACCCTGGATGCGGGCGTGAAGCCCATCGCGTTCGTCACAGGCACCGCGCTTGGCATGGCGCCGCACTGTGCGCTCTACGCAGCCGCCGGTGCTGCGTGGAAGGTGCACCTCGCGTCTGGTCGCCCGGTGGTGAGAATGCTGGGTGCGGCGCTGGATGCCCTGCAGCAGCAACACGTGCTCGCCATCCAGGCCGCGGTCGCGCTGCTCGCGTTCGCATGCGTGCAGATGATCTTCACGCTCGCAGACGAAGTGAAGCGCTCTCCCGTGAATTAATAGCAACTGAGGGGTAGAGTTAGCCATGAATGCGCTCACAACACACCTTCGCTGTACCCGTCTGTGTATGGCAGAGCATGGCGACCTTCACAGTGACAGCGTTGCGCACTATGCACTGGGCCGCAAAGCGTGTAAGGGAGAGGACAAGCACCTTGCCATAACCAGCAGTGACTACAGCGGCTACTCACTCCTGGCCGTCTTCGACGGCCACGGCGGGCGCGCCGCTGCAGAGGCATGTGTCAAGCAGTTGCCTTCCGCACTAAGCCAGGCGCTGGCGGCGCACCTGGCCGCGGAAGGCGGAGAAGGGCCAC
>Ga0164297_10002655_pt1 | contig 17428 bp, 19 predicted proteins | sample GEODES058metaG_FD_113539 | JGI IMG/M metagenome (GOLD analysis project Ga0164297, IMG submission 113539) | Dystrophic lake water microbial communities from Trout Bog Lake, Wisconsin, USA - GEODES058 metaG | ecosystem: Environmental > Aquatic > Freshwater > Lake | place: USA: Trout Bog Lake...
GTTTTGATGATCTCTTTGATTTCAGTTCAAGAACAACGCATGAAAGAAGTTGCAATTTTAAAAACATTCGGTGCCAGTCAGCAGTTTTTACTGCGGATTTGGTTGATTGAGTTGGTTTTTTGTGGAGCCATGGCAGGACTTTTAAGTGGTACCTTCGCTAGCATGGCAGGCTGGTATTTGGCTAATCAACAACTTGAAGTTGAAATGGCGTTTCCCTATTGGACAATCGCTGTTGGAGGTCTGTTGGGGGTTGTCATCAACGGTGCTGCAAGTATCTTTTTAAAAGCACGGACATTTTCAACCTCACCCAGCATGCTTCTCAAGAATTAATTTCTGAAGACGGCTTTACAAGGATAAGTTTGGTTTTTGCCAATCGATCGGCAAATGATTGGGGACCATTTGGGTTCTGACGATCGAACAAGCAAGTCAATGGCCAAAAGAACAAAATCATACAAAACATCAATTCGATGGTTGGCCAATTTCCAAGTGGCAGCAGGAAGACAAATTTAAAGAGGATGTAAATCAATACAGTTGGAAACAGCCATAACGTCGAAATGGCATAACGGATCAAGGCGCGGTTACGTTTGAGTGGGAGTTCGTTTTCATCGACCATCCGTACTTTCCAGGTCTGCATCGCTAAGGTTTGCCCCGTTTTTGTCCAGTACCAAGTGAAATACCATCCAAACAAAACATAGACATGACCAAATGCAACCCAGTTAGGAACTTTCACATCAAGTAACAAACCCAGTAAAAGCGAAGGGACAAGATAACCGATTGCCCAAACGCCAAGCAGGATTAACATTTCATAAAGGGTTACGGAAATACGCCGGCGAATCGAAGGTGCTTGGGAGTTGGTTTGCAAAAGGTCGTGCTTAGTTTTTTAAAGAAGGGGAGTTTACCAAAGAAGGCTTTCTCGCCTTATTCTTTTGCGCTACTTCATCAGCTAAGTGTTGTTTTTCTTCAGGAGATAATTTTTGATAGTTATCCCAAGCCAGTGATTTTTTTTCATTTGGAATTTCAAGGCTTGCTAAATAATTGGTGCGTGCTAGGCGCCGATCTTTTTGAGACAAACTTAACCAATCAATCATTCTCGATTTAAGCAGTTCCCGATCGGCTTCAGGTCTCGTCTCAAATCGGTTGGCTACCTGAATCCATTTTAATTTGAGGTCAGGAGATAGGGTGCTCCAATCTGACTCAAGTGATGCCAATGTATCTTTTTGCAAATTGGTTAAGCTTGACCATGATGGGTTCGAGAGGGAAATTTGGGCTTGGGCAGTTTCCGCGATGATGAACCCAGATATTCCAACAGTCACACTGAGAGCCAGCAGAAAACCGCGTAGCTTAGAGCTGAATGTGCCAGAGCGCATCAATTTACTGGTTATTACTGGGGTCGTTGGCAGAATTTTTAGCCGGTGCAAGATCCGATGAGTCACTTGAGGTAGACGTTGGATTCGCAAGGTTTTCCTCTGAAGTTGAGGCGCTTGGCTTTAATTCTTCCGCAATCATCTTATTGAGAAAAAGTTTAAAGCCTTCATCTGCATAAGCAGTAGGAGGAACCGAATCTGATAACAATGCAGAATCCACCTCGGCAAGATCATTAATGCGGGCGCTCATTTGCCACTGAGCAACCGTAAAAACGATACTTAAAACAATAATAATTGGACTTAATTGGGTAGCAAGGTGCCAAATTCCAGTTTTGGATGACCGTGAAGTCTGTTTTTTTTGCTTCGTCAGCGCTAAATCTCTGGAATTCTCAAGTCTTTTAAGAACTTTTGGCGAAAGATACGCCAATTCTTTATCCAAAGAACGAGCAACCGTTTTACCTACTTGGTCAACAAAAAGCTCATCCTGCTCCAATGATTGTGGGAGATCTAGGGATGAAATCGAATTTTCAGTAGCTGACGCATTCATAAATAATTGTTTTAAAAGCTAATTCCTAATTTTTTTAAAGCTGTTGCAAGTGCGTGACTCGCTCTTGAACAGTGTGTTTTAACGCTTCCTTCACTACAACCCATAGCAATTGCCGTTTCAGAAATATCCATCTCTTCCCAGTAACGCATGAGAAAGGCTTCTTGTTGACGTTTTGGTAATTTTTCTATTTCTTTTTCTAAAATAGTGGATAACTCCATTCTTTCAATCTGCAACGACGACTCTTTACCATAACTCGCATTCTCATCATTTTCAAAAAAGTCCTGAGGATCAATATCTTCATCTTCAGCATTTTTTCCAAACTTAGAGAAAAGTGTAACCCAAGTGTTGCGCACTTTTTGGCGTCGAAACCAATCTTTTGTCGTATTTTGCACAATTCTTGTGAAAAGGAGAGGTAATTCTTCAATATTTTTATCGCCATAGCTTTGGGCGAGCTTAATCATCGAGTCTTGGACAATATCCAAGGCCGCATCTTCGTCTTTTACTGCATAGAGTACCTGTTTAAAAGCGCGTTTTTCACTTGCTTTTAAAAAATCCGATAGTTCTTTTTGGGTTGCCATGGGAAGGATTTTAGACGGCAATAGAGAAAATTTGTAAAAAAAACCTTGATCTGTAATATAATTTACAGTTCGCTTGTACTAAAACCTTCCAAAAGATGGATGAAGATTCATACAAGCAGAGCGGCTCAACGTTCGGCCAAAAGCAGAACTAAGAGCAGACCAACCAATTTTTTGCCGAAAATTGCAAAGGACTAGATTAAAAATGAGTATTGTTAAAAACACACATGTAAGCGATCATATCGCTACCCCAAAAGAATCCCCCCCTGAAATTATTGGTGCCGAAATTCTTGTGCGCGCCCTTGCCGAAGAAGGCGTTGAATTTGTGTGGGGATATCCTGGCGGATCCGTTTTATACATTTATGATGAAATTCATAAGCAAGATAAATTTGAACATATCCTTGTTCGTCATGAACAAGGCGCAGTGCATGCCGCGGACGGTTACGCTCGTGCAACGGGTAATGTCGGCGTAGCACTTGTTACCTCCGGACCTGGAGTAACGAATGCGGTAACAGGAATTGCAACGGCCTATATGGACTCTGTGCCAATGGTTGTTATTACTGGAAATGTTCCATCCCACATGATTGGCGAGGATGCTTTCCAAGAGTGCGATACGGTCGGTATCACGCGTCCTATCGTGAAGCATAATTTTCTCGTCAAGGATGTCAAAGACTTAGCCTTTACGCTAAAAAAAGCCTTTCATATTGCCCGCACAGGCCGTCCCGGTCCTGTTGTAGTAGATATTCCGAAGGATATTTCCTTTCATAAGGCTGTGTATGAATATCCAGAAACCATTGCGCTTCGTTCCTACAGTCCTGTTTTAAAGGGGCATTCAGGTCAAATACGCAAAGCAGTAAGTTTGCTGCGCGATGCGCAAAGACCTATTATTTACACTGGTGGCGGGGTGATTTTGGCGGATGCCGCACCTGAGTTAAAAGAATTCGCAGAGTTATTAGGCTATCCAGTAACAAACACATTAATGGGTCTTGGTGGTTTTCCTGGATCACATCCCAACTTTATTGGGATGTTAGGCATGCACGGTATGTATGAAGCCAATCACGCGATGCAACATGCTGACGTTGTGATTGCCATTGGTGCACGCTTTGATGATCGTGTGATCGGTAATCCAGAGGACTACATGAGCGTTCCTAGGAAAGTTATTCATATTGATATTGATCCTTCCGTCATTGCCAAAAGGGTACGGGTTGATGTGCCGATTGTTGGCAATTTAAAAGATGTCTTACGCGAAATGACTTTGCAGATTCGTGCGGCGGGACCTCTTAAAAACAAAACGGCAGTTGATGGATGGTGGCATCAAATTAATGAGTGGCGCAAAACTGATTGCTTACAGTACGACCGTGACTCCCAAATTGTAAAACCTCAATACGTGATTGAAAAACTCTCGGAATTGACCCAAGGCGACGCCTTTATTTGTTCAGACGTTGGGCAACATCAAATGTGGGCAGCACAGTTTTATAAATTTAATAAGCCACGCCGTTGGATTAATTCCGGTGGACTTGGCACAATGGGCGTTGGTTTACCTTACGCAATGGGAATTAAAAAGGCGTTCCCAAATGAGACAGTCTGCGCGGTAACCGGTGAAGGTTCGATTCAGATGTGTATTCAAGAGCTTTCGACTTGCTTGCAGTATGACACTCCGGTCAAAATTATTTCCTTGAATAATCGCTATTTAGGTATGGTTCGTCAATGGCAAGAACTTACTTACAGTAAACGTTATTCTCACTCGTACATGGACTCATTGCCCGATTTTGTAAAACTAGCCGAAGCCTATGGCCACGTCGGAATGCGGATTGAGACCAAAGCAGATGTAGAGGGCGCTTTGCGTGAAGCCTTGGCCTTGAAAAATAGAACTGTTTTTATGGATTTTCAAACGGATCCATCAGAAAACGTCTGGCCTATGGTGCAAGCAGGTAAAGGCATTACAGATATGTTACTAAGTGCAAAGGATGCACAATGAGACACATTATTTCTGTTCTTTTAGAAAACGAACCGGGTGCTTTATCACGTGTAGTTGGTTTATTTTCCGCTCGTGGCTATAACATCGAGAGCTTAACTGTTGCGCCGACGGAAGATGCGTCTTTATCCCGCATGACCATCGTTACAACTGGATCAGACGAAGTCATCGAACAAATTACCAAGCACTTAAATCGCTTAGTAGAAGTAGTGAAAGTGTACGATTTAAGTGAAGGTGCCCACACGGAGCGCGAACTCATGCTCATTAAAGTACGTGCGGTAGGTAAAGAGCGTGAAGAAATGAAACGCACCGCTGATATTTTTCGCGGACGTGTGATTGATGTCACGGACAAAAGCTACACCATTGAGTTAACTGGTGACTCTGCAAAACTTGATGCCTTTATTGAGTCGATTGATCAATCGGGGATATTAGAAACCGTAAGAACGGGTGCTTCTGGGATTGGCCGTGGTGAAAGAATTTTGCGCGTTTAGTCGCTTAATAAAAATGTAGTACATGATTAATACACTCTTGATATAGGAATTGAAATGAAAGTTTTTTACGACAAAGATGCAGACCTCTCCTTAGTTAAAGGCAAACAAGTAACGATTATTGGTTATGGTTCACAAGGCCATGCCCACGCCTTAAACTTGCATGACTCCGGTGTAAACGTAACAGTTGGATTGCGCAAAAACGGTGCTTCATGGACGAAAGCCGCTAATGCTGGACTGACGGTGAAAGAAGTTGCTGAATCCGTTGCCAATGCAGATATCGTTATGATGCTGTTGCCTGATGAGCAAATTGCTGAAGTGTATAACAAAGAAGTTGCGCCTTTCATCAAAGCAGGTGCAGCGCTTGCATTTGCGCATGGTTTTAATGTGCACTACGGACAAGTAATTCCGCGCAATGACATCGATGTCATCATGATCGCTCCTAAAGCACCAGGACATACTGTTCGCAACACGTATTCTCAAGGTGGGGGTGTGCCACATTTGATCGCGGTCTATCAAGATAAGTCTGGCGCAGCGCGCGACATCGCATTATCTTATGCGACAGCAAACGGTGGCGGACGCGCCGGTATTATCGAAACCAATTTCCGTGAAGAGACCGAAACAGACTTGTTTGGTGAACAGGCCGTCCTTTGTGGTGGTGCAGTTGAGCTGATTAAAGCTGGATTTGAGACATTGGTTGAAGCGGGATACGCACCAGAAATGGCTTATTTTGAATGTTTGCATGAGCTCAAACTCATTGTTGACTTGATTTATGAAGGCGGTATTGCCAACATGAACTATTCGATTTCAAATAACGCTGAGTATGGTGAATATGTTACTGGCCCACGCATTGTGACTGAGCAAACCAAACAGGTCATGCGCGATGTTTTGAAAGATATTCAGACAGGTGAATATGCCAAGAGCTTTATTTTAGAAAACCGTGCGGGCGCACCGACTTTGATTTCCCGCCGCAGACTCAACGCAGAGCATCAAATTGAGCAAGTGGGTGGTAAGTTACGTGCAATGATGCCTTGGATAGCTAAAAACAAGCTCGTTGATCAAAGCAAGAATTAATTATTCATGTCAAATTATGATCACCCTATCATCGCAAAAGAAGGTTGGCGCTACCTGATTACCTTAGGTCTTGTCGCCCTTCTTTTGACGAAATTGTTTGGCTTTTTCATTACCTTACCCATATGGATTTTGTTCGTATTTGTTCTGCAATTCTTTCGTGATCCGCCAAGACTCGTTCCAGTTGCACCAAATACGGTTTTATCCCCGGCTGACGGCAGGATTGTCGCTGTGGAGAAGACCTACGACGACTATGCGATGCGGGATGCACTCAAGATTAGTATTTTCATGAATGTCTTTAATGTCCATTCCAATCGCATGGGAGTAAAGGGTCGAGTGACTTCGATTCAATATTTTCCAGGCAAGTTTATGAATGCAGACTTTGATAAGGCATCCTCTGAGAATGAACGAAATGCAGTTGTTTTAGATTGCAATGGTATTCAGGTGACTTTTGTGCAAGTTGCCGGGTTGATCGCACGTCGTATTTTGTGCTATTTGCAGGTGGGTGATTTGGTGCGTCGTGGTGACCGTTATGGCTTCATCCGTTTTGGTTCTAGGGTGGATGTGTATTTACCACTAGAAGCAGAACCCTTAGTCAGTGTAGGGGATCGTGTTCGCGCGACCTCTACCTTGTTGGCGCTGATCAATCAATTGGATACATGAAACCAAGCTTTCGATCAAAACGGCCAAATTTCTTCAGTCGCGCTAAGTTAAAGCGTAAACAAAGAGATGTTGAGATCGGTTATGTAGAAGATGTTGAAGTTTTTCGAAGACTTCCACGAAATAAAGCGATTTACCTTTTACCGAACGCATTTACAACAGGTGCACTCTTCTTTGGTTTTTTCGCCATTGTGCAAGCGATGAATCAACGGTGGGAAGTGGCATCCATTGCCATCTTTTGTTCGATGATTTTAGATGGCATGGATGGTCGTATTGCACGGATGACCAATACCCAGAGCGCCTTTGGTGAACAGTATGATTCCTTAGCAGATATGGTCTCGTTTGGCGTCGCCCCAGCTCTCGTTGCATACGAATGGGCATTAAAAGGTTTAGGAAAATGGGGGTGGGTGGCCGCATTTATTTATTGCGCTGGAGCTGCACTTCGTCTGGCGCGATTTAATATCAGTACTGGACAAGTCGATAAACGTTTTTTTCAAGGTCTACCGAGTCCTGCAGCGGCGGCAATTGTTGCAGGTTTTGTGTGGCTTGCGGAAGACAACCATTTGCCAGTGAATGATGCATCCATTCCGTGGACGATCTTTTGTCTGACGATATATGCCGGTATTACCATGGTTTCGAATGTGTTGTTTTACAGCGGCAAAGCATTAGAAATTCGATATAAAGTGCCATTTGGGATGATGGTTTTATTGATCTTAATATTTGTTTTGGTTTCAACCTATCCCCCCTTGGCTATTTTCGGTTTTTTCATTCTTTATGCGTTTTCGGGATATCTATTTTGGGCTTGGGTAAAGCTGCGCAACGCCTTTCAAGCAAGTTCTAAAAATAAATTGATCAATAAAAATGACACTCTCTGAGTTTGGGTGTATAGTTATTCTATGAAATTTCAGTTTCCAACTTTATTGCTACTTAACCTTCTAGGACTTGGTCTTGCGACTGGGACTGTTGTTAGGGTGCACCATTAAAGATTCGAAACTCTAAAAACCAGCCCCAGCCAAATAGCTGGGGTTTTTTTTACGAACTGACAAAAACGAACTGACAAAAGGAAAGAACATGACGCAAGTTGCCCAAGAAAAATTAATCATTTTTGATACGACTTTGAGAGATGGTGAGCAATCGCCCGGCGCTTCCATGACGAAAGAAGAAAAGGTTCGCATTGCACGTCAACTAGAGCGACTGAAAGTTGACGTGATTGAGGCAGGTTTTGCGGCGAGCTCACCAGGTGACTTTGAGGCGATTAAGGCAGTCGCCGCAGCAGTCAAAGATTCGACTATTTGTTCATTAGCTCGGGCAAATGATAAGGATATAACCAGAGCAGCAGAAGCAATTCAGCAGGCCAATTCCAAAAGAATCCATATCTTCTTAGCAACCAGCGAATTACATATGAAAATGAAGTTACGGATGACAAGAGAGCAAGTACTTGAGCAAGCGATCCAGTCGGTGCGTTTTGCACGTAATTTCACAGATAACATTGAATTTTCACCAGAAGATGGTTACCGATCCGATCCTGAGTTCTTATATCGCGTCCTAGAAGCCGTAATTAAAGAGGGCGCAAACACCATCAACGTACCTGATACAGTTGGTTATGCCATTCCAGAATTGTATGGAGAATTTATCAAGGATCTGCGCCATCACATTCCAAATTCTGATAAAGCGGTGTGGTCTGTTCATTGCCATAACGATTTAGGGTTAGCCGTTGCTAACTCTTTAGCGGGTGTGCATATAGGAGGGGCAAGACAAATAGAATGCACTATCAATGGTTTAGGCGAGCGGGCAGGAAATACGTCTCTGGAAGAGATTGTGATGGCGATCAAGACCAGGAAGGATTATTTTAATTTAAGCGTTGGTACCGAAATTTCGCAAATTGTAGCGAGCTCCAAAATGGTTTCACAAATTACGGGTTTTCTAGTCCAGCCAAATAAAGCAGTGGTAGGTGCAAACGCCTTCGCACACGCTTCAGGCATCCATCAAGATGGTGTTTTAAAAGCCCGTGACACCTATGAAATTATGCGCGCAGAAGATGTGGGTTGGAGTGCAAATAAAATTGTTTTAGGTAAATTGTCTGGTCGTAATGCTTTTCGCCAACGTTTGCAAGAATTAGGCGTTGCAATTGACTCGGAAGCGGATTTGAATGAAGCATTCGCTAAATTTAAAGCCCTTGCCGATCAGAAATCTGAAATTTTTGACGAGGATATTTTGTCGATCGTCTCGAATACAGAGCAAAAGGGTAACGCAGATTATTATCGGTTTATCTCTTTATCTCAACATTCTGAGACTGGGGAAAAGCCACAGTCAAAAGTCGTGTTGGAGGTTGGCGGGGAAGAACGGGAAGCCGCAGCAGAGGGTAATGGGCCTGTGGATGCGACGCTTAACGCAATTGAAAAACAAGCGATGAGCGGGGCTGAGTTACTTCTTTATTCGGTGAATGCCATTACAACTGGCACCGAATCCCAAGGTGAGGTGACTGTTCGATTAACCAAAGGTGGGCGCGTTGTCAATGGGGTTGGCACAGATCCTGATATTGTTGCGGCATCAGCAAAAGCCTACTTAGCCGCCCTTAATCGTTTACACGATCCCTCACAAGACAAGTTAAATGCTCAAATGACGCCTTAAAAGGGCTGAAAAGGATCTGTTATAAGCTAAAAGTTGCTATAATAGGGGTTATCTAGTTGAAATAGATATTTTTTTTAATCACGCCACCAATGAGGTATTTATTTACTTCGGTGGACGCAAGTTAGGAGTTTAAAATGGCCGTAAATACAGAAGCAAAAGCTGGAATAGTGAAAGAGCACGCTCGTGCTGAAAATGATACAGGCAGTCCGGAAGTGCAAGTTGCTCTTTTGACCGCACGCATTAACGATCTCACTCCTCATTTCAAAGCAAATTTAAAGGATCACCATAGCCGTCGCGGACTTTTGAAGATGGTTTCGCGTCGTCGTCGTCTTTTAGATTATTTGAAAGCAAAAGATTTGAGCCGTTATAAGGTATTGATTGATAAATTAGGTTTACGTAAGTAAAAAACACGCATGCCCGCAATCACATGCGGGCATTATTGTTTTAAATGCAGTTGTAGTTTGTAGCCGAGTTGAGTTTGTGCAGAAATAAATGGGTATGTGTCATTCCAGTGGTAGTTTTAATGTTGTTCAAGAAGAATATCTCTGGAATGGCATGCCCTTCATTGTCCTTTTCTAAATCAAATTCCGACTCAAATAACTGGTGGGTAAGAACCTACTGGTAAGTGGCGTAATAACTTTTTGCGCCTATTTTTCATGAATCGGGGAATCTAAAAATGAGTTTATTTAATAAAGTAACAAAAACTTTCCAATGGGGTAAGCATACGGTACGTATGGAAACGGGCGAAATCGCCCGTCAATCTGGCGGTGCAGTTGTAATTGATATTGACGACACAGTGATTTTGGCAACGGTGGTTGCTGCTAAAAATGCAAAACCTGGCCAAGACTTTTTCCCACTGACCGTGGACTATGTAGAGAAGACCTATGCTGCGGGAAAAATTCCAGGTGGTTTTTTCCGTCGTGAGGGACGTCCTTCTGAAGGTGAAACACTGACATCGCGATTGATTGATCGCCCAATTCGTCCACTGTTCCCAGAAGACTTTTACAACGAAGTACAAATTGTCATCCATGTGATGTCAATTAATCCAGAGGTTCCTGCCGATATCCCTGCTTTAATAGGCGCATCAGCAGCCCTGGCGATTTCTGGAATTCCCTTTCATGGACCGTTAGGTGCCGCACGGGTTGGATACAAAGATGGCGAATATATGCTCAACCCAACACGTTCTGAGCAACTTGAGAGCCAACTTGACTTAATTGTTGCTGGTACGCAAAACGCAGTTCTGATGGTTGAATCCGAGGCACATGAGCTCTCTGAAGAAATTATGCTTGGTGGTGTTGTGTTTGGACATGATCAAGCGCGCATTGCAATTGATGCCATTCAAGAGTTGGTACGTGATGCTGGCAAACCTGAGTGGGATTGGAAGCCTGAGCCGAAGAATGAAGCATTGATTGCACAAGTAACAGAATTGGCCGAAGCTGGTTTGCGTGAAGCCTATCAAATGCGTCAAAAGCAGGCACGATCAGCGCAACTCAAACAAGTCACGAAGCATGTGATGGAACAATTGGCGCAAGCTGGAGCGGTTGATGAAGTTGCGGTTGGGAACATTTTGTTTGGCTTAGAGTCAAAAATTGTGCGTAGCCAAGTGCTAAGTGGTGAGCCACGTATTGATGGTCGTGATACTCGGACTGTTCGCCCAATTGAAATTCGCACTGGTGTATTGCCAAGAACCCATGGCTCGGCGCTTTTTACGCGCGGTGAAACCCAAGCTCTTGTTGTTGCTACATTAGGAACGGCGCGTGATGAGCAGATTATCGATGCACTCGAAGGGGAGTATCGCGACCGCTTTATGTTCCATTACAACATGCCTCCATTCGCTACTGGTGAGACTGGTCGGGTTGGCAGTCCAAAACGTCGGGAAATTGGCCATGGTCGCTTAGCAAAACGTGCATTGATTCCGGTATTGCCAAAATCAGAAGACTTTGCGTATAGCATTCGATTGGTTTCTGAAATCACTGAATCAAATGGCTCATCGTCGATGGCCTCCGTATGTGGCGGTTGTTTAGCATTGATGGATGCTGGCGTGCCAATTAAAGCCCATGTTGCTGGCGTAGCAATGGGCTTGATTCTAGAGGGCAATCGCTTTGCCGTTTTGACAGACATTCTGGGTGACGAAGATCACCTTGGTGATATGGACTTTAAAGTTGCAGGAACTGCAAATGGCGTGACTGCTTTACAGATGGATATCAAAGTTCAAGGTATTACAAAAGAAATTATGCAAGTTGCATTGGCACAAGCCAAGGAAGGCCGTTTGCATATTCTTTCAAAAATGCAAGAATCCATGTCGACAATTCGCACAGAATTGTCTGAGCATGCACCAAGAATGGTTACGATCAAAATTCATCCAGATAAAATCCGTGAAGTGATTGGTAAGGGTGGTGCGACGATTCAAGGCATTACAAAAGAAACGGGTTGCAGTATTGACATTCAAGACGATGGCACGATTACGATTGCATCTACAAGTGCTACAGGCATGGATGAGGCCAAGCGTCTCATAGAAGGAATCACTGCAGAGGCTGAAGTTGGCAAGATCTATGAAGGTCCCGTTGTGAAGATTTTGGAATTTGGTGCCTTAGTGAATATTCTGCCAGGTAAAGATGGGCTATTACATATTTCAGAAATTGCTCATGAGCGTGTGAAAGAGGTAAAAGATTTTCTTCAAGAAGGTCAAATCGTTAAGGTCAAATTATTGGCCGCAGATGATCGTGGACGCTTGAAGTTATCCATGAAAGCGCTTACGGTTGAAGAGGGTGGACCCGCGCCAGCATCTTCAACTCCGGTTGCATCAACGACTACTCCTGAAGTTGTGGCGGAACAGCCAACTACAAGTCCAGTAGAAAGTCATCCTGAGCAAGAGCCGCCAGCGTCAGCTCTGTAATTGGTCATTCAGCATGCGCTCAAAAATAATGGTCGCCAATTGGAAGTTAAATGGCAATTTAATTTTTAACGAAGAATTTGCGAGCGCATTGCATATTGGTCTTAAAGATAGAGATTTGCAGGATCGAAGTGTTGTCATTTGTCCTCCGAGCCTTTATTTGCAACAACTCAATGGCTTGATCTTGGACCAACACGTATTTTTGGGTGCGCAAGATGTCTCATCGGAATTGTCAGGGGCATTTACCGGAGAAATTTCTGCGGCAATGTTGCGGGAGTTAGGATGTCGCTTTGTCATTGTGGGTCATTCCGAACGTAGAGCGCGTTTTTCTGAGTCAAACGAGTTGATTGTGATGAAAGCCAAACAGGCAATTTTGGCTGGTGTCACACCGATCATCTGCATTGGAGAGACAGCCGTACAAAGAAAGAGTGAGCAAACAAAAATAGTATTAGGTGAGCAATTACAAGCATTGATCGCTGGTTTAGGTGAACAGTTGGGTAAGGTCATTTTGGCATATGAGCCAATTTGGGCAATCGGCACTGGTCACCACGCGAGCAGTGATTTGGCACAAGAAATTCATGCTTGGATTCGCAGTGAAATTGAAAAAAGTGTACCTGTTGTTGCACAAAATATTCAACTAATTTATGGTGGCAGTGTCAAAGGCAGTCATGCAACTGAGTTGTTGCAACAGCCTGATATCGACGGTGTTTTAGTTGGTGGGGCTTCGTTGATTACCGCTGAATTTTTATCGATTTGCTTTGCAGGACTAGATTCGTAAGGAGAAAATATGGAGTGGTTAAAAACACTATTGATGGTCATTCAAATCATTGCTGCAATTGGGGTCATTGGTTTGGTCTTGATTCAACAAGGTAAAGGGGCCGATATGGGGGCTGCCTTTGGCTCTGGGGCGTCTGGGAGCATATTTGGAGCAACGGGTTCATCCAATTTTTTGTCTCGTACAACGGGGATTCTTGCAGCTGTTTTTTTTGTTGCAACCTTAACGCTCAGTTATATTGGTGCAAAACACCAGGAGGACGCAGGTGTCTTAGCTCGGCCTGTGGGCGTTTCAGTTCCTGATACAAAAGGAACTGATCCAAAAGCGCCTGTTGAGAAAGCGCCTGCTGCACCTGTTGGAAATACTGTACCAAAGTAAGTTGTTTTGGCAATTATCTTTACTCTATGCAGTCAAAAGAGATAAAATAATCAATTGTTTTTGTTAGCCGTCGTGGTGGAATTGGTAGACACGCTATCTTGAGGGGGTAGTGGCCGCAGGCTGTGCGAGTTCGAGTCTCGCCGACGGCACCAAGTAGTTAAGTTGTCATGTGTTTTGTTTTACAATACTTGCAACTTAAGATTTTTTGACTTACTTCATACTTGGAATTAAATGAATCTTGGTAATTATCTGCCGGTTTTTTTATTTATATTAGTGGGCATCGCTGTTGGATTAGTACCAATGGCTTTAGGCAAGATTTTAGGTCCTTCTAATCCTGATCCTGAAAAAATTTCCCCATACGAATGCGGTTTCGATGCATTCGAAGACGCGCGTATGAAATTTGACGTACGCTATTATTTAGTCGCTATTTTATTCATTCTTTTTGACTTAGAAACAGCATTTTTATTTCCATGGGGCGTTGCTCTTAAAGAAGTGGGTTTTGCTGGTTATGCCTCGATGATCGTATTCCTTTTGGAATTCATTGTTGGGTTTGTCTATATATGGAAAAAAGGCGCCCTTGATTGGGAGTAAAGGCGAAGAGATACGATGGCAATTGAGGGATTATTGAAAGAGGGTTTTGTCACAATGTCAGCGGATAAGCTGATTAATTGGACAAGAACAGGTTCTTTATGGCCAATGACATTTGGCTTGGCATGCTGTGCTGTTGAAATGATGCATGCTGGCGCCGCACGTTATGATTTGGATCGATTTGGGGTTGTTTTTCGACCTTCTCCCCGTCAGTCAGATTTGATGATCGTGGCCGGAACCTTGTGCAATAAGATGGCGCCGGCTTTACGCAAAGTCTATGACCAGATGCCTGAGCCTCGCTGGGTTTTATCTATGGGTTCGTGTGCCAATGGTGGTGGTTACTATCACTATTCCTATTCAGTGGTTCGGGGTTGCGACCGAATTGTTCCTGTTGACGTCTATGTTCCAGGCTGCCCACCAACTGCTGAGGCATTAATTTACGGGATTATTCAATTGCAAGCGAAGATCAGTCGCACTTCTACGATCGCAAGAAAAGAATAAACCCATGATGAATACCCACCTCCTTGATCTAGAGCAATTATTAGATCAATCCTTCGGCAAAAAATGTATCTTAGAGTCAGCTTTGAATGAGTTGACCTTAACGATACCTGCTGATTTGTATATCGCCGTCATGCAAGATTTGCGTAACGATCCTCAATTTGATTTTGAGCAATTAATTGATTTATGCGGTGTGGACTACTCAGAGTATGGTGATGGAGCTTGGACTGGGCTGCGCTATTGTGTGGTGAGTCATCTCTTATCTGTCAAAAACAATTGGCGTTTGCGTGTCAAAGTATTTATTGAAAACGATGACTTTCCGGTGTTGCCGAGCGTCTGTCCAATATGGAACTCGGCCAATTGGTATGAGCGTGAAGCGTTTGATCTATTTGGTATTATTTTTGAAGGGCATGACGATTTACGCAGAATCCTTACGGATTATGGCTTTATTGGTCATCCTTTTAGAAAAGATTTTCCGATTTCGGGTCAAGTAGAGATGCGCTACGACCCAGAACAAAAACGCGTGATTTATCAACCTGTAACGATTGAACCGCGCGAAGTGACACCGCGCGTCATCCGTGAAGAAAATTACGGGACAGCAAATGGCTGAAATTAAAAATTACACCCTCAATTTTGGCCCGCAGCATCCTGCCGCTCATGGCGTGCTTCGCCTTGTTCTTGAGTTGGATGGTGAAGTCATTCAGCGGGCTGATCCGCATATTGGGTTATTACACCGTGGTACTGAAAAATTAGCCGAAACCCGAACTTGGATCCAAAATGTTCCGTACATGGATCGTTTAGATTACGTTTCGATGATGGCTAACGAGCATGCGTATGTGATGGCGATTGAAAAGCTCTTACAAATTGATGTGCCAATTCGGGCGCAGTATATCCGGGTGATGTTTGATGAGATTACTCGGCTGCTGAATCATTTACTTTGGATTGGGTGTCACGGTTTAGATGTTGGAGCGATGGCGGTTTTCTTATACGCGTTTAGGGAGCGAGAAGATCTATTTGATATGTATGAGGCGGTCTCCGGTGCACGGATGCATGCAGCGTATTACCGACCTGGTGGAGTCTATCGCGACTTGCCCGAAGTCATGCCGCAATACACCGCCAATAAAGTTCGTGGTGAAAAAGCCATTCGAAAAATAAACGAAAATCGTGGCGGCTCACTCCTGGATTTTATTGAAGACTTTACGAAACGCTTTCCGACGTATATAGACGAATACGAAACCTTGCTCACCGACAATCGGATTTGGAAACAACGCTTGGTTGGCATTGGTGTTGTCTCCCCAGAGCGTGCTTTGCAATTAGGCTTTTCAGGACCGATGTTGCGCGGATCAGGATTCGCTTGGGACTTACGCAAAAAACAACCCTATGAAGTCTACGATCAACTTGATTTCGACATTCCAGTTGGGGTCAATGGCGATAGTTACGACCGCTATTTAGTTCGTGTCGAAGAAATGCGTCAGTCCAATCACCTGATTAAGCAATGTATTGATTGGTTGCGCGCAAATCCGGGTCCTGTCATCAGCGACAATCATAAGGTGGCCGTACCTCATCGCGTGGATATGAAATCCAATATGGAAGAATTGATTCACCACTTTAAATTGTTTACTGAAGGCATTCACGTCCCTCCTGGTCAGGCCTATGCTGCAGTGGAGCATCCTAAAGGAGAGTTTGGTATCTTTGCGATTTCAGATGGGGCAAACAAACCCTATCGTTTAAAGATTCGTGCTCCAGGGTTCCCACACTTGGCGGCTTTGGATGAAATGGCAAGAGGCCATATGATTGCCGATGCTGTGACAATCATTGGCACGCAAGACATCGTCTTTGGCGAAATTGATCGTTAGGAAAAAAATGATTTCTGAAAAAGGGTTACTAGAAATTGCGCGCAATGTTGCAAAATATCCTGCTGATCAAAAACAATCTGCAGTCATGGCCGCTTTGACCATCGCTCAGGACGAGTATGTCTGGCTTACCGCAGAGGCGATTGAAGAGGTTGCGGTCATTTTAGACATGCCGCCGATAGCTGTTCAAGAAATTGCTACTTTTTACAATATGTATAACGTCAAACCTTTGGGTAAATACAAACTCGCGATTTGTACGAATTTACCTTGTGAGTTACAGGGTGGCACGCGAGCTGCCCACTATCTCAAGCAAAAACTTGGAATTGGTTTTAATGAAACGACAGCCTGTGGCACCTTCACCTTAGTCGAAGGTGAATGCATGGGTGCTTGCGGTGATGCGCCCGTAGCTTTAGTGAATAACAAGAAAATGTGTAGTTGGATGACGAATGAAAAAATCGATCAATTGATTGAAGAGCTCAAAGCGCAATAGAAAGTAACGGGATAAAACGATGACTTCACTTCATGACAGACACATTAATCCGCTGATATTAGCGAATTTAAATGGTTCCAATTGGCATCTGACCGATTACGTAGCAAGAGGTGGCTATGCCGCCTTACAAACCATTCTTGCGGAAAAAATTTCGCAGGATCAAGTGATTGCAACGGTGAAAGCTTCTGGTTTGCGCGGGCGAGGTGGCGCAGGTTTTCCAACAGGGTTGAAGTGGAGCTTTATGCCACGGCAATTACCTGGGGATAAGTATTTGGTATGTAATTCCGACGAGGGTGAGCCAGGTACTTTTAAAGACCGAGACATTTTGCGCTACAACCCCCACGCTTTAATCGAGGGGATGATCATTGCAGCCTACGCAATGGGAATTTCTGTTGGCTATAACTATATTCATGGTGAAATTTGGCATGAGTACGAGATTTTTGAACAGGCTCTTGAAGAGGCGCGCGCCGCAGGATACCTCGGTAAGCATATTATGGGCAGTGAGTTTTCATTTGAATTACACGCCCACCACGGTTATGGAGCCTATATTTGTGGCGAAGAAACGGCGCTCTTAGAGTCTCTTGAAGGAAAAAAAGGGCAGCCTCGCTTTAAACCACCATTTCCTGCGAGTTTCGGTTTATA
>Ga0164297_10002658_pt1 | contig 17422 bp, 12 predicted proteins | sample GEODES058metaG_FD_113539 | JGI IMG/M metagenome (GOLD analysis project Ga0164297, IMG submission 113539) | Dystrophic lake water microbial communities from Trout Bog Lake, Wisconsin, USA - GEODES058 metaG | ecosystem: Environmental > Aquatic > Freshwater > Lake | place: USA: Trout Bog Lake...
GAACTTCGCCCTGAAGTGAAGATTATTGGTGTCGAACCAGAAGACGCTGATGCAATGTCCCAGTCGGTGAAAGCTGGTCAGCGCGTGAGGTTGGCAAGCGTTGGCTCCTTGGCGGACGGAGTCGCAGTTCGTCAAGTTGGCGCCTTGACATTTGAAATCGTTCAGAAATTGGTCGATGACATTGTTGTTGTCTCCAACGATGAGATATGTGCGGCTGTTAAAGATATTTACGAGGATCGAAGATCCATTCTCGAGCCATCAGGCGCACTTGCTTATGCGGGTGTCAAGCGCTATGTTGAAGAGAAAGGCGTTTTCAATCAGCAGTTTGTAGCCATTGCATCGGGTGCAAACATGAATTTTGACCGGTTGAGGCACATTTCAGAGAGGGCAGAGATAGGTGAGCGAAGGGAGGCAGTCTTGGCGGTAACTATTCCAGAGCGTCCAGGCAGTTTCAGGCAATTCTGTGCTGCCATCGGGGCACGGAATGTTACTGAGTTCAATTATCGATATTCGGACTCCTCGGACGCCCATGTTTTCGTTGGCTTACAGGTCACGAATTCTCAATCGCTAAAGGAGCTTATCAGTCATCTCCAAACTTTGGAATACGAGGTGGTGGACCTAACAGATAATGAGGTTGCCAAACTCCATGTTCGGCATATGGTAGGTGGAAAGGCACCTCATGCTGATCATGAGCGGCTCTTCAATTTTCAGTTTCCTGAACGGCCTGGAGCCTTAATGAACTTCCTGCAGAAGTTGGGAACTCGTTGGAATATCAGCTTATTCCATTACCGAAACCATGGCGCTGATTTCGGTCGAGTTTTGGTTGGAATGCAAGTTGCACCCGCAGAGTCTGCTGATTTGGATGCTTTTTTTGCGGATTTGGACTACACGCATACCGATGAGACTAGAAACGCAGCTTTGAAAATGTTCCTATAGTTCGACTTCGATTAGTGAGTCGCAAAGTTGATTGGCTCGCTGCATTTCGCCTATTTCGAGTGCCTTTGGCAAGGTCTTAAATGTGAAGACAGCACCAATGATCCATACAACAGAAACGGCAATTGCGAAATTCACAGCGATAAGAATAGGTTTGTGAGAAAGTAAGGAATAGTCAGCCCTTTGGGGTAGTTGATTTGGGTGACAGATTGCTTATCAACATGTCAACATGGTGACATCATGCCGATTGAGAATCGAATTGGACGAGTGATGTTGCAACGGGGCATCACTCCGGCAGAACTGGCAACGCGGGCTAAAGTCTCACATAACACTGCCCTCGCTTTGTATCGTGGTGTCAGTTCACGGATTGACTTGCCAGTTTTGGACCGTGTATGCGCTGTTCTGGACGTCCAGCCGGCAGACCTTCTTATTTGGACGCCAGGTGAAGTTTGTGAAGCTTAAGACTCAAGGTGAAATCGATGCAATGGCGGTTGCAGGAGTGGCCGCTGCCAAGACCCTACATGGGCTGAAGGATGCCTGTAAGGTTGGTGCCAACACGCTGGCTTTGGAAATGATGGCGAGAGACCTCTTGGCTTCATTTGGTGCTCGTCCAGCGTTGCTCAACTACCATCCACGATTCAGTAAGGAACCTTATCGCTTTGCAACCTGTATTTCAGTCAACGATGCGGTTATTCATGGACAGCCCAGCGAAAAGACTGTTTTGAGGGAAGGGGATGTCGTGGGGTTGGATTTAGTTGCCGATGTAGATGGTTGGCTCGCTGATACTGCCCTTACAGTTATTATCGGTTCAGGAAATGTTAAGGCTCAAAGACTGTTGTCTGTTACGCAGGAATCTATGTGGCATGGTATACGCCAAGCGGTAGTCGGAAATCGAATGGGTGACGTTTCAAACGCGGTTCAGAAACTGGTTGAGAGAAATGGCTTTGGTGTAATCAAAGAATTGACCGGCCATGGGGTTGGCAGCGAAGTGCATGAAGAAGGAATCGATGTACCGAATTTCGGTCGTGCAGGAAAAGGGCTCCCTTTGGTCGAAGGCATGACGTTTTGTATTGAGCCAATGGTGACGGCTGGTTCGCCGGCGGTTCGACATCGCCCCGGAGATCCTTGGGCGGTAGTCACACGGGATGGATCAATAGGAGCTCACTTCGAACACACGGTCGCAGTTACCAAAGATGGCCCAAGGGTTCTCACGCTGTTACCAACGTAGTATTATGCTCAGGTTATTAAGAGAACGCACGACATGAAGGTGAGGCGATCGATATAGCACCCAATCATACAAAGTCCAACGGAACGGTGGAATTCTCAGGATATTGGGAAGCAGACCCAGTTTCGCTTGCTTTCATGCCTGCGTCCTCGCCGATGCTATTTGCTCTTGGGTATGAAATTGTTCCTGATGGATTCGGGTGGCCAGACTTGTTGGTCGGTGAGACTGGACTCTTAGCGCTTGATGTGATTCAGAACTCTGTCAAGACTCAATCCTCCTTTACCTTTGAATCAGAAGTGCGTTCTTTAGCTGGAGGAATACATTGGGTGCGGGTGATCGGTGACCATGCTGATCCAACAAAAATCAAAGGATATGCCTGCGATACTTCGTCTACCAAATTTCAAAAAGAGGAGGCGGAACGGCGATACCAGGAGCTGTTTGAAGGGGTGCCCAATCCTGTAATCTGTTACGATTGGCACACCAGGCGCATTCTTGAGGTCAACGAAGAGGCCGTCAAGAAGTACGGCTACTCCAAAGATGAATTCCTTTCGATGACGGTAAATGAACTGTGGCCGCCATCGGATGTGAATTTACTTGACGCTAAATTGAGAACCATTGATCCAACCGCGCCTCTGAAATCTGAATGGATTCATGTGCGCAAAGATGGTCGGGAAATTGAGGTCGAAACAACATCCCATGTGATCCGCTATCGTGGGATTTCGGCTCGGGTTGCGGTGGTACGCGATATAACCGACAGCCATCGAATTGAACGAGATTTACGTCTGGCAAACGAGCGCCTAACTCTGATGTTCGGAATTACGGGAACGGTCATAGGCTCTCTCCCATTTGTGGAACAGGCAGAGGCAATGGCTCAACAGGTATGTCGGGCATTTCAGGTTGATGCTTGTGTAATCCGGCTCTTGAAAAACGAGAAGTTGGACCTATTGGCTAGTCACGGTATTGACTCAGCGCTTCTGCCTGATTCGATCGATCCTGATCAGGGCCTTGGCGGATTGGTCCTCAAGGCAGCCGAACCGATCTCAGTGAGAGACATTCGTGAGCAGTATTCCGAACTGGTTCCGAAGATGATCGGTTACTCCTTTATCGGATATGCCGGAGCTCCGTTAAAGGTTAAGGAAGAGGTTCTGGGGGTTATAGCCATCTATTCCCGAACTGAACCCAAAGAATTTAGCAGTTTCGACTTGAATCACCTTCAGATCGTGGCCAATAACGTTGCGGTATCGGTGCAGAACCATGAACTGTACGAACAGGTTCGTCTCCAGAAAGAGGCTCTGGAAAGTGAAGTTCGGGAGCGAATTCGGGTTGAGGAGGCTTTGCTTCGCTATTCTGAATCGCTACGGGAGAGCGAAGAGCGTCTCAGGCTGGTGACAGAAGCGAGCACTGACGGTATCTGGGTTTGGGATCGCGATACCAATACATTAACCTGGTCTGATCGCGTTTTTGACTTACTCGGTTTGGATCGGTCTATTACGGGAGCAGGGCTACAAGAGGCTTTCCAGATTATTCACCCAGACGATCGGCGCGATTACGTGCCTTCGCTCATGCGGAATGTGCGGAAGAATATTCCATTCCGGGTAGAGCTCCGATTGCGTCGAGGTGACAAGACCTATGGACGTTATCAATTGTATTGCACCTTGGCGCGAGATCGTGATGATCGCATTGTCAGGATGGTCGGGTCCCTCCACGATATTACTGAAAAGGTCCAGCGCGACCAAGAAATGGAAGCGGTAGCAGCTATCAGCTTGGCACTTCGCGAAGTCGAATCCACGGAAGAGATGCTCCCTATCATTTCGGAGCAGATTGCCAAGACCCTGGAGCTAAAGAGCGTTGGACTGGCATTGGTGGATACGGATACGGATGTGGTTGTCATTCGACACGTGAGTGGTGCCTTCCAAAAAATGGTTGGCGTCCGGTTCGAAAGGCATCAAGGGTTTGTTGGACGTGTATTTGGAGACAAGGAGCAGAAATTTGTCTCCAATTTGGAGGAAGACGCCCATTCGATCATGCGTCGATTCTTGACCGAACCGACTGCAGTATTGGGAGTCCCGCTTATTACCAAAGGGGAAGTCATTGGCGTTCTTTGGCTCGGTAAATCACTTGAGGAAGGGCAACGGGATCTAGAGTTCACATCTGGAGAATCTCGAATGCTCAATATTCTGGGTGAAATCGCGGCAGCGTCTTTAAGGCGAGTTGCCTTGCGAGAACGTACTGAATTCCACTTGCAAAGACTTCACTCGCTCAGCATCATTCATGCGACGGTGAGTGAAAACCTCAACCTGAGAACGACTCTTGATCTGCTTCTAGATCAACTCCAGCAGCAGACTAAGATTGATGCGGCTGCCATCCACCTTTACGATGAGATCACTTCGATGTTTCGTTATGAAACGTCGACTGGGTTTAAGGCTGGAAGCAGGATTCCAACTGTTGGGCGCGATCTCATCGTCAACCGATACCGATCCAGACTGGTTGATCTCCAAGAGATGTCCCCCAGAGGAAGGCGTTTCGGCCCTATGATTGCGGCTGGATACGAAAGCTACATGGCTGTGCCCTTGATCGCTAAAGAGAATATTCTTGGCGTTCTAGAGATTTATCATCGTGGGGAACTGCCCCAAGATGTTGACCTGGATAACTTTGTTGAGATGCTTGCCAGCCAAGCTGCGGTAGCGGTTGATAATGCGACTCTCCTGCAGAGCTTGAGAACAGCCAATAAAGAACTCATTTCGGCTTACGATGCAACGATTGAAGGATGGTCTCGCGCACTCGATCTTCGAGATCATGAGACTGAAGGTCACAGCCGACGAGTAACGGACATGACGGTGGAGATGGCCAAATTGGTTGGCGTACCAGCATCTCAGATCGCCGATATGCGTCGAGGTGCTTTATTACACGACATTGGAAAGATGGCAATTCCGGATAGTGTTTTGCATAAGCCTGGTGAATTGGATGCCAATGAGCTGATCATTATGCGACGTCATCCTGGTATCGCGTTGGACCTCCTTGAGCCGGTGAGATTTCTGAAGTCCGCGATTGATATTCCGTTTTGTCACCACGAGCGGTGGGATGGAAACGGCTATCCGAGGGGACTCAAGGCAGAGGAAATTCCTCTTGCTGCCCGCATCTTTGCCGTTGTCGATGTTTGGGATGCGTTGAGATCGGATAGGCCATACCGCAAGCGATGGTCAAAGGATCAAGCGGTGCATTTCATTCGCGTTCAATCGGGCAGACAATTTGATCCTGACATAGTTGAGGTCTTCTTGGAGAATCTCAACTTGTTTGACGTTTACAACGCCTGATCACTGGGATAAGCGGTTCAAATTTGTCGACTTGGGAGCTATTTAGGGGCAATCAGCAGTATCTTCAAGTTATGAGGAATGTTTCTATGGCCAAGTTGAAGACCCTATTCGTAGTGGCGGCGACCTTTGGGGCTGTTTATGCCTTTGGTCAAGCAGCGCCGGTGATTTCTTATCAGGGCCGAGCTCTGAGGTTCAGCCCTCGTGAGCAACCGTACGAGATCAATCGAACCATTATGGTTCCGTTTAATCCCTTGGCCCGAGCCATTGGCGCCAAAGTTCGGCGTATCAAAGATTTTTGGCGAGATGCAGATCAAGGCAGAGATCGAGATCGTGACCGAGATCGAAACCGTGATCGGAATGACAAATTGGTTGAGCGTGAGGCATTTGAAGTCTCGCTTGGACGAGACAGGCTGGAGTTCATTACGGGTGACCGATTGTATCGTTTCAATGGCGCCAGGATGACTGCTCCTCAACCATCACAAGGATCCGGGAATGGGATGTACGTAAGCTTTGACATGCTGAAATCTTTGGCTGGTGGAGCTTTGCAATACGAGCGAGTTATGGACGCTGATCCTGGCGAACGGGGTCGAGTCTTTCTGAAAGATCGAGAACTTCTCTGGAGAACGGGTGAAAGTCCTTATCGTGCAAAGTCTGGTTGGTACGTTTCAGCAGAAGGAACAACTCAATACATGGGCGCCCATATTTCCGTTTCGCGAGATGGACGGGTTGTGATGACTCGATTCAACGACAAGATTGAGTGCCAAATTGGAGACAACTTCTTCTACTTCAACGGAAGAAGGCGGGAACTTCGTGACGTGGTCGTTTCGAGAAATGGATACACGTTTGTTCCGATCGAATTGTTCAGGCCGTTTGCAGCGGACGACCTGCAAGTTCGTAAGTAACTCCTCCTGTTAGGTAATTGGGGCTGCCCCATTAGCTGTCTTTGCTAAACAGCCCCAACAATATCGGATCAATATAGCGAGGGATTGCACATCCCGTCCTTTTGAATGCCGCTTTGGCTCCCATTTCCTCTTATTTGAACTTTCTTTGAATGATTTCATAACAAGACGTTAGTTTTTGGGGACCTTGACTGTACTAGTGAACTAATACAGTGCTACACTTTGTATTGATGGCTATGAGACTCTACATATCGCCTTCGGACGGTGTGCCGATCTATTTACAGATCGTGCAGCAAATACGTAGGTTGGTCGCATCGGGGGAATTGTCACCCGGTGAAGAACTTCCAAGCATAAGGGTGCTTGCCGAGAGTTTGGTCGTGAATCCGAATACGATCGCCCGAGCCTATCGAGAGCTTGAGCAAGCTGGGATAGTTTCTTCAAGTCGCGGTCTAGGGACCTTTGTTGCTGAGTTCAGTCAATCGACCAGCCGAAGTGAACGACGGGCTGTTCTGGCGGAGAAGGCTCAGGCTCTTGTGCTAGAGGCTCACCAAATGGGCGTTCCACTTTCGGAACTCAACGAAATCGTCACTGAGGCATGCAACGCCCTTCGAGCAATCAATCCCGAGGAAAATCATGGCTGAAACCATTCTGGAGATCAAGAACCTCGTCCGCAGCTTTGGAGCCAAGCGGGCACTCGACAATATCAACCTTAGCCTTGAGAAGGGGACTGTTTTGGGCTTGGTGGGGCAAAATGGCGCAGGCAAGACGACCCTTATCAAACATATTCTCGGGCTACTTCGTGCGGAGAGTGGATCAGTACGTGTATTCGGGATGGACCCGGTCGCAGATCCTCCAGGGGTACTTTCTAAAATCGGTTATCTCTCTGAAGAGGGTGATTTACCTTTGTGGATGAAGGTCGATGAGCTGATTCGGTACTCCGCAGCATTCTATCCTGGATGGGATTCAAAGTACGCAGAGGAGCTTCAGAAGCAGTTTGGATTGTCTTCTGGAGCAAAGCTGGGGTCTCTTTCAAAAGGACAACGAGCCAGAGCTGGACTTCTCATCGCATTGGCATTTCGCCCTGAGCTATTGCTTTTGGATGAGCCTTCCTCGGGTCTTGATCCTGTCGTACGTAAAGACATCCTCAGTGCAGTCATCCGGACTATCGCAGATGAGGGCCGTACCGTTCTCTTCTCCTCTCACCTTCTCACTGAGGTTGAACAGGTTTCTGACCGGGTCGTCATGATCCAAGATGGCAAGATTGTCATCGATGATGAGTTGGCTACGATCAAGCAAGAGTATTGTCAGGTCTCGTTGCGATTCAAGTCACCTCAGACGGTGCCTCCATCCATCTCTGGCGGTCTCCATTGGCAAGGTGATGGTCGAAACTGGACGGCCCTGTGGTCTGGAGACACCGATCAACTACTGGCTAGTCTATCTGCGCTTGATGGTGAGTTGGTATCGAAGCGCGGGGTAAGCCTCGATGAGATTTTTGTTGCTTATGCCGGCGGTGAGAAATCATGACCAGCGGGTTTACGATTCTCGGGCTAATGGTTCATCGGTTCAGAAGAGCCTACTTGATCTTCGCCGCAATGCTAGTTGTTTTTGTAGGGTTAGGCCAACTGCCTCAGTCGTGGATTCCCGAGTGGGCAGCCGGGCTGCTCTGCCTGCCTTTTGCGCTTGGGCTTCTCCTAACGGTATTTGGTTTTGTGAATGTTGAGGCCGATATTTCATCGAATGCCTCTGCCTATTCTCCGTGGCTATTGCGGTTGCCTGTTAAGACCCGAGAATTGGCGATTTGGCCAATTCTTGCTGCCTCGATCTGGGGCTTTGTTGCTTGGATCATCTTTGCCAAGGGCTACCTGATTCCAAGAGGAGTGCAAGCACCCATCGTTTGGCCCGGATTCTCACTTGCCGCTTTGGCATTGAGCTTTCAAGCGATCATGTGGCGACCCGTTCGATATGGCAATGTTAGACTTGTTGTGGCTCTTGTCGTAGGAACAGCGGTCAGCCTTTTTGGTCTGGTTTCGAGCTTGTATAAAGTCTCTGAGTCCCTTATCACGCTTATTAGCGCACTGGCAATTGTTGTTGGAGCCGCAGCAGCATGGTGGAGTGTGGCCATTGCTCGAACAACACCGGTCGGGGGGGCTATTGAGCCGATCTCAATCGCAAGGAAACATGTTCAGTATCGCCCGTTTCGATCGCCCTTTATGGCTCAAGTATGGTTGGAGTGGCGAAGGCAGGGGCGATTACTTCCGATTCTAACGACCTTTGGGTTATTAGCCCTCTCACTTCCATTGGCTTTCAATCGGTCGCTAGATCCTGTTTATGTCAATTCGTTCTTTAAGGTCAATCTTTGGGTTGAATCGGCCTACTACTATATTCCTTGGGTTCCTCTTGTCTTTGCCACCATTATCGGAATGGGAGCTCACAAATCGGATATGCGGGCCGAGAATGGCTCATTCAACCTTTTCTATGCCACCAAACCTTTGAATTCCAATTCCATGGTGCGAGCCAAGTTGATGTCCATAGCGATTGGAGTCGCCATCACAGCCCTGATAACCGTCGGTGTTCTCCTCGGATGGTTACTAATCCCATGTATCGCACCAAGCGGAAAGACCGTTTCTTACCTATCCCTGTTAACTCAGAGGTTTGGTAGGGACGAGTGGATTGGTATCACATTTTATGCGGCTCTTATCATCTGCTGGTGCTGGCGGAATGAGATGGTCGGTGCATTCACGGATTACCTTCCTTCTCGACACTACGTAAGTGGATACGCCTTCCTGATTCCCTTCAATGGTTCAATCGTTCTTGCAGTTCTAAGCATCCCAGGTTTCTGGTCGGGAGATATTGGGGTCATTCGCATGGAAATCGCTTCTGGCAGTCTCTTTCTTATCAAGCTGGTTGCATCAGTATTCAGTGCTCGAGAATATGTCCGTCTTAGACCCACTGGACTCGCCGATATTCGCCGAATTCTGGTTTGGTGGCTAGGGATCGTCTTGCTTGTTCAAGGCTTGAATACCTGGATAATTGCTCAATTCTCAGGGAATGTTACAGAGATTCCGCTCTACATGAAGCAACCCATCTGTCTGTTTCTGACCTGCTTAATAGTCCCAATAACACGACCTATCTACGCCTTATCTGCCATAGAAAAAGGTCGGCACCGCGTCTGAGGAATCTGGGTGCGGATGACTCTCACACCCAGATCAAGGCCTAGATTTTTAAAAAAGCCAATATTCTCGAGACTTGGATGTCCTCTCGAACTTGGTTGAGTGGCCTCCATGCGACTTCTTGAAGTTGCCGATTTGGTTTAGGCAAGTGATTCTCCTCTGGATCAACGCCTAGGCTTGCTTGAGAATCAGAGTTGTCGGACAGATTTAACAGGAAGCAGGATTCACTGGAATAGGTTTCAGAGTCGAAATCTTGCCATATTGCCTGAACTACGCTTGTTTCTAGGTTCGTCTCTTCCAGCACTTCGCGTACAACAGCTTCCTCATAGGTTTCATCTGGTTCAACGCCACCCCCCGGTAACGTCCAAAAGGATCGGTGAAGCTCTTGATGCCGAACCATAAGGATTCGCCCATCTCGTATGAGCGCACCACAAACACGGTTCCGTGGTTCAAGATTCATCGTATATTTCCCAGCTATCTTCCGCGTAACTTGACACTTGAACTGAATCGTCCTAAGTGTAACGAGATGATCGCAATCTTCGCACCATTTGCCGTTCAGTTTGCTCTTGGGGGTCAGCATCGACCGCCAAAGATGTCTTACATCGAAAACAAGGAGATCCGACTGGGGGTTGACCTGAATATGGGCGGTTCAATTACCTACTTGGCGCCAGTGTCTGACAAAGCCAAGAATGTCGTCAACAGTGCGGATTTGGGAAGGCAGATTCAGCTCTCCTACTATTCAGGACCGGTGCCATACCAGCCGCCTGGAGCAGTTATATCTCAGCAATGGCAGGGCCTTGGCTGGAACCCGATCCAAAGCGGTGATTTCTACAATAATGCATCCAAGATTCTGGCTTTTGAGAATAGCGGGGACCACTTGTACTTGAAATGCATTCCCATGCATTGGCCGCTTAAGAATGTGCCTGGTGAATGTGTTTGCGAAGTCTGGTTGACGCTTGACCACTCAACAGTTAAAGCTAAATGCCGCTTGACGAATAACCGACCCGATCACACCCAGTACTTGGGAAGAGCTCAAGAGTTACCTGCCGTTTATGTAAACGCTCCCTACTATCACTTGATGACCTATCGAGGAGACGAACCCTTTGAGAGCCGACCTCTGACTGAAATCAAGAACCGATTGGACAAGGAAGGGAACTGGACATCTTGGAATGCTACTGAGCATTGGGCTGCTCAAGTCGATGATCAACAATGGGGTCTGGGTATTTGGAGTCCAGTGACCTCAAGATTTTCTGGTGGGTTCTTCAGTCAACCAGGGGTTGGTGGTCCCAGCGACTCTCCGACGGGTTATATCGCTCCAAACCGAACCGAGATTTTGGACTACAACATCGTTTACGACTACAACTATGTTTTGATTCTGGGTTCGCTAGATCGTATTCGCAAGTATGCAACCGACCATGCGAACCAAATTCAGCAACCCGTTTGGCGTTTTCGGAATGATCGCCAAGGATGGAGCCTTGCGCAAGACGTCGACACAGGATGGCCGATTCGGGGGTGCATTGATCTATCCAAACTATCCGCGAATGGTGTCATTTATAGTTCTGAGTTTGCTACCAGAACTGATCGCCTGCACCATCTTGTGGTCGACTTGGATCCAGTCACATCAGGCGGTACCCTGCAGGTTCAATGGCGAACTTCCGCTACCGGTAACTTCAGTCCGGTCAAGACTTTCATTCTCTCAGAATCTGGTAGGAGATCTCGAAAGTTTAACGTCGAACTTCCCGATCGGTCAGTTGTAACTCAGCTGAGGTTGAATCTTCCCCCGTGTCGACTCTACTCGGTTCGCTTGGAGCGGTAAGGCTTCGGCCTGTGTTACACCTCGCAAGATCCATAGCCGAGATCTATTTTGGATGATTTGTCTCGTCTTCACCTGCACAATCCTTGGCTTCCATGTAAAGAGCAACCCCGTTTTCTTACGGTACTATATGTAGTCTGTTATTGCGATTGTGATGGCAAGAACTTTCTCTGTAACGACAATGACTGGTTGGTATTGCCTGTTGGTAGTGCCATTGTCTTCTGCGTTTGGAGCGACGACAAGGTCAAGCTATTTCCGTGTGGAAACTCGTGTCAGTACAACCATGCAGAGTCGTGGGTATTCAGCTAAATATCGACCTGAATTAGCAATCATTGGCGGCGGTAAAGATTATTTTGAAACCCAGAAGCCACCAAAAATAACGGATGACTTCACTGTTTCCTTCTCATCATCGGTCAAATTACGCTCCGTATCAGTGCTTACTGGCAATCGCGAGGGGACGGAACAGCTGGTTCAAGGTGTCTTGGAACTATCGGCTGATGGTGTCAACTTCCAGAAGATCGGTACTTTTGCGGAAGGCAAATGCGAAGTGCACCTTGATCGAACCAACGCTGTAGCAATTAGGGTTCGACCAACTGAGGATGGCGATCAAAGATTGGTTATCCGCGGAATTGACCTCAAGAGCGACATGAGGTTCGGGAAAGTCTTACGAGTTCCGAGGGTACTTGTTGACACATCCAGGACACCAGATCTTGGCGACTGGGGACTAGAGGCGCAAAAGGTCGCGGAAGATACCTACGATCTGATATCCAACGAACTCAGTGAGAAGGGTTATATCGGACCTAATTGCATTCACTTGGTGCTCAATCCCGAATATAAGGGAATTGCTGAAACTTCTAACGATCTGATTCAAATATCTCCCACTTACATACGCGGTCACCAGGGGGATTACGGACTTATCGTTCATGAACTCACTCATACGATTCAGCACTACCCGAGGAAGACAAGTTTCAATTGGTTAACGGAAGGAATTGCAGATTATGTACGGCTGTATCTTTACGAGCCCTATGCTCCCAGGCCAAAAATCAGTGAGTCTAAATCTCGATACACTGACGGATATCGCACCACCGCTGCGCTTTTGGCCTACGCTAAAGAGCGGTTCGGAAGGAATTTTGTGAACTCCCTCAATCAACTAGTAAGGGATGGAAAATATGACAACAGCTCCTTCCGTAACATCGCTGGGAAGGAGCCAACGGAGCTATGGATAACATTCCTTGCTGATTTAAGACAGGGACGCACCAAGGTGGCTCATCTCTAGCGTTTCTCTTCAGCCAAGATAAGCCACCCCTTTTGAGGCGGAACTGTTATGCTCGTTGATTCCCAAACTTTCTCAGGTTGGAATCCATCGATTTGTGGCGAACTTAATTGCGTGGTTTGTGGATTCAAGCCCAAAGCTTGCCAATCAATTTTTAGTCGAACGATTTGTTCTTGGTTTGTCCAATTGGCAATAGCGATCAGCGTCTTTCCTTGCTTGCGGTAGATCGTCGCGAGAACGTCCTTTGAGCTGGTTTTGACGGGACAGTTCGTATCCCACCATCCCATCATCTTGGTCCCCTTCATTCCAAACTGATCCCAGAATTTCCACATGGGTCGGGGATCACCAGACCATCCCAATCGGCAAGTTTCTCCAAAGAGCATTCCACGCCACACGTTTCCACCACCCTGTAGCATCTCGCTCATGACTCCATATGGAATCCCTGACATGGCGACAAGCCAATAATCAGGAGTCGCGGATTGGTAGTCAAAGCCTTCACCCAACCAGATGCGATCAATATAGGGGAAGAGATCCATGTAGATGCTGGTACTTGATCCTCGTGCTGCAAGCGGGTCTTCATGATTCCAGGAATGAAGGTCGATCAACGGGTTGGGACGACCAGACTCCAAGATGTGGCGAGCGCGTTGGAGCGACTTTCGATCGAGTGCGGTGTCATCGATATAAAGCCCGTCGATTCCCGTGTTCTTGACAAGCCAATCCAGTCCATGCAGGTAGTAATTGGTCCATGCCGAATCTGGCCTGGTGATGACTGATAGGTCATTCATGCCCGAATACTTGCCGTCCAAAGATGTCACCCAAGCAGGAATAAAGTTGCCTTCAAGAGTTTCTGTGAGTTCTGGATTGGGTCCGTTGGGGTTGATCACAGTTCGAGCCCCTGCCCCTGGACCGGGTTGGATGATGGCATCCCCAAAGCTCTTGAGGGCCCAGATCTCAGGCATCTGATAGGTCAGTTCACGAGTAGTGTAATAGAGCTTCAATCGGATTTTCTCTTCGTGGGCCCTCTGAACAATGGTTTTGAGGTCAGGAACGGAGAAATCGTTGAAGGGGTAGTTGATAAACGGATTCACCCTCTTTCGATGGTGAATGTTGAGGACATTCGCTCCTGCTTGCTTGGCATCGAGAACCGGTTTATCAATGGGGTCATTGGGAGGCAGGTCACCGGGATGGAAGTATCGAGTTGCCCACTGTTCTTCAGTGTTGATCGGGCGACTCGGAGTTAACTGGAGGTCAAAATTGAATTCCAGAGACTCGCCGGCTTGCATCGTTCGTGGTCCCGAATAGGATTCCATGATTCGATGGGTAGCTTGGGGTTCATGGATTTGCACTCCACCTTTTCCTTCATTTCCCCATGAATCGGGCAGGTTGAGGGGACGGTAACCATAGTAGATGTTCACCAGTGGCCTAGTGTAGTTGGAACCTTTAAAGCGCCACTGAGCGCCAACGTCTGTATTTCCGAGCCAAACACAGTCTTGCTGGTAAGCAACATTCCATTTCCAATCTGTTAGAGCAGGAGTAAAACCTCCGCGATAGCCGAGGCCCAACTGGTACGGCGTATTCGCAGAGAGGAATGGGACCGTAAGTTTGATATTGTCCAGGTGGAGGGACCTTGTAGCGGTCAGAACTACTCGGTAAGTTGCCATCCCATCAAACTCTGCTGAGCCATGGACTTTCATCTGGAGTCCGTCTGAGTGTGACAGTGCTGACCAACTTGTCTGATTGGGACGGTCCTTCAGGAAATGGATGCCATCCGTTTTCCATGTCCTCAGTATTTGGGCATCTGATATTTCCAGAGAAACTGGTCGCGCCAACAACTGGACGGCGGGTTGCCCGTTCGAAGAAATTTGGCTGGGAAGCCCATTTGAGTCCAAAGCTAGAGTCGTGCTCGTAAGGCGGATTTTTCTACCGTGCCGTTCAACGGGGTGGTAACCCTTCGTTGGCCGATCGATTTGGCCAATGTCTGTTGGTAAAAGCCATTTCAAGCGCGACAAGCGCCAACCTTCATTAACTCCTTCGTTGGCCACTTTATCGGCATCGACGTGGATTGTCACTGGCACCCGCACCGTTTCGAAGTACCCGGAATCGCCTTGTGCCAACGCCAGCTTTACTTCGCCGTTAAAGCTCCCTTGTTTCTCAAACTGAACGCCAAACCAAAGAGTCTGAATCCGATGAGGGGGAATCGCGATGCGCCGACCAGGTTCGAGACTAACTTCACGGTTTAAGCAAACTGCGTAGACGGGCTGACCCGTCATCATAATATCTGCGCTTGATATGACTGCCGTTTCTGAGCTGTTGTTGAAGACGGAGACTTGAAAGACGTTGAATTCGCCCTGATGGGCGGGACCTTGATAAGAAAGTGGTCCGGGACGTTTAAGCCACCTTGCGGGGATTTTATCGGTTCTCTTTACTGGATTTTCCCTTGCATCTGGCTCGACAATAAACCGCTCATTGGCGTGAATTTTCTGCCAGTCCTCTAGCTGTTTCGTAGTGGCAAACTCGAGGGTGTCTTGAGCCTGAACTCCACCTATAGCGGCAATGAAGGTGAACATAACAAGAAGTCGGGAGATTCCCATGTTGGTGGATTCTACCGATGGTGATGATATTCATGGTGCGTGTCCGGTAAGGTTCACCAAGAGGTTTCATCATGAACAAGGCCAAACTCACCGTCGCGCTTGCGCTCCTCGCCACTGCTTCCAGTTTTGCGGATGCTCCGTCTCATGTCTCAGGCTGGCGAAATGCCCTCCGCCAAGAGATTCCCATTTTGGGGCACCGCAATTGGATCGTCATTGCCGACTCGGCATATCCAGCTCAGGTCAGTGCTGGCGTTACTACCATTGAGACCAATGCAAGCCAGATCGAGGTTGTTCAGGAAGTTCTCAGGCAATTGGGAACATCGGTTCACGTCGCCCCGATTATTTACACGGACAAGGAGCTGAATACCCTTAACGACAAGTTGGTTCCCGGGATTGGGAAATACAAGAAGGACCTTCAGCGAGTGCTCAAGGGCCGACCAGTTCAGGGCGCACTCCACATGGATCTGATCAAACGGTTGGATGAATCAGGCAAGACATTCAAGGTTCTCATTTTGAAAACAAACATGGCGATGCCTTACACTTCCGTATTTCTCAATTTGGACTGCAAATATTGGGGGCCAGCGAAGGAAAAGCAGCTTCGAGATTTGATGGGCAAGTAGTGAGTTTCAGGAATCCAGCATCTTGCTGCGATAATTTGACTTCCTAGCTCAGTCCATGACTGACTTCAAAAGTTGTCTTTGAGGGCCCATTATAGGACCCTCAAAGAATTGGGTTTGGACGTGGCTATTTGGCTGTCCAACGTATTGTGTTTGCCTTACCTCGCTCGCGCATTGCTAGTGCACATTGAGCGTGATGATCTCGAAGGGGCGGAACTCCACAGTCACACTGGAATTGTTCAGATCCACCAAGGTGGGATCTTCTTCCATCAGGTTTACAATTTCAACTTGCCTTGCACCGTTACCAAACTGAATGGTTGCTGTTGACTGTCTACCGTAGAGCTCTACCAACCGAAAGATTAAAGCTTCAGAGTTCTCGGCCTTCTTTACGGTGTCGATCACAACCCCTGGAATGTCTACAATCGCAAGGGAGCTTGGCAATACCTCACCTTTGACCAATCTGAGAGGAACGTTCAATTCATATGCTGCTTGGACAACCCGGCCCTCGGCGAAACCTTCCAGGTGAGGATAGAGAGAGTAGGTGAACTCATGAGTTGCCTGATCCGCAACCGGATCAGGGTAGGTTGCACTGCGTAATAGGTTCAGGTCGAGAATGCCATCCCGAACGCGGTGACCGTACTTGCAGTCGTTCAGCAGTGCCACGCCATATCCTGGCTCAGAAATATCCACCCACTTCTGGGCGCAGATCTCGTCTTTTGCCCAATCCCAGCTCGTGTTGGCATGAGTGGGGCGCTCAATGCTGCCGAACTGAATATCACTGCGAGCCGTGTCGGCATGAATGGCTACCGGGAACAGCACTCGCAGCATTTTTCTCTGCTCCTTCCAATCTACTTTGGTGACGAAGTCAATCCGTCGCGAACCTTGAGTCAAAACGATATCCTGATGGATCGTAGTCTGCCCGAAGTACAAGACTCTTCTGAAGATGGTCTTTGGTCCATCCTGAATCCATTCAGCGGAATGTTGGACGGGAATGAGTTTGGGAACGGCATCATAGTCGACAGGGAAGTCCCATGCGTCACCCTGATCGTCGAAGATGGCCAGCTGATTGGCCACACCACCTGGGCGAAGCAATTCTCGGTTAGCTTCCTTGTCCCAAATAGAAACAATTTCATGGTCGCCTGTCAGTTCATTGGCTTTCAGATCCACGACTAGGAATTCGTTCTCCAATTTGTCGATAGGAGCAACGGGTAAATGGCAAGGCTTGAACTCAGCAAATCCCAATGGTGGGACTTCTACCCAATGCCACTCACCATCGACTTTCAACCATTCTGACCTGCTCCATGAAAGGGAATTGGAAACAAACGAGCGGTCTCCAATACCCAACAGTGAGCGATCGGCTGCAGCTTGAAGCGAGTTCACCTCGTCAGTCAAAGACCCATAACGAGCCACGGATTCCGTAAATACGCGCGTTATGGATGATCCTGGAAGGATGTCGTGGAATTGATAGAGAAGCACCTCTTTCCAAATGCGTTCCAAATCTGCCTTTGGATATGTAGAGTTTTCAGTTTGGGATCGGGCGGAAACATATTCCAGCTCACGCAAGCTGAATTCTAGTTTGCGGTTATA
>Ga0164297_10002660_pt1 | contig 17414 bp, 24 predicted proteins | sample GEODES058metaG_FD_113539 | JGI IMG/M metagenome (GOLD analysis project Ga0164297, IMG submission 113539) | Dystrophic lake water microbial communities from Trout Bog Lake, Wisconsin, USA - GEODES058 metaG | ecosystem: Environmental > Aquatic > Freshwater > Lake | place: USA: Trout Bog Lake...
AATGGGGAAGATACCTAAAGCCAGCACAGAACAAAATCATTCAAGTGCTTATAACCGTATTATGAACTTCGCACGCAGTATGGCTTATATACCCAGTGATAAACCTATACCGCCTATGAAAGTCGAAGGACCGAAAGGTGAAGCTCGCCCTGCTTTTACACAACAAGAAGTGGATTACCTTTTAGAGTATATGAAAACTTGGGAAGAAGCAGATGATGTGTTTTATCCAGAAAATAGAAAGCTATGTAGATGTTACGTGGAGTTTCTTATTAATACAGGTATTAGGCATGGCACTGAAGCATTACCTGTGCGATGGAAACATTTTCAATGGCATTACATTAAGGATAAGAAATATTTGAAGGTATGGGTATCAGGTAAAACAGGACCGCGTTTCTTAATAGCTAAACACGCTTTTATAGAAAGTCTTACTCGACTATATAAATGGCAAGGTTTGAAATACGAAACACTAGATGATTTGATGAATGCTAGATTAGATAGAAAAGTTTTTGTTACGCCTGATGGTTATCAGCCAAAAACTTTTAGGACATTATTTGTGAGTTTAATGAAGTGTTCTAGCCTACTTAAAAACGAAGCGGATCAAACAAGAACACTTTATAGCTTAAGACATACCTATGCGACCATTGCCTTAAGCGAAGGTGTTGATATACACACCTTAGCCAGACAAATGGGGACTTCTATTACTATGCTAGAAAAGCACTACTCAAAACTCACACCAATGTTAAGTGCGGAGAAGTTGGCTTTTTGAGCCTTTTCCCATGCATTATTCTTTTTAATTTTCTGTCCCAAATATACTGTGTCAAAAGTTTTGACGCTTGTTTCATCAACACTTGGAAAATTTCCTTGGGCTGCGTTTTCTGCGATCACTAAAGTATCAGCCATTAATCTACTAGCCATAAAAGTTAATACTATTCTATGTTCCGCTATTGCATCTTTTTGTTTGTCGGTTAACCCTTTATCTTTTTTCTTAGAATTAGGATCTAGCATTCCATGAGAATGACTTATCTTTGCTCTCGTCGCTACTCTCCATAATTCTTCTTTTGGTTTTGCAGATTGTAAATACACAAGTTTAAGTCCTGCCAATAATCTTCGGTATTGCATTTTATTTTTTGTAAGCTGATAAATTGTTTTAGGCTCATATACAGGCTCTTTATATGCTTCATCTAGCAATAGTTTTAATTGCTTCATGATCTTCACTCTTTTTTGTCCAAGAGGTATTGAAACTAATAATGAATCTGGCTCGCCTTGTTTAGCATAATCAGTTTCAAGATATTGAATAAGATTTTGGATATTACTTTTATTATCCTTACCGTGACTTAATCTCAATACAGTTTTACTAATAGGTTTAGCTGTTTGAACTCCAAATAACTTTAATCCATTCTTTAACCACCAATCACGATAAAGCACCCCATAAACATTGCCTATATCTTGGTATGTCTTCCATACCTTTTTAGCCTTGTCTTTGTCACCTAAAGCCTTAATAAATTCTGCTTCATTTTTACATTCTGATGCCAAGTTATAACTAGGGCTAATACGAAGATACTCAAAGAACATTTGAAAACGCCAGTCCTGTGGTGCATGCACCTTAGATTTACTGAAATCGTCTGCTCTAAGCTTCCATGCTGGCTTTTTATCTATTTTGTTCATATAAAAATGTTATCTGAATTGATTACAACAATCTAGATATTATTTCTATTTTAGTGATTAACCTATGATCACGATTCACATTGCATCTCGCATTGTGATAACTAAAAAGGAGTAATAAAAATGAGCACAAAAGAACTGCAAGAAATTAAGTTCTCTGAAAAAGAAGTAAAAAATAAAGCGGCAATCACTCTTCCAGAAAATGCAACCGTCAAAATTTATGACGCTGCAATTGATGTGAGTGAAAATACTCTCGACGTTGGTGAATTATTAAATGTAGAAACTCGATTGCCTGGTGAAAAAAAATCTCAACCAGCATCTCAACTAAGCAACATTGCAGAAGTAAATAAAATCATGGCAGTTGGCGATGAGTTAGTTTCTATGAATAAGAAGTATAAAGAGGAGTATTTAGTCAGAGGTAATCAGGCTTTATATGAAATGTTAAGTGGAATTTATGATTTAGCTTTGCATATTGAGAAGTCTGATTACAAAGAAAAAGTTTTATCTATCATGCGTAAAACGCTTAAAGATAATGATATTAAAACTCAATCTAACACCCCTACTATGACAACTCTTATTAAGTATGTTGTTCGTTCAGATCGCCAGACTGCAGCAAATTACAGTCGTGTATTAAGCGTCGCTATGGATGATGGCGTTCCCCCCAAAGAATTAGCAGAATACATCTCTCGCCGAGGTGGAATTAGTTTAATTCATGAAATTGAGGCTAAAGCGATGGCTAAAAAGTTAGGCTCAGAACAGAGCAAAGATAGAATTGAACTGATTCGTCAGCTTTTCCAACTATCTGGATTGGTATCAAAGAAAAGTTTTAAATTTGATGGTCATTTAATGACTCACAATCCTGAAAAGAATACATCAGCTGAAACAGGGACATTCTGTTTCTTTATGACAGTCTGGGATGAAGACACTAAAGAGTATAAGGTTGTTGGTGCTCATGATCTTGGGAAGACTTACGAAGATGCTGTTCTCAAAATTTTAACAAGAGGCAGCGCTAATAATCTTAATTCAATCAAAGAACGTTTAAATCAATGGAGAGAGGCAATTATCAGTCGGAAACTTCTCTCTGATGGTTGGATTAATATTATTAAGAATCAAATTGCTCGCGAGCAAGAAGAAAATAAAGCACAAGAAAAGAAGTCTATAAATGAAAGTAAATAGAAATGCACATTTCCTTAGTTTATCTGATGGTGACATAGAAAAATATATCAGTGAAGTTGAGGATTATTTAGATGAAAAAATGACAATTGATAAGTTTAGACTGATTATGATGAAACCTAGAATGTTACTGAGTAATGGACTTATTGATAAAGAGAAATTTGCTCATAGTGTCGCGTGGAAATGGATTAGCGAAGCAAAAAAAGCTAATCCAGGTAAACGTATCATCTATGGTGAAACTTTTTATAACATTTATTCTAAAAAATATGATGATGCAAGGATAATTGCAAATCATATTAATGATGCTTTAATTAAAATACGTTAGAAAGTAGGATATAAGCGTCAAAAGTTTTGACGCTTATATCAACTCTATAGCATTGCGCTTCATATCATCATTTGCAATTAAATATCTATGTGTTACAGCTATTGATTTATGTCCAGCCAAACTAGCTAAGATATGGATACTAATTCCTTTATTAGCTAAAGAAGTTAAAAAAGTTTTTCTACCGCTATGTGAGCTTGCTCCATTAATACCAGCACGCTTATATGTCCAATAGAACCACTGGCATAGACTATTGGGAGTGAATCCTATGCGATCATCAGTATGAAATAGAGGAATATGCATAAGTTTTGCATGACGAGATGTTAAGTAATCTGCAATTTCTTGTTTTAGCTTTTGAGGAATGAATACAACCCTAGCTGTATTTCCTTTAGTTTGCTGGGCACTTAATCTGATTTCACTTTTGATCGTTCCATCTTCACTAATTACATCACCCATTTTTAAATTGGCGATTTCACCCACCCTCATTCCAGACCAGAAACTAGTCAAGATCAAACATCTATCGCGTTTTGCATAACGCTTGGTAGAAACATAACGAAGGACTTGGTCTAACTCAACTTGAGTAACAACTTTAGCTTGTGCCATTTTTTTCTCCTAGAAGATAAATAAAAATACAAATAGATTGTGTTTTCTTTTGTAAAAATGGTCTACCGAAAAAGGCTAAGCAAAGACCTTCCAATAATCAATGACTTAGCTTTTTGGTAAAGAATTGTGTGATTTTCTTTACTAAAATTACTTATTACTTAATGTTATTTAGCTAAAAACAAAGATCGGCGTCTAAAACGTAAAATATGGCGTCAAAAACACACGATCTTTGGCCCCCAACTACTCTTGTGTTATCAATTCACAATTGCTTGCTACAAAAACGGGTTTCTTTTTGCCTACCGCTTTGCAATGACAGACATTTAATTCCCAATCATCTGTCGTTTGATTGATAGCATCATTAATCTTTATATAAAGCTCTTTAGTGTTGCTTGAGTAAATGGAATAACCATCTACTCTTGTTTTAGTCTTTGTTAAAGGATCGTAATGCAATATCCAAGAAAATAAGAATTCTGGATCCTTATCAGCATCTTTAGCTCTAAGTTCTTTAATAGTCTCTATTTGTTTATCTGATCTAGCCAATAACTCCCATTGAGGATATGCAAAATAATCTACTAGGTATTTCTGGTTAGGATCTCGTAATTCAACACTTCCATTAAATAATGCTTTTCTAAATAAAGTTCTACTTGATGTGGTATCAAGTTTGTCATTAACAAAACCTCTTACAGCTATTGCTCTCATGTTTATGTTCTCCAAAATAAAAAGTTGCGAGTGTTGCTAAAGGAGTCGATCTCAAAAGAGATGTTGCTGGAGTAAGTGTTGCTTTAAGTCAGACTTATTCATTACTAACCCAAAGGCAACTTCCTTACATCTTGCAACTTGGTAACCAAGCAACTCGCAAAAATATTTATCTCTTATAAAGAAAACCAGTTGAAAACTGGTATTTTTTACTTCAAAAATGGAAAAGTTTATAAAGAGGTTGTTCAAACCAAATATTCGACATTAACTTTATGAGTGCTTATTAACTTAAAAGGAGAAAATAAATGAGCACTTTAAATACATTGAAATTAAGCACAAGTAAAAAACCAACTCATATGCCTGCAATACAAGTTAGACGTAATAAATTATCAACAAAACTTTGGGAACAGATACAACTTGCTAAAAGCCAAGTGAGTGGTGAACCTTTTCAAGTCACACGCTTTAGAAGTGTCCGTGATCAAGCCACAGGATTAAAAAAGCAAGTTGAAATGCCCAAGCGTGTTAGGCCATGGTGGTTTATCAGCGAAGAAGGAAAAGTTTGTTTGAATATTAGATATGGCTCACGCACGTTAGAGATTGCCAAAGGCAAACCAAGTGTAGAGGTAGATAATCCGAATGCACTAATCAAAGCGCTAGAAGTTATTAAAAACGCTGTAGAAATTGGTGAGCTTGACACACAAATTGAAGAAGCCAGCACACATATCAGAAGTAGATTTAAGAACTAAGAATTATTTCAACATTAACACTTGGTGGGATATGACACTAACCACCAAGTGTATGTTGAAAGCATTTGCATCGTAAAATTTCTACGACAATTAAAATGTATTCCTACTTTATTAATCATGCAACTGTAATATTTGCTAAATAATTGTATGTATCGTTATCAAGTTTATGTGAAAGTTAAAGGCTCAGTAGTAAAGACTATCTTATTTGCTGATAACGATATTCATGCAAGATTATTAGCTCAATATCAATATGGAATGAATAATGTATCGATACCACCGCAAAGAATTGGTAACTGAAATGAGAATGTATGAAATTAAAACAATAAAACCTTTGACACCTGATCAAGCTAGAGTTAAATCAATGCAGGATCAAATCAAAAGAACACAACAAGCTATCAAAGTTGAAAAGGCACGTCAAAAGATTAAAGCTGGGCAAGAACAATTAAAAAAAATAAATTTATTTTAAATTTAATAGCGGTCATAATCATTTTTTAAATAGCACTATAATTAATCTACCCCACAAACTTTTTTCGCATATTCTGTGCCAGAGAATTTTACTTGTGGCGCACCATTTTCAGATCTTATCCAAACATTTCTACCAAAACTAAACCAATCAGCAAAACCTTCTGGAGTTTTTGATTCAAGCGAATTCCAAATTTTTTTCTTCGCTGAAGTTATAGCATCCTTTGAATTAGCATACTCTTCACTCCGGACGGGTTCTTCAAAAAAATGAGACATATCTAATACATAAAGAACATATTTAGGCTCTTTATACATTAATAGCGCTAATTAGCATCATTTAAACAGTCTACTCCAAACCTCATCTAGCCTTTGAGCAAGCCTATAAGCCAAAAGAGGAGGAACTGCATTCCCAATTAATCTATAACCATCACTAGCTGATATCATATTTGGCACAACAAATTCAAAATTATCTGGAAAAGTTTGAAGTCGAGCACATTCCCTTACAGACATTCTTCTTTGTTCTAATCCTATATTTAACTCTTCGTCATTCTTGCCATTATTAGTTTTTGAAAGCCTTCTAAACTCTATATTTCCATGATGCTCAGCTCTGATTGTAGGGCCAGGTTTGTATAAATTAATCTCTGAGCCTCCTTGCATCTTTTTTTCAAAGTATTTTGCTTTGGAATACGATTGCTGTGACAAATCTTTACTTAACTCTGGCTCAATCAGACCCGTGAAAGCGTCTTTACAAGTTGCGAATGGTAATTTATCAGGCTCAAAAAGTGTTTTAGTCCCGTGACTCTCATTTGGATAAAGATCCAGCGCTTCTGGTAGGTCGTTATTTTTATCAATATATTCTCGAACTTCATTTCTTAAGAAGTCTTTATTTAATCCTATGAAAATAACTCTCTCTCTCGTTTGAGGTATACCATACTCAATAGCTTTTAATACTCTTACCGGTAAAACGAAATAATTACTACCATTGATAGACTCAAAATCTTTTGTAATTATTTCTTTTGCATCTCCAAGCGAAACCAGTCCTTTAACATTTTCTGCATAAAATATCTTTGGCTTAACTTCGGAAATAAATTCTCTCATCCAAAAATATAACATCCCTCTATTTTCTACTGAAGGGTCGTCATCACCATCAATTATTTTTTTATTTCCTTTATGGCTTTTATCAGATTTAAATCCCTTTCTTTTACCCGCAACACTAAAATCATTACAAGGAAATCCTCCAGTTACGATATCAATTTTTCCTTTAAATGGTTTTTCACCTAATCGTATTTTTTTAACAATATCAACAATACTTTCTAATTTAAAAACATTTGCTATATCTCGCCTATTACTAAAAAAGTGATCCCAAGCAGCTTTTGCCTTCTCATTTACATCACAGGCAAAAGCTGTCTCAAAAGGAAGTTCATTTAAGTTTGTAAAACCATTTCTAGTAAATTTTTTATAGATTTTAAGTTCTTGCGCAGTAAGATATTTTTTATGAACACTGAAGTTTCCCTCAAATCCTAAGTCCATGCCTCCGCATCCAGAAAAGAGAGAAGCAACTTTTATTTTTTTCATGTTTTATTTTATTTTCATTTTTTAAAATGGTCATTCAAATAGATTTAACCCATGGCAAATCTTCGTATTTCCACCTTTTATATAGCTTACTTTCTGGATTCCCGCAAAACTTGCCATGGCTCCATCTAATTTCTGATTTAACTGAAAAACTAATATCTTCTTTTTTTGCAATATCAAAAAAGCCAAAGCTTATTAATACTTCAGGCTGTCCTGAATCTAAAGCCTCTGCTTTTATATCACTTACATAAAAATTTTTACTCCATTTGCTTAAGTTATCTACAACCACAGCCAAAGGTTGATTATCTTCTGTGCCAGCTAAAATATATTCAGTATCATCTAATTTAAAAAAAACAGAAAATAAATTTATTAGCTCGTTGTTATAAATATCTAATTCTTTAAAATTAGGGAGTGTTTTTTTAATATTTTTATTGAATATTTGTGCAGATTCTTGACTTACTTTTCTACATAAATCTTTATATGATTTTAATACATCAACATTTCCACCATCATGGAGTCTTTTAACATGCTCTGTGAAATTTTTCCTTCTTTTTATTGATCTTCCATTAATTGTTATTGAACCAGTAATATTTTCATAATACTCTTGAATGTTTTTTTGTTTTGTAACAGTTGGTCCATCACATATTTTAAAATACTCATTTAATTCATAATTTGCTACTTTTATAAACCAATCATCATCTTGACTATGCGTAAAAAGAATACCGCATGGCCATTTTTCAAATACATTTACCGGGGAAGGATTTTGAAATAACTGAGCATTTTCTTTTACTGAAACTCTAATATCATTATTAATAATAATATCTTTAGCTACAGCAGATCCTGTTCTTATTGATTCTGCTCCAATCCACTTAACCTCGATTTTTTTTAATTTTTTCTCATTTTGTAGCCATTTTTTTATATTTTCTCCAGCTTTATATAGTGGATTTTCTTCTATTTTCAATTCTTTCCGATCTAAAGCTTCTTGTGAATATGTATCTAATATTACTGCATCTACATTTTTGATTGAATTAAGATCGCCATTATTAATTCCTCTAGCTACAGTTAATTCAGAAAATACTGTTTGTGCTCTTGGCATGAAATTTTTACTAGAAAATTTATTTAAGTAATAATCATACCAATAATTGCTTAGCAACAATTTTATTAATAATATTCTCTGTTAAAATCTTATGATGGAAAACAAAGACAACTTAGCTATTAGATTCAAGAAATTATGTAATCTTATTGCGGTTATAAATAGTCAAAAAAAAACAACATATTCAAGTCAGCCAAATGGTGTTGAAGCTATTCGTTTATTAAAAGCCTTGTGTAATGATTTTATGAAAAAAGGTGGGTCTTTCGAAGGCATGACTATTTACCCTCATATTTCTAAAGGAAAAGGATCGTTGCCCAGAATACTCTGGCTAGCCTTTACACTCGAAGGTAAACCTTCAAGTAACATCTGTGCGGCCATGTGTTTTGATAAATATGGTAAAGGAGCGGTAATGGGGGTAATGGATTCAGTTAGTAACCCAAATTACACTCTAAATACAGTAAAAAGGCGAACAAAAGATATTATTCCTTTAATTAATGTGGATGGCCCCCCTTACAGTCATGCGCAATATGCAAATAAGTTTTTAAATCCTAAAGAATTTTTTTTAGAAAATTTTAATACTAAAGAAATGATTGATCACTATAACGAAAGCTTAAAAATTCTTACCCAATATTGTTGATTTGATTTTTTAGAAAAATAAGGTAGTATGTTTATAGCCAATTTGAATCGATTGCAGGGCTTAATCTGCTAAACCGATAATAATAAAACTCGTTTTTGGCTTTTAGCTGAATCGAGTTTTTTTGCTTTTATAGGGGGTGATTTAACTCAAATTGCACACCCAGACAATTGTCGAAGCTGCTAAACAGGAGAATGACATGCCTTGGAAAAAAAGTAAGACCATCCCTGGTCTCATCACACATTATGGTCGTTGGACAAAGAAAGATGAAAACGACTTCTATAATTCGGTTAGCTTTGAAGATTGGAGAGGAAGCAGCGGACTCGTTCCGCACGGTCATTCTCTCACTAGCCAAAAATTAGAAAGTGTCAACAATAATTCCCAATTTAAAAAGAAAGGAGAATAGCTATGTCTATGGCCAAACAAATTTATTATCACAACCTTAAAAATAAACATCATTTAAATAGCGGTGTTAATAAAATAAAGAGTAAAAATAAATATATTCTAATAAGTTATAGATGGCTGTTATTTCTTGTAGTAGTGTGTAGATTAGCTATATATTTTTTAGATAAATTTTCATGAAACCAAGATATCTTACAAAATCACGATTTGTCTCAGCTATCGAGTGCCCTACAAAACTTTTTTATTTGGGTAAAAAAGAGTATCGGAACATTAATAATGAAGATTCTTTTTTAGCATCCCTTGCAAAAGGTGGTTATCAAGTTGGTGCTTTAGCTAAGTTTCTTTTTAAAAATGGTGTAGAGGTTTTCAGCAAAGATCATGAACAATCGGTAAATGAGACTTCCGAGCTTTTAAATCAAGAAAATATTGTCATTTATGAAGCTGCTATTAAGTTTAATAACTTTTTTGTGAGGGTTGATATCCTTGAAAAAAATGGAGATAAATTAAAAATCTATGAAGCAAAGGCTAAATCTTTTGATAGTCTATCGCCAGATTTAGAAGGTGCTAGAGGAGGAATTACAAAAGAATATCTTCCATATTTACAAGATGTTACTTTTCAAACTTGGGTCTTAAAACAAAAATTTCCTAATTCTGAAATTACCTCTTTTTTAGTAATGCCGGATAAATCTAAATTATCTAGAGTAGAACGCCTTAATCAAATGTTTAAAATAGATCGAAACAATAAAGTAAGTGCGGCAATTCCGGAGAACATCGATATATATGAAGAAGCGCATAATTTATTAGCTAAAGTATGTGTAGATAGCCTTGTAAGTCGAATAATAAATGAGCCTATAAAATATCCTGGGTATGCTAGCAAGTTTGAGAATGCAGCAGAAGCGTGGGCAAAAGCATATGCTGATGATATGAAAATCCCTGCTTATATTGGTAAGCAATGCAAAGACTGTGAATTTAAATCGGAGTTAGGAAATGAGCTTTTAAGTGGTTTCCATGAATGTTGGAAACAAACTCTTAATTGGGGTGATAGAGATTTCAACGATCCATTGGTTCTTGATTTGTATAAGTCCAAACGAAAAGATGAATATATTGGAAAAGGACTTTATAAGTTAAAACAATTAACGAGAGAGGATTTTAAGGATTTCGATGATGAGCCTGGAGTTAGTGGGCTTTCTGAAATTCAAAGGCAATGGTTACAAGTTAATGGAATACCCGCTGACTATGATGAAGGCGGCTTTTATTTTGATAAGGCCTTTTACCAAAATCAAAAATCAAGATGGACTTATCCTTTCCACTTAATTGATTTTGAAACAACTAAAGCTGCTTTACCTTTTTATGAAAAAATGCGTCCCTATCAATCTATTGCATTTCAATTTTCCCACCACATTTTAGATCAAGAAGGAAATGTTAAACATTTTGATGAATTTATATGCGTTGATCCTGGCGATTTTCCAAGTTATAAATTTGTAAGAGCTTTAATGAATTCTTTATCCAATGATGATGGCACTATCTTTAGATGGTCACATCACGAAAATACCATCCTTAATGGCATATTTGAAGATCTTGCGAAAGATCCTAAGGCTCCAGATGATAAAGAAGAGCTTATGACGTTTATTAAAAAAATCACGAAGGGTGGGGATAGAGAAATGATTGACCTCTGTGATATCTCTAGCAAATGTTTTTATCATGAATTTACAAAAGGTAGAAATTCATTAAAAGTTGTTTTGCCAGCCCTTTTCTTAGCCTCACCATTTTTGAGAAATACTTATAGCAAGCCTATCTATGGTCATCCGAATGGAATTACTAGTTTTAATTTCAAATCGGATAAAGGATTTATTTGGTTTGATCCTAAATCAAATAATTATGATCCTTACGTGATATTAAAGTCTTTAGCTTATGACTTGCTTCCTGAAAATATTGATGAATTTGTAGAAGAAAATTCAAGCATCATTGCAGAAGGTGGAGCTGCTGCTATGGCTTACGCAAGACTTCAATATGAAGATATTAATTCTGATGAACGAACAAAAATTAAAGAATCCTTATTGCGTTATTGTGAATTAGACACACTTGCAATGGCTATGGTAGTTCAAGCTTGGGATCATATTTAAAACATTGCTTCATTAAAAGATTTTGGCTTTTTAAAAATTAAATTCTTTTCTGGTGGCTCATGCAGGTCAAAGTATCTTAAGCAAATCATTAATAACATTATTAAATTAAAAATCACCACATATCTTAATGCCCAATAAACTTTTCTAGTTTCTCGGGTTCTACTAATCTTGCGTGCGTAATTAAATATTTTTAAGTGTGCCATGGCAATACAAAATATTGACGCAACTGGCATAAGATAAATTAACAAATCCAAAATATTTACATGCGTCACATAATAGAGAATCTGTAATCTCCTCATATTAATTTCCTGTAATCACCAAAATAATGCCAATCATCTTTGCTTAATGATCTTATTAATTTATCAATCATTTCTATATCTTGGTGCTTATCGGCATGAGTGATAAAAACTCTTAACCTAAGTGACTTGTGAAATTTTTCAGCAAAAGGTGAATCCGGTGTTAGCACTGGAATTCTTTTTCTATCTTTATTTCTGCTTATTCTTGGTGTTACTCCTCTATACATGCAACAAAGCTGATCCCAAAACTCTCTTTTTGGACAAATTCTGCCGTCAGATAAGCAGTAATCAATTAAATCTATAGCTGTTTGAGATAAATTTTTTAACATAATTAAGTCGTCACAATAACCAAAAATAAGCACCCAATCAAAATAACCTCATGAATATTCATAAATTTCTCCTTATTTTTAAGTCATCTTAAGACAGCAAAGGCTCAAAAACTGAGCCCCTTATAACTCACACTATGATTAAAGTTCATGGGTATTCATAAAAAATATTTGGCAGGCTCATTCTATGAGCCTATGATCCTTGATACTGTCAAATATTAAGAAAGAAATCTTTATGAGCAATAGAGAACGCATATATAAAATCGATCAAATGTTGAATAACAAACAGCGTATTACGATGGCTGATTTGATAGAGCGACTTGAAGTTTCAAAACCAACGGTCAAGCGTGATTTGCAATACATGAGAGATAACCTAAATGCACCTATCATTTTTGACAGGGATAGTGGCACTTATAAATTTGAGAGCCAAGGGCCAGGTATGAAATATGAGCTACCAGGCTTATGGTTTAGCGCAGAGGAAATACATGCGCTCATGACAATGCAGCACTTATTAGCAGGCATTGATTCAGGCGGGCTATTGGGTCCTCACATAAAACCTTTGCTATCAAGATTGTCAGGAATTCTCGGTAGCAAAGAGGATTCTGTTGATGACATTAATAAAAGAATAAAAGTAGAAGTTATAGGTAATAGGCAGTTTAATTTAGAGCATTTTCAAGTTATAGGCTCAGCACTATTAAAACGAAAGAGATTGATCATTGACTACTATGCAAGAAGCACTAATCAAACAACTACCAGAGAAATATCACCGCAAAGATTGGTGTATTACAAAGGCAATTGGTATTTAGATGCATGGTGTCATTTAAAGGGTGATATTAGAAGTTTCTCCGTAGACTCCATCAAATGCAAAGAAACGCTAGAAACTAAAGCCGAAAATATTTCTGACAAGAAACTAGATGAAACATTAAGTGAAGGTTATGGAATATTTTCTGGCTCTAATATCCAATGGGTAACACTCAAATTCACCCCAGAAAGAGCAAGATGGGTTTCATCTGAAAAGTGGCATCCAAAACAAAAAGGTGAATTTTTAGAAGATGGTTCATATCAATTATCTTTTCCATACAGCCAGGATCCAGAATTAATTATGGACATTATGAAATACGGCTCAGATGTAAAAGTTATTGAACCTAAGCCTCTTAAAGAAAAAATACACAAAATACTCATTGAGGCTGTAAGAAACTATTAAGAAGTATGGAAGCGAGAAAACTTTTAAGATTTTTATTGGATTTAAGGTGGGCTAAGAAGAAAAGGTTTTGTGCGCGAAGATATTGCACAACCTGCGGCTCATTACCTTTAAAAAAATTGCTTTCTAAATATACAGAAGAAGAAATCATCGAAGGTATGAAAAAGATGAACGATGAATATGTTAATCAATTTATAGATCACATGGATGGAAAAGAAATATTAATTTTTTTATTTTATAAATTATCTAAAACTGGGAGTGGATATGACCTTGTTAAAATATTTGAAGGAAGACCTATATGCAATTTTCTTTATCAGGCAATACAGTTTAAAGAGAATAGAGAACTCAAATATCAGGGAATATTGGAGAATCAACACGAAGCGCATCTAGCTAGAATTGAACGTGAAAAAAATGCTGCGCAAATCAATATTTGGAATGCTATTCGCAGGACAGATTATCAAGCAATTAAACATTTACTAAAAAAAGGCATTCAATTAGAAGAAGTAAAAGATGGTAAGCGACTTAAGGATTTATTGATTGAAATAAAGGCGATATAAAAATGGGGCAGATATTAACAAGTCAGTTATTTGAAAATAATACTTTGGAAGGTAATCATAATCCTATTGATGATGCATATGATGATTTACTCATTAAGGCAAATAATGGCGATTCTAGAGCACAATATCTAATAGGTTGTTTTTATTACTACGGAAGAAAAGTAGAAACTAATCATTCAATAGCAAGTAATTGGTTTATAAAATCAGCAGACCAAAATCTTGTAGAAGCTCAAACAATTCTTGGTTATCAATATATGTATGGTGATGGTGTTGCAAAAGACATTGATAAAGCGATTGAGCTGTTAGAAAAAGCACATGCACAAGGTAGTGCTTATGCCTGTTTTCTTTTAGGAAAAATTTATCACTTTGATCCACAGAAAAAAAGTAGATTCACGGCATCAGGGTATTACGTTTGGGCTATAGAAATGGGAAGCACAGAAGCTAAGAGATATAGAGCTGATATGTATATGGACACGGGTGAATATAAAGAAGCTTTAAATTTGTATGTTAGGGCTTTAAAAGAAGGATGTATTGAATCAGCATTCAATGCTGCAAATATGTTTGAATATGGTCGAGGTTGTGAAGTAAATGACGAATTAGCATTTAATTTATATCTTCATGCGGCTGAGAATGGCTTAATGATGGCACAGCATAATGTAGGTGCTTATTATTACAATGCAAAGTATGTTGAAAGAGATATTCAAAAAGCATTTAATTGGTATTTAAAAGCAGCAAATCAAGGTAGCTCAATGTCACAACATAATATTGGACTTATGTATTTCAATGGTGATCTGCCTCAGGATTTAGAAGTATCTCTAGAATGGTTTAAAAAATCTTTAGAGAATGGGTATAAAAATGCTGAAAGATATATTAGAGATATTGAACAAATTCAAAATAAAGAATATATAGAACAATAACTATTGTTCAATTTAAGGAAAACTTAAATGCAAAAATTAGTAAAAATAGATAATGAAAAAAGTATTGAAGAATATCCAGGTTATTTAGGTCATATATGGGAAGGTGATTATTTAGATGTCATTAAAGAACTTTCCTTTTTGTCAGAAATACCATGGAAACGTTATGAAGAACTTATTGGGAACCTTGATGATACGATAAGGCATATCAATGTTAAATTCGAGAGCATTTCTGACAAGAAGTTGATTGGGTTTGATGGTTGGGAAGATCCATTAGCAAATATTTTAGACCAGGTTCCTTCAGTAGATGTTAGATATGATGATTTTAGTGATGATCACAATATCTCTGGTTATGCTCACATATTCTTTTTAAAAGATGGGTATAAATTACAAGAAGCTATAAAAGATATTACGGAAGTATCTAAGGCATTAAATGCTGACTATACTCATTTGGAAGATGAAGCACAAAAATCTTAAATTTTTGTAAGGGTGGATTTAATTTCTGACTTGCCACACCCGTTCAATTGACAAAGTGGCTAAATAAGGAGAAATATAATGTCAATGGCAAAACAAATTTTTTACCATAACTTAAAAAAAGGTAATAAGGTCGAAGCAGAAATTTACGAAAGAGATATTAAGCCTTATGTAGAAAAAGAAAAGCTTAGAAAATTAATTAAAGTTAGTCTTTTCCTTAATTTACTTCTAAGAATTGAAAAAATAAAAAGTAAAGAATCGAGTCTTAAAAACTTTTAATGGGGCAAATTAATAATGGCAATTATTGAATTTTTAATTTGGTTTGGTGTGCTGCTCATTCTTATAAGAATACGAGCTAAATGGTGGGTATGGCTTATTTTTATCATTGGCACAATTCTTACACTAATTGGAAAACGTCATAAGTAACTTTCTCAAGCCTAATTACTAACTATCTTTATTAAATTCTCAATTTCTGAACTAAGATAAGTCGCATAAATTACAGTGTCATTTAACTCACTGTCTTTAATAATATGAGTTCTTACATTTGATTTATCAATCCAATCTACAATTGCACCATTATTTTTATCAACTAACGCAGTAACTGTTTTTAATGCAAGATGAATTTTTATTTTGCATAGATCTAATTCACTTTTCGCAGTAGCCAAACCTTCTTGTCCATTAAGCGTGCTATAAAGTTTACCAACAGTTCCAACCAACGCTTCTACAAATCGATCAGAATCCTCTGTGTCTTTATACTCAATGCGCTGAACAAATAATCCTAATAAATTATTTGCGCACAATAATAATCTTGTTGATTCATTCCACATAACAGAATCTTTGCATTTAACACAAGCCGTTGCATCACTTGTATATAAAATAGCACCACACTTACATTTTTTTAAATCTTTTGTAAATGTTTTATATTTACTTCTATTTTCGTTGCATAGTGAAAAAATAAAATTAGTAGTCTCTTTATTTGCTTCGAGATATTCAATAGCTTGCAAATCGAGATTTAATACGATGCTATTTGGATTAAGTTTTTCGCTGATATGTTTTCCAATATTTAATAATTCAAATATTTTAAATGTATTATTGTTTAGAACCATTGAACGTGCCATTTGCTCAAGTGAATTTGGCGCCCATCCACAGTGATGACAAGGAACACTTGTGAAATTAATTAAATTCCCACAGTTGCAACAAGTATAAACAAATTCTTTATGCTCTTTTTTTAATTCAGCCTCCTTTTTTCTCTTAAAAAAATTAAACATTTATTAAACTAAATCTCTTAAGTCTGCTTTTAGTGAAGATAAAAAAGGGATTAAAGTTAGCATATTTTCTAAATAGCCATCACTTGTAATATTTCCTTCAGATTGCATCGTTTCAAAAATATGATATGAAAAGCTATTTAGATCTGTTTTGTTAAGATATGCAGAGTATAAAGAAATGCAAGCTGTCATAAATCTCGCATAATCTTGCATCATAAATTTGAGATTATCATTGGTGAGTTCTACACCATATTGCTTGTTATATTGCTTTAGAAAATTAGTGACTATTTCTGTCGAAATAATATTTGATTGATCTTGTGTTTTATTGCCTTCAAATAATGATGCGTATACTAAAAATCCCATCAAGTAAGCTATTTTTTCAATCCTAATATTTTTATTTTCCCAACCTTCTAAATTTGAAAAGTAATTCTGTAGACTCGCAACTGCTTTAAAAGCCTCCACTCCAAATTTACCATCAATATAATCATCTATTGATTTTTCTTTTTTCTTAAATAATCCAAACATTATTATTCCTATTTACTATTTTTTTAATTCACCAAGAATGGCTGGGTAAAGCTCAATAACTTCTTTGTCGGATAAAGATGAGATGTCCATCTAATTATAATAACCTAGTAATAACTATAGCCATAAAGACAAGCGTCAAAACTTTTGACACTTCATGCTTAATCCACCGTCCAGCCCCTAGACTCTGGGCTTTTTGAAAAACTCAGCGTCTAGTTACGGGACGCAGATATTGGCAGAATTCAGGGCTAAAACTCGGTAAAAGTCAGCATTTTTGCTATAATTCCGCTTCTTCACGGTTTTTATCGTGAGATTTTATCTGGCCAGGTAGCTCAGTCGGTAGAGCAGCGGATTGAATTCTCAGAAAATCA
>Ga0164297_10002664_pt1 | contig 17407 bp, 21 predicted proteins | sample GEODES058metaG_FD_113539 | JGI IMG/M metagenome (GOLD analysis project Ga0164297, IMG submission 113539) | Dystrophic lake water microbial communities from Trout Bog Lake, Wisconsin, USA - GEODES058 metaG | ecosystem: Environmental > Aquatic > Freshwater > Lake | place: USA: Trout Bog Lake...
AAATTATTCACTAAAGCATTGACCGTGCCGGGTATAATAAAATTTTTACCAATTGAACCGCCGGATAAGGGTTGAATGACGTAGGCATAAGATATGTTGGTAGTAACGGTCGCGTCGGTATACGTCATTCCCAATAAAAATGGCGACACCTGAAACGTTGTGACCAAACTATTGGTTTTATCATAACGTATCACGTTGATGCTGGTAAATACCCCGGTAATATTTTTGATTTCTATAGAACTCTGTGTAGTTAACCCATACGATGCCGTGAGTATGATGGGATTGACCTGAGTACGCAATGAAAAGGGCGCAAATGTCCCAAATGTGTTGAAAAATGGCATGGCTAATATAAGCCCATATTATCGTGGTGATATAGTTGCGTTGAAGAGACGTAGCAGAAAAATTGATTTAGACCGTATTTTATGATCCTATAGTATCCTTGGACTGGAACCATTTTATCACGATGAGTATGATTCCGGTCAAATGTTTCACATGCGGTAACGTTATTGCCAACAAATACCAGTACTACATCCGGGAGGTAGAGAAGACCAAGCGTGACCAGGCGAGTGGTCTGTCGGATCAGGACTATTCTGATCTCTTTCGCATTGTGTATCTAACTAAAGACAATGCCAAAAAAACCCCCGAGGCCTTGGTATTAGACAAGATCGGCATAAAAAACGTCTGTTGTCGCCGTCATATGTTGACCCATGTGGAGATAGAATAATCGCCTTATATTGCATATAAGGTTGGGTAGTTTATCTGCGTTTACCATGCTGCCTATGAAAAAACATGTTAAGAGAACATCAGGAGGCTCATGTGGGTGCGCGTTGAAAACCAAACTATGGGGGGGTAGCCTTCGCAAACGAGACAAGCGCCAAACTCGTCGCCGCCATCGTTCATTAAGGATTCAAATTGCCGGCAACGCACATACGACAATACCCTTGAACTCTTTTTTACACGACCCTCGGGCAATGACGACGTCGGAACGGTTGTCGGTACCGGTGGCATCTCGCGGTGGAAAAACTCAGAAGCGTAAGTACAAAAGTAATTACAAACGCCGCGGCGGTGGATTTGTGGACTATTTATGGGATCCTCTTTTAGGCAAACCGGACGCTTTAACGGGATTTGGTTCGTCAGCGGGAGTGCCTGATTCACTTAAATTACTCAATGGCTCATCAACGACGGGAGCTGATGGGCCGTTGGGAGTGTCACCCAAAGTGTAACCAACCAAATATTGGGGGAATATATAGACATTACGATGAAGATGAGTAAATTGACCCTGGGTGGATACACTCTGTGTGCACCCACCTATGTGTATTTGGTGTTATCACTGGTGTCGTTTATCATGATAATCGCGTCCAACATAGATGTGTCCATGGTACTGCTCTTCATTGTCAAGGTGCTCATCTGGGTGTTCTTGTTGAACCTCATGTGTGCCAACGGATTGGTGGGTCTGGCGTGGTTCTTTGTGCTCTTGCCGTTTATTCTCGTGTTTATCGGAATCATCTACTCCACGGCAGTGTATGACAATGACCAGGCGCGAAACCGTCGTATGAAGAGAGAGAAGGAAGAGGACCAAACGGCTTAAACAAATTTGTATGATACAGTACACAAAAACACTGTACCATGCCCTTATTCAATGCCAAGGTGCTGAATACTCAGAACGATTTGCTGATGCAAAACTTGACCGAATTTTACAAAAACCCGGACCACATGCAACAATTCCTGTCCGTCGTACAAACCGACCCCCGAGGCAGTGAACATGCCACCCCTGTCTCTTTGCGCATCATTGATTGGTTCGTCACCAACTACGCCAAAAAATACTATACGGTGTATGAAATCGTTCCAGAGGTGGACCCGGAACGCGACACCATGCAATTCGTCAGCCCGGAACTCCGTGATCCGATTCGCTTCAAAGTATACAACGACTATAAATTGAAACTCAAAGCCTATTCTAAACGGCGTTTTGATCCGTTTTGTCGCTGGGAACGTATTCAAATTCCGTATAATGAGTGTGAGAACGAGACTGAAGCGCAAAATATTGAAACCACCATTGGTCAGCTTAATTTTTTCAAATGGGCCATTGAAAACCATATCTTGGAATATATCCAACGTCACTACCATGTCATTGAACACGACATGAATACCCGAAACACGACTTCTAAACGGCGTAACGGTACGGAGACATCCACCGACTCTACCGACAGTTCTTTGTCCATGTCTTCACATACCGTGGATGACACGATATCACCGTCTCATGGTCATGCAGTTACAGAAAAACGCCACGTAAGTGACAATAGCCCGGTAGAATGTACTAAAACACGTAAAAAACGCGAAGAATTATCTATTTCTGCCTGTAAATGTATAAGAAAAGAGACGGTCAAAATATTAGTAAAGTTTTCATAAGATGGCTTTGTTACGCGATGTCAAACAAACCACACTGATATTCTCAAGATGGACCGTCCAAATTGTGAATAGCATGATGTTTCATTTCTTGGTGGGCCTGTTCTTTATCATCAGTATTGCATGTTTAGCGTATTTAAAGCCGACCGAACTATTTTCCAACCATACCAAAAAAGACCGAGAACATGCATTTGGAGAAGATGGTGAAATACTGGGTTTGGACCTAGTGGACCATGAAGATACGTTTGATTATGAGCCTGTGGAACTGGAGACCCAAATACCTGGAGCGGAAATTGGCTTATAATCCCTAGGTAAAATATATGAGTGATGGTAAGTAAAAAAAAGTCGCCGAGCCCTTTAATTTGGCTGTACCATTTGTATCTTCAATACATTCATCATCATGTCCAGTTTCTAAATTCGTCCAAGATATTTGCGGGACTGGTAGTCATCACGTTGAATATTTCCAGTAAATTTGTTTCCATCAAACTGAGTAAATCCATGGAGAGCTACTTGAAACATACGTTTAGCCGTGATATCTTGATTTTTTGCATCGTTTGGATGGGTAGCCGCGACATATACATCGCTCTGGCAGTGACGGTAGTCTTCATGGTCTGCATGGACTACTTGTTCAATGAAAACTCCGTGCTATGCATTTTGCCCGAGAGTTTCACCAACCATCACATTGACCTCTTGGAAAATCAACTTCCATCCCCAGAAGAAATACAACATGCGAAACAGGTGTTGCAACGGGCCGGGACGGAAACAAGAAAAAAAGGGGAATTGGATGAAACCAATGACTCCTCAACCAACCTAGGATCGGTGGCAGCAGACTCTGCTGCGGCCTCTCTCATCATGAAGTGGTAATTTTAACGCTTTTTTGTGACTGTCTTGGTCTTGAAAACCGGCTTACCTTGCTTGAACACTCCCACCTCCTCGCCTAAATCTCCGTCGTCAGTCACCGCGTAAATGGTACCATTCTGTTCATCATTGGTGCAATATGCAACACCGTTGATGGTGACCTCTACATATTCCTCTTCCACCTCCACCTCTTCCGTCTCCTCTTCCTCCTCCACCTCTTCCGTCTCCTCTTCCTCCTCAACCTCTTCCTCCTCCACCTCTTCCGTCTCCTCTTCCTCCTCCACCTCTTCCGTCTCCTCCACCTCTTCCGTCTCCTCTTCCTGGCGGCTCAAACCTTTTTGCAATTCCGCCATCTCATCCACCTCCTCAACCTCTTCCGTCTCATCCACCTCATCTTCTTCCTCGTCCACCTCTTCTTCCTCTTCCACCTTTTCCGTCTCTTTTTCTTGCTTAATCAAAACATTCGTAACCGGTGACGGGTCGCCCAAAGGCTCATGTCCGGAAGGCTCATCCGTAGTAAGATCATATACCTTCGTTTGACCATGACCCGATGCGGCCGCCACGGATTCCACTTTCACCACCACTACCTCGTCGTCCGGGTCTTCCAATTTGCGTGATTTCAATAAGCGCTGCAACAACTTGATTTGTTGTTTCAGTTCGCGATTTTTACGCTTGAGATTTTGCACTACCGGAAGATTCATAATGCCACGGTAATTATCCTTGTACTCGTCGTGTTTCTCCAAAGCCACATGAATATTACGAATGCACACCGTCACCTCTTCCTTCATCATCGTCTTCTTGGCGTTCATTCTAGACATGACTGTGTTCCCAATTAAGGTGTCTTGTTGCCATCTTTTTATGTAGATGACAACAAAATCAATTTTTGTCGTTCAAGGTACGATTCTAGAGGCCTCTCAATTGCGTCTTGGTGCTGTTGTTGAATATCTCGGTACCAATTTTATCGGCATACGGCGCCGGGGCAGTGACATACGTCGGAGCATCAAATAGGGACGGAAAGGGTTGGGGGTAAGGGTTGGATACGGTAGGCACCGTTACCTTGTATAAATCCGACGTAGACGACGGAACATACGAGGCTTGGTCTGCTCCATGCTGTAATGCGAAAAACTGGTTACGCAGCCGTGATTCGTCTTCCACTTTGAACCCACTCGGTGGTCCCATCGCCGCGGCCGGGGAAAAATAAGATTGGGTGTCATAGATCAAATACTTGCCCTTGTATTCGGGGCGTTTATCCGCCAAAGGATACAGGACGTCACGGGTCGGTACACTGCGCAAATCCATGTTGGGGCGCAAAGGTACATCCGCTAAATTGCGGGCGTAAATATGACGATTAATAGCATCTAATCCCTCATTCTGACCATAAAAGATGCCCGAAGGAACCGAACCCAGCTGGGAGCTCGTACTCTGCAGTAAATGTAAATCCGTGGGAGTGCTCATATACATTCTGTGGAGGGTTTTTGTCACACGTACAAACTCTGGGTCGTACACACATGTTTCAGTATCAGTTCGTCCACCTGTTGAAGCTTATGTGCCAACCCAATTTTACCCTCAAATTCACACACCGACATCCACTCCTTGGCAATGGCCGATATTTTCAACATGGCCTTGATAAAATCTCCCAACGACAGCTGCTTTTCCTGAAGGATGACTTCCTGAATAAACTGTTTACACGCCGACTCCTCGGTACATTGGGTCCATGCCACTATTTCGTCTAAAAGATCACATACCACGGTATGTTGATAATCAATCCCCGTATTCAGACCACGATGACTTTCTTCGTCGTCATAAAACCGCAGGTATCGTTGGAGGTCCTGGTAACAGCGTTGCAAAAGGGGGTCCTCCGTGGTAGGCACACGTTTGACGAGGTCGGCCGGTACCCGGACATCGGTAAAGCACGACAAGTACGCCACCAATTGCACAGGGGTGAATGCTTCAAAAAAAGCGTGATCAAATACCATGTGTGTAAACACCAAGGGATGGATTTCGGCCATCTGAGATGCAAAATGGCCACGCTCTGTAAAATTAAATGTGGGCTCTTCGTGGTCGTGCTCAGGAAGGTCGCAAAATTGACACGTCAAGAATCCCTGGGCCACCAAAATATCCAGGATGCCGCGAAACTGAACCGTGACGTTTTCTTCTAAATTGCGCAATTGGTCCTGGAGACGGGCAATTTCAGTTCGTTGGTTCTGCACCCCCTGATAAGCTTTCGCGTCAGCCTCACACGACGGGTACATATCCTTCCATGTTTGTAGTTGCCGTTCTGCTTCCTTCCGACGTTTATTCACCAAGGATGGTAACAACCGTTTGGCCTCTAAATATTGAATGAGCACATCGGACGGAGTACGCAAATGGGACACAGACGCTTCTTTACGTTTTAGTTCAGCGTTCAGACCGTCCAACATACGATGCAGGGTTTCTTCGCCTTGCAACAGGTCCCGTTTGAACAAGCTCTTATCCACAAACGCCCGGAAATCAGAGAGCCGTCGGTCACCATTTTTAATCAAATTGAGTACCGTGGCATAAGTAATATGAAATTTAGACTCCATGGGTTGAGGTTTACCACATAGTATGCTCTTATACTCGGTCATTGAGGGTAAAGAAAACAGATTGTTACAATGAACGACATGCCCCACCGTGTCTATATTACGCCGTCCGGCGCGTCCGGCCATCTGAGTATACGCATGTGGCGCCAAATAATGTTCCAATTTACCGTCAAATTTCTGCACGGCCGTAAATACCACCGTTTTAATCTCACAGTTGAGGCCAATGGAAAAACTGTCCGTAGCAAACAGCATCTTGATATGACGCTGGGAGATCATAAACTCCACAATCTCTCGTAAAATGGGAATCATACCCGAATGATGGATACCAATACCCTTTTCTAAAAGCTGAATCAACTGCACATACTCCGGCAACTGCATATATTCTTGGTAATTCGGCAACTTGCGCCGCAACAGCTGTTCGGCCTCGCGTTGAATGGTGTAAGGGACCTTGGAATCAAATTCCAACAAATTGGTGGTCATTTCCCGAGCAAACAACTCCACGTTTTTACGCGAAAAGGTGAATACTAACGCCGGCAACATCTCTTTTTCTACCAAAAAACGTCCCAGGGTGTTGAGCACATGGGAACGCTTGAGATACACCTGATTGTTTTCTAACAGGGTCTGTACCTGCCGAATCCGATGGTACCCCGCCTCTTGAAAATCCCCCCGCTCGGTTTTCAAAGGGATCAAATCATTCGTATTGGACCGAATCATCGCCTGAGTCTCCTTGTCCCGGACCTTCTTGAATACCGACTCTATGGTCGTCATGAAACCGTAATGGGTCAACGGTACGATGCGTTTCATGGTGGACGACCACACCACTTCTTTGTAAGGTGCACCACCGCGCTCGCAAAATTGAGCGAATTTTTCCGGTTGATCCAGGGTCGCCGACAAAAGCACCATCTGAACATGAGGCGGCAACATCAAAATCGTATTCTCCCAGACATGACCACGGTCCTCGTCCAGAATGAAATGACACTCGTCCATCACCACACACGCCAATTCCGTCTGAATATCCATCTGGAACTGCAGCTGTTTGGGAGGTCGGTCACTGGAGGCGTCGTCCGACCGCAGCGAGAACAGATAGTTCATGAGAATCTCCGCCGTGGCAAAAATGACATCGGCAGTCGGGTTGAACTTGACATCGCCCGTGAAAATACCGAACCGAATGTCTGGGTATTTCTGGGAAAAATCGTAAAATTTTTGGTTGGACAAGCTTTTAATGGGGCACGTATAGATGACCTTTTTGCCTTGTTGCACGAAATGCTGGATGGCAAAATCCGCCGAGACCGTCTTCCCATTGCCCGTTGCAGCCGACACCAAGGTATGATGACCATCTACAATCGCCTGAACCGAATATTTCTGAAAATCGGACAACGGGTACGGGAACCGTTGAAAATGTTCTTGGTACGTCGCTTCACGTTCAACTGGGTAAGGGGAATCACAAATAACCACCATAGTATGCATCATAATATGGTGCGTTGTATTTATGTCGGTTTACGGAAACGAGAAAATTGATTGAGGTTGGATTTCGTAGAATGTTCCTATACCATGAATTGAATACCATGAATGTATATGACAGCATCATGATGGAAGAACGGGACTCCGACGACAGTTCCGAGGATACAGATTCGTCCACCGAATTGATGTATATGGGTGAAGACGACGAAGACCTGGACGACGACATGATAGAAGACCGCATCTTCCATGCGGAGCGTCGGTTCATGGACCAACGCCATATTAACGGACACTACTATTTGGGAAATGTCTGCCTACCGCCTGTAACGCCAAAGCGTTGGTTGATGGATACTGCCCTCTCCCCAAGCGCGTTTTTCCGGTTTGCCTACCGCGATATCTTGAGTTACCTGGGACTCTATTCTATCCATTACCGTCGGAATATCACCCACGTAGAAGTAATGCAGTTGAACATTCGCGGTCCATATTACGAAGTCGTCTTGAAAACTCACTGGCTTCGTCTTGTCCAGCGGCACTGGAAACGTGTTTATCAGGAACGTAAACGGGTCATTCATACACGCAAAACGGTAGCCAACTACCGTCACCGAGAACTACGGGGGCGTCATCTTCCAGGCGCCAATTATTTACCCGGTTTACGCGGCATGATGCAGTGTTACGTGGGCGATGACCGCGGAAAATCAACGAAAGGTCAATAAGTAGGTGAACTGGTTGACATCAGCCAAAATCTCGTCACGAATATTGAGGAGGTCCGAGTCTCGGACGGGATCCCATACCTTGTTCATATCGCTGAGCCAAGATTTGAACTCGTCCATTTTTTTTCGCAAGTCCGTGGACCCGGTCAATGCGGGGGCGCTCGGGACCACCGCCTCGGGGATCCGCCCACCTGCTTTACCCAACATGACTTCCACGAACTTGTCCACGTGTTCGTTGAGATGTGCGTAAAGTTCGTCCGTGGCCTTGTGTTCAGGGTACAAATGCGTGTTCCAGTGGTACAGTTTCACCAGATTCAGTATATGTAAAAAGGTTTCAGCAATGTGATGTTGAACCCGCGGCCGCGACGCGGGGGGAAGGCGGCGAGATGTTTTACGAGGACGTACCAGACCACGTTTTGTTTTGTTCATGACGGTTCCTATATATTGGGATGCGGTAAAATTGAACCCGACGATGGACCAAGACCATGGTGATCCTATACATACATTGGATGCATCATGGCCTGCTTAACGCGTTATCTGTACGAATGGTCCCATGTCAACCGGTCGTTGATATGGGCGCTCTTGGACCGTCGGCGGGACGAGGCCCTGTTTTGGACCTACGAAGAGTACTTTAGCGGTTTCCAGGAGGAAACATGGGCGTTTCTGGAGGAAATCTACCGGGTATTTTACGCTGACGCGTCGCCCGAACTGTCCGAACCGCTGGAGATGCTGTATCTGGAACATCAGACGACGCCTAGTGACGACACGTTGGTCGGGACCTTTGTAGTGCACCTGTTGCGCGCCAGGTACAGTTTAGGGGAGGGAGGGGAGGGGTCGGCAAAAAATATCCGTATGATTATTCCGGAAGGTCGGTCGTGGGTGGACGAGGAGGAAGTGGATATTTACCGGACGACGGAACCGTCTCTTCCTCCCCGTAAATGGTTGACCCATATGTGTCGGTATTCCGTGCGCACAGTGATGCCCTGGTTGCCCGGGACGGTCCCCGTGGACAAATCGTCGCCATTGACATCACCTTCTCCTCTGAATTATCCCCTATACCGTCATTGGTTGTACCATGCATCAGGTTCTCCGGTATGGGCACAACGCATTTCGGAATACGGCGGCACCGTGGACGACGACGCCGAAACCGTGGTATTTGACGACGACGACGATTTAGAAGACTTTTACACGGCCTACGACTTGGACCCGGACGAACAACCTCTCTCTGTCCAGCAACGATTCATGCCGCCCATAGTATGCACGCCCATGTCTTGGGAAGACTTTGAAAGCACCTACGGTTCAGTCACGGTAGCGGGGGTGGGTTCGGGTTCTGGAATCACCACAGAAGGCGGCGATTCAGGGGTCACCGAGGAGAGAGATTGATGAGAGTCCGAACCCTCTTTAGATTCAGTGGTTGCAGTTGTGACAGCAGACGTTTGAGCGTCTGCTGCCATTTTTTTCTTGGACGGAGCGGTCGTCGGGAACCAGATTTGGTGGATACGTTGCTGTTGCAACCATGTCCGACCCATTTCGCCTAAAAATGCCAAGCAGTTGGACCATGTGCGGTAATCGTATTCTACCAAGACGGTACGAGGCGATTGATAATATACACTGTAACCCCAGTAGGCGGGTATGTAGACCACATGACCGACGTCCACGTCAAATTCCACGAATTCCACCTTGGCATGGTCGCGCCGGTGATGCTCTCTCGGATCCCACACATTCATATTAGAACGGTACTCACCCACGTCATAGTCACGTACTTCATGCAAATACCGGGCGTTTTTTTTCCAGGGCGCCATCTTCACCGTGATTTTGCCCGTGGAAACGACCAAGAACTTGCGGGTATGTAAATGATATCGGAACGGGGTATACGCGTCTTGGGCACCCATGGCCAAATCTAGACGAGAATACACGGTGAGTGGTGGGCGCAAATAGACGTCCAATTCCCGCAATTTTTCCCGGAACTCGGGCGCCGCTGCTAATAGGGAAGCATTGCGTTCCGAATAATGGGGATGAGATGGGCGGTCGTTCGCGGTCGCGTTTGCGCCTAAAATTTCCCAGGCGACCGCGTAAGGAACGGACACCCCGTACTTGACCGAAGTAGGATCAAATATTTCCAACGTCATAGGGTCCGACCCCACTTCCGCCACCACATCGTCTAAATCTGGCGGCAAGGGGAGGCTGCCCGCAGCCGCAAATACGACCGGTTGCAGTAATTGACAGGATTCTTGTAAATTCGCATTGTCTATATAGTCCATCTCAAACACGTCTTGTTCTTCGCTGCACTTGTACTGTTGAACCAAATGTATGTAGACAAACACAACCAAGAAAAAAAGGAGCCATTCCACCATCGGTATTCCGTGCTGCTGTATATGTCAAACCCGAGATTCCCTGGGGTCCACGGCGACGCATTTAGGAGTCATTGTCGCCAATCTTGGGTGCTAAATAGTAACGGATCATGCCATCGTCTTCCAATGGATAATCCAAACGCAGCGGAAATTCGCCGTGCAGTTTGATATACACGTTCTTGGCGATTTTGCTGTAGGAGCTCACATACGTCAAATGGGTAAGGGCAAACGATAACGACAAGTCACACGCTTCGTCAATGGCAAATTCGTCCAGGTCGTCCATTTTGATATTGACCGACATGCGTTCTTGGGTCTCCCGGGTCATGGCCGTCCAGGAATTGGTGGTTTCGTTGCAACGAATGTCCAAGCTTTCGCCGAAATTACGCAATTGTTGAATCATGCCGGAGAATACTACCGACGGCATGATCATGTCCACTTGATAATCCATATCTGGAATGTCCAACGTATCCTCTTCAATGTCCATCAGCGGCGCCGTAAATTGTTGTTCAAATGACCCGTTAGCCGCCTGGTTCGTCGTCATGACGATGGTCAGTGCGTCCGCGTCCGCGGAAGCATCGGCGTCGTACTGAATACGGATGGTATGGTCTTTTTTGGCAGCAGAGAGTATCTTATACAACATGTGGGCATGGACACCCACGGTGACTGGATTGGCACATGTATACGCATTGAACCATGTACTGGGTAGCGTGACTTCCAAAATAGAAATGCGTGCACTGTCCATGGTCTGAATGAACATGCGCTCCGCAGTGAACTGAATGTTGATGTTCTGGGTAATTTGTTTGATGCTATGAAACAGCGTCGTAAACGCCTCAATCTTGGCCGGAGCGGTCAAATGCAAGTCCATGGTGGCGGGCAACCGGGTATATGTTGTGTTGGGGTATATCCGAGGTACAAGAGCATACTGAAACCGAATCAATTTTCTGATTTGACATGGGCATGCAATGTCTGGATTTTCGTGGCCGACTCTTCCTTGGAATAATGCACCATCTTCTCTTTGATACTGTCGTTCGTGAATCGTATCATGAAAGCCGAAATGAGATGAATCATATGCGGCGTGTTGTAAATATACATTTTATGCATTCGCTCCAGATAACGAATATCGGTCTTGGAACATTCCGCACAAAACATCTTAATCGCATCCGTATAACGTTCCGCCGCCGACATGGAAAACGATAACAAGTTGACATGCAAATTGAACCCCCCGTAATGTTCAATCGTCTCGTGAATCACGCGAATCAATTCCCGAACAATAGGCGCGTAATTGGTCTGTGTGACATAAGACTTGATAATCGGATAGTCCACATAAATATCGTCTGTGCCGGGGATCACATACACACTATTGGAAAAGAGCCGTGCTAACGGGACCTGTTCAGTGACAAAATGGGCGCATTCCATTTTTTGACCCTTGCGGAAAAAAATCGCCTGTGGATGCGACGCATAGAATTCCGACTGTATTTTGCTGATATCTTCGGTCAAGGTTCCTCGTGGTGTCCGAGACGACAGCGACCCTGTACTATTCTTCATGATGCCCCACGGTTGGATCTTTAGGAATATGTGGTTTCTTCTCTTTACGTGGGTATTTTTACACTATATGCATCCCGAAATCGGGACGAAAATGCGCGACCAATGCCTTTCGGACGGTTTCCTCGCTGCAAGCCATCAATTCGGCAACCTCACGGTTACTACGTATCATATTGAAGTCATAGTCGTATTTATAGACCGCACTGCGGCGTGTGAATGCATCGCATGTTTCGTAGATATGCTCCCACAATTCCTCGGGTCTACTGGGTGAGACGGGCCGTACTTGATCCCATACAAACGTTTCATGACTGGCCCGCGCATGACGGGACTGCTTTCGTCGTAGCGCCTTTTTACTTACATTGGTAATCGGTGACATCTCGGTCGCTCCATAGTACAATTGTCCCCGTAAATGATGAACCGCGTAGAGATGGAACACGGCGGTTTCTTTGGTAGGACGATAACTCCGTACCGCATTTAGCAAACCTTTACGTGCATAAATGTCCATTTCTACCGACGGAATATGTCGGCAAATATAGCGATGATTGTCACGAAACTGTTGACCGTAGTTGAGAGCCCATGGTTCATAGTAGGCGAATAAAACGCGCTTTATCGTATTGATATGTTCATCGGGAAGGCCCGGGGTCATGATCAAACGGTTGATACGCATCAATTGTGTGTTACTGAGTTTTGGGGTTGAGGTAGATCCTATACTCTGTCTTGCGCACATCAAGATGGACAGCAGCAGCAGCGCCTTCAACAAGGATAATGACCAGTTCATGACAATGAGATGGAGGTATGGTCATGGGGGGTAAAAATAAACATCTAAATCAATTTTTACCCGGATAATCTATAGGAACGGAACAAGTGTCTCGGGACAGTAGACGTACTGAATGTCTCAATACAAAATGTTCAAAAAAACTCCCAAGACGGTGGGAAAAAGATGGTCCATCTATCTGAAAAACGCGGTCAATAAAACTCGGCGGCGAACGGGTACCCCTAAACCCATTTATATGGGTAAACCGCCTCCCCACCGGGCTTCTGCTGTCGTGGTCAAGCCGGCCATGGTTGCCGAACGTCTCACCCCCGATTCCTGGATCCCTCTGGAAGCCAAGACCGCCATTATTACTGAAGCGAATCGGCCGGAATCATCGGACATCGGGATGCCTAAACCCGGCCCGGCACAAAAAACGGGCGAGAACCCTCCCATTTCCCAATCTGAATGTACCCTACATGTCCAGACCGAAAAGAAATGTCAAGGCAAGGTTCTTCCCGGTAACACCGAAATCGCCGGGTTGCTGATGAATTACCTCTACAATGATAAAAAGACGCTGAACCTCAATGCCGACCATGCCCCCTTCTTGGGTAAAAACATCACATGCGACAAATTGCAGAATATGATGACCGAGTTCTTGAATTACGCCGATTGCGCCGTCTTCAAACGGATACGCAAAATTACCTTGCTCAATCACGACATTGGTCCTCAACTGATGAATATTGTGCCGTTTATGTTTGACCAGTTGCCCAACCTCAAGGAAATCCACATTGGCGTCCACCCCTCCGTGACAGCGTCCCTCGTTCAACAGTGGCAGGCTCAGTGGGCAGCGCAACATATACATCTTCACATGTACAAAAACCAAGTTCTGCTGGCTAAACGTTCCTTTTCCGAACCCGACAGAGAACCCCGCGATGTCAATATTGTTATGAATGCGCGAATGCGTCCTCAACAACAAACCCGACGTATGCCGCGACGAGTATAGGATCATTATTAGGACGCACTGCTCCACCGCACCTTGGTAATGGGCGCCACATACTCATCCTCAGACTCTTCCTCCGGCCCCATCATCATAGCCGTGGCGTCCAGTGTGACTGCAGTAGCAGGTAAGGAAGAATCCGCGGCCACGTTGGCATTAGAACTCGTGTCCGATACCTCTGCCGCCTCCGACGACGCCGATTCCGCGATCGGCTTTGTCACCCCCCGACCCTCCAACAGCATCCGGTTCACGTCCATGGTGTACGCCTGCAGACTCATGACAATGTTTTTCAAATTGGCAATCTCGTCTGCCATGACCTCAAACCGCTCCTGGATGTCCGGATGCGTCGTGACCTCGTCCGCCGATGACGATGGCATCTCCGCATCATAGGCATCCTGCTTATCAGAGAGCGTCTTGGTCATCACTTCCAAATTGATGAGGCGCTTGTCAATGAGCGAAATCACCTGAGGAAGCGTCATCCCCCCCGCCGGGGTATTCATCGGATTCATGGACGGACCCGCCGGTTTAGGCGGTTCCAAGCTGGCCGGAGCTCTTCGTTTCTTAGCAGATGAATTTGCAGCACTCATAATGATAATTTCCAAACCGATTCTTTCTAAGTCGGTTTTACGCAACCATCTTCATCTTCAATTCCGGATGAGAGACATAAGGGGTCTTCCAAACCACATCGTCTAAAGTATAATCTTCCATGGCGTCATGGGTTCGTGTAAAGGTCAACTTGGGAAACGGCCGCGGTTCCCGCGTCAATTGCTCCGTCAAAGCCTCCACGTGAGACCGATATATATGAGCATTTCCCAAAAAGTACACAAATTCGTCGGCGACTAAACCACAATGATGGGCCATCAGATGCGTCAACAAACTGTAGGACGCCAAGTTGAAAGGAACGCCTAAACCCACGTCCCCACTGCGCTGGTAAAGGGAACACGACAAATACTTGCCCTCGCGTACATGAAACTGCATCAGAACATGACACGGTGGCAGCGCCATTTGCGCCAATTGTTCCGGGTTCCAAGCAGTGACAAGGAGACGCCGACTGGACCGGGTGGCCGGGTCTTTCAACTGTTGGATCACATACTGCAATTGGTCAATGCCTTGGCCACGGTAATCCGTATGACAATCCATGTAGGGAGCATTCCAATAACGCCACTGTTGGCCGTAGATGGGTCCCAGATCCCCCTCGGGGCGTTCCGTCAATCCCCGGCTGTCCAAGAAGGCACGTGAAGCGTTCGCGTCCCAAATATGCACTCCCCGAGCCTGCAAGAGAGCATTGTCGGTTTTACCCGCAATGAACCACATCAGTTCGTGGAAACACGTTTTCCAGGCCAGTTTCTTGGTGGTGAGGAAGGGTACCTGTCCGTCTTTCAAGCTAAACCGCATCATATGGCCAAATACGGACCGGACGGCACCGTTGCGACCCTCTTCGTCGGACCCTTCGGCTAAAATGCGCCGGATGAGTTCCAAGTACTGGTTTTCTTCGGAAAGGAGGGAGGCGGTATTCTCCATTACCTAAACCACGCTCCGCCCTTTTATCTCCCTTTTGCTGGAAATGTCTCTAAACATACTATACGTTGTCGTCATTGGGATACATGGAAGTATTACAAGAATCCCGGGAATCCAAACGGTCGTTCCTGAGTCATGTTTTCTCCACGACGGAAGAAGGCAAAGCCGAAGTGTTGAATGTGCTCCAATACGCCATTCTGGCCCTGATTCCCGTGTTCATGTTGAACAAACTCATCCAACGGTTCATCCCTGAAGCGGATTTAGAAAAGTCGTCCTTGGAACTCACTTTAGAAATTTTCGTCCAGCTTTCGCTCATCTTTGTCGGCGTCATCTTGATTCACCGGGTCATCACGTACTTGCCCACTTGGTCGGGGTTCAAATATGAGAATCTGACCCTCATCAACGCCGTCATTCCGTTTTTAGTCATCATTCTCAGCATCCAGAGCAAGATGGGGCTCAAGAGCAACATCCTGTACGAACGCCTCTTGGAACTCTGGAATGGTCCGTCCATGGAAGATAAGAAAAAGGCGGCGGCCAAAAAGTCGGTGCGGTTCGGTAACACTACCGCACCTTCGCACGCCACCAGCCAGGCCGACTATTTAGATGATTCTACCGTTCAACCCGGGCTGTTTCCCCCGGCCCCCATCGCCACCACCATCCCCCGCAGTCCCGAGACCGCTCCGATGCAGGGCGGGGGCATGATGGCGGTCCCTGACAACGGATTCAACATGGACCCCATGCCGGCCAATTTCGCAGGTTCCGTCTTTGGTTCTTCTTGGTAAATGTACTATGGTGAAAAATTGATTTACATGATTCATGTAGATCAATGGTATTATCCCCTATAGCGCGTCTTTGGATTATTTGATAACAACCATGAGCGGCGACGACGGCGAAGACACGTATCTGGTTGAGAAGAGTTACGGCAATTTCATGGTATCGTTTCAAAAAAGCGAGGAAGAGAAGAAAAAGAAGGAAGAAGAGAGACGGAAAAAACACGCCGACTTCTTGGAGACCGAGAAGAACAAGACCTCGCAAGCGCGACTCAACGCTTGGTATACCATCAATCTGCGCGTGCGGGGCATGGACATGGATACAGAGGACCCTGTGGAAAAGGTGAGAGAAGGGTTGAAGGCCTACGGCAACGTGATGAATCATTCGCTCAATATCCGATGGCTGAACGAGAAAGAATTCATCATCTATGGCTTCAAAATTCGTCGCTTTGAGAACGACGACCGCGGCAGTTTGTCGGAAATCATCCTCGACCGTTTCTTTTCAGACCAGGACATCCATTGCTTTTACACCGTGGACAAGGACAATACCCAAACCACCAAGCGCGTGTGCTCAGTAACGGCATACAAGGAGGATACCAAATACACCCATTACGTGTACGAGTTGTTGGAAGCCCTGGAAAAGGCTGAGGCCAAGTACGATCAATTGCAGTCCAGGTACGATAAGCTGCAATCACGCGTTCCCTCGTGGTACACGGAGGAATCCCGGGATACGGATGCAACACCCCTGCCCCCGCGTCCTCCTAAAGTGACGCGGGACGTGTGTTATTTAGGACCGTGAACGGTAGATCCTATAGTCTGTCTTGTGGTGTTGTAATGTAAACCTGTATAATATAGTCTCTCTTGGTGACCATGAAATTGCGGCGTTGGTTCCACCGTCATGTGTGGCTTTGTTTTTTTTTAGTTTTGGTGATATTGGCCGCGGCTACCTGGTACGGAACAGCGTACCCCTCTGTCTTAGATATTGCTAAACCGGACACGGAAGGAATGACGGATGCGGCAGGGGCGTGGCACGATTCCGTGGACGTCATTTACTACATCAATTTAGACCACCGTGACGATCGTCGCCAAGAAATCTTGGATGAATTGCACCGTATGGACGTCCCCGACGTCAAAATCGTCCGCATCCCTGGGCATAATAAACCGGGTCAAGGCGACTGGGGCTGCAGTCTGAGTCATGTGGAGGCCGTACGGCAATTCCAGGCATCGGGGCTCGCTACCGCACTCATCTTGGAAGACGATTTCATGTTCACCTGCGATCTGAATACGCTGAATCGGACATTTGCGCGGTGGTCGGAAGCTCATATACAATTCAATGTGTGTATGTTATCCGCCAATGTAGGACAGACCGAACCGGGTCCTTACCCCGGAGTGCTGCGTGTCTTGGACGCCCAGACCGCCTCCGGGTACATGGTAGACCGCGATTACGCCCCGGTGCTCTTGGAAAACTTCCAAGAGGGAGCGCGC
>Ga0164297_10002666_pt1 | contig 17397 bp, 13 predicted proteins | sample GEODES058metaG_FD_113539 | JGI IMG/M metagenome (GOLD analysis project Ga0164297, IMG submission 113539) | Dystrophic lake water microbial communities from Trout Bog Lake, Wisconsin, USA - GEODES058 metaG | ecosystem: Environmental > Aquatic > Freshwater > Lake | place: USA: Trout Bog Lake...
GCAGCTATGCGCGCGCAAAAAGATATTTGGTCTCTCCAAGGGCATAATCGCACATGGTATTGTGGGGCATGGATGGGCGCTGGCTTTCATGAGGATGGATTGCAAGCGGGTTTAGCGCTCGCAGAAATACTTGGCCAAATCTCCCGTCCATGGCGTGTGAATGGACCCTCAGCGCGCCTGACATTTCCCGATGATTTCAATCCATCTCAACTTGTGGAGCGCCTATGATATCTGCGCTCTACCGCGGCCATGTCGCCCATAAGAGATTTAGGCCACGCGTTCATCAACTTGCGTACCGCGTGTTCTGGACCTTGCTTGATCTTGACGACATCAATATTCTTGACAAAGACATCAAATGCTTCTCACGCAATCATTTTAATCTCATCAGCTTTTACGATCGCGATCATTTTGATGGCACGCATGATGACATTCGCCCGTTCATTGAGACTCAGCTCACGCGCGCAGGGCTCACATCGTCACGCTGGCATATTTCAGTCCTCACCATGCCGCGTCTGCTGGGCTATGTATTTAATCCCTTAAGTGTGTGGTTTTGCCGCGATGAGCATAAAGAGCTGAGAGCTATTATCTATGAGGTATCCAACACTTTTGGTCAGAGACATTCTTACCTCATCAGGGTAAGTGATCCCCATGCGCCGCTTATTGAGCAAAAATGCAGCAAGGAATTTTTTGTGTCCCCCTTCCTTGATATGGACATGGACTATCATTTCACGATCAAACCACCCCAAGACGATGTGATGATCGCCATAGCCACCCATGATAAAGACGGCGTCATGCTGACTGCCTCGCTTAAAGGCGAGCGCGCACCACTCACCACAGCATCACTTCTCCAAGCCGTGCTGTCCTTCCCTTTTCAAACGCTCAAAGTCATCCTTGGCATACATTGGGAAGCCCTGTTTATTTGGCTTAAAGGTGCGTTGTTTCACTCTTGCCCTCCAGCCCCTTTGTCATCCATAACTTATGTCCGCCCAGACGCGAAAGATACGCCATGACTATAACCCAGCGCTCGCTCACAGCTGTCCGCCCGCAACGCCTTTCATGGTTTGCGTCGATGGGATTGAAATTGCTTGATCGCCTGCTCACACATTTACATACAGGCTCTCTCACACTGATTTTGCCCCATGGCACCAGCATCACCAATTCAGGTTCAACCAAAGGCCCAGATGCAACATTGATTGTTCATCGCTGGCGTGCACTGACGCAGATCGCCCTTAAAGGCGAAGTTGGGTTTGCTGAAGCCTGCGTGGATGGCGACATATCAAGCCCAGACCTGACCGCTTTCTTGCAATTAGCTGTGCTCAATGAAGATGCGTTTGATGAACCCTTAGCAGGTCTTGCACCCGCACGTGTGCTCAATTGGCTGCGTCATTATTTCAATGCCAATACTAAGAGCGGGAGCCGGCGGAATATTTCTGCTCATTATGATCTTGGCAATGCATTTTATGAACAATGGCTCGACCCAAGCCTAACCTATTCATCGGCTTATTACACACATGATGAGCAAACCCTTGCACAAGCGCAAGACCAAAAACTCAGACGTATTGCTCACTTGCTTGATCTCAAGCCCGCGATGAATGTCCTTGAAATTGGCTGTGGCTGGGGCGCTTTGGCGCATCATCTCGCGCATGAACATAAAGCCCACATCACGGGCCTTACTCTGTCTAAAGAGCAATTACGCATTGCTCAAGCGCGCACGGCCGACGACGCACTTAATGTCGATCTGCGGCTGCAAGATTATCGTGATGTCAGAGGTCAGTTTGATCGCATCGTCTCTATTGAGATGATTGAAGCTGTCGGCGAACGCTATTGGCCCATTTATTTTAATACCTTGCGCGCACGCCTCTCCGAACATGGCAAGGCTGTTATTCAAGCCATCACTATTGATGAAAAGCGATTTGATGATTATCGCACGCGCCCTGATTTCATCCAGCGTTATATTTTCCCCGGCGGCATGCTGCCAACAATTTCAGGCATTAAAGAACAAGCCGAGCAGGCCGGACTCACATTGACCTCGGTTGAATTATTTGGCGCCAGCTATGCACGCACGCTCAGGGAATGGCGTCATAATTTTCATCGTGCATGGCCCACACTCAGCACACAGGGCTTTGATGAGCGCTTCCGCCGTATGTGGGATTATTATCTCTCTTATTGCGAAGCAGGCTTTCGCCTCGGCACAATCAATGTCGGACTTTATGTGCTTGAAGCCTAAGCGGCACGATTTTAACCCCCTTATACGAAATTAAACCTTTCAAGCTCCACAATCAGTGCTAAAGGTAGGATGATTCATCAAATCCTACACTGACTTGATGTGCGCGAGCTGATAAGCTCATAAAGGGCTGCGTGATGCCGCCCTCTCTGACATAAGGTTTAATTCACTCCCCATGCCGTTTCCGACTTTGCACCCAAGCCTTGAGCGCGCCCTCGCGCAAAAAGGCTATCGTGAGCCCACCCCCGTTCAATCCGCTGTTGTCCAAGAGGAGACAATTGAACGCGATTTACTTGTTTCGGCACAAACAGGCTCCGGCAAGACAGTGGCTTATGGTGTTGCATTAGCATCCACGCTCCTTGGCGATGAGCTTACATTTTCTGCGCCTGCAGCTCCCCTCGCGCTGATTATCGCTCCCACTCGCGAACTTGCTATGCAAGTGCAGAGCGAATTGAGCTGGCTTTATACGCATACAAAAGTCTCAATCGCGGCCTCCATCGGCGGCATGGATATTCGGCGTGAAATGCGCGCACTGGATGCGGGCTGCCATATCGTTGTCGGCACCCCCGGGCGCTTGCGTGATCATCTCGAACATGGCCGGCTTGATGTGACACATCTGCGTGCGCTTGTGCTCGATGAAGCAGACGAAATGCTCAATTTGGGCTTTCGCGAAGATCTTGAATTTATTCTTGATGCCACTCCTGCCGAGCGGCGCACCTTATTATTCTCTGCGACTATTCCACGCGACATTGTGAGCATAGCAAAGCGTTATCAAAAATCAGCTTTACGCATTGATATGATCGATCAAGATCAGCCCCACAGCGATATTGATTATCGTGCTGTTTTGATCGCGCCCAATGAAATTGAATTAGCGGTCGTAAATCTTTTGCGCTTTTATGAATCAACAAGTGCAATTATTTTCTGCAAAACACGCGAAGCTGTTCGCCATCTGCAAACAAGTCTGACTGAACGTGGCTTTCTGACTGTCGCTTTATCAGGCGAATACTCACAAAATGAGCGCACACATGCGCTGCAATCGCTCCGCAATGGGCGTGCGCGTGTTTGCGTTGCAACGGATGTTGCCGCCCGCGGCATTGATTTGCCGGGGCTTGATCTTGTCATCCACGCTGAACTTCCCAATGACCGCGACACACTCCTGCATCGTAGCGGGCGCACGGGACGCGCAGGGCGCAAAGGCATGAGCATTGTGCTTGTGCCATTTAACCGCCGCCGCAAAGCAGAACTGCTCGTCAGCAAAGCGCGCATTGACATTGAATGGGGTAACCCGCCAAGTCTTGATGACATTCGCTTGGCCGATCAGCAACGCATGAAAGATGACCCACTCTTTACGCTTCCAACCACTGTGGATGAAGATGAGATCATCAGCCAATTGATGCGTGAGCGCAGCGCGCAAGATATTGCAGGCGCTTTTGTGCGCCTTTACCGCAGCCGTCTTCCGTCCCCCGAAGATATTTGCGTCATAAATGAACATAAAAAGCGTCCGGTTACCGAGCGTGGCACAGAGCGGGATATGCGGCAAGAAAGCCCACGCTTCAAAGATCAGCCGCGCAGCACTGAGCCCATGCAATGGTTTCGCATGCGCATAGGACGCAAGGCCAATGCGGATCCCAAATGGATTATTCCCTTGATTTGCCGGCGCGGTCATATCACCAAAAAAGACATTGGCCTGATTAAAATTTTTGACACTGATACAAAATTTGAAATCGCCCAATCAGTCGCAGCCCATTTTGCAAGCCATATCCGCAGGGATGATGAAGAAGACAACATCATCATCGAGCCCACACAGGCCGATCATTCAACGCCATCTGCACCCAAAAAACACAGACATAAGCCCAGAGATCATCATGCAGATGAACGGCGCAAAGATAGCGCACATAAAGACAGCGCACATAAGGAGCGGGGTCAAAGCGAACGCCCCCATTTCGCCAAGTCCAAAAATGCCAAAGGCAAAAAATACGCTCCGTCTGACAAACCTCAGAAGGGCTCTGCGCCCCCACCCTTCCGCGCCAAAAAGAAGCGGCCAAAACCACATTCCTAAATCATCGCCCCACCAGCCTGCCCATGCTTGACGTAACGACCAACACATCCTTAGCTCTTCATCAAAGCAAAAGGTTGTTATGACACCCACGGATTTCACTCCCCTCGCATCCTTGTTCGGCGGCGTTTTGATCGGACTATCCTCAGTCTTGCTGATGGCAAGTGCTGGGCGCATCGCTGGTATCAGTGGGATTGTGGCGCGCCTTATACCGCCTTATAGCGATCATGACCTCTGGGGCAGGCTCGCCTTTGTTGCGGGCCTCATCATCGCCCCCGCTGTCGTTTGGATTCTCACGGGCCAATTACCGCCACAAATTATAAATGCATCACCCCTCACGCTCGTCATCTCTGGTGCGCTGGTTGGCTTTGGCGCAACATGGGGCAATGGATGCACATCAGGGCATGGCATTTGCGGCCTCTCATTGCTGTCTAAGCGCTCGCTTGTGGCAACCCTCACTTTTATGACCACCGCTATCATAACCCTCTGGGTTATGCGTCATGTTATGTGAGGGCGCATGACAACGACTTTACGTTTTATATGCGGCTTCATTTTTGGTCTTGGCCTGATGTTAGGCGGCATGACAAACCCTGCAAAAGTCCTCAATTTTCTTGATATAGCCGCAATAGAAAATGGCACATGGGATCCCAGTCTCATCTTTGTGATGATTGGCGGCATTGGCGTGACATTTACAGGCTATCACTTCATCCTCAAGCGCCCCTCACCTCTTTTTGAGAGCACTTTTCATTTGCCGTCCAAAAAAGAGATTGATGCGCGCCTCATCAGCGGCGCGGCCATTTTTGGTATTGGCTGGGGCATGGCGGGTCTCTGCCCCGGACCAGCTTTGAGCTCACTAGGCTTTGGCACGCAGGCCTCACTCTTCTTTGTTGTACCCATGCTGATTGGCATGGCGATGGCGCGCTTTATTTCATATCTTCTCGAGAAAAGGATCTAAAATGGGACGCGAAAAATCAGGTGAATATGATCGCTGGCAAACACGTTATTCAGTGCCAGATTATATCTTTGGAAAAGAGCCAAATTATTTTCTCGCAAAATGCAAATCTCTTTTGCCTGCATCGGGGCGTGCTCTGACTGTTGCTGATGGTGAAGGACGCAATGGTGTATGGCTTGCAGAGCAAGGGCTTGATGTTCTCTCCATTGATTTTGCGCCCGCTGGTCAAGAGAAAGCAAAGGCGCTGGCGCGCGAACATAAAGTCAACGTCACATTTGAACTTGCTGACGTGCATGATTGGACCTATCCCGACAATCACTTTGATGTGGTTGTTGAAATATTTACGCAATTTAGCAATCCCACACAGCGCGCCATCAAATGGAATGGCATGCGCACAACGCTTCGCCCAGGCGGGCTTTTGATCATTCAAGGCTACACACCCAAACAGCTCGTCTATGGCACTGGCGGACCAAAAGAGCTTGATCATCTCTATACCCGCCCCATGCTTGAAGAAGCTTTTGCGGGCTTTAAAGATATGGTCTTTACCGAAGAAGAATTAGAAATGCATGAAGGCTCAAGCCATGGCGGCATGTCAGCCGTCATCGGACTGACCGCGCGTAAATAAACCAGGTCAATAAACAAAGAGCCGATGCGGCAAGGCCGCATCTCTCCCACGCTCCCGCGCCATGACTAGACATGTGCTGCTGTGCCCATGGGCTAGAGCTCATATTATTATTTCATCTTTTGTCATAAAACTTTGATCTTAGGTCGCCAGATATATCACAGATTTATCTCAGCGCGCATCGACATCCCACGAGCGCTCTTATCAGCGAGGCCTTTATGAAACAGTCTTTAGCGTCCTCATTCGCCCTAGCAGCGCTCTGCACATCAGCTTTCACACCACTCCATGCGCAAGAGACATCCGCGCTTAATCAAATTGACACCATCGTTTATATTTATGCTGAAAATCGCAGCTTTGATAATCTCTACGGCACATTCCCTGGGGCCGATGGTTTGGCCAATGCGACAGCAGAAAATATCACACAGCTCGATCGCAATAATATGCCACTCAAGGAACTGCCGCCTGTCTGGGATAATCTGACAGCCAAAGGCGTGACGCCCATAGTGAGCGAAGAGCAAACACGCCATAAGCCCAATGCACTTTTTGGCATTGATGATCCCAAAGGCTATAATGTCTCTCTAAATGTCACGACGCATGATCTATGGCATCGGTTTTATCAAAACCAAATGCAAATCAATGGCGGCAAGAATAATAAATTTGCCGCATGGTCTGATGCCGGCGGCTTGGTCATGGGTCATTATGACGGCTCATCTCTGCCACTGTGGAAAATTGCACAGCGCTACACTTTAGCCGATCATTTCTTTCAAGGTGCTTTTGGTGGCTCATTCCTCAACCATTTCTGGATTGCGTGCGCCTGCGCACCTTTTTATCCCGATGCTGATAAAAGCCCAGCAAAAGCGTCAATATCAGCTGTTGAAGCTGATGGCATAACACTAAAGACAACAGAAGCCTCGCCTGCCTCAGCTCTTGATGGTCCTCCCAAATTTGTGATGGACGGCAATCTGACGCCTGATTTTTACGCCATTAATACGATGCAACCACCCTACCAACCCAGCGCTGTTAAACCAGCTGCGGGCGGCGATCCACGTTTTGCTGACCCCAATGCGCCCACAACATTGCCACCACAAAATGCCACCACGATCGGCGATCTGCTTAACCAAAAAAACATTAGCTGGGCTTATTGGTCAGGCGCTTGGCAGGCCGCACTTGATGGACAAAACGCGACGCCTAATCCAAACTTTCAATTTCATCACCAGCCCTTTAATTATTTTAGCAATATGGCACCCGGCACACAAAATCGTGCCGATCATATAAGAGATGCTGGCCTTGGTGGTGTTGAGTTCATTAAATCTATTGATGCCGGCACATTGCCTCACGTCTCCATCTACAAGCCGCAAGGCAATCTCAATCAGCATGCGGGTTATACTGATGTGCTCTCAGGCGATGAGCATATTGCTGACATCATCAGCCATCTCGAACATAGCCCACAATGGGACCATATGCTTGTTGTCATCACTTATGATGAAAATGGTGGCTTTTGGGACCATGTCGCACCACCCAAGGCAGATCGTTGGGGGCCGGGAACACGCATTCCCGCTTTGATTATTTCGCCTTTTGCTAAACGTGGTTTTGTTGATCACATACCAAATGATTCAACATCACCCATCCGCTTTATCATCAAGCGCTTTGACTTGCCCCAACTCGCTGGCCTTCAGGAACGTGACAAAGCCCTGATTGCCAATGGCTTTGCTCCCATGGGCGATTTGACGGAAGCATTGGAGCTGAAAAATAAATAAGCAAGCCTCATCGGGAGACTGCGACCTTGCCTCATATGTCCGTTCAGAGATTTGGGGCATAGACCAATAGAGCCCAGACGATGTGTATGAGTGCTGAACATAACAGTGGTCGGAGTGAGAGGATTCGAACCTCCGACCCCCTCGTCCCGAACGAGGTGCGCTACCAGGCTGCGCTACACTCCGCATGGGCCAACTTATAGCCAGCCCCAGCGCAAACTGACAAGGGGCAGCATGAGAGTGACAGGGGCCCCTTCCATAAGTCTGCGCGCAAGACTGGACATCCTCAAAACCCTATGCCAAAAGCAGCCCTGCGCATGAATGACGAATCTTTCATGCGTCAGGTTGGGGCGTCGCCAAGTGGTAAGGCAGTGGATTTTGATTCCACCATGCGGAGGTTCGAATCCTCCCGCCCCAGCCAATTTTTAAACAGGATCTGCCTTATATCCTGCTTAAAATGAGCTTAAGCCCAAGCTTACGGAAAATAATAATCTTAGATTAGAAGCAAAATGGACGGCACCATCTTGGCTGAAATAAAAAAATATAATAAATATCAAAAACTTAAAATAAGGCAGCGTCAATCCACCATCACCCATCACATCAAACTCTGGCTTGTCTGAGATCCACCCCTCGCCCAAGCCATGAATTCGGCATATAAAAGAGTCATGAGTAAAACACCGACCCCCCCACCGAGTCCGGAAACACAGGCCATTCTGCGCCATTGGGATGCTGATCGCCCACATGACCGCATTGCCCATCTTGTTCGCGATGCGCGCCGCGGGTTTAGCCGCGGCCTCCAGATACGCCTTTCTGAAGCGGGGGTTGCCTTTGGCCACTGGACATTTCTTCGCGTGCTCTGGAAGCGCGATGGCGTGACACAGCGTGAATTGTCTGAATTGGCCAGCGTTATGGAACCCACCACCTTCGCCGCGCTCAAAGCTATGGAGAAATTGGGTTATATCACGCGCAAACAGCGCCCCGATAATCGCAAAAATGTCTATGTCTATTTAACCGATGAAGGTCGTGAGCTTGAGAAAAAGCTTGAGCCTTTGGCGATGGAAATGAATACAATTGCACTGCGTGGCGTGTCACCAGAGCATATTGCCATCACCCGCGAAACTCTACTGACCTTCATTCGCAATATGGCCGAAGATGAAGCCGATATGCTCAGCCACGAGCGGCGCATGCCCTCAACACGCGAAACAGGTGAGCGGCTTAAAAAACTCTCTGGCAACACACAGACTAAAGACTCCACGGATATCATCAGCTAAACTGACACCATGACAGCATGGCTCATTTCATCATCGCGTCCACGCCAGCACCGCTCGGTCCTCTGGCGTGCGCTTGTGATTGTGACAGTCTATGGCCTGTCCCTCAGCGGCCTTGTCAGCAGTGCACATGCCTATCAGCATGGTGAGACTGCGCTGTGCGTCAGCTTATATGATAATGGCTCCGCCCCGTCTCATACGCCCCCAAGCGACCCAGCACATGAGCAGTGCCAATGCCCCTCTCTATGCCACGGCCTATTTGATGCGCTTGATTTAGCTCAAGCGCCATCACTCCGACTGCCTGAGGCGCATATTGTCCCTTTCTTGGCTCATGCAGCGCCTCTTATCCCACACCATTTCATCACGGCCTATCAGAGCCGTGGCCCACCTCATCTCGCAGTGTAATGTTCATCCCTTAACTGACTCAACACGCGAGATTTCTATGAAACAGATCACTCTTTTAAGCGCGAGCCTTTGCCTCGGCCTCCTCAGCCTGCCTGCACAGGCCCATATCACCTTTGAAAACTCCCACGCCAAAATTGGTGGCTCTTGGAAAGCTGTTATACGCATTCCCCATGGCTGCGATGGAAGCGCCACTCATGCCATACGCATCCAATTGCCAGACGGGATTTACAACGCCAAACCCATGCCCAAAGCCGGATGGGAGCTGACAACCACACGCGCTCCCTATGGCAAAACCTATATGGATCACGGCACAGAGATTCATGAAGGCGCACGCACACTCATGTGGTCAGGTGGGCATATTGGTGATGATCAATATGATGAGTTCACCTTTGTCGCTTCCATCAGCTCTGATCTTGCCCCCAATCAAAAGCTCGTCTTTCCTACAGAGCAAATATGCGACAAGGGCGCACTTAATTGGACAGCAGGACCAGATCAAAAAAGCGCAACTCCAGCACCCGTGCTGACTTTGATTGCCGATCAAAACGCGACCATGCCTTTTGTCCAAAAGGATGATCTCATGATAGCGCAGGGCTGGTCACGCGCGACGCCCAAAGGCGCGCCAGTGGCAGGCGGCTATCTGCGCATCACCAATAAAGGCACAATGCCTGATCGTCTGCTCAGCGGCACATCGCCTCTTGGCACATCTGTTGAGGTGCATGAGATGACGATGAATAATGGCATTATGACCATGCGCCCTGTGGCCGGAGGATTAGAGATTGCGCCGGGCGCAAGTGTTGAACTTAAGCCCGGTGGTTATCATCTGATGATCATGGGATTGAAAGCGGCGCTCAATGAGGGCGATCACATTCCCCTTACACTCAATTTCGAAAAAGCCGGCCCTGTGACTATTGAGCTTCAAGTGCGTGCCATGAATGCACAAAATGCGGGTGACCCACCCATGGATCATGATCACATGGATCATATGGACAATATGGACCACATGGATCACATGGATCATATGGATCATATGGATCACATGGATCACATGGATCACATGCACTAAACGCAAAAAGCCCGCTGCAAAGCGGGCTTTTTTCTTGTGTCAGAGCAAATCAATCAGAGCAAGCCAGTGGCACGCAAATAGGGAACAAAATCACCCAATTCTGACTCAGGCCACGCCACATGCAGCAAGCGATGGAAGACCAGATAACAGAACAATGTTGTTCCCACAGCATAAAGAGTTGTTGAGCCCAAAGGACGCTCAAAGCCAAACCGCATGAAGCAAAAGACAAAAATGAGCACTGAGGGTAAAAAGCCAATCATGAAAACGCAGACAATAAAGCCCAATAACCACGCATAAAAGCCAATGGCACGTGGACCAAATAAATCGGGCTGATCGTCATCATGATGACCATGAGCGGCAAGCTGCACTCCACCTTCAGCAACCGCACCTCCGGACACACGCGCTTGTGATCCAAATATTTCAGTCACCAAATTGAGCACTACCGCCACAAGCGCAAAAGCGCAGGCCGTTGCCGGCACAATTTTGGCCGCATAGGGCCATTGCTGTGTACTGATGAGAGACACAAGAACCGCTAGTGAGAACACAAGCGAGAAACCCACGGATGCATTAAAGCGCATATGATGCACTTTCACGGCTTTCCAATCAGCAATCAAGCTCTTACCAATCTGCACCATCGGACGGAACAGAGCCCAGAAGATCATCACAAAAATACCCATGACAATCGGACGGAATATCCATTCCCACCCAAACAATTCAAGCGAGATAAAGAGATAGCGCTCAAAGATAGAGCCAACCACAAAGCCGAGCACAAGCGGCGGACGCGGCCAGCCTAAACGCTTCATAAACCAACCGAGCACACCAAATGACAACAGCGCGATCAAATCACCAAAATCATGCGAGCCTTCATAAGCCGCGATCATGACCAAAGACAAAACAATCGGCAATAAAATATCAGGCGGAACGCGCGCGACTTTTGCAAGCCATGAACTACCGCACAAACAAATGATCGCCCCGAGCACATGACCAAGCGTCAAACTCCACACAATCGTATAGGTGACGTTTAGATGTTTCGTGAGCATTTCAGGCCCAGGTGTCAGGCCATGAATGAGAAAGGCACCGAGCAATAAAGCCATTGATGCGCCAGCGGGAACTCCAAAGGCAATAGTTGGCACGAGATGGCCGCCCTCTTTGGCATTATTAGACGCTTCAGGCGCAATCACGCCACGCACATCGCCCGTACCAAAAGTCTCAGCATTTTTTTCTGTACGCTGCGCATAGCCATAGGCAATCCAGTCAATCACCGCAGACCCAATGCCGGGGATGGCGCCAAGACCTGTGCCGAGAAGTGAACAGCGCACAACCAGCCACCAATTATCCAAAACATCACGCACACCGCGCCATTGCGACGACAAAGAAATATCGACATCATTATTGCCAGCAATGCGTTTGCGCAAAACAGATAATTCCGCCAATTCAGGCAATGCAAACACACCCAAGGTGACGGGAACGAGAGGCAATCCGTCGTAAAGATATTCGGTGCCAAAGGTCCAGCGCAATGTACCGCCCTGCGCTTTTGAACCAATCATCGAAATCATCAAGCCAAGGCCAGCCGCAGCCAAACCCTTAAGTGGCGCACGACCACTCAGCGTGGCCACCATTGACATACCAAACAAGGTAAAACCCAAAAGCTCAGGCGAGCCGATTTGCAACATGATCGGGCGCAACACAGGTATGCTGAAAAACAACACAGCCGCACCCACAAGCCCACCCATGAGTGACGCCGTAAAGCCTGCACCAAAGGCACGTCCTGCCTCGCCCTTACGCGCCATGGCATGACCATCAATCACAGTTGCCGCAGCCCCGACATGGCCCGGCACGCCAAACAAAATTGCTGTTATGAAATCCGATGATGTGATGACGGAAGCCATGCCCAGCAACAATGCAAAGGCTGAAGGCGGATCCATGTGATAGGTGAAGGGAATAAGGAGCGCCATGCCAACAATGCCACTCAAACCTGGCAAGACACCAATTGCCAAGCCGATCAACACGCCGATGAATAAAATCAGCAGGCGCGAAGGCTCAAGCAAAAGAGCCAAAGCATTAAATGCCATTGCGAACATATCGGACTGCATGGGCGTTATCCCCTCTGCCAGAGTTCAAAACTGAGATTGAACTTTCGGATAATTTTATCCTGCGGGAGAGACACCAGCTCTCGCTCAGCGTCAAGTCCAAAGCAGATGTTTTGACACTAATCTATGCATGTTTTCATGCCTTTATTAGCCATCGAACCAATAAAGAGTGTAATCACCTATTGTCGCCTCCATGGCTGAGGGTTAAATTGCCTCCCATGTGCGCAGTCCTTGGCTGTAAGTCAGATCGTCTCTTCGGCTCTGATAGTGGACTGCATATATCGATTGAACACGCCAACTGGAGGAACGTTCATGCGACATTGGATTGGGGCGACCGCCCTTGCCATTTCTGCACTTGCATATCAAACACCAGCATCAGCTGATGCTGTCTCTGATTTTTACGCGGGCAAAACTGTCACCCTCAACATTGGCTACAGTGTTGGTGGCGCTTATGACGTTTATGCACGCATGGTTACACGCCATATCGGCAAACATATTCCAGGCGAACCAACAGTCATTGCACAGAACATGGAAGGCGCCGGCAGCTTGCGTGCTGCTAATTATCTTTATGTTCGCGCACCAAAAGACGGCACATCAATCGCAACCTTTGCACGCGGTGGTGCATTTTATCCATTGCTTGGTCTTGAAGGCGCAACATTCGAAGCCACAAAATTTAATTGGCTCGGCAGCGCTAACAATGAAGTGAGCGTGTGCGTGGCATGGTACACAAGCGGCATCAATTCGGTGCAAGATCTCATTGATAAAGGCATGACTGTTGGCGGCACAGGCCCCAGCGATGACACAGTGCAATTTGCACGCGTCATGAATGGCGTGCTGAATACAAAGCTAAAAATTGTCACTGGTTATCCCGGCGGCGGCGATGTGGTATTGGCAGTTGAGCGCGGCGAATTGCAAGGCCGTTGCGGTTGGTCATGGTCAAGCGTCAAATCAACGCATAAAGCGTGGATTGACGAAAAGAAAATTAAAGTGCTCGTCCAATTATCGCTCAACAAGCATAAGGAAATGCCCGACGTTCCCCTTGTCACTGATCTCGCGAAAACAGATGAACAACGTCAGTTGTTAAAAGTCATCTTCGCGCGTCAAGTCATGGGCCGTCCCTATGCAGCACCTCCCGGCACGCCTCAAGATCGTGTGGCAGCTCTGCGCAAAGCATTCATGGATACAATGAACGATCCAGAGTTCTTGGCTGATTCTGATAAAGCCCAACTGGAAATCAATCCAGTCTCGGGTGAAGAAGTGCAAAAACTCGTCAGCGAGATTTATGCGGAAACGGCACCGGATGTCGCCAAAAAAGCGGGCGAATTGCTAAAATAAAATCTTAAACTCTTTTGCGTCACGCGCCCAATGCGGGTGCGTGACGTGCCATAGAGCCAAATAAATCAAGCATTTTTTGACGCCAGAGTTCAACGGGATCATCCCGCTCTAAAATCACTTTAGGCGAAACAACCTTCGCCCACATCAATGCCCCAAACAAAATATAATCACCATAGGCCGGCCCGTCGCCACAAAGATAGGCGTGTGAGCGTAAGGTCTGACGAAATGGCGCCAAAGCTGCATAGACGCCGCGACGCGCTTCATCTTCAGGCAATGTAAAGGCTTCCAAACTCATCCCCACACGCTGCTCACGCGATGTGCGGAAATAGGCGTGATCCCTGGGATCAAGTGCCGCATATAAATCCATCATAATCATTTTTAACAACGCCATCTGCACATGCATTTGGGTGTAATGGTGGATCAATTCGCACAAAGCACGGGCTTGTGGCCCTTCAAACAAAAGAGGCGTTTCGGGATAACGCGCATCAAGATCAGCCGCAATGCGATGACTATCCCACACGACATGATCACCATCGCGCAGAACAGGCACCGCCCCTTGCCCCGAAAAAGCAATCATGTCTTTTTGCGTAAAACGCCAGGGAATAAAGCGCGCCTCAAGGCCCTTGTGAGCCAACGCCATGCGTATGCGCCAACAATAGGGACTAAAACGAAATGCCTCATCCCCACCTGCAAGCTCATACAGCTCTATCATGCGCGCCTCACATTATGGTTTAAGCGATTGTGCCTGTTGAATTGTACGCCACACACGCTCTGGGGTGGCGGGCATTTCAATATGCCGCACACCAAGAGGAGAGAGCGCATCAACCAATGCATTAGCAAGAGCAGGCATCGCGCCCACGCATCCCGCCTCACCGGCCCCTTTTGTACCAAGCAGATTGGTGGCTGTTGGCACTGGACTGCTCTTAACAGTGATATGCGGGAACACCTCGGCATGAGGCATTGCATAATCCATAAATGAGCCTGATAAATTTTGACCGGAATGCGGATCAAACCGAATTTCTTCCATCAAAATTTGACCAACGCCTTGGGCAACACCGCCATAAATCTGACCTTTGAGAATAAGGGGATTAATGACATTGCCGACATCGTCCACCACTGTGTAGTTGAGGATCTGCACTTGGCCTGTATCGCCATCAATCTCAACTTCACAGACATGTGTGCCGTTCGGATAATTTTGCACTTTGGCATTATAAACTGCGCTCGTGTTTAACCCGAGCTCAAGACCCTCTGGCACATTTTTCGGCTCAAGTGAGGCTTTGGCAATCTCACTCACAGTGAGCGAACGATTGGTTGAGCGGCTCGTGAAAATGCCTTCATGAAAATCGAGATCATCGGCTTTCATCATATGCGCGGCAATCTTGCGTGCTTTATCAATCACTTTATCGGTTGCCATACGTAAAGCTGAACCACCTATGGCCGATGTGCGTGAACCGCCCGTGCCTTCACCAAAAAACACCTGATCGGTGTCACCTTGGAGATAATGCACATCAGATGGCTTCAGGCCGAGATTATCACACACCAATTGCTTAAATGATGTTTCATGACCCTGACCCTGCGCGCATGAGCCCATAATGATTGTGGCTGTGCCTGAACGATCAAACCTGATTTCAGCGCCTTCAAAACCAGGAGCTGCCGCACGCTCAATGGAATTGGACACACCAATGCCGCGCCATTTACCACGCTGACGCGCCTCCTGCCGACGCTTTTCAAAACCTGCATAATCAGCAAGGCCCAATGCCACATCCATATTCTTTTCAAACTCACCGCAATCAATTTTGAATGAGAGAGCGGTTTGATAAGGCATAGAGGTGGAAGGGATTAAGTTACGCCGACGAATCTCCACGGGATCAATTCCCATTTCATCCGCAGCATGATCAATAATGCGCTCAATGACATAAGCTGCTTCTGGACGCCCATTACCGCGATAAGGGCGCATGGGATTTGTGTGCGTGAACACCGCCGTCACATCCACATCAATAGCGGGCGTCGTATACACACCAGCTAATGTTCCGAGATTACCGACTGGCCCGCTCTCTGAACCTGGCTGCGTGTATGAGCCAACATTGGCAATTGTTTTCACACGCATACCCAGAAAATGGCCATCTTTATCGAGCGCAAGCGAAACATCGGTCACATTATCGCGCCCATGCGCATCGCATAAAAATGATTCAGAACGTGTCGACATCCATTTGACAGGACGGCGTAATTTTTTAGACGCCAGACACACAAAGCCCGCCTCATTAAACACGCCGGACTTCATGCCAAAACTGCCGCCGACATCACCCGCAATCACACGAATTTTGCTCTCAGGCACACGCAAGGTCGTTGCAATTTCCGCGCGATAAGCCAAGGCGCGCTGGAGCGGCGTATAAATTGTGTAGCGATCAGCCGCAAAATCATAATCAGCAATTGTGCCGCGCGTTTCCATGGTCGCAGCAGTCACGCGTGAAATAACGAGATGCAAATGGCTGATATGATCTGCCCGCGCAAAAGCCTCATCCACCGCAGCTTTATTGCCTTCCGTGTGCACAAAGCAGATATTATCACCCTGATCTTCCCATACCACTGGCGCATCAGAAGCAATCGCATCAGCTGTTGAGGTGATCGCAGGCAAAGCCTCAAACTCGATCTCGATGAGATCAGCTGCTTCCATTGCCTGCGCCAATGTTTCAGCAACAATAAATACAATGGGATCGCCAACATAACGCACACGATCACGGACAAGCGCTGGAAAATGAGGACGATACATCGGCGTGCCATCACGACGTTTGCGCCCCTTAGCAGTTGGCAAATCGCCATAGCCCGAGGCTGCCCAATCCTCGCCTGTGAGGACAAGCAAAACGCCATCGGCTTCACGCGCCGCGCTCACATCAAGTGAGGTAATTTTGGCATGCGCATGAGGTGAACGAAAGACATAACCATGCGCCATATTTGGCAAGACAATATCATCAAGATAGCGCCCACCCCCGCGCAATAAACGCGGATCCTCAAAGCGTGGCACCGCCTGCCCTAAAGCATATTCACCCATTATCCACCCCTCAATGCGCACATTAATGTGCGTCTCATATACGTTTTAAGCACCAAGAATATGTGACACTGCGCGCCCAACATAGACATGAGCCAAATGCGCACGATAAGCTGCGCTGCAGTGAATATCACCCAAACATTGGGTGTCATCAATCCTGAGATCTGCAATTGCTTTGACTGAAAAATCAGCTTCCAAAGCCTTTTCCATTTCTGTCGCACGAAAGACATGCGGGCCCGCACCAGTAATGGCGACACGCACTTTTGCGCCATAGCGCGCCACCATCACACCAACCACAGCATAACCTGAGGCTGGATGGCGAAATTTAAGATAATGTGCGACATCCGGCACTTTGAAATGCACAGCCGTGATAATTTCATCTTGTTCAAGCGCTGTTTCAAACAGGCTGACAAAAAAATCATCCCCCGCAATGCGGCGCTTATTGGTCTCAACAACACCATCAAGCCCAACAACGGCAGCAGGATAATCAGCGGCAGGATCAGCATTCGCAACCGAGCCCCCAATCGTGCCTCTATGACGCACAGCGGGATCACCAATGCCGCCCGCCAATTGGCTGAGCGC
>Ga0164297_10002669_pt1 | contig 17390 bp, 25 predicted proteins | sample GEODES058metaG_FD_113539 | JGI IMG/M metagenome (GOLD analysis project Ga0164297, IMG submission 113539) | Dystrophic lake water microbial communities from Trout Bog Lake, Wisconsin, USA - GEODES058 metaG | ecosystem: Environmental > Aquatic > Freshwater > Lake | place: USA: Trout Bog Lake...
AAACATCATAGTAAACAATGACCAGAGCAGTGCATCAAACCACTATGTAGAAATGGGCATGAATAGCTCAGGGTTTACGGGATCGGGGGCTTTTAATGGTGCTGGCAATGCTTATTTAGATGTGATAGGTAATGACCTTGCAATCGGCACGCTATCATCAAACGCCATACATTTTGTAGTAAATGGCGGCACAACAGACGCTGCAACTATATCAGCGACGGGCGTATTTTCATTGCCAGGATTATCGACAAACGGATTGCTGAAGACAAGCGGTGGGACTGGAGCGGTAAGTGTTGCAACCGCTGGAACTGATTATGTTATTCCATCGGGTATAGTTGATCTTGAAACACCATCGGGAACTATAAACGGCAGCAACACAAGCTTTACGCTTGCCAACACTCCAATAACGGGAAGTGTTCATTTATACAAAAACGGACAGTTACTATCTCCAACTACTGACTATACAATTAGCGGTTCAACTATTACAATGGTTATAGCACCAACATCAACACCCCATTTAGATAAACTTTTAGCAGATTATAGAAAATAATGAAACGGATAACATTCATACTTGCATTATTGCTTTCGTCAGTTTTTGCTTTTGGGCAAACTACTATCCCTATTGGGCAGGTTGATACTACATCATCCAACGGTATTCAATCAAAGGCAGGGCTTGTAACGGCTTATGGGAATTTAAAAAGTGCAATAAACGCTTCCAAAAGACAGCTTGGAACGGTGGTTAATAATAGCCTTACCGCTTCGACAGGTTATACTGCATCGGGAAGTACTACTACATGGACATTTACCGGCAGCGGACTAACTACATCGGGTGGAAGCAACGATAATACCAACTATCAGGCATACACCGGCTATTATACCAACGTTACCAACTACACTCAAAGCATAACCTTTAAGCCAACAGCTTATGGTAATGGCGTTGGTATCGGTATCAATAGCAATAACGGGCAATTGATTGCCAGGATGACTTTAAACAGCGGCGGAACAGCAACTCTTTATTTGGACGTGTTCAGGTCGGGAACGATTTACAATAAGGTAACCGGGGCGAATACCTTGACCTTTGCATTAAATGATAACATCCAGCTTTCGCTAATCAGAAGCGGTTATAATTTCACTGTATTGGCTCAGGATTTAACATCTGGCGTATCTGTTAGCTGCAATGTTTCTGATCCTTTGACCTATGGAGAGATTGCATTTATTTGGGCAGCAGGCAACCCTACTATCTTTCATTATGGTGGTAGCCAAACAATCAGCAATCATACGTATCAGGTTAACAGTATGGTGCAAAATGATGTAGTTATCTATGGTAATTCAATTGCGGTTGGTATGCAGTCAGCTAATCCGAATACAACTTTTGCAAATTTGTTGGGGCAGTACTATCCGGGTGGAGTTAACCTTGTGGCTGGTGGTGGAAACGCTACGGCGCAATACTTACAACTTGTGACTGAAATATACAGCTTAAAACCTCGAATTGTAATATTTACCGACGGTATTAATGATGTTATTGCAGGTGTATCGGCAGGCACGACAGAGGCTAATATAACCACGTTTATAAATGATTGTAACAGCCGGGGAATAATTCCGGTAGTATGTACCATTTTGCCAATTTCAGGCACTTATGGTGGCGGTAGCAATGCGACATGGCAGGCCAACATCGTAACGCTGAATACTTGGATAAATGCTTTAAAGAATTGCGTTATAATTGATACTTATACAGCCCTTGTTAATGCCGGGGTGCTTAATTCAAGCTATGATTCAGGCGATGGCTTGCATTTGAATGCAGCTGGGCAGCTTCAATATTATAATACGCTTTATACTACTTTAAGCGGAAACTACCTGTTAAACGTGCAGCCGAATCCTGCCACAGGTTTATTATCGACCGCTAATAACTGGACTCAGGCGCAAACACTTAGCTTAACAAATCTTGCAGCCACTGCCACAGATGGATGGAAATTGATAAATACTACGGCTGCATTGGTGGGGACAACTACACAACAATCTCCTGCTATACACCTTAGCGGCAACGAATGGAATCCGACGGCGGCAGCATCACAGGCATTTGATTGGAAATTTGTTGCAACTGGAGCATCGGTTAACCCGATTACCACTAATTTAGTATTGTCTTCTCAAATTAATGGTGCAGGCTATGCTGCCAATCAGTTTCAATGGACGAATATAGGCCAAACATTATCGCCTACTTTTGCATCAACAGCTGCCACTACCTCAACAGCCTTTCAAAGCTACTATTCATCGGCAACACAATCAAACTTCTACTTATTATCGGCAGGCGGTAATAACATTGCATCAAACGCAAACTTAAACTTTGCAGGCGCATCTGCTATCAATTACCGTTGGTTCATGGCAGGCGGGACTGCAATTAGTCCGGGTGGTAATAATGCTGTCTCAGGTGGGTTAATTGGGACGCAGCACGTAGCTTTTCCAACTACGGGCGTAACGCCTTTAATTGCACAATTAGTTATTAAACCTTTGGTTGTTGATGCCGGATCAGGTGGTACGGTTAGCAATACGGCTACTTTAGAACTTGAGGGAGCGGCAACTGGAACGGTAACAGGAGCAAACTATGACTTATGGGCACATGGGTTAAATAGGCTGGATTCTCTTGCTACAAACATCACAGGATTAATAAAAGGCAATGGTAATGCTGCGCCGGCTACGGCGGCAGTAGCTGGAACTGATTATGTGGGTTTGGCATCAGCAAATACATTAACCGGCGTAAACACTTTTAATACAACATCCATCGCTACAACCCAAACCGATCAGGTAAAATACACCAATACCACAGCAGCACTTGCTGGTACGACAATTCAATATTCACCGTCTGAAAACTATCAGGGTAATGCATGGAATACAACGGCACTTGCATCACAAGCAGTTAATGCAAGATGGACGCTTGAACCAACATCGGGCAACCCGATAGGTGGCAACTTGGCACTTGCATTTTCGGTAAATGGTGGTGCGTATTCTGATAAGTATTTTTTTGGGAATGGCGGGGCGTTTACAGGGACAACTTTAATCGCAAATACAATAGCGATTGCTACGACAAGCACTGTAGGGATAAAGATGGATAATACTACCGCAGCAACATCAGGTGTGCCTGTCCAGTATTCAGCATTTTTTGAACTTGGCGGAACTGGATGGAGTGGGTCGGCATCACAAACTGCACTATTTAAAACGGAGGTTAGACCTGTAAACGGAACTGCACCTATTACTGCATCGCAATTTTGGGCAGCTAATATCAACGCTGGTGGCTATGCCGATATAATGAGCCTTGCAAACAATAGTACGCTATCTGTTAAGCACTTTGCAGGGCTATCATCTGCCCCAACAATTGCAGCCGGTACGGGTGCAGGAACAACCCCTACAGTATCAGTATCAGGTACGGATGCATCAGGTATAGTTAACATTACAACCGGCACATCCCCATCAGGCTCAAATGCCATCGTTGCTACTATTACTTTCAATACAGCATACGCATCAGCTCCAAAGGGAATTGTACTCGTTCCGGCAAATACAAATGCCGCAGCACTTACAAATGCCACACAGGTGTTTGTACCTGCAAACGGTCAAACTAACGGTACAACCACTACCACTTTCGTCGTAGAGGCAAACGGTACAGCACTGGCAGCATCAACTGCTTATATATGGACTTATCACGTAATTCAATAAACAACTAATCAAAAAACAAACATGAAAAAAGCGATTTTAATTTTAATCTTATTGTGTGGCATTAGTACTGCTTTAAAGGCACAGCCACGTACTCCGGTTACCCCTAAGGATGATACTGTTACCCTGAGGATACCAACCAGCAAATTATTACAGCTTTATAACCTTATTGGGTTTTATACCCAAAACATTGTTACCAGTAGGGCAAAATCGGTTGATGTGGAAGATAGTAAAGAGGCTATCAAAACTATTGCTCCCTATTTAACTTTCCTGGAGGCAGATACCACTAAAAAAGTACAAGTAATTGTTTTACCCAAACACCCAACTTTTAGTAACAAATGAGGAAAATATTAACCATATTTTACTTACTGATTACTGCGTTTGCAAAAGCAGACGACACAGCAACCGTACAAGCAGCCGTAAGTACGGGCAGTATTACTCATGGATCGTATACCATCAGCTCGGCAATTACCTTAAATCATTCATTTAACTTGAATGGCAGCACGATTAATTATACTGCTTCAACGGGCAGGGCTTTTTTATTTACCGCTGCAAACATTAAACTATATAACGGCAAAATAATTGGCCCTAATGATACATCAAATCCAAGTGGTTCTTCCGGTATAACGTTTCAAACATACGATCACGACACCGTTGCAAATATCCAAATTACAACATTCCCAGGTTACGGGATGGTTGGTAACAACGGCAATAGCCCTGTGATTACAGATTGCAAAATAATGGATACCGGTTACATCGGATTATATTACAACAATACCGCAAATTCAATTACAGGTGGCGAACTTGCAAGAGATACCATTGATAGGACAGCCCTGCCTGCAAGTACAGTTACTGAGGGTGCTTTAATGCTTCGTGGCACAACTACCTATCCTGCTACTGGATGGTATGTACATGATTGTAGATTAATTATGCCAACCAGCCCGACAGATATAACGGCTGAGTGTATGGAAACAAGATACACTCCCAGCGCAAGGTTTAATAATGTTTTTTATAGTGGCGGAAGCATTGGAGCATCTATAGCCAATAGCAATTATGTAAGGGTAACAAATAGCACCATGACCGGGCAAAATCAAGAGGGGCTTGAAATCTACAATAGTCAAAATGGCTTTTCTGGAAATTTAACTATAAATGGACAGCTTAATGATGGGATTTTATTTGATGGTTCGCCAGCATCGGCTATAGATACCCTCTATAATGTTAGCGTAAATGGCGCAAACAGATACTGCATATATTTTTATAATGGGGTAAATACCATATTTATAAATGCCTGCAATTTTACCAGCACTTCGGCCAATTATAGTTTAAACGTTCAACAGGCATATAACCTAACTTTTCTCAATACCAATTTAAATGGCAACGGTATCGGCACTTATGCCTTTGAGTTTGCTACATCGGTGGGCGGCGTAGATATGACTGGTGGTAGCATTACAAACTTTACAGGCAGATTTGCAGCGGCTTATTCAGTTACCCCTATAGTAGTCGATAACATTTTTCTGAGAGGCGTAACAAGGTCAGGAGTTACCATGAGCATCAACAACTCAGGCAGCGCAACGCTTGGGACTAACATATTTTATTCTCTTTCACAATGGCCGACATCCAGAATACCGGTGTTCGGCGGTGGCAAGATTTTACACTAAGCAACAAATTAATTAAACATAAAAACTAAAATCATGAATCAAATTTTAACATCTGCATTCTTATCTATCAACTGGAAAGATGCTTTGCACGGGCTTTACTTAGCCATTTTGGGCGCAATTTTATCGCCACTTCTGCAATGGGTTGACGCTTTACAAGGTGGCAAAGTTTTGGTACTCGACTGGAAACAGGTAGGAATTACCGCTTTGGGTGCTGGCTTAGCTTATCTGGTAAAACAGTTCTTAACCCCTGCTCAAATCATTACTCCGGCATCACCTGCGACCTCATCCGCAAAGTAATGGTAAAAGGAATAGATATATCGCATAACAATACCGTTAATTGGGCGCATCTTTCGCCTGATGTGAAATTCGTGTATTGTAAAGCTACTCAGGGCGCAGGGTTTAAAGACCCAGCATTTCAGGGCTATTGGGATCATCTTAAGGGTACGTCGCTATTGCGGGGCGCGTACCACTTTTTGACAGCAACCGATAACGTACATGACCAGGTAGATAATTTTCTATCTCGTGGCGTAGATTTCAGCAAGCCAGGCGTATTGCCTCCGATGCTTGATGTTGAGGACCAGGTACCGGCAGCGTTAAACGCCAACATCACAAAAAACAAACCAGCTTTTATAAAGCTCGTTACCGATTGGATTAACATCGTTGAGGCTGAAACTAAGCGCAAAGTTGTTATCTATTCTTATAAAGGATTTTTCGCTGACTACCTAAACAACACAAGCTGGTCAAACAATCCGCTATGGCTTGCTGCATACCAAAACACGCCCCCCGGATTGCCGCATGGTTGGGATAAATGGGCCTTCTGGCAATATTCCCAATACGGGACACTTGCTGGCGACATTAAAGCCGGAGAATTTGACCTCGATTATTATAATGGCGACTTAGACTCGCTTTCTAAACTTTAACATCATGACTGCCCAGGAAACTACAAAAATTGACGCACTAACTGAAACGGTTGAGGATTTAAAATCCGACATTAAAGATATACGCCTTGCACTTCTGGGCAGCGAATATGCTAAAGAATCAGGCATCGTTCCCCGACTCAAAGCAGTTGAGGAATGGAAAGAGGAAACATCGAAGCAAATGGCAGCATCGAGTCACGAACGCGGAAGTATTAAACGATTTGCACGTACATGGGGCGGTGTAATAGTTGCAGCCAGCGCCATTATCTATGAAATAATTGCAACCATTAAAAATTGGCACCACTTATGAAAAAATTATTTATCGGGCTACTGCTGGCGGGATTGCTAACAGGATGCTCGAGGCAATGGTACGATCAGCGCAATATTAAGCGCATGGATAGCTACATGGTACAATACCAGCAACCTGCTGCCGAACTTGCCAATCAATTATGGCCATGCTTTACAGGTAGGGCGAAGGCGGATACTACCTACCTTCCGGGGCGAATTGATACGGTCATACTTCCGGGGAAAATGCTTCCGGGGATATCGGGCAAACCTGATACAGTAATATTGCCGGGGCGAATTATTACAATTACCAATCGCACTCCTATTATTCACGACACTATTCCCGATACCAGAGCGCAGGCGGTTCTGAATTTGCGTATCACAGCATTACAAGCAACAACATCTCAACAAGCGGGAACTATCAGCCAATTGCAATCTGATAAATCCAGCCGGGGGCGAACTATATTGATACTTGCGTTGATATTGGGTGTAGAAGTACTTATTGCAGTAGCATGGTTCATATTGCGCATTTATTCCGGGCCAGCAAGCAAAATAAAACTATGATTGAGTTCTGGACCATCGGCATATTCCTGATTGTGATATTCACTATCGCTGTATTGTGGGAGGATATTACTCGGGTAATTAAACTACTAAAGAAATAAAATATGATCAAACCTATAACCCGGATACAGCGAAACGTTCACGTTATCGAACTATCCGAAGAACAGGAATTTCTGAAAATTTCTGACGTTCACTGGGATAACCCAAAATGTAACCGGGAGCTTTTAATAAGCCATTTAGACGAGGCAAAAAGGCGTAACGCTATAATTACTATCAATGGTGACTTTCTTTGTTTAATGCAAGGTAAATTTGATCCCAGGGGAAGTAAAAAGGATGTAAGGCCGGAACACAATAAAGGTAATTATCTGGATTTGGTTATAGAAGATGCTGCCGAGTTCTTGGCACCATACGCTGACCATATTGCGGTTATTGGTTACGGAAACCATGAAACCAATATTATTAAAAGGCTTGAAACAGATCCATTGCAACGCATGGTTGACATTATCAATTATAAGACTAAAGGAAACGTTCAAACAGGTGGTTACGGTGGCTGGGTAGTTTACAAATTTGAACTTTATAAAGGTGGTTTGCGAGGTTCTTATAAAAACAAATACTTTCATGGTTCAGGTGGTGGTGGACCTGTTACAAAAAACACAATCGGGCACCAGAGATTAGATGCCATGATTGGTGATGCTGACATGATCGAAGTAGGGCATACACACGATTTATGGACAATGACTACTTGTGTTGAAACTCTCGACCATTCCTATAATACAAAACTTCGGAACGTAACTCACATTCAAACCGGATGCTATAAGGAAGAATATGAAGATGGCAACGGTGGATGGCATATTGAACGGGGCGCACCTCCGAAGCCATTAGGTGGTTTTTGGGTGAAACTAATTCCATCGAGAGTAAAGGAAGAAGGAAAGCAATATGTGAGGATTGATACCGAAGTCACTAAGACAAGGGGATAAAACGACAGTTGTTGCAAATTTTGCAACAACTTGCGACAAAAATATGCCGGATAGTCAGCGCAAAATGCAAGTAACAGCCACATACACCAATCCGGACACCGGGCGAAAAGAAAAGCGAACGGTAACAGTTCCACCGGGTGCCAGCGAAGCAAAAACTAAGCTGGGGGTTATTTGGGCGTTACGAACGGTTTATGGGGATGCATTGAAGATAACGTTTATTAAAGATGCAGGCGAGGCGAAAATATGATATTGTTCGAATTGCGTGCGACGAGTACAAGCTGATATTGTACTATAACTTTCTATGGTTTATATGGGTTCGCATTCGAATAGGTAACATGGATTACTGTTTGGATCAAATAAATAAATACTGCAAAAAATGAAACGCATTTTAATCATCGGGCATTGCAGACACGGAAAAGACACGGTAGCTGAAATGATACGCGATCAATTCGGTCTAACCTTTGAAAGCTCATCGGTCGCGGCTGTGAGAATATTTATTTATGATGCGTTGCGTGGCAAATACGGCTATAAATCGCCTAAACAATGCTTTGAAGATAGAATAAATCACCGGGCTGAATGGTTCGATTTAATTACTGAATATAATTCCACTGACAAAGCCAGACTCGCGCGTGGCATCGTGGAACATGCTAATATTTACGTGGGTATGCGTTCGGCTGACGAAATAGATGCCTGTATTGAGGCTGGATTATTCGGAATGGTTATTGGAGTATATGACCCTCGTAAGCCGCAGGAAAGCCCCGACTCGTTTAATATTGACATTTGGAAGCATTCTGATATTGTTATCCCGAACTCCGGAACCTTATATGAATTACGCAAGCGCGTAGCATTACTTCCATTGGATAAATACAGGACCCGTGCAGAACAAATCCGCGACCTGCAAATCGAACTAACATTATTAACCCGCGAATTACGCGAAAAAAATATATCATGAGTAATACCCCTACAAATTGGACCGCAGTAGCTGCGGATCCAAAAACAAACTTACAACAGTTTACCCTGAAAGAACTCGAGCAGTTCACTAAAGAAGGCGTTTATAGCAACACAGCATCGAGCAACTTTCATTTATTCTACGTTGGCCGTGACAATGTACACGAGATATTGAAATATATACTATCCCGCGCAACGACATCAATCTACCTGAATATGTTTGGGTATGACGACGACGAATTAAATGCAATTCTTATGCAAAAAGCACTCGATCCGAATATTACAATGCTCATCACATTGGATAAGTCACAGGCCGGGGGAACGCATGAAGCGGCACTTATTGAAGCTGACAAAAAACAAAGCCTGGATGCATTCAATACGCATTTCGTCATCGGACAATCCGCAACACATCAAATCAGCCACACAAAAGGCTTTGTTATTGATGGCAAAGTTGGCGGTGAAGGTAGCACAAATTGGAGCAATAGCGGCGAGGGGACGTTTGTAGTAGCTGGACAAGCTGGGGGCGTTGGCTACAAAGCGCAAAATAACACCCAATCCATATTTACCGACCCGGATACCATTTCCCGGTTTACATCCGAGCTTATTGCTGAACATTTGATTGCAAGTAAGCAAGCAGTAAAAGCGAGCGCAGGCGCAGAAAAGTAGTAGTTTTTTTTCATAGTTTAGTTGTTTGAGGCAGGACGGCGCGAGGCTTTCCTGCTTTTTTTTGTGTTGTGTGGGGTTGGGCGGTGATCAAATACACAACAGTTACACAAGATTTATTCTAAAAATTACGTTTTGGATGGAATAAGGCAGTTTTTAATCCACAAGAATGGATTTGTCGTTTTAGTAATTAAACAAACTTTGTATAATTTTCGAGGTTTTTGCAAAATACAAAATGGCTAAAACTCTATTACGCTACCTTTCATCAAATGGCTATTATCTATCACTAAGTCCCTTTTATAAATTTCAAATGCTTTTTGTGTTTTGTGGCCGGATAAAACCATTATTTCCTTATCGGTAAACCCGGCGTTGATCATATCACAGATTGCGGTACTTTTCCAACTATAAGGGCCATAATCGTCGCTAATGTTGAGATCATTCAACAAGCCCCGATATTTATTCAGGAAGTAGTCTACACTCATTCGGTTTGCGCAGGTTCGGCCAGCCTGCCCAAAAACATACCAGCCGGGATTGGCACCTGATACCCGGCGCCGGATCAGCGCCAACAACTGATCAGAGATAGGTATAAGCCGATCACCTGTTTTTCCGATTATCCTAATATGCCGGGATTGTTCGTCTATATCCTGCACCCGAAGTGCGCGAATTTCAGCCGGACGCATAAGGGATAAATATATCCATTCGATATAGTCGCGCAAGTTGCTATCCCCCTTTCGCAGTTCGGCTTTGATTCGGTTTGCCAGTACCGGCGTATATGGTTTGTTGCGTTGCGATTTGGTAATTTTTAAATCAACATTATCCATATCAAAGGCATACACAACGCCCCGGCTGATTGCTTTCTCTAATTTCCAGCACCTTGCAAAGAATCCTCCTAAAAACTTCGAATAATTATTGAACGTTCGCGCTGACCATTTGAATCCCGTATCACGCAGGAATTTGCTCAGGTCATGTTCCGTAAAATCCCGAGCCAGCGCGGCACCGCGTCCCGACTCCCCCAGCCACTTTTCAAAATCCCCGATATAATTTGAGTAAGTTCGAATAGTTCGCAATGCGTAATTCTGCCCATCGCAGAACTCTCGAAACCGCGAACATGCATCCAGCAAGGCCCAGCCCGATGCTTCTGCAACTTGTTTAATAATATCTCGTTCCTGTTCAAATGGGTTGTAATCCAGAACTTCCAGCCAATAGCGAATGTCCTTCGCCAACCGTTGTGCCGCTTTTTCCTTCTGCATAGGATCATGAATCCTATTGATGCCGTCTTTTACTTTAAATGGCTTATATTTTCCGGGCTGATCTGGGTATTCGTAGTAAAACTGAATGAACCATTCACCCGATTTACAACGGCATATAGTAGGTAATTTATATGGCAGCTTCGTTGTCATGAATCGCTTTCGGTATTCCAGCCCCGGCGTTTGCTTTACACCCGATTTTACACCCTGTTTGTTCTCCGATGCCCCGGATTCCCCCGGTTTGGCCGTTTTTTTGGTGCCCAGAACGAGATTCGAATTTGTTTCGGTTGGGGTATATGCTCCCGAATCGGCATTTTGTGGCATTTTCAGTCCCATGATTGGCACATTTTACACCCGGTTCTACACCCGGACACGGTCAGCAGATAGCTCTGCAACCTTCTTTTTTAAATCAAATAACTCCCTGATCAGCACAGTAATATGTCCTTCAGCTTTTTTAAGTCGCATTTCCATTAAATCATTTGAATTTGCCAGCGTCTTAACATCTTTAACCAATACGTTGCCTTTCTCTTCGCCTTCCAATTTGCGGCCTTCTCCAAAATAGAAATACTTAATAGACATTTTAAATTTCTCATTAAGCAGCTTCACTACTTCACCCGGTATCACGTAAACGCCACTTTCATATCGCTGAATCGTTGCCTGGTTCTTACCCAATTCGGCAGCCAGTTCTGTTTGGCTCATTTTTAGCACACTTCGCCTAAACTCTTTTAGCCGTTTGGCTTCAATCGGTGGTGCTTCTTTTTTAATTTTCATGGTTTTAATAATAAAATCTGTTTTCTGATTACCCAAGCCTGCTTACCTTTCACATCAAAATCCATTTGTTCGGATTTGGTTTGTATTCGGATAAAAGCAATATCATCGGAGCTGAGGGACAGCACATTGCTGGGATGCAATACATACCCAGCCCGTAGTAAATTGCGACTTCCATAATTTGAATATTTGGTATCAGATATCCCGCCTGATATGCATGTTAATGTATCCAGCTTGCCGGTTGCCATTTTAATAATCGCAATATCACCGGGATCTATTTCGAATACATGCGATTTTGCAGCAGCGTTAACTACTTCGAAGAATAGTGAATATTGTCTCCGAGTTCGGTATATAGTCCCAGATACCACAACTGCCCCGAACATATTGGCATCACTTGCTATGCGATCCAGCGAGGTTGCAAATGTTGTATCGCCTGATATCTTATCAATTTTTGGCGGTAGTAGTTTTTGGGCTGACACCTGCATCGTCACAAGCGCCCCCAGCAGCAGCAGTAGTATTTTCATATCAATAATTTGGTTTTTTAAGTATATCTGTAACAATGCATAATTTTCGAATCCTGTCAACCCTGATAGTTTTAGCGGCATACTTGGGACGGCCCATTATTACTTCGCTTTGGTTATCACTCCATAGCGTAACAGTATCAGGGTTGTCACCTTTCAATAGCCTCTTGAATACCCGGTAATCGCCATATTGCACAAAGTAAATTTCGCCCCAATCAATATCGGACGTTTCCTTAATAGGCCGAACAACACACCAATTACCATTCTCTAATGTCGGGTACATCGAATGCCCATGAACAGGCAATGAAAAGCTGCCAATTACAGCCCCAGGCATGTTTAAATATCCAATTATTTGCACATCCCTTTCGTCCTGATACATCTCAACATCCGATGCCGATGCCGGTACATTATACATCGGTATTCCCCCGCCTATTTTTGTAGGTAAATATTTTGCAGGTGGTTCCTGTATTTGTCCCAATTGCTCCCCGATATTTCCCCAATTGGGCAACTTATCTATTACACTTGTACTAAAATCAATTTTATACAGTTCGCCAATCTTCGAAATGAACTCTTTATCAATAGGATTTCGGTTCAAATGGTAATAAATCGTATTTCTTGCAATACCTAAGTCATCGCTAACTCTTTGAACGCCAATACCTTTCTGTTTTAATTTTGCCAATATATCATCCTTCACCAATGCCATATTACAGGTGTAATAATTTTTTAAAAATATTTGATTTGTCTATTGCAGATGTCATATAACTATATTACATTTGTCATATATTATCACATTTTATCATCAAATATAATAAAATATCATTTCAATGGAGACGAAGACTATGCCAAAGACCTACCGGGAGCAACTTGATGAACTTGAAATAGGCGAAAGCCTACCAATCGAGGAATCCAAACGGGTTGCCTGGGCAAACACAATCACGGCCATGCACCGCGATACTTTTAAACAGTTTACAATCAGGACAAACCGCGTAACCCGCGAAGTTTCAATATGGAGGCTCGACGATTGGAAACAGAACTAACTGCAAGCATTTCCGCAATTAACGATTTGCTTATTGCCCTGCTCGAAAATAACCAAATACTATGCAACTGATACATTCACAATTAGCCCCGAAACCATCCAGCCCAACAAAGGCGCAGCGGTATCACGCGCAAATGCAACAAGCATTACGCAGGAGGCAATTTGTGGATTTTCAAACAGCATTGCAGAAGCCTGAAATCAGGGAAGCGGTGCTGCGTAGCGGAATAACACCAAAATTCAGAAAATAAAAAAGCCTCGCGGGAACGAGGCCAATAATGGAAACCGATAATACTATTAAGATGCAAACTTACGCAAAAAACACCGAACTTTTTACCGATTGGCTACTTGCCGACAAAAAAAGTCTTTACATCGAAAATGTAGATTACGATTCAAATGGCGATTTGCTTGTTGAATATTGCCATGAATACCTGCTAAACTCCGCCGATCCCGATTGGCATGATGTACGCATCAAACGAGCGGACTTCCTGCAACACATCGAAGATACCGGTGCAAATACATGGTCATCGCATGATATCGAATGGGGCGAACTTGTGGAACGTGAAGGAACCGTTACCCCAGAGCAAGCCCTTGCCGATATGGATTTCACCGAACTAAATCCGCTAATCGCATCATATATCGAGAAAGGAGGCAAAGTATCATGAGCCGCGAAGAGCAATTAAAAGCATGGGAACTTACCCGCGCACAATGGATTCGGGATGACGAAGCCGACCCGCGCACCGAGAAGGATTTGGTGATAGATTTTGCCCGCGAATTAGCAGCAATCGCAATTGCCCCCTACAAGGAACAAATAGAAAATAATAACCGCTTGCTATACATGCTTCATGATATGGTAGAAGAAGGATATCAGGCGCAAATCAACGAATTAACGCAAACCAACAAAAATCTACTATCATGAAAAACACATTAGTATTTTTTGCATTAGTTGCCCTGCTGGCAGTCCTGATCGGGCTTGCTAACCGCAACCTGCTTACTCCAATAGAAGCAGAAGTTTTGATAATAGCATCCATCGTTTCAGGCGGCATGTATTTGAATAAAATATTCGGGAGGGCTGAGGCATGAGCAACGTAAAGATAAAAGCGATGTACCGTGATTTAGAAAATCAGATTGCAAAGCCGAGAGTTCACCTTAGCGAACATGAATTATTTCTTGTTCGGCTGAACTTAAACCACACCCTAAATACCATGAAAATGCTTTTTAGCAATGAGCTGGCAGCCGAGGGACTTTCTATTGAAATGATAGATATAGAAATGCCGGTTTACGAATTTATGAAGGATGCCAAAGAAAGCGAGGCCGCTCATGTCTGATCAGGAATACAAAGAAGCAATGGAAGGATTTGTTGCTTTCGGGATATGGTTTGCCTTTATAGTGGTTTGTACGGGAATACTAATCTACATAGGGCAATGAACTTCCCAGACTACATAAAAGAGCAAATCCGGGAAACAGAGCAAATTCAATGGCGGCTCGAAGCATCCCGGCAAAGGTTTAACTGGATTGAAAAAATAATCCTGGCCTTTTTAAAAATAGCATCTAAATAATCAACGAATAATTTTTCAACAACAAAACCCAAAACAATGAGTACCGAAGTACAAAAACAATTCTCTATCAAATCTTACTTTGGCAGCGATTCTGTCAAAAGAAAGTTTGAAGAAATGCTCGGCAAAAGAGCATCCGGCTTTATTACATCTGTTTTACAGATTGTGGCCCAAAACAAACTACTAACCAACGCTGATCCTAATAGTGTTTATCAGGCAGCAGCAGTAGCGGCAACACTTGACCTGCCATTAAACAATAACCTGGGCTTTGCCTATATCGTTCCTTATAATACGAGAAACGCAGACGGAACTTTCTCGCAGGTTGCACAGTTTCAAATGGGCTATAAAGGATTCATCCAGCTTGCCCAGCGTAGCGGACAATTCAAAACTATATCCGCAGCACCGATCTACGAAGGTCAATTAGTTAAACAAAATCCGCTTACAGGCTTCGAGTTTGATTTTGAAACACCAATAGTAGCCAAAGATGCAAAAGTAATTGGCTACGCAGCTTATTTCGAGCTTATCAACGGCTTTCAAAAGACTTTGTATATGACCGTTGAAAACATCAAAAAGCATGGCGGTAAATATTCCAAAACATTCAATAACGGATTATGGCAGAATGATTTTGAAGCAATGGCAACTAAAACAGTATTGAAGCTTTTACTGTCAAAGTTTGCGCCTCTTTCGGTTGAAATGCAACAGGCTACAATTCTCGATCAGGCCGTAATTAACAACGCTGAAACGATGGACGTTTCCTACATCGATAATACCGAAGAAGAAAAGGACGAGGTATTGGAACGCCAGGTAATGCACATCAATGAGGCAAAAGACCTGAAAACTTTGCAGACTTTAAAAGCAAAGGATCTACGTCCAGAATTAATCGATTTGTTTAACCAACGTGAAGTTGAATTGAAAGGGTAAGGTCATGGATTTTTCAAATTATAAATTCCGTTGTTCGTCATTATACAAGTTAATGACAGAGCCTAAAACAAAGGAAGCTAAAGAAAGAGGCGACCTTTCGCAAACTACTATATCGTACTTGCAAGAGATATTTCTCGAAGAAAAGTACAAAAGGCGCAATGAGTTCTCCAGCAAATACATCGAGAAAGGTTTAGCGCAAGAGGAGCAAGCGATTACGCTTTACACACGGGCAAAAGGTGTTTATCTGCAAAAGAATACAACCCGGCTTTATAATGAGTTTCTAACTGGCGAACCTGATGCTTTTATCGGTGATCAAATACAAGGTTGCGAAAAGGGAATTGATTTTAAATGTAGTTGGTCCATATTCACATTCCCTTTTTACGAAACGGAACTTGATCCTCAATACAAGTGGCAAAATACGGGTTATTTGGCACTTACTGGAGCCGGTGAATGGGAAACATCTTATTGTCTTGTTAACGCAACAGCGAACCTGGTATTGAACGAGAAGAAAGCGATTTGGTACAAGCTCGGATGCCCGGATGAAGATTCGGAAGAATACATTAAAAAGTGTATCGAGGTTGAAAAGAATCTGATTTTCAATAGGGCCGATTTTAGGAAGGAAGATCCCGGATTTGATTTTCATTGCCCAGTGTGGGAGTTTGATATTCCGCTGGAAGAAAGGGTTAAGTCTTTCGCTACAATCCGAAGCGAAGAAGAAATTGAAATAGTTTACAATAAGGTGAAACGGTGCCGGGCTTATCTAAATGAAATGGCTGGCATAAAAGAACCGCAGCTTATTGAAGCTTAAAAATAACGGCGGCAAAAACTAATCAATTAATCATTCACTTAAAAAACCCTTAAAAGGAAAGGAAAACAGTGTTATCAACGGTAAGCCGCCACCGGAATTAAAGGTCAGCCATAGAGCTGGCCTTTGCCAGTGAGGGGTTTCCCACTTTCTCATTTGCATAGGGTTTTAGTTGATTTCCGTTCCCGGCGCGAGGCTGGGGACGGTTTTTTGAAAACTTAAAAAGAAAAAAAAATGAAAGCTGAATTTTATAACACAATCGGACTACAAGGTGATCTATTCACGATGGCTAAAGAATCAGCCGCTAACCAGGCTGTAAATATTCTTGATGTATTCAAAAGGCTGGGCGAACCTTTAACACCTGCCGAAGTTTTAAAGTGTTTAGAGGCAAAAGGATTCATTTACCCTATAACATCTGTTCGCAGAGCAATAACCGATTTAACGGCTTCTGGTGAGCTTGTAAAGTGCAGCGAAATGAGGCCGGGATTATATGGTCAACCTAACCATACATGGAGGGCAGTATGCTTTAACTGTCACCGAATGATTGAAGAAAACCCAGAATGGGCAAAGCAAAAAGGTTTTTCATTAAGCAGATTAGAAATAACAACTATATGACATACACACCCACAGCTAATAGTCTAAAGCACGGAAGTTTATTTTCCGGGATTGGAGGTTTCGATTTGGCAGCCGAATGGATGAGCTGGGAAAATGTGTTTCATTGCGAATGGAACGAGTTCGGAAAGAGAGTATTAAATTATTATTGGCCTAACGCTATATCATACCATGACATCACAAAAACAGATTTCACTATTCACAGAGGATCAATCG
>Ga0164297_10002670_pt1 | contig 17389 bp, 15 predicted proteins | sample GEODES058metaG_FD_113539 | JGI IMG/M metagenome (GOLD analysis project Ga0164297, IMG submission 113539) | Dystrophic lake water microbial communities from Trout Bog Lake, Wisconsin, USA - GEODES058 metaG | ecosystem: Environmental > Aquatic > Freshwater > Lake | place: USA: Trout Bog Lake...
GCTGGCCTGTCCTCCGCACGAGCCAAGTTCGCGGCTCGTCACGGCCTTGAGCAGCAAGCGGCGTCATCAGCCGCGCCGCCGCAAGAGGCGCTGCCAAAAACGCGCGCGTTTCTTGCTGCCGCGAGCCAAGTGCTGGCAACCACAGTTGTGCCTGAGCTGCGCGATGAGATGTTGGGCGCCCGCGGTGATGATGCTTCCCGAGATGTTTACCGAACAGCGCCGATGGCGATGCACACCGGCCTGCGTGCAACCACGCAAGTTTCACCTGGACTGAGAGAGGAGCTTTCTTCGGCATTCCCTGGAGTGCCGTCTCTGCGCTGCCCCGAGTGCCTCATCCGCATCGGTGTTGTGGACATTCTGTCGTCATCAACGCGCAGCGACGCACTGCCTGAGATCCTTGACCTGGATGGCGAATGTTTGGCCGCTTGTGCTGCTCAATTCGACACATGCATCCTCACTGCCGCAGTGCTACTCCTGATGCCTCAACTACGCGCACCGGGAATGCGGTCAGAAGATGCAGCAAGCCTCGTTCAGCGCCTCGGCGCCGTGCTAACAGGCGATGCTGCTGTAGGAGGGCACACCGCCCGCATCGCACATGCAGCTGCAGAGCTCGCACGCGTGTGCAATTGCGAGCCTGCATCAGCAGAACGCCTGCTAACCAAGATGACTGCGGCCGGCTCATCCGCGCGGGGCGTGCTCACAGCTGCGATGTGCCGGACACTGCGAGCACTTCTCGTTGTAGGCAGTTCCAGAGGCGCATCACTGGCGAATGCAGCGCTCACACGTGCCGGTGCTGCAGCATTGTTGCCAGACATGGAGGCGCTTGCGGCGAAGCTGCAGCGCGTTTGCGCGGTGGCAGATAAGGTCCACGGGGTGCTGCTCCAGCGTCTTTTGGAAGACGCGTTGGACGGATGAGATCGTGTGTTCGTGTATTTGTCATCAATGAATGCGCTATCCCATCGCAACTGCCGCTGTGATTTGCAGCGCCATGGTGAACACGGCGATGACGTGAAAGTTGTCGTGGTCACCCCACACTCTGCGCCACGTCAACCCGCTGCTGCGTGCTGCGTCGTGGCGGCCGAAGGTGACGTACCAGGCGAAACCGATCCACTTGGTCGCCCAGATGAGCGCCACCAGCGCTTTGTTGGAGATGAATATAGCCTCTACGATGCTGGTCAACGCGAACTGCGCCAGCACTATATTTCGCCGCGTTATGCGCTGGAACATCCACAGCGGCTGCTTGCGCTGGACTAAGCCACTGTTGGTGTGTGAAGAGTAGGAGGACGGAGTCGTCAGCTGTGGGTTTCAGGGGTGAACAGCCTGACCGACACAAACGACGCGCCTGATGCAGAGTCCCAACTGCGCCAGCAACAACGTAAGACTGATGACCCCAGGAGCGGAGTTGATACCCGCCCAGACAGCAATCTGCCCCGTAAAACCCGCCCTGTGAGTTCAGAAAACAATGTATCATAGGTGTCAGCGAGCGTCAGCCAAAGCACTGTCTAGCGCGCTTGGGCGTGCACACGCGCGACGCAGAAAAGCCTGCGGATCGCAGTCTCCACCCGGGAGCAGCCGGGGGAGGAGGACCGAGGCGCACGACGCACATTATGGCCATGAAGTCTGCGCACAGCGCCACGTTATACGCCGGCTCCGTGTCCCACGGCACGAGGTGGAAGATGACGCTGCCGTAGAAGGCCACTGCGGACCAGCGGGCGAGGGCGACTGCGCGGGCAGGCAAGGGCTGGAAAGGGCCGCCCAGACTCGCGCTGCAGGCCCACAGCGTCGCTTCCAGCGCCAGCAGTGCGAAGACGTGCACCCAGCCACGAGCGAGTGTCCTGGGAGTGCCGTTGCCGTACTGCCTGTGTCGCCCGAACTGACGCCAGTCCACTGTCTCGTCCACGGCAGCGGCCACGGCGAGCAGGGGGTTTGCCCACCGACGGTCCAGAGCAACTGCGACCCCCACAGGCCGCGAAGACGCGCCTGGGGCCGCGACGCTCGCCCCCGGCGCTGACCCTGCGCCAGGGGCGGAGCCGACGCGCGCAGGTGCGGGGCCAGGCGTCGGCCGCAAGGCTGCGGTGCAGGCACTGCGTTGCCCGCCGCAGTTGAAGCTTCTATTGCGCCGTCCGCAGCGCACAGGCGCGGCAAGCACCTGCTGAGGGCGCCGCGCGACTTCAGCGCCATCAACACCCTGTTTTGGACGCGTCAGGGGCGTCAGGTGCGCTGCCAAGCGCGTGGGCACTCGCCAGTTGGCGGTTGTCTGCCAGCCCCTGCTTCCAGACACGCGGCCACAGCTCAGGTCAACACACGCACCAGCCCTATGTGGCCTCCATGTGTCTGTGATCGGTGCAGGCCAGGCAACGACAAGCCGAGCGCTGCCATCGCGCTTGGGAAGCGGTCTTGCCGGAGGCAGACTGATTTGAGAGGAGGCGGGACCGTCGACGGATTTTAGAGACTCCTCGCGATGTCGCCTGTCTGCTTGGGGGCGCCTTCACCGTGCCTGCGGGCGGTGCGTGCCGCGCCGCTCATCCACAAAGCCTTGTTGCCCAAGACGACTCTGACGCGATGCTCCCCTCCTTTGCGCCCCGACAGGCGCGGTGCCGCCCCGCTTCTCGCCGGGCACACCATGCGTCTCCCCGTGCCGCTGGAGTGTCGCCGTCCTCGTCTAGCCAGTCGGAGCTGTGGCTCCCGACAGCGGGGCCGGTGTCTGTGCGCAGCGAGGCGCCTCCTATGACGCCTCGCTTCATGGATGGCGCTGGACCGACAGACCCGATGGCGCTGCTCATGCGCCAGCGCATCGTGTTTCTGGGCACACAGGCACGTGCTGCGCGCAAGCAGGCGAAGTCTTAAGGGTTAGCTAGGGCTGTGGAAGCGCACAGTTCGCCGCTGCGGCCTGTGCCTCTGTATGCTTCCCTGCGTGACGCGACACGCTGATGTAAACACTGTGCGTGCGTTCCACAGGTGGACGACTTCACGGCTGACGCGGTGGTGAGCCAGCTGCTGTACTTGGACGCCCAGGACCCCACCAAGGTGGGTCTGTGTGTGTGTGTCTGCTGCCACGCCTGGGTGACAGCGCACGCGTGCTCAGCCTGTGCGATATCTACTCGCTCTGAGAGCGGGGCGTGCTTGCCTCGCGTTCGAGGTGCCCTCTGTGGTGCTGACTCCCCCTTTTTATCATACCGCCGTCCTTTCTCCTTGGGCGCCCCGCAGGACATCAAGCTGTTCATCAACAGCCCCGGCGGCAGTGTCACCGCCGGCATGGGCATCTACGACGCCATGCAGATGTGCCGCTGTGATGTGAGCACCGTCTGCTTCGGCTTGGCAGCCTCCATGGGCGCCTTCTTGCTCGCCGCAGGGGCGAAGGGGAAGCGTATGAGCATGCCCAACGCGCGCATCATGATCCACCAGCCGCTGGGCGGCGCCTCTGGCCAGGCGGTGGACATTGAGATCCAGGCTCGGGAGATCATGTACCACAAGGGCAACCTGAACCGGCTGCTGGCGTACCACACGGGGAGACCTGTTGAGCAGGTGGATGAGGACACGGACCGCGACCGGTACATGTCACCGCTGGAAGCCAAGCAGTACGGCCTCATCGATGTCGTCATCGGGGGCGACGACGCAGGTCTCAAGGTTGACAGCGATCCGAAGGACTTCCTGAAGACGCGGTCAGCTTACGTCTCGTGGGGTGATGACGGCTCCGACTCTGGCGACCGCGCCTCGCGGTTCGGCGCGTCACGCATCAAGACGACGGACCTGCCGGCTGTGGCCAAGTGAAGCGCATGGGCGCTGTGTGAAGTCCAAATGAGTTGTTGTCAGCCATTTAATTGAGCCTCCGTTAATAGAATGCAATCCTGGTCACTCCACGAGCTCAGAGCCGCCCACTGAGACGGCAGAGCCGTCGTCCACCTTAACTCGCTTTGCACCTCCCAGGCGACCGCCACCAGCTGCGCGACGGGCCGCAGCGGCGCTAGCAGCCTTGGGCGACGTCAGCGCGGCGCTTGCGGCCATGGTATTGCTGTTCAGCTCCCCGAGTGGCCTGCGTTGCGCCGCCATGCTGCGCGTCACACGCACTGGCGGCTGCGGGGCCTGCGCAGGAGCAGCTGGCTCTTCCACCGCCATTTCATCAGACGCGGTAGGCACCGCCGCCGTCGCCTCTTCACACGTCTGCACGAGCGCATCCTGCACGGCAACACGCTCAGCCTGCTGCTGCCGTGCCGCCTCAAGAGCCGCCTCCGCCGCCGCCACCGCGGCACGCAGTGACGCCGCCTCTGCAGTGGCAACAGCGATCGCCTCCTCATGCGCCGCCTGAGCGGAGGTCATGCGCGCCAAGGCCTGAGCTGCCAACTCTTCAGCAGCAATCTGGGCATCGCATGCCTGCTGCGCCGCCGACCGGGCTGTCTCCAACGACTCCTGCGCGCTATGCGCAGCCGCCAAGGCATCGTCACGCTGAGCCGTCAAGCTTGCGATTTGAGCAGACGCTTGTGCCTCCATCTGCATGCGATAAGCATCGGATTGAGCTGCAATCGCCGCCCGCTCAGCCTGCAATGCTGCCTGCAGCGCAACCTCCGCCTGGTGCTGCGCCTCCGCCAGCGCCGCGGCCTTATCTTGCTCAGCAGCGGCAAGTGCGGCGGCCAAGGCGGCCGCTGCCTCCGCTGCAGCGCTGGCCATATCCGCCGCGTGCTTGGCCTCCGCCTTCGCAACTGCTGCCTCCACATCGGCAGCCATAGCAGCGCGGGCTGCAGCGACTGCGTCCGCAATGGCTGCGTCCACATTCACCGCGGTGGTTCCAGTCCGGGCCCGCTCCTCCATGAGTCGCCCCTCGAGCTCTGCGGCAGCAGCTGCGCTGACCGCCGCATGCTGCTCCGCCATCTGCACTGCATGGGACGCCTCCATCGCGGCGAGGGCGTCCGCATGCGCGGCGCGGAGAGCAGCCTCGTGCGCTGCTGATGCGGCTTGGAGTTCATCCAGACGCTGTTCCGCAACGCGCAACTGCTCCTCGGATTGCGCCACTGCAGCCAGCTGGGCGCGCAGCGCGTCCGCATCTGCCTGCAGCGCAGTCACGCGGCTGTGCAACTCCTCGCGCAATTCGTCAAGTTGGCGCAAGGATGCGGCACATGCAGCTTCGTATACCGCCTGCGCCTCCGCCAACGCCGCTGCGTGGCTCTGCTCCGCAGCTGCAAGTTGCTGAGCAGCGTCAGCATGCGCCGCGGCGAGCTCAGCGGCGTGCGCATCACGAGCAGCGTTGAAATTGAGCTCAGCTGCTTGGAGCAAAGAGGACATCGCACTGCGCTCCGCCTCGCTGGACTGGAGGGCGCATCCCGTAGCTGCAAGCTCCATGTCCATGGCTGCAACATGGGCGGCATGTGCCTCCGACTGGACGTGCGAAACGACGTTGGCAGTCGCACGCGCTACAAGCTGTCCAACCACCGCACGGTCGCGCATATCGCTCACCTGCGCCGCCAACGCCTGCGCGCGCTGCTCAGCCTCAGCACGCGCCAAGTCCGCCTGAGTGACTGCGCCAATCGCGGAGCTGATCATGCCATTCGCAGTTTCCGCCTGAAGACGAATCGCATCATTGTATGCGGCTCCTGCAGCTCTGCACGTCGCCTCGCTAGCCAGGTGAGCCGCCGCAAGACGTGCATCCGCATCGCTCTTGGCCGCATGCAGCTGAGACTCGGCCGCAGCACGAGCCGCATCGAGGGCCAGGAATGCCTCGCGCAGTTGAGCGCTCATGGCTGCCTCCTTCTCCTGAATTATGGCCTGCGCCTCCGCCTTGGCTGCAGCCACTTCGTTCGCGGCATCAGCAGCAGCGAGCTCCGCCATGGCGAATGCGTCAGCATCGCGCGCTGCCATCGCCACCGCGTGCTGCGCCATGGCGGCCTCCAGCGCCGTCGCCGCCTCCTCCGCCCGCAGCTGGGCCGCCTCGAGTGCAGACCGCAGCGTGGATGCCTCCTGCTGTACAGTCACCAGAGCCGCATCCGCAGCCTCTTTAGCCGCCACAGACGCAGCAAGCTCCGTGAACAAATCCTCTTGAAGACGGGATTGCTCAGCATGCGCGCTCTGCACGGTCGCGCACTTCGCCTCTGCCGCCAGCGCGCGGTCAGCAGCTTCAGCGGCGGCACTCTCAGCAGCACGGGCACGAGCCTCCGCCGCCGCCGCCTGAGCAGCCGCCATGGTTGCAGCAGTCGCAGCATCGCTGGCCTCCCGCCGCGCCTCCGCCTGGCGCTCCGCGGCCGCATCAGCTGCACGCTGGCTGAGCACGCGCGCGGAGTCTGCATCAAGCGCACGCTGGCGCCACTCCTCAGCGTCCATCACTGCAGCCACCTTGTCCGCCACCGCCAATGCCAACGCCTCTGCTTCCGCGAGACGCAGCTCCTCCGCTGCCTGCGCCCGCTGCTGCGCCGCATGGACAGCAGCTTTGGCGGCAGCAGCGTCCGCGGCCGCGAGCTGGCGCTGCAGCTCCTCCAAGCGCTGGCTCAAACGTAGCACGTCTGGGTGGTTATCCACCAACTCGCGCAGCGCCGCCACCTCTGCATCGCGGTCCCAAGGCATGTCGCCATCGGTGCCAAACGCCTCCGCGGCGCTGCGCTTGAGTGTCTTCTCGCGCATAGCCAGCATTGCGCGCGTGTTGACCAGCGCCTTCTCGAGCGCCTCCTTCTCAGACGCCACTGACGCTGCGGCAGCCTGCGCAGTGGCAACATCGGCTGCGGCACGCGCTGCGGCATCAGCGGCAGCCTTGGCGCTGCTTGCGACCAGAGCTTCAAGTGAAGCCAGACGCTTGGACGCCACCGGCCCGCCGCTGGCGACTGCATCCGCAAGCTGTGCACGCAGACGGGTGATCTCCACAGCCAGCTCCTTGGCGGAACCAGCCACATCCTCGGTGGCGGAGACGCAGGTCAGGCGAACGCATTTTGCGCGACGAGCGAATTCGAGCGTGCTGAGGGTCTCATCACAGCATTTCAGCTGCGGGCTGACGCATGCCAGGAGGCAGCACCGCGCCTTGCCGTTCAGTGCGTTCTTGAGCAGAAAAGTGAGGGTGGAGTCCCGGTAGGGCACATGCCGCTCTTTGCCTTGGCTGACATCGACCAGGGATTTGATGACGAGGCCAAGCTGCGTGAGGGACTTGTTGATGGCACTCGCCTCCGTCAGACGCTGGCCTGCCGCCTCAGTGGCGCGCTGCCGCTCGCTCCCAGCCAGGTCGACGAGTGTCATCACCGCCTTTCTGCGCAGCCATGCCCCAGCGCCGGTGCGTGAGCGCGTCTCCAGATTCAGCGTGAACACGCCATGGCTACGACTGCTCTCCGCATTCGCCGCCGTCGCGCCAGTGTGCCGCACTTTGGCTCCGCGGGCAAACAGCGCCAGCGTCGCGTCCACGCTATCCACTGGCGCCGCGACCGCGCCATCGACGAAGACTCCGCTGCGTGGGTCTTCACGCACGGTGAGTGATGATGACTGGTGGCCGACGCCGAGGAGGTCGTACAAGTTCTCGTTGTAGATTTCCAGGAAGCTGCAGTTCGCCGTGAAGCTGAACTCGCCTCCGCAAGCGCCTGCGGCTGCGCTCAGCGAGTCCAGCTGGCGGAAGAGGTAGACCAGCATACGGGGGATGAGCCCCACATTGTGGTCGGACTCCAGGCCCTCTGTCCCCAACATGGTGAACGTCTTGCCAGCGCCAGTCTAGCGAGAAAGAGACGCACGGAGCACAGTGCGTCGCGAAACGTGAGCGACAGCGACAGCGGGGATACGCAAACACGAGACATGGACGTGCGCGCGCTGAACGGCACCGAGGGTGCTCGCTCTTGAAGCGACAGACGCACCTGGCCGTAGGCGAGCACGCTGCCGCTGACGCCCTCCAGCACTCCGTCTACAGTCGGCTTGCCCACTGCGGCGAACACGTCCGCCTGGCTGCACGTCTCGTCGAACACGGCGTCGAACTGGAACGCTTTGTCGTCCAGGCGAAGGGCGACGTTGGAGGTGGGTGTGATACACTTCGGCGCCTTGGCCTCTGTGGGCGGGCGCACGCGGACACACACTTGGATACTGGTCTCCATGGCGAGCGCCGACGGCGTCGCGAACTCGCTCCAAAGGGGTAGAGAGGAGTGACCCGTTGAATGACGTGGCATGTGCAAAAGCTGTTTCGCAAAGCGTTTGACGACTCGTTACAGCGTCAGTGAGTGTTGTGAAGGTCGGGTGGACGCAGCGGCGCTCGTTTCCGTGCGCAGCGCGCTGTTTTCAGGTGGCCGTTTGGCTGTGCGAAGTGCCCAACGAGCCCGACATGGTGCGCCTTAGCCAGAAAACGCGGCGCAAGCCTCGAGCACGCACGCGTCGATATCAACACTGTGTGTTGGAGGCACCAGCTCCGTGTCGGGGCTCTGTCGCGCCCGTCGTCCGGACTGAACTGACTGAACGTTCGCCCCTCCTTTTGCGCTCGCAGGCTGCAGAGCAACTCACGTCCAGCGCCATCGCGCGCGTCCTGCACGAAATGAAAGACCTGAACGACAAGCCGGCGGAGGGAATCACGGTGCGTCGACCGGCGGCACGAGCTGTCGGAGTCCCGTCTTGTCTTTCGCCTTTCGTCAACGCGCACACCGCGGAACCAGCCTCGCAAGTGCACGCGCAAACTCGGCTTTCACATCTCGCACGTAGCGTGTCGCAGACTGAGCTCGCACTGCTGGCGTCGGCAGCGACACTTATGGCAAACACTCGCGCGCTGTGCTGACGCTTTTCGCCTTGCCTGCCGTCCCCAGGTGACTTTCAACGAAGACAACTTGGCAGACATTAGCGCTGAGCTCGAGGGTCCGGGTGCGTGTGAATTCCAGCTGCAGTGTGGCGGTTTTGTCGGCTTCACAGCGGCAAGGCTGACGCAACGCCTTTTCACGCTGTCCGCGTCACACAGCTGGCACGCCGTTCGAGGGCGGCCTGTTCAAGATGAAACTGCTGTTGCCGTCAGATTTTCCGTCAAGCGCTCCAAAAGGCGCGTCGCTCGCAGACCGAGTAAACTGCCTTGCTTTGTGTTCTCACCTGTTCAACAATTTTGTTGCAGGCTTCTTCATGACCAAGATCTTCCACCCGAACATTCGGTACACCACCGGCGAGATCTGCGTGAACACACTGAAGAAAGACTGGCAGCCGAGCCATGGCATCAGACACATCCTCATGGTCATCCGCTGCCTCCTCATCGAGCCCTTTCCGGAGTCCGCGCTCAATGAGGAAGCCGCCAAGATGCTGCTTGAGGAGTACGAGGAGTACTTCAAGCGCGCGCGCATGCTCACCTCCATCCACGCACGCAACGACAGAAAGCCACAGCAGCCGCCGAGTGGGGCGATTGGGCAGGATGGCGGCGGCGAGCAGGGTGCACTAGGGAATGCGACGAATGTGATGTCCACAGGGCCGGTGGACGAGAACGATGCGAGCGCAGCAGCTGCAAGTGGCGGATGCGGGGAGCCGCCGCTGAAGAAGCTGGACAGGAAGAAGAGTCTCAAGCGGTTGTGAGTGCCACAATCAATCACACACACAACAGGGCCTCGAGGCGCGTCTCAATACCGCCGGCCCCCGAAGCCCCCGCCATCGAAGATGTGCGAGGCGACGTCTTGCGCGTATCCATCATCCGCGTAGGAGTCGTTTCGCTGCAGACGCTTAGAATTCGCCCACCGGACGCCACTCTGTCCTCTCAGCTCGTCCGCCAAGGCGAGGTCATTGGCATCTAGATCTGGTTGGTTGTAATACTGCGGCTGTGGCCGCGGCGGCGCGACGGGCATTCTCTGCGTCTGATCATACACCGGATCGGGTGCAGGGTAGCCATACTCGTTGGGCACGTCACCTGCATCATCATCTTCGTAGAATTTGGGGGGCGGCGCAACCAGTGGCCGATGCGCCAGCCGTGGAGGCGGCGGTGGTGCCCCTGTACGCGGCGCGACATTCATTGGCGGAAAAGGCCGCAGCTGTTCACCTTCTATTGGCGGGTAGCCGCTTCCGTCGTATTGTGGTGCAGGCGGCGGCTGCCTGATTGCGGTTCCCTCATCTAAGAGCCAGTCAGGCACGCCAGCTGGACCAGCACCAGCGCCGATGACATCCCACTGCCCTACATCTGGTCCGCCGCCAGGCCATTGGCTATGCAGCATCTGGCCGGGCTGCATGCCACCAAACCGAGGCTGGCCAAACACACTGGTGGGCATCTGTTGCGGAGCAAATGCGGCAGGGAGCTGGCCATATAAGTCGCCGCCTGTCATGGCTGCCCGCTGCAGCGGTCCCCACTGCGATGGACGGCCTTGCACGAACCCCGCGGCGGAGGAGCCAGCCACGGGTACGTTACGCCACTGCCTTGAATTGCCACCAGCAGGATGCCATCCCTGCTGAGCCTGCTGCTGCTGTCTCGCACTCACCGTCGCTGCAAGCCGGCGTGCCTCTTCCTCGCGGTTCTGGAGGATGCGGTGGTAATGATGGCTGCTGGGATGTGCAGGGTCGTAGCTAGGCCCGGTCGGCCATCCTGGCGGCCGCCAGGCATCTGCAGCTGCGACAGCCGCGGCTTCATCTGGATGGACGACGTGGTTCGCGGCTGCCCAGGTGTCCTGCCAATCTGCACGATGTGGGGGTATGCCCCGTGGCTTGTTCTCAGCAAGCGCCGGTGCTTTTCCATCGCCGCCTTTACCTGGCGGTGGTGACGCAGCGCGACTGCCAGTCGCAGCAGCGGGCTTCTCAGCGCCAGGCTCAGCAGCCGGCGGCTTGTCAGCTTGTTTAGGAGGCGCTAGCCAGACTGGCACTGCAGATGATTTGCCCACCGGCAATTGCGGGCCATGTTCATATGCGCCCAGAGTTGGCGGCGGAGGCATCGGTAGCGCTGTGTCAATACGGAAATCAGTGGTTGCTGTTGCTCGTTGAGCAGCGCGCTGCGCTGCCGGATCACCAGGTCGCACACCAAACGCTCCTAATCTCTCCATCAGCGCCGCATGCGCGACATGTCGAGCTGCTGCGTCAGCGGCATGTGCGGCAGTGGGTGCGTCACCTAGGAGATGCATCACCGGCGGCGGGCCGCCAACGCCAGCGTTTCTCTGCGGCGTCCACGGAGCCGAAGGGAAAAGAGATCTCATTTTGGCATCGCGGAATGTGGCTGTCACATCGTGCGGCGACGCCGGTGGCCGTGCGACATGGAAGGCCAGTGCTTCCTCACCCGTTGCGTCTGCAGCTGCCCAGGCGAGCGCCAAGGTGTGCAGCACATGTTTCAACCCTTCTTTCTCGCCGGAGCGCAACGCGCCGTCTGCATCCACATTGGCCGCGTACTTGCGCGCAATGTCCACCGCGGTGGCGAACTCCGTCGGCAAGTGGACGCTGTGTCGCTGAGCAGCTGCCTGTTGGGCAAGCGCAGCATCGGCAGCGGCTTGTTGGACGATATTCAATTGAGCGTCGGGCGCTGCCCCCTTGCCTTTTGATGCTGTGGACGGCCCGGGCAGCATGGCTGGATAAAGCGCTTGCGGTGGCGGAGCTGGTGGCGGCGGCACAAACGACGTGTTTGTCACCGGGTGCGAAAGTTCGTGACGTGCTGCAATCGTGTTCATCTGCTCAACATCTTCGGGAAACACGACGACAGAGACGCCCATGAGCAAGTCAGCACACGCCCGCAAGACAGTCATTTCACCGCGAGTCAGCGCAAGCGTGCCGTCCAACGCGGCAAGCACGCTGGTATCGCCAGGCGTCGGCAGACGCAGCACGCTGCGCACATCCCGAGCCGCTTTCTGCTGCGCCGCAACGCTGGGATGTAACCCTCCTGCTGCGTGCTCATCCGCAGCCGTCAAGAACACCGGTTGTGCGGACCAACGGCGGTGGGACACAGCACGGGCAGCAGCGACTGCGTGTGCGTGCGTGTCTCTCTGCTCTGGTTCAGACGTCACTCCCAGTGCAGCCAGCGCCTTGACTTCTGTCCGTCTGGCCACTCGCTGCGCGGCTTGGCTTGCGTCGGTGGCGAGCTTGGAGCGAAGCAGTGCGTCTGCTTCAGCCTTCAACTTCACTTTTGCCGCAGACAAGAGCATGGTCAGCTTGAACGCGTCGCCAGCAGTTGCTCCTCGCCGTGAATTCGCACGGAGTGCCACTTCCGCAAGCGCAGCGTCCAGCTTCGTCTGGGCAGCGGCATGCATCTCTGTATGCAGGCGCCTGACTTCTGGCACGGACAGCAGCGCGTTTGTTCCCGGCGCAGCAGCACCTTCCTCCGCTGACGCAGCTGCGGCTTCCACTGCGGCATTCAGCTCTGTCGTATGAGCGGACAGCACTCTTCGAGCGCAGTCGAGTGCGGCGAGGATTGCGTCGTTCACCTGCTTCTGCACCAGCTGGATGAACTCCCGGTGGCGCTGCTCCTGCGCCGCGGCGAGGGCGGCCAAATCTGCGACAGGGACGACGGCAACCATCAGCAAGAGCGTGGGCGGTGATGCATGACTGGGCAAGCCGAGGTGCACGAATGTGGGCCACGCTGGCGCGTCGAACGAGTTTTTGAACTCTCCGTAGGAGCCGAGACATGGAGGTTGGTGGCTCCTCAGCACTGCTGCTGAGCGCCGCGCGCATGGAGGCGTCCTCGTCAGCTCCAAACAACGAGTTGGCACTTCTGCTTGAGAGCGTCGCGACACAGCTGCCACAGCTTGTGCTGCTCATCGTGCTGCGCCCGCTGCCCACCATAGAGCTGGCGCGCCTGGCGTGTGTGCACAAGTCCTTCCAGCTCGTGCTGCTGGTGCTACGAGAGCAAACAACAGGACAAACCCGGTATGCGGCGCCCACAGCTGACGACCTCAACCGCCGGATCCACGGCTGCAGTCGCCTCGCGCGTGCGGGTTTCTTCGGCGACGTCGCTGTCATCGCGTCTATGGTGGCTGCGGGAGTCGACGAGCACGGGACTCCACTGAAGGGCCGGGCCAAAGCCTGGTCTGGAGTGCCGGCACCGCAGGCCCGCGAGCCGCAGAGCCAGCTCCAAGCTGATTGTGGCTATCAACCCGCCCGATCGCTAGACTTCGCATTGTGGCTAGCGGCGTTAGAAGGCCACTTGCAGGCCGTGCAGATGCTTCTTGCAGCTGGCGCACTTCTGCATTCACAGAAAGACCAGGCTCTCAAGTACGCGACTGAAGGTGGCCACGCAGCTATTGTGCAGCTTCTCCTCGAGCGTGGGGCGCATGTGAACGAGGTGTTTAGAACTGCATGCAGTCGTGGTAACATTGAAATCGTGGAGCTCCTGCTTGAGTACGGGGCGAATGTGCATGCTGGCAACGATACAGCATTGTTTGCCGCGTGCCACCTGGGTCACACGGACATTGTGACTCTTCTCTTAGAGTCAGGCGCATATGTTCGCGCTCTTCTCGATGCACCTCTGATCGCGGCATGTGACGAAGGCCGCACCGCCGTTGTCGAAGTCTTGATTCAGCATGGCGCAGACGTTCACGCTCGTAACGGCCGGCCTTTACGAGTTGCGACTTTGAAAGGTCATCAAGAAGTCATGCAGCTGCTCATCCAGCACGGCGCAGGCATACCAACTGCCGTGTAGCTGGAGCCTCATCTTTCATTCTAAGTCTGCGCCGGGACGCTGCTGCAGCTCAAATGGCCATGGCATCTCGATCAATCCCCGAAGCGGCTGCCGCCCAATTCCTTCAAGCAAATCAGACGCAAACGAGGAGACCAACTCTAATGTGGAAGTGTCCCCACACACCGCAAATCTCGTCTCCCGGGTCACGCCAAAAACTGCAGGGCGCATCAAACAATTGGTGCCCCGCCGCCAGGGCGCCCTCTGAACCACATGAGGCCCGGCGGCGGGATACACAAGCCCTTTATTCCACCTGCGCGTGTGCCGCTACACCCTGTCAACGCCGGCGCCACCGAACAAGCGGACGGCACCGTAGGTGCCATCCTGCCTCCTTGCCCTCAGCCCGCACCGCCTCGCCCTGGCGCCTTCCGCCCGCCTTCCACGCTAGTAACACCCACAGGGCTTGGCATTGCCGTCGCGCCGGTAGGCAGCAGCTACGAATACGGAGATGGCGGCAGTGGAGACGCGCTTGTGGGTTGTCCGCAACCTCTACCGCGTGCAGTGCCGCAGAGCAGCGCGTTCACTGCATCGCGACCCGCATATGGAAGTGTGCCACGCGCGGTGTTGCCAGTAGCTAGCGCTGCCGCTGCCGCGTCGCGTCCGGTTGGTGGAGGGGTGGGAGAGACCTGCAGTGCTGTGAGCTATTACCGTGTCGCGTACGCGGCCAAGAGCGCGAAGAAGCGGAAGAACAAGACGTTTATGGTGCGTGCGCTGCGTTGTGACACACCTGTGCGTGTGCGTCGACCGCGGGGGAAGAGTGAGCTGTGCAGCTGACGCTTTGGGACACAGGACGGTGTCATCCACGTCGCAGGCGCGAAAGTGACGCTGTATGCGGCCGACGGGAAGCGCGTCAGTGCGAGCGCCGTGAAAGGCGACTTGAAAGCGATGCCAGACGGGGCGGAGCTGGTGCTTGGAAACTGGGACATAGAGGTCGGCGAGCCACTCACTGAGCAACAGTTCCTCTCCGGCAATGTGTTCGTCAAAGCTACTGCTGGTGATGCTGCTGCAGCAGCAGCAGCTATTGTCCGCCAGACGCTTCCGATGCCGATGGCGGCGCCATTCAAGGCTGTAACTGCGATCGGCCAAGGCGGAGCAGCAGCTGCCGCACCTCTCCGTCGCCCGCCAGCTGGACCGCTGCACGACCCGAATGCGCCGAATGCGCTGGTGCTGTGCACGCCTGGCGACGCGCGTCTAGCTGCCGCTGGATGTCCGTGCCAAGTCGCGGTGGTGGTCGACCCACATCTGGTATCGAGATTGCGTCCACACCAGGTGGAAGGCGTGCGATTCATGTTCGAATCGGTCATGGGCATGAAGGACCCGCAGCATCGCGGCTGCATCCTCGCTGACGCCATGGGACTGGGCAAGAGCGTCCAGGTCATCGCCCTAGCGTGGACCCTCCTCCGCCAATCGCCGTCGGCATCTGGAAGCGCAGCGCCTGTGACCCGCCGCGTGCTCATCGTCTGCCCCGCAAGCTTGGTGGACAACTGGGTCGCCGAAGTGCGCAAATGGCTGGGCGTTGAGCGATGCGGATGCACAACTCTGCGCGGAGGCGGGGCTGCGGCTGCGGCACATGCGCAGGAGTGGGCGAGCCCGTCACAAAATGCATGGCCGATGCTGGTGCTGTCTTATGAGACGCTGCGCAGCGTCGCTCCGCAGCTGGCCACCGCGCGAGTGGGCCTTCTCATCGCCGACGAAGGGCATCGGCTGAAGAACGCGGCGGGCAGCAAGACACTGGATGCGTTGCGCATGGTAGGTGCACCGCGGCGAGTCATCCTCAGCGGCACGCCGGTGCAGAACAACCTGCAGGAGCTGTTTGCGTTGGTGGAGCTGACCACGCCGGGCCTTCTGGGCGATCTGCCCACATTCCGGCGCGTGTTCGAGCAGCCCATCGCGGCGAGCAGAGACAAGCACGCCAGCGGCGATGCGAAGCGTCTGGGCGCCGAGCGCGCGCAACAGCTGAGCCGCCTGCTGGCGCCATTCGTGCTGCGCCGCCTAGGTGCCGTCAATGCGGCGTATCTGCCTCCGCGCACAGATTACGTGGTGTTCTGTGCGCCGAGCGAGACGCAGCATTCGCTGTACACCGCCATGCTGGCGCTGCCAGAGATGCTGGCCACTGTGCGAGGCGGCATGGGCGCATTGCCCCCTCTAGCAGCCATCATGCTTCTCCGGCGTCTGTGCAATGCGCCAGCTGCGCTGTTCAACATCACTGGCGGCAGCACCGATGTCGTGTCTGACGACGAGGACTTGACCGGCACCGCTGCTGCGCTAGCTGCCCTCCGGCCGATATGCCCGCCCGATGCGCTGTCTGTGCTAGATGCACACGTTGCAGCAGGAGGCGCTGCGGATGCGAACGCAGCAGCTGCCCCGACGCCGGAGTTAATCGCCGCCGGCGCAGCGCTAGAACGAAGCAGTGGCAAGATGAAAGCATTAGCAGCTATTCTGCGCGGTGCTACGACGCAGCCGTTGAATGACCGCCTCGTTGTGGTCAGTGGCTGGGCAAGCACGCTTAATTTAGTGGCTGCCCTGTGTGCGTCGCTGGGGCTGACTACAAGCCGGCTGGATGGCACAGTGGCGCCAGAGGCGCGCAGCGCTTTAGTTCGGCGTTTCAATGCCGGTCACGGCGGCAATGTGTTCCTTCTGTCTACGCGCGCTGGCGGTGTGGGGCTCAACCTCCATGGCGCCAACCGGCTCGTGCTATACGACAGCGATTGGAACCCGAGCCACGATCAGCAGGCTCTAGGCCGCGTCTGGCGTGATGGCCAGACGAAACCGGTGTTCCTGTACCGCTTGCTGACCACCGGCACGCTGGAGGAGCGCATCTTCCAGCGCCAAGTCCTCAAGGGCGAAGTCGCATCGCTCATCGACGCCGATAATGGCGCAGCAGCAGGCGGCGGCGGGGGGACATCCGCGCCGAAGTCGCGTTCCCGTCCAGGCGGCGGTGGTGGTGGTGGTGGTTCCGGTCGGCATTTCACGCCAGATGAACTGCGCGCGCTGTTCGGCTATCGCGGGCGCGACACGCGGTGCGATACTGCCGACTTGGTGACTTCGACTACAGGCCCGCTTGTGCAGGAGTGGCGCGATGCGTCAGCCGATGTGGCCGATGCCCCGCTGCGTGGCGCCCTGGACTCTGGCGTCGTTACGTTCGTGTATGCAGCGCCTGCAATGACTGCAGCTGTTCCAATCGAGCAGGAGGGCGATGAAGGCGATGTGGAGGGCGGCAGCGATGCCTTGGCGGAGTGGCCAGACGAGGAGGATCAGCCTCGCAAGGTGGCACGCCATCGCGCGGTCATTGATGATGATAGTGAGGACGACGACGCGCCGCCACGAGCGCGCGAAGGAGGGAAATAAATAGACTGGAGCGAAACGATCGATGGAGCGCTTGCAATTGCGCGGACAACCAGGAATTTTCCGTGTCGTGCGCCTCGCTCCGTGCGTTGATTGACTGAGTGCTCACTGTATGCTGTATATTCCGCTTAGTTGTCCGGCTCTGGTGGGCTTGCCACGATCCTGTTTGACGCTGCCGACACCCATCTCTGCAAGCCCACGGCCGGCGCCGCCGCCGCAGCCTTGGCGCCGCGGCTTTTGGCTTCACCAGTGCTGGTCCCACCGGCCTGCTGCTGTGGGGCTCGCCCGCTGCCGCTCGCATTCTCGACGAGCGGTAGCAAGACTTTAATCTGACCGCCACGCCCGTCCGCCCCAGTGACGATGAACCGCCCGCCGTCATTGTTGGCGCCACCAGCAGTGCGAGGCTGATGAGCGCCACTTGTGCCGAGAAAGCTGCCGCCGCCATCGATGCCGCCCAGCCCACCGGAAATGGCGCCTGTCCGGACAATGTTCAGCGCC
>Ga0164297_10002671_pt1 | contig 17385 bp, 16 predicted proteins | sample GEODES058metaG_FD_113539 | JGI IMG/M metagenome (GOLD analysis project Ga0164297, IMG submission 113539) | Dystrophic lake water microbial communities from Trout Bog Lake, Wisconsin, USA - GEODES058 metaG | ecosystem: Environmental > Aquatic > Freshwater > Lake | place: USA: Trout Bog Lake...
AAGCGGTGGGACAGTGTCGCGCGTGAGTGGGTGTATGAAGACCTGGATGAGGAGGCGCTGGACCTGCCTGCAAATGATGATGACGTGCTCGCAGGCGCAGAGCAGAGGAGGCAGCAACTAGCTCACTTCTTTGGGGCAGCCAGCCAAGGGACGGGTGGCGTGCCGCCGCCCTTCGGCGCGCCATTCGCGATGCCTGGCACCCCGGCGGGGTCGACGCCAGTCGGCGTGGTGGCGCCGAAGGAGACCGCGTTTTACGACATCCTGGGCGTGCGCCCGGACGCGCCCCCACCGGAAATAAAGCGCAGCTACTACGCGCTCGCGCGCAAGCTGCATCCCGACAAGAACCAGGGCGACCCACAGGCGGCAGCGCGCTTTCAGGAGCTGGGTGCCGCGTACCAGGTGCTTCAGGACCCGGACCTGCGGAGGCGATACGATGCAGGTGGTGCCGCTGGTGTTCGAGATGTGCCTCTGCTTGACGCGACAGCCTTCTTCAATATGCTCTTCGGCAGTGACTCGTTCAATCATCTCATTGGCCGCCTGGAACTTGCCACTGCCGCGGCGGCGGGCTTTGCCCTGTCCAGAGCCGAAATGAGGCTCCTACAGAAGCGCCGCATTGCTCGCCTGGCGCAGCGTCTAAAAAACCTGCTTGACGGCTGGGTGGATGCCCGCGACGAGGCGCAGCGCGGTGCGTATGCAGCCGCAGCCGCGCTGGAGGCACAGGCGCTGGCAGAGGTGTCCTTTGGTCCAGAGATGCTGCACGCGCTGGGGTATGTGTACCAGAACAAGGCGCTCCAATTCTTAGGCAACCCGTTGTTGTGTGGCTCCCTGTCAGATCTGGCATCGCCGGCGCCGGCGACCAGCATGTGGGCGGCTGCCGAGCAGAAATTTCACGTCATGGGCTCACAACTACAGCTCGGCTGGGCTGGTGTCAGCGCGCTGCTTGCTGCTAAAGCTGTTGCAGACGCAGAAAGCAACGGTGGCCTGGCGGGCTTCACTGCACAGGGGCCGGAGGTGATGGCCAAGGTGTCCGAGCTGTTACCCTCCTTTGTGGAGGCTCTGTGGCGGCACACGGTGCTTGACATTGAGGGCACCACGCGCCAGGTGTGCGCGAAAGTGCTGTGGGACCGAGCAGCGACCACGCCGGGGGAGCGTCTGCGGGCACGAGCGCAGGCGATGTACGAGTTGGGAGGCATCCTCCTGGCGGCCAAGGGGCCGCCGCCAAGGCCACCCGCTCAGCTGGTGGAAGAGGCCCTCCGCGCCGCCATCTTCGCATCGGCAGAGTCCTCAGAAGGAGGAAAGTCTGGTGAACAGCCAACGAATTGGACAGCAGATTCCCCAAACGTCTCGAGGGACGAGGATTGACCATGAATGATTGAATGGAAACAGTGACGTGGCAAAATTGCAACCCTCCCCTTGGACGATTAGCCATGACGCTATTCTAGCTGTTGCGCGCGCGTAAGGACGTGCTGCAGACAGGACCGTCCTGTCTGTTGAGTGCCTGTGTTTCTTGTGGCCAACGCTGCGAGCCCTTGCGGCGTTGACCGCGGTGATGTGCCAGTGCACATAGTTTAGGATTGCCGTGTGTTGTGGAGCACTCTTGGTAACCGGTAAACTCCACACGAGCTCTCGTCATGGGGCATCGACGAGATGACTTGGACGCAGCAGAGCGTCAGCCGCTGGTCGAGGTCTCCGTCCTGCCTTCAGGGCGCCGTAGAGATACAGCTGGCAAGCACGGTGTGAAGCGGAGGACGCTCACGGTGCGTTCCCCCGCCTTGGACTGCCCAGTCCTACTATCCAACCTCCGTTCTCGTCTCACCTCTCACGCCTGCCCTATGGACGCAGCTGAACGTGGGCGGTATGACCTGCGGCGCCTGCAGCGCGGCTGTCGAGGGCGCTTTGACGCGCACGCCAGGTGCGCTCCACTGCCTGTCGCTGTCTCTCTGTCTGCGCCTCGACGCAGCCTCCCCGTCTTAATGGAGTGCACCTCTTGTTCACGCGCCCAGGTGTCATTTCTGCCGCGGTTGCGCTGCTGTCTGCGAGCGCGACGGTGGTGGTGGACAAGGAGGTTGTGACGGACGAAGCGGTGCTCCAGGCTGTGGACGACGCCGGTTTCGACGTCTCTCTGCGCACTGCACTCGACAAGGACGACACGCCGGCCACGCGGACGAAGCACACTGCACGCGTACTGCTGGCGCTGCCCGACGTGAGCACCGAGGCCGAGGCTGAGGCCGCCTCCCTGGCTGCTCTCGCTCTACCGGGGGTGGCCGCAGTGCAGGTGAAGCTGCATCAGCTGGCGTGGTGTGCAGACGTTGCATTCGACCCACATGCCACTGGGCCCCGCACGCTGCTAGAGCAGCTGCCTTCTGTGGGCGTGCATGCACAAAGGGCACCAACGCCGCCTCGAGCAGATGCCAACGGTGCGTATACATCTCGAGATACATCATTCCGGCTTTGATGGTGTCTCACGTATCGTGCCTTGTGGTTGCAGCGGTGGCTGCTGCTGAAGGCGCCTCCTGGCGCGAGTGCTTCATTCTGTCCGCGGTGCTGACTGTGCCCGTGTTTGTGCTCGGCATGCTGGTGCCCATGAGCAGCAGCTCTGTAGGCCCTTTCGCGAGGCTTCGCGCCACCGTAGCGTGGGGCAGCACTGCGGGCACCTGGGCGCAATTGGCGCTGGTGACACCAGTGCAATTCTGGACAGGCGCGCGCTTCCATGCACATGCAGCCGCGGCGCTGCGCCGAGGACGCGCGAACATGGATGTGCTGGTCAGCTTGAGCACATGCGCCGCCTACTTCGCCAGCCTGGCGTCGATGGTGCACTGCGCAGCGACAGGCCATCCTCTGGGACTGGGTCGGAGCGACAATTTCTTCGACACCGGTGCAACAGTCATCACCGTGGTCGCCCTTGGCAAATGGATGGAGTCTGCTGCTAAAGGGCGCACCGGCGACGCAATCACGAGGCTGCTGCGCTTGCAGCCTGGCCACGCAACCCTTGTGCTAAACACTGATGGAAGTGCAGCGTCGGAGCGCATCATCTCCGCGGACCTCGTTCAGATTGGCGACACGCTCCGTGTGCTGCCTGGCCAGAGGCTACCCTGCGACGGCATCGTGGCGGAGGGGAGCAGTCATTTGGATTGCAGCCTGTTGACCGGCGAGTCGGCCCCTCAGAAAGTGAGCCCCGGCGATGCGGTGGCGGGCGGCACTCTCAACTGCGGCGGAGGACCTCTGCTCATCACAGCCACATGTGTGGGTGACGCCACCGCGGTGGGCCGCATCGCGGCTGCCGTGGAGGGGGCGCAACTGAGCAAAGCGCCTATGCAAGGAGTCGCTGACGCCCTCGCTGCTCGCTTCGTCCCCGCCGTCGTGCTGCTCGCGTTCGCCACGCACTGCAGCTGGTGGTGGCTGGCAGCCACGGACAGAGTGCCTGCCAGTGAGCGGCCGCCAGGAGTGGCCCCCTTTGGCTTTGCACTGCTCTTTGCGCTCAGCGTCCTCGTCACCGCGTGCCCGTGCGCCCTCGGCCTGGCCACGCCCACCGCGGTGATGGTGGCCACTGGTGTGGCTGCGCAGCACGGCATCCTGGTCAAGGGAGGCGATGCTTTGGAGCGTGCGGCCAGGGTGGGCACTATCGTGTTCGACAAGACAGGCACCCTCACAGCTGGCCGCCCGCGTGTCACCGCACGCACGCTGCTACCTTCTGCTGCGAGTGCTGGCCTGGAAGCTGTGCTCGCTGCCGTGTGGGCAACTGAGCGAGGGAGCGAGCACCCCATCGGGGTTGCCCTCCGCGACCACGCGTTGCAGTGCTTGAGCGCCACCGGGGTTAAGGCTGCTGAATTCGACGAGGCGGATGACAGCGGTGCGCATGCGTTAACTTCGGCGGCTCATCAACAACAGCAGCTCCCCCCAGAGCCTCGGGAATGCAGTGTCGTGCCTGGTGGTGGAGTGCGCGCCATTCTAGCAGATGGCACCCACTGCTGCGTCGGCTCCGAAAAGTTCGTGATGACAGAGGGCGGTCTGGCAGCGGGGATGCCACCCCAGCTTGCGCAATGGGTAGATGAGCAAAACAGACGGGCGCGCACGACCTGCTTGTGCGCACTCTCCGGCGCACTGGTGGCTGCTTTTGCGGTAAGTGATCCGCTGAAGCGCGAGGCGCCGGAAGTGGTGGCGGCTCTGCACGCAGCGGGTTGCGAGGTGCATTTGGTGACAGGCGACAACCCCCACACCGCTGCTGCCTGCGCTGCCGCGTGCGGCATCCCACCGGAGTGCGTCCTTGCTGGTGTACCACCTGCAGGCAAAGCCGCTGCTGTGGCGGCTCTGCGTGCTGCGGGCGAGCGGTGGGGCACGCATAGACAAACCAGGGGTGGCCAGCGATACTCCAGCTGTGTTGCATTTGTGGGTGACGGCACCAACGACGCACCCGCCCTCGCTGCTGCTGACTGCGGCATGGCCATCGGAACCGGCACTGACGTTGCGGTGGAGGCAGCCCAGGTGGTGCTGATGCGAAGCAATCTTCACGATGTTGTCACCACGCTGCACCTGTGCTCCACCGCGCTGCGACGCATCAAGGCGAACTACGCCTGGGCCATGGTCTACAACATGTGCGCCCTGCCCATCGCCGCAGGGGCGCTTTACCCGTCCTACAGGCTGCAGCTCCCTCCGTGGGTTGCTGGAGCCGCCATGGCGTGCAGCAGCATCTCTGTCGTCGCCTCATCTCTTGCACTACGAGGGTATACACCGCCGAAATCGCTCGCTGCTTCTACTGGAGACCTAAAACCCCGCGTGCCGCGCTGGTCAAGCAGTGCCAACAATGACCAAGCCAGCCCTGCTGGCCGCAGTGCTGGGGTGGCAGTGCTTCAAGCCGTGCGCGTTGGCCTAGCACGAGCAGCAGATTCGGCTGCGCTGCGGCCCGAGCGACTTGTGCTCGCTAGCAAACATCTAGAGTGAAGTGAATCAGATCTGACACCGGGGTGGATGCCAGCCTTAAGGTTCATTGTCTAGACATCTCTTGCATGCGAGTTCTCAGTCGCTCGTCTTATTGAAATCTAACTGGTGTTGGCGGGACTGTGCTCTGTTTGTCCATAAAGAGGGCTGCCTCGCTGATGGATGCGATGCGTCGCACCTCTGCAATCTGCCACAGCGCCGCAAGGGAGAAGCCGCCTGCAGCGAGCACGGCTAGCGGCCCGCGAAAGTAGACGGAGAGCAGCAGCGCGCACGCAAGCAACACGACGTCTGCAATCATCTGGTGCGTGCGCCCATCCTCCGGAATGGGCACCACAATGCCGTCCTCATCCGGCTGCCAGTCGCACATGCGCAGCGGCAGCTGAGCCAAGCAGAGAAGGAGCACTCCTGGCGCCAGCACCGGTGCCGTGGCGGCCATGGCGGCGCCGGTGAGCTCAATAGTGGCAGCAGCCGCAAGGGCAGTCAGGAAATGCCTTGTGCGGTGGACTGCAAGCTCACCCTGCTGGCCGATGTCACCGGCGCCACTATTGTCGCCGCCCAGCTCGGCTTGCACTGTAGCCTCGATCTCCGCTCTGCGAAATGCCTGTTGATGCTCTCCTCAGCCTCAGCTTCAAGCTTCAAGAACGATATACATCGACGCACCAGGATGGAATTCCGCACGCCGGAGTCACAGCGGTACTGACACGTATACAGATCGATGTCCGTGAGTCTGATGAAGCCACGCGCGCATGGTCTCTGGGGCAGTGCGCACCCCAAGCTCGATGGTGTACAGCGCCAACATGCCGAGTGCCACCTGCTTTGGTGTGGCGCGAAGCACATGCCGAAGAGTGGGCGTGAAGTACAAGAGGACGGACACAGCCGCTAGGTAGGACACCTGATGTGCAAAGCAGACATGTTGAGTCGTGTTGACACACAGCACGGGGTCGGCGAGGTCTGGGACACACGTGTTGCGACGCACCACTATGGCAAGTCGCACGACGCGCATAAGTCGTCGCCTTGCGCGCAGAGCTTGCTCAGCAGCAACCTGCTTCTGTGAGTGACGGTTTGGTCGGGTGACTCGGCCGCAGTGACACACAGCCGGCAAAGTGACGCAGACACGACGCACTGCTGTAGACTCGGGATCTGGTAGGATGTACTTGTCCGTCACGTCCTGAATCCAAGGTGCGTCGTCGTCGGCATCTGCCTCTTCTCGCCCTTTCGGCTCGCCCGCAAAAGCGGACAGCCTTCTGCGCGCTGATGGCCTCCTTCTAACATAGAATCGAAAAAGCCGCGCAGAGGCCACAGCAGGACTCTGGACACGTGCAGGCGCAAGGATATCATAGTCCAGACCTCTAACATGACACGCGGGACGGCTCACTGAGACATTCACGCATCGCATGGTGGCCTCTTGTGGTGCACTGTAATGAGATCGTCCTCGCGAGAGGCGGCACGTAGTAGGTGATGACGCCAGCACTCACTCGGCGCTAACGGCCCAGGGCCAGAAGCGACTTGGTGTCAGCCACGTTGCGTGTCACCTTGTCCAGCGTCGACTTGGGCAGCGGTGCCAGGCCATTGAAGGCGAAGTGCGAAATCAACTGGTTCAACGCGTTGTTGAAAGCCCGGCCAGACTCGCGCTTGGAGCTGCCCCCTGGAGCGTACGAGCCAACCCAGGCCTTGGCGTCCACTGTCAGCGCCTGGATGGCGCCAGCGCGCGTGCTGTCGTAGATGTCGAGCGCCAGGACTCGCTCCACCTCAGCCACAAGCGCGGTCGTCCTCGTAGTATAGGCGCTGTCCGCTGTTGTGTTTGCGGTGGTTGCGCCGTTTGCTGTTGCGTTCCCCCGGTTGCCACCGTTTGTGGTGCCAACCTTCAGCTGCTCGTCATAGGTGAGCTTGTCAGACAAGGCGCCCATGCGGCAGGCCTTCCCGTCGTCTCCAAGCGCGCAATCACCGCGCAGGCGCTTTCTGGATCTATCCTCATAACCCACTTCGTCTGCGATTGCAGCAACAGCTGGACGCGACAGGCTGCTGAGCGCCAGCACGGCAGCACCAAGGAGCGCCGAGCGGCGAGGCGCAGCAGCACTGGTCGCGGAAGACGCTCTGTGGCTGGTGTGGTCTGTGGCAGCAGAGGCAGTGACCCGCTTGCTCACCTGCACTGGGCGTGCAGCGTATGCCATGGCACCACAGCCGTGCTCTATGCGACCGGCGATGAGCCGATGGCAGTGACGGAGGCGGGTCTATGAGTGGCGTCCAATGTCCCTTCGCAGGGACGCCGCACGCGAGGGATGGCCACCTGCGGGTGTGGTGTACCTGTAGCGGCTAAGTGCGCTTGTTGATGTAGGCGCCTTCCTAGAGCTACTATGCTCCGAATGGCAGGAAGCGCACGGCGTCGCCGGGCACAGGCGCCGGCTATGGGAAGCAGTGCTGCGCCTGCGCTTTCGCGTCATGCAACGCTGGCCTGCGCAACCTTGACCTCCGTCGCGTTGTTGCTCAGCTTGTTGACAACATCCCACCCACAGAGAGCAGCACACAAGCTCGCGCTGCCTGCGTCCATCGCACCACCACCGCTGCCTAAGCTGTCGCCCGAGTCGTGCGCTGCGCTGGCAACCTCCTGGGTGACTCGTGCGCGGGGCGTGGACAGCAGGAGAGGAGAAGCTCCGGCACTGAACCTCACCTTTTTCCTGCATGTGCCTCGCACGGCAGGCAGGACGCTCTTTTTCTGCGCTTTGAAGCCCGCGTTCGCGCCGAGCGAGCGTTGTTTGCGGTCTTATGACGAGTTGAGAGTGCGGGACCTGGCCAAGCCAGACTGCGCACTGCTGAGCAGCCACGACGACTACCGCCTCGTGGATGGATTGCCTGGCAACGCGACTGTGGTGACACAGATGCGCCGTCCGCGAGACCGGGTGGTCAGTGCGTACGAATTTGCTGTCGAGGTTGCTGCGCGTAACACGTTCGGTCGGGCGCGTTCACGACTCGGGTTGCCGCCGCGGCCTGGGCGGACGAGCACCACCCATGTATGGCCGTGGAGCGTTCTTGTGCCGCTCTTGGCAGCGGACATGGACTCCCGATGGCAGGCGAGAGGGCATCGCCGCCCAAGCCGGTTTGGCCATGGGGCTGCTGAGGCGCACGGCGGTGGGTACGTGAACCCATTCGTTATGTCCCTGCACGACTTTGTCCGCCATCCCACGGTGGTCGACACCATCCACAATGGCGCCACGTTCCAGCTGCTGGGCTTGACGGCCAATGATGCAAACTTTCGATCCGGTGATGAAGGCGCTGACGCCCGCGCCACGGAGCAGGCGGCTCAGCTGCGCGCATGCACAATAACACCGGGGCGTGCGTCTGACATTCTGCTGGAGTACGCGCACGCACGACTTGAGGGCCACGTTGCAGCTGTGACTCTCACAGACCGCCTGAATGAAAGTGTTGCACTCCTTGCTGCGTCGCTGCGCAGGCCTCTCTCGGGGCGGGCGTACCGCACGGCCAGCGACCGCAGGGAGCAGGAGCAGCGCGAGCGCTTGGAACAGAATCCCAGCTCTGCGGCTGCTGTGGATGCCACTGCCATGTTCGAGGCAGGCATGCCGCTGGCCCAAGCCTACCACAAGTGCGTCATCCGGCAGAGCGACCGCGCGAAGGTTCGACGCAAGCAGGCGTTTTCACTGCTCGAGTACGCGGATGGTGCAGGCTTCGCGTTTCAGAGGGAGGTGATCAATGCCCCCGCCATGACACCGCTGCTGGATGCCATTCGCGGTGCCAACCACATGGATACGGCTTTGTACGCGCATGCCGAGCGACTGTTCGACAAGCGGCGCCAGGTGCGTTGGCCACTACCACAAGTCGACATCGTCAAGAAGTCGCTGCTCTCTGACCATGTTCGTGTCTCCACCCTCACAGGAGCTACAGGCAGCTGGCCTGTGGCTGCGACTTGAAGACGTACCAGCCAACGTCCAAGCTGGCGCCGTCGTGTAGGGCGCGCATGATGAGCTGACCTCTGATCAGAGGACAGGCCTCCTCCCTCCAGTTTTGCTGCCTCTCGGCAGTCGCGTATGTCTACGCTATACACGCAAACGCACAAACCTCGATAATGCGTCTGGCCGGCCGTCTCATCTGCACTCTGCACGAGTGCGGAGTGCCATTTCTGCTGATAGGTGCCTGCGTCAGCTCCGTGTTTGGTGCCACTGGCCCTTCTAAAGCGGCTATATGTGTCATCGCTGTGCAGCTTGTTCGGCTCGCAGGTGCGGACTGTGCTGACAGCGTACAGAAGACCCGCGTCAACTCACCATACCCAGTACCATACTCAGTTGCTACCTGCGACTTGAGCCTGCGCGCCTTGGGCTCGTCAGTATCAAGGCACGCTTACAGAGGCAAGACTGTCTGGGCGGTGGGCGCAAGTCAAGGACTGGGAGAACGCGTCGCGCTGGACCTGGCAAGTATGGGTGCACGAGTGATAGCGTCAGCCCGTCGCGCCGACGCGCTCGCCGCGGTTGCAGCCAAGTGCAGTGCAAGAGGGGCAGCCGGCACACACGTGGTGACGCTGGACCTGCAGGACAACGCAAGCATCGCCGCTGCTTGCAAGGCTGTGACACAGCTGGCGGGTGAACACGGCGGCCTTGCCTACCTCTATCTGCTCGCTGGTGGCACGCAGAGGTCTGCTGCCGAAGATACGCAGTCGGATGTGGATTTGACCATGATGCAGCTCAATGCGCTTTCCCTCATGACGCTGGTCAAATCTGCACTGCCAGCGCTGCGGCAAGGATCAGGGCGCACGCGCGGTCGAGTGGTGGTCGTCTCATCGGCAGCTGGAAAATTGCCTTCGCCGGGACAAGCAGGCTACGCCGCATCCAAGCACGCGCTGAATGGCTTCTTCTCATCACTGCGCAGCGAGCTCAGTGATGACGGCGTGGGCGTCACTCTGGTGTGCCCCGGCCCTGTGGCTACTGGCGCACCAGGACAGCCGCGCATCACGTTCGGCGCCACTCTGCGAGAGTCTGCACTGGGCGGGGCAGCAGACAATGTAAGGGGCGCTGCAGCTGCTGCAGGGACGCAGGAAAAGGCGCGTCTCAGTATGGATGCTGCGTCCAAGTGGATGCTAGCAGCAGGCGCGCACGGCGTGAGGGAAGCATGGGTGGCGCGGCATCCCATCTTGTTGCTGCTCTACATTGCACAATACAGCCCGCTGCTTGCAGGCGCAATCATCGACGCAAAGGGGCCCGGGCGCGTGCAAGCTGCTCGGGCCGGGGGTGACATGTACAAGTGATGCGCTCGTGTGTGAACACATTGACAATTGACATCGATGACGGCATCTCATGTCCTTGTCGTGGTGGGCGGCAGATCCACCACCCGCTGAGTGGCATCTATTGCCATCACCTCGTTTGCGAGCTGCTCCAGCGCGCGAATCTGGGCATCTTTCTCCGCGAGAATGGCGCGCAGCAGCTCCGCCTCCTCCAGCGCCTCCTCCTTCTCTGTAATTGCCTCCTCGAACTCGGCCCCGGCGATGGTGAGAGCAGCCTGCAGCTCGCGCAGCTGCGCCGTCTGCGCAGACAAGCCAGCCTCGGCTGCGGAGGCGCGTGCCTGCAGCAGTCCGGCGGGCAACCCGTCGTTGAGGGCCCCAGCCTTCTGTCCCCCACTCGACATCGAGATGTCAAGCACTGCGCGAGCGCGCTGCAGCGCATCGCGACCGCTGCTACCGCGCATCGCCGCAGCCGCGGCTGCTTTCGCTTTGGACCGCCTTCTGGCGATGAAGGCGCCCGTCACGAAACCGAACAAGTAGGAGCAACCCAGAGCAATCAAAGCTGGGGCTATGGCCGGCGTCGGCGGCTTTGGCGGCGGCGGCGGTGGCGGTGGTGGCGCTCTCCGGGCGACCTGGGCCACCAGCTGGGGCCCGAGACGAGGTGCAGGCAGCAGGGCGTGGATGGGACTGATGTCAACCACTGCACCGAACGCGAGCCCACTAGCAGCTGCAACCAGCGCGCGGGGACCTGGGGGCGATGAGCAAGGGGGTCGGTGAGCACAGGGCGCATGAAGCGGGTCAGTGCCGTGCGCGTGAGTTGAGTCCATTTCGAACATTAAGTGAGCGCTGGAACGTGCCCTTGGGACTGCTGGTCGCGCCACGAGTCTCGTGCCCAGAGTCATCGCTAGGGGGAGGGTATTGAGCAGCGACTACCGCTCTTGCGCGCAGCCCTGCTCGTCTTCGCCTTGACTGCCCTGGGCTGCAACCGACAAAAGCAGCAGCACGTGCTTGGCCCCGGCAAGCACCACCGCGGCCGCATGTCCGCGTATACCTAGGGGCTGCTCCAAAGTGCACATCCACTGGTGGGTGTAGCATGACTGCCGCGGCCCAAGAAGCTCTCCTGAACAAGAGGGCAAGCAACGGTGAGGGCGAAGCCTGCCTTTTAGACGTGACGTCATCTTCCGAGAAGGAGGAGCGCGTCGGTGATCCGATGGGGACATGAGTGCGCGCGTGCTGCTGCTCCTCGTGGATGGGCTGGGCGACGTCTCAGTCCCTCAGCTGGGCAACAGAACGCCACTACAGGCTGCACGAACGCGGTGGCTGGACGCCGTCGCGGCAGGCGGCGTAAATGGCCTCATGGATCCCGTGCACCCGGGAGTCGCGTGCGGGAGCGACACGGCGCACTTGTCGTTGCTGGGCTATGACCCGCGAGCAAGTGCTCGTGGCCGTGGCGCCTTTGAGGCACTGGGCGCGGGGCTTGACCTTCGCGCTGGTGACGTTGCATTCAAGTCCAACTTCGCCGTGGTTGACGACGCCACACGCGTGGTGACTCTGCGCAGAGCTGACAGGCACTTCGAGGAGGACGGACGTGCGTTTGGACACACCTGCCGGCGCAGCTCTGCAGGCGCTGACTTGAGAACTGTGTCCTCATGACTCGTCGTCACTGCTGGCGGGTGCTTTGCAGCGGTGCTGTGCGCTGCGTTGGATGGGATACAGGTGGTCAGCGCAGACGGTGGGCCGGATGCCACGCTGCATGTGCGCTACGCCACCGAGCACCGCGCAGGCGTGCTGCTCCGTGGAGCCATGCTGTGCGACCGCATCTCGGGAACAGGCGCGTGCATGCAATGTGATTTGATGCATGCATTATAGCAGAGCAAGACTCATGCATTGCATCATGTGCTCGCCGCAGACCCGCTGAAAGACAATCGCGAATTGCTGCGCGCCCAGCCCCTGGATGAGAGCCCCGAGGCGCAGCACACGGCGCACATGGTGAATCAGGCACGCATCAATGATTGACTGTGTGTCATCGGTGTGAGCGCTGATTCTCTCTCACCCCTTGCACTGCAACCCACCCATCCCGCCGTGCTGCATCACCAGGCATGCGATACCATGCGCGCGGCGCTGAGGATTCACCCTGTGAATACTGCTCGCGCGGCGAAGGGTAAGGCGGTGGCCAATGTTGTGTTGCTGCGTGGCCCTGGCAGCGTGCTGCAGGAGGCGCCGTTTGGTGAGCGCCACGCACCACATGTGGCTGCGTGTGTAGCGCCCACACGGATCATAGCGGGCTTGGCCTTGTCTCTGGGAATCACGCTCATTGAAGTGCCAGGCACTACGGGAGATTACCGCACAGACTTGGCCGCCAAGGCGCGAGCGGCAGCTGATTCGCTTGCGCCGGCGTCTCCGCACACATTCTGTCTGTGCCATGTCAAGGCGGTTGACGATGCAGGCCACGACCGCAATGTGGGCTACCGAGTGGCTTACACAGAGGCGGTGGACGTCATGGTAGGCCACTTGCTCAAGCGCCTGGCGGCCCACCAGAAGGAGCAGCATGGGGGCGACAGCGCGATGCGCTACGTGCTGTGCGTCACAGGCGACCATTCGACCCCCGTATTGTTTGGCGATCACTCCACCGAGCCAGTGCCAGTGGCTCTGGCGCATGTGGATGATGCTGTAGCTGCGGCGGGAGGTGCATCTGCCCTGGCTGCCTTGTCGCTGGGCCCCATCGCAACGCCCGAGTTTGGTAGTGCAACTCCTCCAGCGGAAGACATCGGGGCTGCAGCGGAGGTCGCAAGCGGGCCATCTCAGCAGCAAGTGGATCCGCCATTAGAACCAGTGGCTGGCGACGCAGTGTACCGCTTTGACGAGCTCAGTGCAGCCCGGGGAGGCTTGGGCCGCTTTCCGGGCAGCGAGCTGATGGCCCTGCTCAACGGCTTTGCGCAAACGATGCCAGCACAACACCACTCTTGAATGCACAACCAGGTTGTAAGGAATGATGATGGCGCGTCATGCGTCTGCTCAAAAGCGGGCCCACAGTCATTGTTAGAACTAACTGAAGTGCCGCCGCTAAAGGGAGCAACGTCAGCCTCCTCTGCCGTTGTCCTGCTGTGTTGCTCTTGTCCCACCACTCCACTGGCTCACGCCAACCACAGCGCCGCTCCTCAACAGGTCCAACTGGCGTGCTCCTTTCCGTAGGAGGTGCTCTATGCGTCCAACGTCGTGGCGGTCTACGCCCTGTCCAGCTTCGAACTCGTTCCGAAGGCGGGCCATTATAGCGGTGCGCACAGGCAGAGGCTTCTCCCGTGCTGTCCGAACGGCAGCCCGCAACAAAGACAGCGCCTGCTTCTGCAAGCCCGACAGGCGGCGCTGTGTCATTCCAGGCTCGAAGAACAGACACGAAACAGCGTGGGAGGCTCTGCGACGCGCACTCCCGTGGATGAAGCAGTGTGACGTGGCTGGCATCAGCTCAGTTCGCAAAACGCGTGACTATCTCACCGCGCGCTCGCCTGCTTATTGGCATCGTCGCATTGTGGAGTCACGAGCGTGGCTGAGGCTGGCCTCCCGCATAGGCGGCGAACACTACACTGCGACGCAGAGTGTTGCTTCCCTTGAGTCTCGCTTCACTTCGCAGTCATGCCGTTCGAGGACGTAGTCGAGACGGCTTACTCAGTAGGGCCGGTCGTCGCAGGTGTTCTGTTCGGTGCGCACCGACACGGGGGCAGCGTGTGCTGTGTCCAGCACCCTCTGCACTCTCTTCCACTCAACCGGGAACCCTCTGTGCTGTGGCTTTTGTGCGCCGACAGGCTCCGGGTGGTGTGTTTGGATGGACGCAGTGCTGTGCAGCGCGCAGAAGGCGCGCGCAGCTGGTACGCCTTCGACTTCAGCGACGCGACTCTGACTCTCTCCCCCCACAGACCCCTGCCGTGTACTTCCTGCCTGGCTGTGCAGCCACGCTTACGCTAGCCATGATCAATTGCGTGCGGCGGGATGAAATGTCTGACGGCTACGATCCCGAAATGGCCAACCAGAAACGGGCCTGGCTCTTTTTCTCATACCTCTGCAGCTTCGCATGCGTGGGCGGCGCCATTGCGTCGCTGGTGACCCACTTCGACAAGCAGGGCAATGACCAGGGCGTCGGCGTCGCGGGTGTTGTGCAAACGGTGCTGATCATGGCCTCTGCATTAGTCTTCTGGGCGACGCGCAGCGCATCCAGCGACTATTAGACCCGCGCGCGCTGCTCCGTTGTGCAATTCAAACAGTGTGTACAATTCAGCTATATCCGACATCTCCACTGGAGGAATTCTGTCTAGTGCACTAGATTGACGACATGGGCACCATGCGTGCCACGCCCGCCGTCATCGCCTGCCAAGCGGTGCACAGCTCTGCAGTGATCGTTGGCGGGTGTGCGCTGCCGACCGTCGCCTTGCAGAAATGCTGCCACGCCTTTGTTGCAGCCGCATCCGCTTCTGCATTTCTGCCCTGCGCATAGCACTTGCGGCTGAATGACCACAGCGCACAACTGAGTAAGCTATCGTCGGAGCCAACCACAGGAAGAAGCTGTGCGACGATTGTGTCTCCAAGCGAAGCGCCTAAGGCCTCACCGATCGCAAGCAGTGAGCACGCTGGCGGCACATTTGGGGTGCCGCGGGGATAGACCGGCGTCGCCGGCTGCGAGGCATGCGAATCAATTGCTACAGCAAGCGGCCGAATCACTGGCGCCTTCGCAATCGGCGCCGGTGCTGTTGGGGCCACAATTGAGGCTCTGGCAATCCCAAGATCCTGCGTCTCTGCTGCGCGCAGGAGCATAAGCAAGCCTGACGCAGTGCCGGCCGGGGGTTCGCCACGCATCGCGCGTCGCCGCCGAACAGGGCGCTGCGGAGACTCCTCCAAGGTCATGCTGCCATCTGGACCATCCAGCAGCGCGCTCTCATTGCCCGCCAGCCGCCTGGCGCTGGGTGTGCGTGCACGCTTCAATGGTGTGCTCACGCGCGGCTGATGCTGCCATTCGGACGCAGTCTCTTGGCCGTGGCGGAGCGCAGCATCGTCCTTCAACGGTGTTGCCGACCGAGTGCGTGATGGCACGGCCGGCACGTCCATGGACGATGTAGGCGACGGAGTCATCTCTAGGCCGCTGACTGCCGGCGTTGTGTCCACAGCGATGCCGTTCGCGGGCCGAGGACGAAGGCCAGGGAGAGGCACTGGAGAGGCGCCGCATTCACTGCTTGCCCGCGGTCGAGCAAGTGCGGGCGCGACTAGGTGCTCCAGCTCGGGGTCCTCGCTCCAGCAGCGCAGGCCGAAGAGTCCTTCAGCCGGGCGCAGGAACATGGAGGCTGCTTTCCCCTTGACCTTCTTGATGTCCGTGTACAGCGCAGACGCCATAGTCGCGTCCGGCGTCTTGCCTGGCAGCGTGCCCAAGAGGCCCAGCTCTAGGGCGCGTCTATAGACGAGGGATGCGGGGTCAGGAAGGGCGTGTTAGGAGGGGTGCCCACCACAACTGAAGGAAGCACCACGTGCGCCACATGGCGCGCGAAAAGGCCACGGGCAGGCGCGAGAGGTGAAGCATCCGGAGCACAGCTCGCCAAAGTGACAGGCAAGCATGACAGGGCGCGCGTTGCGCGGGCAGCGCAGCGCGTGGCACCTGCAGCGGAGTGGCAAGGCGCGCGGGGAGGCACAGTGCGCCACGCGCGGGAGCGCTGCTTAAACGACCACAGACAGGAAGCAGGCACGTGTGCACTAGACGTGGGTCTGCGCACAGCTTGCAGGCCCGGCCGTGTGGCCGTTGCGCGCGGGCGCTCGCGTGGCCTTGGCTCGTGCGTCACATGTGCCCGTCCTTCCGAAGCCCGACCAGCGGGCCGGCGAGTCCGTGACGGACGCACCGCGTGATATGACCGGTGCTCATCAGCCGGCGCTCCCGGCGCAGCACCTCGGCGGCGGCACTCTTGAAGACGCCTGCGCGTGGCGGCCAGAAGAAGGTTGGTCAGACACAGTCTCCAAACATGCGGCCCACTCCACGCCGCGGACACCGAAGCGCAGGCGCCACGCCGGTGCCACAGAACTGTCAACGCGCTCGCTGGCGAGACAGACAGCAGCGCGTGGGGACAGGCACGAGGCGCAGGCTGTGGACGCGCCCAGGTGCGGGACAACACTCAGGAAAACAGAGCGGGCGCGAAACGCACCGCCGCGCACGTGCTGCGTGTAGCCGTCCGTCATGCAGTCGCCGCCGTCCTGTGCGTGCGTGTGTCAGGGCCGGGGGGCGGTGCGCGCGTCGAGCTGTGCTTCGGAGAGGGCACTGCCTGGGTGCCCTCCACTTGCGTGGCACGAAGCACGCGTGCAGACAGCGTTCCAGCGCGTTGCGCGCACACAGGCGGGCGCTCTGTATGAAGAAGCATGTGTCAAGGCGCGCAGGGCGCACCTGGAGCGCGTCGCCGGGCTGCAGGGCAGTGGCCACAGGGGCGGGTAGTCCACTAGACAGGGGCCCAGAAGCGCCCCAGACTTGCTGCTTGGACGCCGCCTGTGCGGCCAGACCGGTGCTAACCCCTAGTCTGCGGGCGAGATAGCGGGTGGAAAGGGCAGGTAAGAGCGTGCGGTGCGCGTGTCGGACGTGACAGTACGGGCTGGGCCAGTCTCCGCAAAACAGCCCCGCGGGCACGCACGTCGGGCGGCCCTTCAGTCGCGTGTCGCAGCGCTTCACCCACTCGCCCTGCACCGGCGAGACGCTCGACGCGGGCGCAAGCTGCGGTCAGGGGGCGCGGTCAGACGGGCGACACATGTCTCAACACTGGGGAGTCTTCCCGTCTCGTCACGCAGCAGCACGCGCCTGGACGCGGCGTTTGGTGACGGCAACCACGCGGTAGAGGACATCCTCGTCGAGCAGGCGCGCCGTGATAAGGTGGCCCATCTTGAGCGCACCCCAGTTGGCAGCCTGACAGGACATCTCAAGCAACAGAGTCTCTCTCCCAGTCGGGCTGCCCAGACAACGCGCAGGAGCGGGGCACTCGCACTACTCAGCGCAAGGCGAGCAGCTTACGCGAGGGATGCCGTCCCGGCGAGGGCCGTGTCAGACTGGGGGAGTGGCGAACCGTTGCTTTTCGCACTGCAAACTGTCGCGTCATTTTTGGGTAAGGTTGTCGGAAACCCAGGCCTGAAGTCTCCTGGCTCACAGCTCCGCGGCGTCATCACCACCCTTGGCCGCCTTCTTGGACTTCTTCTTGCCAGCAGAGTCGCCGCCC
>Ga0164297_10002673_pt1 | contig 17382 bp, 11 predicted proteins | sample GEODES058metaG_FD_113539 | JGI IMG/M metagenome (GOLD analysis project Ga0164297, IMG submission 113539) | Dystrophic lake water microbial communities from Trout Bog Lake, Wisconsin, USA - GEODES058 metaG | ecosystem: Environmental > Aquatic > Freshwater > Lake | place: USA: Trout Bog Lake...
CCGGTCTACAAGCCTGCCGGCATCAAGGAAGACCTGTACCGGCGTGACTTTACCGCCAATGCCATGGCGCTGTCGCTGAATGACGGCTCCTACGGCCTGCTGATTGACCCGATGAACGGCGTGGCCGACATTGAAAGCCGCCAGTTGCGGCTGGTCAGCAACTTTGGATTCATTGAAGACCCCGCCCGGCTGCTGCGTGCAACCCGCTTTATGGCGCGCATGGGTTGGAGTCTGGATGAAAAGACCCAGACGCGTTTTGACAATGCAAAGAGTGAAGACTGCATCGACGCGCTCTCTTCCTACAGCCGTGGATATGAGCTGGAAGAAATCATCCACGAAGACGACCCGTTGCGCGTGCTGCGCGAGTTTGAGGCAGCCGGCTGGATGAAGAAGATTTTCCCCGCGTGGACACACGCCAAGGCGAATGCCCGTGGTCTGGAAGAGCTCTACAACGTGATGGCGCAGCTGCAGGTGCAGGGTATCTATCCGGATGTCTCCGCAGCGAACTTCGAGCTGATGACTGCCAAGCTTTCACCCAAGGACATCTCCACGTTGAAGCGTAGCTTCCCGCGCCACGGATTCGTGAAGGAAATTGACGCGCTGGAAAAAGAGACCAAGGAGTTCAGCAAGCGTTTGCTGGGCAAGGAAGCCGCCACACCGTCGCTTACCTGGAAGCTCTTCAACAGCTCGAACCCGGACGCGGTTCTCTGGCTGGGCTACACCGGCAAGGTTGCTGCGATTCAGAACAAGTACAAAAACTTCTTCAACGTCTGGCCGCTGGTTCGCCAGAAGGTGCCCTACGTCATGATGACGGAGATGCGCATCACTCCCGACCTGCCGCGTTATGGCGAACTGCTGGAGACGATGTTCTTTGAGTTGATGGACGGCAAGCTGCAGACGCCAGAAGAAATGAAGGCGTTCCTGGAGCCGTATTCGCCGCCCGCCCCGCCGCCGCCGGTGCACATCCGCCGTCCGCGCGCGGTGAAGAAGGCCGAGCCGAAGCCGCGCACCCGCAAGGTGAAGCCCGTGCCGGAGGCAGTTGCTGCGGAGCCCATTGCCGTCGAAGTTGCTCCCGCGAAGGCGGAACACGCCAAGCCGGAAGCGAAAAAGCCGGTTGCTGCTGCGAAGCCAGCTGCGAAGAAGGCAGCGAAGCCAGCCGCGAAAAAGGCTGCGAAGCCCGCCGCAAAGAAGGCATCCAAGTCGGCGCCAAAGCCGAAGGCCAAGCCCAAGGCCAAGCCTGTGGCGAAGAAGCCAGCCAAGCCAGGGAAAAAAGCCAGCAAGCCTGCCAAGAAGAAACGCTAGGTAAAATTCATTCCGCAGATCTCCCTGCCAATTTCTCTGGCAGGGATTTCTTTTGGGCGTATATTTGAAGTGGTACGACCAATTTTCGTGCCTGCCGCTGAGCTTCAAAAATTGTTGTCGGTAAGAACTAAATCAGAAACGAACTCGGGATTGAATTGTATGTCCAAGACGACCATGCTCTCCACCCACCAGTTATTGCACGACGATACGTTGTTTCCCGCCGACGCCAGCATCTTGCCCATCGCCCAGCGGCTGTATGCAACCGTGCGTGATTTGCCCATCATCAGCCCGCATGGCCACACCAACGCGCGCTGGTTTGCCGACGACGAGGCCTTCCCCAATCCCACGGCGCTGCTCATCATCCCCGACCATTATGTGCTGCGCATGCTGTACAGCCAGGGCATACCGATGGAGTCGCTCGGTATCGGCGTCAACGATTATGATCCGCGTGCTGTGTGGCGCATCTTCGCGAAAAATTATTTTCTCTTCCGCGGCACGCCTTCGCGTATGTGGCTGGACTACACGTTCTCGCGCGTCTTCGGATTCACTGAGCGGCTCTCAGAAAAAACTGCCGATGAGTATTACGACGGCATCAGCGAAACCATTGCGCGACCGGAGTTCCGCCCGCGCGCCTTGTTCGACCGATTCCGCATTGAAGTGCTGACCACCACCGATGCGCCGAATGATTCGCTGGAAGACATCCAGAAGATTCGCAAGTCGAGTTGGAAGGGACGCGTGCTGCCGGCGTTTCGTCCCGACCCGGTTGTTGATCCTGATTTCGCCGGCTTCCGCGAGAACATCATCCGCCTCGGCGAAATTACCGGCGAGGATACATCGCAATGGAAGGGATATCTGCGCGCGTTGCAGGCACGGCGTGCCTTCTTCAAATCACTAGGTGCGACCTCGACAGACCATGGACATCCGACGGCGCAGACTGCAGACTTATCGACGGCGGAAGCGGAAGTGCTGTTCATTAAAATTTTCAGCGGCCGGGCCGACGCAGCCGAGCAGGAACTTTTCCGCGCGCAGATGCTGACCGAGATGGCACGCATGAGCGTGGAAGATGGTCTCGTGATGCAGCTGCATCCGGGCAGCGTGCGGAACCATAATCTGCTGATCTTCAAAAAATTCGGTCGAGACATTGGCGCGGACATTCCGCAGAAGACCGACTACGTGAATGCGTTGCGGCCGCTGCTTTCGCGCTTTGGCAATGAAGCGAACTTCACGCTGATTCTCTTCACGCTGGACGAGACCAACTACAGTCGTGAACTGGCGCCGATGGCGGGGCATTATCCCTGCCTGCGTCTGGGTCCGCCGTGGTGGTTCCATGACAGCCCCGAAGGCATGATGCGTTTCCGCGAGCAGGCGACGGAGTCCGCCGGTTTCTACAACACCGTTGGGTTCAACGATGACACGCGCGCGTTTCTTTCCATCCCTGCGCGGCATGACGTGGCACGGCGCATCGACTCTGCATTTCTGGCGCGGCTGGTTTCGCAGCATCGTCTGGAAGAAGAGGAAGCGTATGACGTGCTGCATGATTTGACGGTGGGTCTGGTGAAGAAGGCGTACCGGCTCTAGCGAGTCAGCAACAGAACGCCCGCGCTGACAAATACTGCGGCAATCCAGCGGCGGCGATCCACATTTTCATGCAGAAAGATTTTTGCCGCGAAGGCATTGCTGATGAAAGTCAGCGATGCCGTTGCCGGCGCCACCAGACTTACGTCTGCCCAGCTGAGCGCAAACAGCAGCGAGAAAAAACTCACCGCCATGAAGGCGATGCCCAGAATCAGCAGGGGATTGGTGACCACTGCGCGTATGGCGCCGAGCAGGCCGCTGTGTGCGCGGATGTCGTCGAGGTCGCCAGTGTTGCGCATCGCGCCGGCCAGCAGGATGTCTCCGGCGGTGGCGGAAAAAACCACTGCGAGGATGGCGCACCAGGTGTGAATCGTCGTCACGTTCATCTAGATGGGCCCCGCAGTGGAGATGTGTTCCTGCGAATGCTCGGTGCGCGAGGGGCCGTTGGCCACAAAACCCACGCCTCCGATGATGAGCGCGATGCCGCACCAGCGGCTGACGGAAATATTTTCATGCAGCCAGAAGCGCGCGAGAATTGCGACGACGACGTAGCCGAAAGAAGTTGCCGGCAGCACGAAGGTGAGGTCAGCCCAGCTGAGCGCGGTGAGGTTGCCGGCCATGAATCCAAGAAGAAGGATGATGCCGAGGATGACCGTCGGATTGGCCAGCGCATGCAGCAGCGCGCCGAGGTGATGCACGGAAACTGGGCCGGCGGACTTCATGCCGATGCCGAGCAGCGTGTCTCCCACCGATGCGGTGAGCATGACGCAGATAAGTACCAACCAGCGGCGGGGAGTGAGTGTGTGCTTCATCTATCAAGAAATAAAATTGAGGGCGGACATTTGTCCGCCCTCTGTGTTGGAATGATTATGCTGTTGCCGATGCGGCCTTTTCTCTGGCCTTGAGTTTGGAAGCGCGATTACGTTCTGCGCGCAGCTTCATGAATGCCTTGGCCTCGACGTAGAGGCGAGGCAGGTCGCGGTTGACGAAGGCCTTCCACACCACGCGGAATGCAGCCTTGGGGCGGAAGTAATATTCGTCGTAGAACTTGTGCACCATCTCCATCACGTACTCGGTCGGCAGGCCGGGGTATTCGATGTGCGCCATCTGGTGGCCGCCGCCGTCTTCCATGCTCTCATTGGTGATGAAGCCGCCCTTGTGTGCGAACTCATAGAACTCCGTGCCCGGGTACGCGTGGGCGACGGAGACCTGAATGGTTTCGCAGTCGAGTGACTTGGCAAAGTTGATGGTGTTTTGGATGGACTGCTTGGTCTCTCCCGGCAGGCCGAGAATGAAGTCGGCGTGGATGATGAGGCCGAGGTCGTGGCAGTCCTTCACAAATTCACGGGCGCGTTCCACTGTGGCACCCTTCTTGATGTTCTTCAGGATCTGCGGATCTCCGGATTCAAATCCAACGATGAGCAGACGGCAGCCGGCGTCCTTCATGGCCTTGAGCGTGTCGCGGTCTGTGGTGACGCGCGAAGTGCAGGACCAGGTGATGCCGAGGGGCTTCAGCTTTTCGCATAGCTCGATGGTGCGAACCTTCTGGATGTTGAAGGTATCGTCGTCGAAAAAGAATTCCTTCACGTGCGGGAAGTTTTCTTTCGCCCACTTCATTTCCGCCGCAACGTCGTCGGTGGAGCGTTTGCGCCATGCGTGGCCGGAAAGCGTCTGCGGCCAGAGGCAGAAGGTGCACTGCGCCGGGCAGCCGCGTGTGGAGTAAAGCGCGATGTAAGGATGCAGCAGGAAGGGAACGTTGTAGCGAGTCACGTCCATGTCGCGCGCGTAGATCTTAGTTGCCCAGGGCATCGCGTCCAGGTCCTCAACCGGCGGGCGGTCGGGGTTGTGGACGATGCCGTTGGCACCGCGATAGCTGATGCCGAGGATATCTGCCAGCGGCTTGCCATTGGCAAACTCAACCGTGGAGAAATCAAATTCGCGGCGGCAGACAAAATCAATCGCGCTGCATTCGTTCAGGGCGCGGTCTGGGTCGGTGGTCACCGGCGGTCCTACGAAGGCAATCTTGATCTTCGGGTTCACGGCCTTGATGGCCTGGGCAAGTGCGTGGTCGCCGCTCCAACCCACAGTGGAGGTGAAGAGAACGAGAAACTCATACGGCTTCGCGATTTCAATGGTCTCATCCGCAGTAACGTGATGCGGCGGCGCGTCCAACAGGCGGGACCCCTCGAGCATGCCGGCAGGATAAGCCAGCCAAACGGGGTACCAGTAGGACTCGATCTCACGTGTGGCGGGCCAGCGCGAACTGGCACCACCGTCGAAGTTTTCAAATGAAGGCGGATTGAGGAAGAGAGTCTTCAAAGGCATATGTCTGATTTTATCAGAGCAAGGGCCTTGCTACGCGAAGAGTAAGGGGCTTATTTTGATGAGCTTACAGCTGCGCTGCCGGAGCGTACCCACTCTTCCAGTCCGCCGGAGGCGCGCAGCAGGTCCAGATGCAGATGTGTCAGGTCTTGCCGGGCCGCCAACAGCTGAACAAACTTGCCGCGTTCGTCGATGCGCGCGTTCTGTTCATCCTTGGGAGAGAGCTGCGGAGCCAGTTGATTGGTGGTGGTGCTGGCCTGCAACTGCGTGATGATGGTCTTCAATTGCTCAGAAGAAATTTCGCTTTCCAGACGCGCAATCGTTTCCCGCGCCGAGACTTCCTGCAGGGAATTAATCATTTTTAGATTGCCTTCTGCAGCTTGATCACGCAGCACGTTGGCTTCACGCTGCGAACGGACGGCTTCTGCGGCAGACTGCTTGGCACGGGCGCGGCGTTCCGGATCAAAAACGGGCAGGGTAATCTGCAGGCCGACTCCGAAATTGCTGGATTGAAAATTTTTGTAGTACTCGGCGTAATTGTTGAAGGAAGCGAAGCGGCTGTACTGCGCGCTCATGCCGAATTCCGGGCGCCACAATTGGTGCTGGTCGCCGATGGCGGTTTCCTGCTCGGCGTGTGCTGCGGCCTGTGCAGCCTGAACGGCAGGGCTATCCGGCAGGGAGTCCATTACAGGTGTTGTCGGCGTCGGCGGGATGCTGGCGGTTTCAGTAGAAAGATTCGCAGCCGGCATGCCGGTGATGTGCGCGAGATGTTCGCGCAGCGATGCGATATTGTTGCGGCCATGCAACTGCGCCAGATGGATTTGCGCTTCGGTGAGTTGTGCGCGAAGCACATCCACATGGCTGTCGATGCCGGCGTTTTCACGTTGCGTGGCAATCTCGGCGAGCTTGTTGGCGGCTGCGTATTGTTCTTCCAGCGCCTGCTGTTGCTGCAGTGCCGTGTCCAGTTCGATGTATGTGTAGGCCGCGTCTTCGATGATTTGCTGGCGTGCATCCTGCAGGCTGAGCTGCGTGGCCTGTACACCGGCGCGCGCGGAGCGAATGTAATCCATCTGCGAAAAGTTATAGATGAGCGACTGTGTGCTGAAGTTGAAGATGGTGGGTTGGCCCAGCGGGAATCCGTAGGAGTAACCGAGGTTGGAGCCGCCAACCAGGCTGGGCAGATACACGTCGTGGGTCTGCATCAGCAGACCTTCCGCCTTCAGTACACTGGCCTGCGCCGCGAGTACGGAATTGCTGTTGCGTAAGGCGAGGTCCACTGCAGTGGAGAAGGAAACGGTCGCCTGTTGCGCGCGCGCGGTTGCGATACCAGCCAGCAGGGCGCAAAGCATTACCGCAGCGCGCATGCTGCGCCGTGCCGCCGATGTCTTTGTCCGCCTGCCTGGAAAACTTTGCTGTATCGCGTTCATTCAGTGCTCCTCGTTATTCTACGCTGACCGATGCGTGTCATCAGTGCGAATGCAGTGCCTTCTGCGCGGGGGCGTAATCATGGGCCAGCGCCAGAGCGTCGTTGTATTCGCGGTCGGCGGCGGCGCGGTTGCCTTCGCGTTGCAGAATCTGCCCGATCTGCGTGTGCACGGCAAAGGCCGGTGCGTCTTCGGTTCGGTTGGCGGAGGCGAGATAGAGTCGCAGCAGATGCAGAGCGAGGTCGTCATTGCGTCCCATTTTCTGCAGCTGTGTGGCGGCATCCACCAGCACGGGGTCGTGCGCTGTGTCAGCAGTTTCTGCCTTGCGGATGCAATCTTCGGCTTCGCTGTTGCGATTATGTTTGCGGTAAAACTCCGCGAGATTGACAAGACCTTCGGGTAGATTCAACCCGGTGGCAACGGCCAATTTAAATTCCTGCTCGGCCGTGGAATAATCTTTTGTCTCTTCGGCGATGCGTGCGGCCAGCCAATGTCCACGAGCGGGATTCAACTTCATCAATTGCGGCAGCAGGCGGCGCGCCTTCTCCACGCCACCGCCGGCAATGCCCGGCGCTTCGGCGTAATACTCGCCCAGATCGCTGAGCACACTCCAGTTGCCGGGTGCGATGCGTGCGGCAGCTTCAAAATGGTCGCGGGCGCGGCGCGCGATGGAAAGCGCGGTGAATGGCGAGGCGTGTTCGGCTTTGCTTCCGTCGGCGTGGGCCAGCGCCAACTGATACTGCGCATCATTCGGCGCGATTGCAACGGCGCGTTCGCAGGCGGGAACAGCATCATCGGCGCGCTCTTCTGACATCAACACGCGGCACAAAAGATTTTGCGCTTCTGCGTCATTGGGATGCTCGCGGGTCATCGGGCGCAGTATGTTCAACGCATCATCGGCGCGGCCTTCCGCCATGGCTGCGTGTGCCGCGGCATGGTCATTCGCGGCGAACAAATTGCCGTGCGGAAGGAGGAGTGCCGCCAGCGCAGCAGCGCAGAGAATACGATTCGTGCAGTTGCGGGAGGGCATTATTTCAGGATGCGAACTTCTGCGCCATCGGCCAGTGGCTCGCTGTTGTTGGAGCTCAAGGCAACCACATCGTTCTCCTTGATGCCGCCGAGGATTTCGACAGTGATGAGATTGATGGCGCCGACCTGCACGATGGTATGGACCAGGCGGCCATCCACCACTTTGTAGACAAAGTTTTCCGGCCCGTCAGTGTAGAGCGCCTCGCGCGGTATGCCCAGCACATTCTTAACGCTCATCGTAGTCACCATGGCGGTGACGTTGGTGTTCGGCAGCAGCGGGCCCGGCGCGTCGTCGACGGCAACAATTACTTCGCCCACGTTACGCGTGCCGTAGTTAATGATGTTCGACGGCGTGCGCTCGATGTGTCCCTGCCAACTGAGGCCGGGTTTTGCGTCCCAGGTAATTTTGACCGGCTGGCCAACGGCAAGCTTGCCAATTTCCGGCTCATCAAAATAGGCGCGAACGCGGAGCTTGTTCAGGTCGGCCAGGCGAAGGAGTTCATCGCCAGAGCCGACGTAATTCGTAGCCGCTACAGAAATCGAATAGACCGTGCCGGCGAAGGGCGCGACAACGTGCGCTTCATCCAGATTGGATTGCGCGGCGTCATACGCTGCTTTGGCGTCGGCAAGTTGTGCGCGAGTGCGGGCCAGTTCGGCGGCACTGTAGTCGGAGCTTTTCCGTTGGCGCAGTGCGGTCAGATTGGATTGCGCGGCACTCAACCGCTGCTCGGCCAGCATGACTTCACTTGCCGATGCGGCACCGGTCGACTGCAACTGCTTTGCAGTGGCCACGGCACGCGTATCCACATCCACCTGCTGTTGTGCCTGGCTCAGTTGCTGGTTCAACCGAATCTGTTCATCGCGTGTGCCGCCATTTTGCAGCGCATCGAGCGCGGCCTGCGCGGCGCGAAGATTGCTGGTGGCAGTGGCCAGACGGGCGCGGGCATCATCATCCACCATGGCCAGCAGCAGCTTGCCCTTAGGAACCTGATCGCCCTGCTGCACATAGACCTGCCGCACGGTGCCGGCGAAGGGACTGTGCGCTTCAAAGCCGTCTACCGGTTCCACTTTTCCGTTGGTGCTGGTGGTGTTGACAAGGTTCTGCAGAGTGGCATGTGCCACGTGGATGGGCACCCGCTCGCGCAGAAGATTGCGCAGGCCCCAGATGCTAAGCAGCAGAAAAACGATGCCGCCCGCCCATAGCAAGATTGGGTTGAGCCGGTTTGTGTGTGCCTCTGACATTTCGTTCCGTTCGCGTTTCAGTATATAAGATGCCGCTGCATCCCATTGGTGGCAAAAGAATTTTCCCGGCGGAACGATTATTATGAAGACATGGCAAAGACCCCACGTTACACCGATGACCACGCCAAAGCAGGCCTGAATTGCGCCTTCCCAGATATCGAAACATGGCCGAACCAGTTCGCTGCGTATGAAATTTTAATTGACGACCCCGAATTCACCAGCGTGTGCCCCAAGACCGGGTTGCCGGATTTTGGTGTGCTGACGATTCGTTACATGCCGAACAAGCGGTGCCTGGAATTGAAGTCGGTGAAGGAATATCTGTTCTGCTACCGCAACCTCGGCATCTTTCAGGAAAACATTGTGAACCAGGTGCTGAACGATGTAGTGAAGGCCTGCGCTCCGGTATGGGCTGAAGTGAAGGGCGACTTCCGTCCGCGCGGCGGCATCTCCACTGTGGTGACGGCAAGGTTTCCGAGGAAGAAGTAAGTTTCGCGGGCAGGTGCCTCTGCTATGCTGGGCACGATGAGCGCGTCCTCCCACACCGCACCTGAATTGTCGAAGCCTGCCATTGCCGGTGCGGCGTTGGCCTTGACGCTGCTGACCGCTGTAAATTTCCTCAACTATATAGATCGCTATCTTCTGGCCGGGGAGCTTTCGCTGGTGCGGCAGGGAGTGACCATCAGCAATGCAGCCAGTGTCATCACGCATCCCACCGACGCGCAGATGGGCGCGCTGACTTTTTGGTTTTTCCTGCTCTATATGATTGCCGCACCGGCCACCGGCTGGCTGGGCGACCGTTTCCCGCGCAAGCCGCTCATCATCGTAGGTCTGCTCTTCTGGAGCCTGTGCAACTTTTTCACCGGCGCGGTGCATACCTACTTCGCACTGAATCTGCGTCACGCCGCGCTTGGCATTGGCGAGGCCAGCTTCGGCATCTTCGCGCCGGCGTTGCTGGCAGATTTTTATCCTGAGCGCGAGCGCAATCGCATCCTCAGTATTTTTTATCTGGCGATTCCTGTGGGCGCAGCGCTGGGTTATCTGGCCGGCGGTATGATTGGCGAACGCTACGGCTGGCAGATGCCGTTTTTCGCCAGCGCAATTCCGGGCCTACTGTTGGCGTTGTTGCTGTTTTTTGTTCGCGAACCAAAACGCGGTGCAAGCGAAGCTGCGAAGCCGAGCGTGAATCGCAGCACCGTCAGCGGACTCGCGCGCAACCCGGCGTATCTCTACGCCAGCATCGGCATGGCAATGACGGTGTTTTCCATGGGTGGCATCTCGGCGTGGATCCCGGAGTTTTTTCATCGCGAAGGCGGATACAGCGTGGGCCACGCGGCCTTTGTGTTGGGCGCGGTAACGGCTGCCACGGGAATACTGGGAACGGCGATAGGCGGTTGGCTGGCGCATCGCTGGCTGCGGCAAGACCATCGCGCGCTCTACCTCGTCTCTGCGTGGAGTTCGCTGCTGGCCATTCCGCCGGCGATGCTGGCCTTCTTCGGGCCGCGTTGGGCCATGCTGCCTGGTATTGCGTTGGCTGAGTTCTGCATTTTTCTCAGCACCGGCCCGCTGAACACGGCGATTGTAAATTCGGTGAGTGCAGTGGTGCGTTCGACAGCGATTGCGGTGGAATTGTTTTTGATTCATGCGCTGGGCGATGCGCCGTCGCCGTGGCTGATTGGCCGCGTCAGCGATCTGAGCAATCTTCGCATCGGCATGGCGTTGACGCTGGTGACGTTGGTGGTCGCGACAATATTATTGTTTCGCGGCGCGCGCTACGCACAGCCGATAGAATCAGCTACTACAAATTAATTCACTACTGAACGCTGAGTGGTTTTGGTTTGCTGGCCCCGTTACCGTTGCCGTTGCGCAGGTTCGGGTCGCGGAAGGCGAGCGAGTGTTCGCTGGCGCTGTAGCGTTGCAGCAGCGCGGGGTTCGGCCGGAATTTTTCCGGTCCGCCATGCAACTGGCGCGCATGGGTCAGCATGATTTCGCGGTGGTCGGGAAAGCTGCGCACCTTGCCGCGGATTTGAATGTCAGCACCGACCAGCGGCGTCAACGCACCTACATCGCGGGCGTCTTCGGCCAGGCTGATGATGGTGAATCGACACTCAGCATTCGGCGTTTGCGGACTGCACACATCCAGAAAGCGCGTGCCGGAACGCAACTGCACCACGTTGTACACATGGGCGCGAACGCAAACTTCTTTATTGATGGAGGCGGCTGTGGCTTCCGGCGCGATGCAGGGAAGCGATGCGGCTGAAATCGGCAGGGAAGTGAACAGAAAAATAAAACAGCGATTCCCGATGCGCATGGTCGTCCTCTGGCAGAGCAAACGGAAATCTACAGCGAAAGACTTTTAGTGTGTGCCGACGGGCTCAGCTTTTTTCTCGCTGCCGTAGCGATGATCCACATAGTTATCGAGAATCTCGCGGAACTCGGCGATGATGTTGTCGCCGCGCAGCGTGGTCTTCAGCTTGCCGTCTACGTAGACCGGCGCAACCGGATCTTCAAAGGTTCCGGGGAGCGAGATGCCTATGTTGGCATGCTTCGATTCGCCGGGGCCGTTGACAACGCATCCCATCACGGCAAGTTTCAGTTCCTCAACGCCGGGATATTTTTTCTTCCACTCAGGCATGGAGTCGCGGAGATAATCCTGTACCTGCTGGGCCAGTTCCTGGAAGTATGTGCTGGTGGTGCGACCGCAACCGGGGCAGCTGGTGACCTGCGGTGTAAAGCTGCGCAGCGAAAGCGATTGCAGAATCTGTTGCGCGCAGAGAACTTCTGCAGCGCGGTCGCCGCCCGGTTCGGGAGTAAGCGAAACACGGATGGTGTCTCCGACACCAGCGAGCAACAGCGGAGCCAGGCCGGCAGTGGAAGCAACCGTACCCTTCATGCCCATGCCGGCTTCGGTCAGGCCGAGGTGCAGGGGATAATCGCATCGGCGGGCCAGTTCGGTGTAAACGTCAATCAGGTCACGCACGCCGGAAACTTTTGCGCTGAGAATAATCTGGTCATGGCGCAGGCCGTAGCGTTCAGCAACGGCGGCATTGTCCAACGCGCTCACCACCATCGCTTCCAGCATCACGTCACGCGCTTCCAGAGGGCGCGAAGATTTTGAATTCTCATCCATCATGCGCGTCAGCAACGCCTGGTCCAGCGAGCCCCAGTTGACGCCGATGCGTACCGGCTTCTGGTTTTCAACGGCGCACTCCACCATGGTGCGGAAGTTGTCGTCGTCTTTGCGGCCGATGGAGACATTGCCGGGATTGATGCGGTATTTCGAAAGCGCCTTGGCGCAGTCAGGATATTTCTTCAGCAGGATGTGGCCGTTGTAGTGGAAGTCGCCGATGATGGGCGTCTCCCAACCACGCTTGCGGATGCCTTCCACAATGTGCGGCACGGCTTTGGCCGCTTCTTCCGTGTTCACCGTGATGCGGACCATCTCGGAACCGGCGCGGGCCAGCGATGCTACCTGCAGGATGGTGCTTTCAGCGTCGGCGGTGTCCGTGTTGGTCATGGACTGCACGACGATGGGTGCGTCAGAACCGACGCGGATACTGCCGATTTGTGCGGTGACGCTTTTTCTGCGGTATACAGGTGGCATAGTGGCTAGGTCTGATTTTACCACCGCTTCGTAATACACTTGAAGCGGCGCAGCGTTGATGCAGGATGGCCCTGTAGCTCAGGTGGCCCGGCCGTAAGGACGGCGAAACGAGCTCAACGGTTTCCGTGGGAACCGTTGCAAAGTATGAACAAGGATGGCCCTGTAGCTCAGGTGGATAGAGCAACGGTTTCCTAAACCGCAGGTCGGAAGTTCGAATCTTCCCAGGGTCACCATTTTTACCTGTTAAACAGGATGCGTATCTTTCCTGGCATCTATATATAACTAACAATCAACAATCCCAGTTTCAGAATGCAATCCTCTGGAAGCGATTAATGAATGTTTTCCAGCAAACACAACATATGGTAAAAGGTAGTATCAGTTCAAGCCTTATTCGATTTGCCAGCGATCAAGTAGACGGAATCATTCGGACACAGAGAGCAGTCCGAAGCAATCCCACACGCATCACGCTTTCTTTTGTCCCACTGCTTCAGATTCAAAGATAGCCCAAATACCTCAGGGGTCCCCAACCGACATGCACGTGTTTGCCCACAAGAACGTCTACTATTTTTCCCCCTTCAAGACCAGCCAGCCCATCTCCACCACCACATCGTAGCCTGTAGCTGTTGTTGGCTCACGCCGTAAGCGCGGTGTCGTGGGAGTTGTGTGTCTGTTGCTGGCGATGTTGGCCGTAGTGTGTCTGCCGCAGACGGCGAGCGCTTCGGCAGTTGCAGCCTATGAGGGCCACACGCTGGGCGGTGGCTTCAACTTACCCCAGGGCGTGGCGGTGGACGGCAGTGGAAATGTGTATGTCGCCGATACCAGCAATTCTTTGGTGAAGAAGATGCCCGCCGGCTGTGTTACCTCCAGTTGCGTCACCACCCTGGGCGGTGGCTTCAGTAACCCCGTGAGTGTCGCGGTGGATGGCAGCGGAAATGTGTACGTTGCAGATTTCGGCAACAATGCTGTTAAAGAGATGCCCGGCGGCTGTGCCTCCTCCAGTTGCGTCACCACCCTGGGTGGTGGCTTCAGTTCCCCCGCTGGCGTGGCGGTGGATGGCAGTGGCAATGTGTACGTTGCCGATACCTTCAACAGTTTGGTGAAGGAGATGCCCGCTGGCTGTGCTTCTTCCAGTTGCGTCACCACCTTGGGTGGTGGCTTCAGTTCCCCCGCTGGCGTGGCGGTGGACGGCAGTGGCAATGTCTATGTCGCCGATAACGTCAACAATTTGGTCAAAGAGATACCCGTCGGCTGTGCTACCTCCAGTTGCGTCACCACGCTGGGGGGTGGCTTCAGTAATCCTCAGGGCGTGGCGGTGGATGGCAGCGGCAATGTGTACATCGCCGATAGCAATCATAATTTGGTGAAGGAGATGCCCGCCGGTTGTGCTTCCTCCAGTTGCGTCACCACGCTTGGGGGCAGCTTCACTTACCCCACTGGCGTAGCGGTGGATGGCAGTGGCAATTTGTACGTTGCAGATACTAGCAATTACGCAATAAGGGAACTGGTGCGTGCTGGCGTGAAATTGTCCAGCACCGCTGTTGGTTCCAACACCACGCAGACCCTCACCTTTACCATCTACAGTGCCGGAACCATTGGCGTGCCCAAGGTGCTGACGCAGGGGGACATCGGTCTCGATTTTACAGACAACGGCACCGGCACCTGCACCACCAATGGCACCAGTCATACCTATGCCGTCAACGACACCTGTACGGTGGATGTGAAGTTTGCGCCGCAGTATGCCGGCACACGCTACGGTGCGGTAGAGTTGGTGAATAACAGCGGCAATCTGCTGGCAACGGCACTGATTAGCGGCACCGGCAATGGTCCACAACTGGCCTTCAACGCGCCCTTAACAGCCACCACACTGGGCGGCGGTTTCACTCGTCCCTTGGGTGTGGCCGTAGACAGCAGCGGTAATGTTTATGTAGCTGATATCCACCATTCAGTGTTTGAGATGCCCCCTGGCTGCGCTTCTTCCAGCTGCGTGACGAATCTATATGGCGGAATATTTGAGCCCATAGGTGTGGCTGTGGATGGCGCCGGCAATCTTTATATAGTTGATAACAATACATTTGTAGTCCATAGAATCCCGGCCGGCTGTACCACATCCAGTTGCGTGACGACGATGGGCGATGGCCTCCTTGAACCTAATGGTGTGGCGGTGGACGGCAGTGGCAATGTCTACATCACTACGGCCACCTCGGTGCAGAAGATACCCGCCGGCTGCACCTCATCCAGTTGTGTTTCCCTGCTGTTGGATAAAAGCAATCTTGTAGGCTACATAGGTATAGCTGTAGATGGCAGCGGGAATGTCTACGTTACTGCGGGCTTAGATAATGCAGTCTATGAGCTTCCCGTCGGCTGCGCCTCTTCCAGTTGCGCAATCTCATTAGGTGGGGGCTTTTCTAGTCCGAATGGATTGGCTTTAGATGCCAGCGGAAATGTCTATGTCGGCGATTATGACAATAGGGCGATCAAGGAAATTCCAGCAGGATGCACGAGTTCCAGTTGTGTGATTACGCTCCTGCAGAACAACAACACCGTATTCCCCTCTGCCCTGGCAACCGATAGCAGCGGAAATATTTATATTGCTGATCAGTATGACAGTGCTGTGGAGGAGATCGTGCGCAACACTGCACCCACGCTCACCTATCCGACCAGCACTAGTGTTGGTTCGCTGGACACAACGGATAATCCTCTCAGCGTTGCCATCACCAACATTGGCAACGAAGATCTCACGCTGGATGTTCCATCAAGCGGCAACCAGAATGCGGCCTTCCCCAGCGGTTTTGTTTATGACAGCACCAACAGCACCTGCACACAATTGAGCTCAATCAGCTCTGCGGTTTCTCTGGCTGCCAGTAGCAGCTGTGTGTACGCCATTGATTTTGATCCGACAGCAGTTGGCACCAACTCCGGCAATGTTGTGCTGACCGACAACAGCCTGAACGTGGACCAGACACAGCAGACCATTGCCAGCGTGAGCGGGCAGGGACTGTCTGTGACGGTGAATGAGAGCATCGGCACATCGCCGAGCGGGCTGAGTTTCTCGATTGACGGTACGCCATATACCGCGACGCAGACGCCCATCTGGACGATTGGCGACAATCACACGCTGACGACTACCGCTACTCAGGCGGGCACCACTGGCACGCAGTATGTGTTCAGCCAGTGGAGCGACGGCACTACTTCGTTGACCGACAACGTGACGACCAGCCGCAGCACGACAGCGTACACGGCAGAGTTCAGCACCAGCTACCAGCTGAATGTGACGGCGGGGAGCGGCGGCACGGTGACGGCACCGGCGTCGAGCGGGGAATATTACAACGCAACCAGTGTGCAGACCATCACCGCGGCGCCGAACAGCGGCTACTACTTCAGCGGATGGACGGGCTCGGCGGACATCGCGAGTGCGAGCTCGGCTTCGACGACCATCACGATGAACGGGGTGGAGAACATCACGGCAAACTTTGCGCTGATACCGAATTATGTGGTGACGACGCTGGCCGATTCAAATGACGGAAGCTGCACAGCGGCCTTGTGCTCATTGCGTGATGCGATCACCGCAGCCAACGGCAACAACGGCGGCGACGGCTACATCACCTTCGCAAGCGGACTGGCGGGCGACGTGATTATGCTGAACAGCTCTCTGCCGGCCATGGGCGGTCTGGAAACCATTACTGGGCCTACCGGCTCGATTGGGCTGAGGGCCAACGGCAACTTCAGAATCTTTACGATAAACAGCGGTACCATCTCGCTAACGAACCTTAACTTCAGCGCAAACACAATCCCCACGGGTGACGGTGCCGCCATCAACGCGAATGGTACGTATCTGTACCTGACCAATGACACCTTTACTGGCGGTATGGCCAGCATCGGTTCTGGTGGTGCGGTTTACGTCACAAGCGGCCTGTTGACGGTTACGAAATCCACATTCAATTCCAATTGGGCCATCGATGGTGGTGCAATTTATGCGGACGCAAATACACCGGTCACCATCAGCGGCAGCTATTTTTCTAACGATATTTCTTTTGGTCAGGGCGGCGCCATTGATGCAAGCAATGTATTGAATATCAAAACAAGCACGTTCTACAACAATTCCTCTCAAGGGCAGCAAGGCGGTGCAATTTATAACAGCGGCGGTACGCTGGGCAACAACAGCACGATAAGCAATAGCACATTGTATGACAACTCTGCTGCAGGAGACGGCGGCGCAGTTTTGAACGACGGCGTCATGACTCTGAACAATGACACCTTCTACGGCAACCAATCCCTTGCAGCAGGCGGTGCGATTTACGCGTCCGGCCCGGTGTATATCTTCAACATTACTTTCAGCACGAACACTGCAGTCAATTTCGGTGGCGCAGTCGCATTCCTTAGCATGGGGTATCCAATCAACAGTATTTTTGTCGGCAACCAGGCCAGCTCAGGTGCGGCGATTTATGGCAACACCAGCAGCAGTTCCAACTTGTTCTACCAGAACTACATCACCGGCACGAACACGGAATCAGACTGCGCAGGCTGCGTCTCCAATGTGAATGTGGTCAGCGGCGACCCGATGCTTTCAGGACTCAGCAACAACGGCGGACAGACCCAGACCATGCTACCGCTGCCGGGTTCGGCGGCCATCTGCTCCTCTTTCTCCACATTTCCCATCTCGACAGACCAGCGTGGGGTGAATGTCAGCCCTATGGGTGGCCCTGGCGGCTATTGCCCTATGAACTATATGGACGCGGGTGCGGTGCAGACGGACTATTCGCTGAACTTTACGGCGCAACAACCCAGCGACGTTGCCACATCTGTCGCTATGACGCCCTCGCCCATCGCCACGGTTTACGAGAGCGGCTCGGCACTCACTGCCGGTTCAACCAGTGTCAGCGTTACTGA
>Ga0164297_10002674_pt1 | contig 17374 bp, 11 predicted proteins | sample GEODES058metaG_FD_113539 | JGI IMG/M metagenome (GOLD analysis project Ga0164297, IMG submission 113539) | Dystrophic lake water microbial communities from Trout Bog Lake, Wisconsin, USA - GEODES058 metaG | ecosystem: Environmental > Aquatic > Freshwater > Lake | place: USA: Trout Bog Lake...
TGTCAATTACGAGTTGCAAAGAAGCACCGATGGCAGCACTTTCGCAAGCATTGCAACCACAAAAGCAACCAATGCAACCAATTATTCAATAGAGGATAAAGACATCCCCAATATTGCAAACACATTATTCTACCGCGTAAAGGCAATAGGAGGGGACGGCAACATTAAATACAGCAATATAGTTTCTGTCAAATTATCAATTGTCAATTATCAATTATCAATTAATCCCAATCCTGTCCAAGACAAGTTGACCATCAAAGGCAACCATATTGCATCCATACAAGTGATTGACAATATGGGGAGGGTAGCAAACAGGCAGACATTGCACGATGCCACCAATCCATCAATGAACGTAGGCAGTTTGGCAGCAGGGATTTATCATTTACTAATCCAAACAACAGATGGCAATGTGAGTGGTGTTGATTTTGTGAAGCAATAGTTGTTGATGGTTAATTGCGGCATGTTTCATTGTTGTGACATGCTTTCAGTTTCAGTTGTTTTTATCTTTGATACCAATTTCTACTCTGGGCATCACCCCCTTCTTATAACCTCGCGCTAAGAAACTAGCAATTTAGTAGTTGTACTTCGTTGCTTTTAGCAACACAATAAACCTTCAATCCACAAGCCAAAAAAGCGGTGTGCCAAAACCAGTTAGTTCATCCTATTTGGTATTCTCTCAAACACTAACAAAAGACATTTTGTGCTGCGTTACCAAAAGAAACAAGAATGTAAAGCGTCAAATCGATGCATTGGGTATCTTGCAGCCTTGTGCATTAAATGATTTGGATATGGAGAATGCTTTTTTGTTTCTGTTCTATATAAATGCATCTTGTCTTTTTGCGCAAGCCTTTGATAGCATTCCATTAAAATTCACTCCATCTTATGGCAAAGAAGTTTTACATCTCCAAGACTCCTCTTTTAACTCAAATGACAAGGATGGCATTGAAATAAGTGTATTCATCTTATTAAAAACAATATTTTCTACGTTTAATCTTGCCAAAACTAACCAAATAATGACACCCGAAAAGAAGGCTGTATGGATTTCGGAAGAAATGAAGAATTGTTTTAGTACCTTATTAGTCAAAAGATAAGTACTGAAACCATGAAGAAACTGATTGTACTCTTATTGATTGTAACTTTTGCCTCTTCTGCTTACAAAGCAATGGAAACAATCGATTTTATTGTGCCGAAAGGATGGCCTAAACCTGAATACGACTTTACGAAGAATCCATTAACCTCAGAAAAGATAGCACTAGGTAGGGCTTTGTTCTACGATCCCATTCTTTCGAGAGATAGTACCATTTCTTGTGCCACTTGCCACTCGCCTTACTCCGCATTTACACATATAGACCATCAGTTTAGTCATGGGATCGACAATAAATTGGGAAAACGCAATGCGCCTTCATTGATGAATTTGGCTTGGAACAATTCTTTTATGTGGGACGGCGCTGTGAAGCACTTGGATATGCAGGCATTGGCACCAATGAGTAATCCAGACGAAATGGATGAGACAATAAAGCATGTAGTGGGCAAGTTGCAGGGAAATAAGCTTTATCCCAAGCTATTTTTGTACGCATTTGGCGATAGTATCATCACAGGAGAGCATACGTTGAAAGCCATCTCACAGTTTATGCTAACGTTAGTGAGTTGCAACTCTAAATACGATAGTGTTATGAGGGGAGAATCAACTTTTTCTCAACAAGAAAAGAATGGATATACCTTGTTTCAAGCCAATTGTGCTTTGTGCCACAGGGAACCCTTGTTTACCAACAACAAATTTGAAAATAATGGCTTGCCGATAGACACTTCATTAAATGATATTGGTAGGATGCGCATTACGCAAGACTCGGCAAACTACCTGCAATTCAAAGTGCCGAGCCTTCGTAACGTACAATTTAGCTATCCTTATATGCATGATGGCAGGTTTGCCAGATTGCAACAGGTGCTTAATCATTATACAAACGGCATTGTTAGGAGCAAGACTTTATCCAAACAATTAGATAAATCGATTGTACTCTCATCCAATGAAAAGGTTGACATCATTGCTTTTTTGTACACCCTTACTGATAAGGAGTTCTTACTAAATGACAAATTTTCTTTTCCAAAATATATTTTCTCCAAATAACGAAGGCTTTTAAGCATTACGACGTCTATTAAATCTAAAATAACTTTAAAAGTATAAATAATGAAGACAACAACTACACTACTTGCCATTTTGGTTTGCTCTATTTGCACAAATGCGCAGACCAACCCAGCCATAACAGCGTGGCTATTGAACACAACGGGCGTAAAAGCTAGTCATTATGTAAAAGGAACCTACACACCCACACAGGATGCAGATTCGGCGAATGTGAAAACCATTTATTACTCAGCTAATTATGCTTATATCAGGGCAAATGGACTGCCTACTTATCCTACTGGGCCTTACTTTGATAAGAATCCAAACAATGCAGGAAGTCAAAATACAATCTTCAAGATTCCTTTGAACCCCAAGGTTCAAACAGGCAGTCATACGAGTACCACTGGCGGTGATATTGGCGTATTTATTAACGGTGTAGCCTTATTTGATTATAGGGATGGTTATTCTTGGAAGAGTTCAACCAATGCTATTGCCGGTGGACCAATGGGAGCGCCTGGGGATGGAGTATGGAATAGGGATGCCATTGTAGGAGAACTCATTGGTTTTGACTGTGCCAAGGGGCATCCTTCGGGAACGAACTATCACCATCACCAAAATCCTAGTTCTTTTAAATTTGATTTAAAATCAGTATCTACTGTTTGTAATTTGTATAACTCGGATGGATTATATACACTTGATAGTACAAAACACTCACCATTAATTGGGTTTACGTATGATGGATTTCCTATTTATGGTGCTTATGCATATAAGAATGTAAATGGAACAGGCGGAATTGTAAGAATGAAATCGAGTTATAAACTAAGGAACATCACCAAAAGAAATACTTATTCAAATGGCACATCTGTTACTGCCGGACCGGATGTAAGTACTACTTATTTTCTAGGTTATTTCAGGGAAGATTATTATTATGATACTACTTCGGCTGCCACACCAGATTATCTGGATGAACACAACGGACGCTTTTGCGTGACACCAGAATATCCAAATGGCACTTATTGTTATTTCGCAACAGTGGATTCTAATTGGAATTCTGCTTATCCTTATGTGGTGGGACCGACCTTCTATGGGGTATATGCCAAGGCGCAAGTAACTGCCATAACCGAAGCTGTTACACAATACACAGGAAGTTCTTTGCCAGTGAATCTATTGTCGTTTAATGGAAGTATCAATGATAGTAAAACCATCTTAAAATGGGCAACTTTAAGCGAGTCAACAAGTAATGGCTTTGATATTGAAAGAAGCATCGATAGTAAAAACTTCGAAAAGATTGGTAATGTGGTGAGTGGAATAAGTTCTAACTCAAATAAGAACTATTCTTATACGGATGTTGATCCAGCTAGTGGTATTAACTACTACAGATTAAAGGAATGGGACTTGAATGGCAGTTTTAAGTACTCAAATACTATCAATGTGCATTACGCTAAGGTTCCTTTTGAGCTAAAGATATTCCCTAACCCAAGTGCAGACCATATCATTGTTCAGGCCAATGATTTATTGAAATCAGATGTACACATTATGCTCACCAATGTGAGTGGACAAACTGTGGCAAACAGAACTATTGCACAAGGGAGTACCTTATCGATAATAGAAACAGCTACTTTGTATGCGGGAGATTATATTCTGACTGCTTTTGATGCAAATGGATATAAGAAATCGTTTAAAGTGGTAATCACTAAATAAGAATAAATCATTTTTTATCGATGTCTTGGTAGTAGAATTTGTTTTTGCTACCAAGACATTGTTGTTTTCTACTTGATTATTATGAAAGCAAAGTGGAAAGACAATAATAAAAAACAGCTAGAAAAAGGTTTTATCCTCTTCCTAGCCGTAGATTTTTGATTTAATAATTTAGAACTTTAGCGTAACGCCAACCTTTCCACCAGAAAATGCGTTGCCACCACCAAACTCAAGGTTTACACCAAACTTATTAGTGAAAAAGTATCTGCCGCCAACCTGTGCGCCCAGACCCAAACCAGAACTATGGTTACCTTGATAACCAGTACCCGCATCAGACCATACATAAAATCCTAAGTTTAGCCCAGCATAAAAATCAAAGTTCTTGGGGATGTCTAATGCTCTATTAAAGTGGTAGTTGGCATTACCTGAAATGCCAGTTATACTACGCCTATAGTAAGTATTGTCCCAATTTTCGTCATAAGACCTAAACGACAATTCACCTCCCAACGTTACATTCCTCGCAGCACCGTAATCGACTCCCAAATAAAATGGTGTTCCCCAATCTGAGAAACCTAACCCTAAGTTCAACTGTGCTTGTCCAATTGGTAAGGTTCCTTGTCCTTTGGAACTACCAACAATAACCAACAAAAAAACTGCTAAATAAACTTTTTTCATAACTAAGTATTTTATTATTGTAAATAAATTATTACGTGGCAAAGGTGTTCGCTATCCATCAGTAAAGTGTTACATAATTGGAAGAATAAATTGCATAATTCCCATATTATCGGGCAGAAGTGAGTACATAAATGCAATACATCTTAAAATTCTTTAGCTGCATCACTAGGAGCTAACTTAACTATTACTCACTTTTTCTTTAGATAGATGTGCCTAATATTACTTGTGCCTGCACTTCTCTCATCAATTTCAAACTTATCAATGTTTTTTATTAGGGGCAGTAGTTTAGGGAAGCCATAATTCCTAGGGTCGAAATCAGTTTTCTTTTTAAGGATAAAGTTACCAAGTTCACCCAAAAAAGTCCAGCCACTTTCGTCAGCTAGGTTCTCTACACTTTCTACTATCAGTTTTATCAGTGCCTTGTCTATCTTATTCAGTGGAGTAGGTTCTGTTTTAAGTTGTGTTAATGGCGCCGTTGTTTGTTCTGTTGCCACCACTACTTCTGACTTCAATATCTCTATGTAAATAAACTTATTACAAGCAGTAATAAATGGCTGCGGCGTTTTCTTCTCTCCAAACCCATACACTTTCATCCCTGCTTCGCGCAGTCTTATTGCCAATCGGGTAAAGTCGCTATCGCTAGAAACGATGCAAAAACCATCCACCTTTTCGGAGTACAGAATATCCATTGCATCAATAATCAAGGCACTGTCGCTAGAGTTTTTGCCTGTGGTATAACTGTATTGTTGAATGGGCGTTATGGCATTTTCTAGCAGCACACCCTTCCAGCCCGATACTGTTTGTTTTGTCCAGTCGGCATAAATTCTTTTGATGGTAGGCGTTCCAATCTTAGCTATTTCCTCCAGCATTTCCTTAATGTTGGCATACGGCACATTGTCCGCATCTATCAACACTGCAAGCTTGTCTTCTTTCATTTTGTGGTTATTAATTTCGAAGCACCCATAGCACTACGTTTACAAATCTATCCTTTATTTATTTAATTGCACGAATATATTATCAATACACTAACAGCAACAATTAATACGTTACCTTTATCCAAAGGGAAAAATAAAACAATTATGGAAACACATACGCCCAATAAGTCATTCGTTGATACAATCAATAGCAGCCATCCTGTGTTGGTAGATTTCTTTGCTACTTGGTGTGGCCCCTGCAAGACAATGGCACCCATTTTAAAAGATTTAAAGCAGCAGCTAGGAGAAGCGGTAACTATTATAAAGGTAGATATAGACAAGAACCCTGCCCTTGCGGCTCAATACCAGATTCAGGGGGTACCAACATTTATTATCTTTAAAAGTGGGCAGGTGCGTTGGAGGCAAAGCGGCGTGATACCCATGGTGCAGTTAAAGAAGGCAATAGAGCAGTTTAAGTAAGAGCCAGTCTTTATCTATTCAAATCTTAGTAGCTATTAGCCCATGACGGGAGTGATGCACTAGACCACGACATTCATGTACTAGTTTGAGAATACCTCGTCAAGCCGGGCAAATAGTTTTTAATCAAAAAAGATTGTCCCAACTCCCAACTCATTTCCCCGCCTATACATTTAACCATTATCTATTCGCCACAGTTATTCATAGATTTAAAATACGGTTTATTGAGTAGGATACACAGTGTACAGGGAATATATTACAACTTTTTTTATCCGCTATTTTGTTGAATGGCGATATAATTAACCTTCTCGGATAGCATATTGAAAATCCTATCTATATAAAGCAAGTGATTAATACCAGTTGCAACCTTGCAGGAGGCATGAATCACGTGGTTTAACCCTATTGCAACCTTTCAGTGGGTATGAATTACGTAGTTTAACCCTGTTGCAACCTTGCAGTAGGCATGAATCACGTGGTTTGACCCTGTTGCAACCTTGCAGTGGGTATGAATCACGTGGTTTAACCCTGTTGCAACATTGCAAGGGTTATGAATCACGTGATTTAACCCTGTTGCAACATTGCAATGGGTATGAATTATTTAGTATATCTAAGTACTGTAATTTTTATCTGATAAATACATTTTCTTTTTAAATCAATTTAAGTCAATTCTTTACTCAAAATACTGTTTTAGAGAAGTCTATTTTAGGTTATCCCACACAAAAAACTGTATATGATGGCAATACAAAAGTGTATATCTTCCTAAAACTTGCTTGATAACAACCTCGTAGAAAATATACCGTCTATACATAACAATTAAAATCGAATCGGCACCAGTTGTGTTTTATTATAGGTTATAAACAAAGCAATTGGTAAGTTTATTCAAAAGAGACAGTTGTTTCAAGCTAATAAAAAGGAGAGTTGGATATTCATGCGTCTTATTTGGTTTGCAAGTTGGATATTTACTAGAGATGGATTGTTAATCTTCTCTCTGGCAAACCCGGGTAGAGAAGTTCACCTCATTTCTGGGTACTCTCTTCATTAAATTTGTCTTCTAAAACGTTATCTAAAAATGCTAATTTGTGTAACCCCTATGTTTGCTGCAAAATTTTAGCTTGATGAGAGTAACAATGGTAATTATTGCCCTATTAAGTTTGGGTTTTCAGTTGAATGCACAAGAAGCAAAGACGTATTCTTTTAAAGGGAAAATAATAGACGCTGATACAAAAAAGCCCTTAACCAACTGCACGGTGAATCTTTTGGATGCGAAAATGATTGCCACAAAATCTACACAAACGGATGAGGAAGGAATCTTTTCTTTGAATAAATTGCCTTCCAGAAACATTACTATCACCATAGAATTTATTGGGTATGGTGTAGTGCGGAGAAACATTACCGTAAAATCTGCCAAGCAAACCGACACGATAGAAGTGCATAAAAAGGTGAAGGCAATGAATGAAGTAGTGGTGACGGGCAAAAAGAAATTGATTGAAAATAAGATAGACAGGTTGGTTTATAACGTGGATCAAGATGTTACATCGCAAGGTAGCGTAGCATCGGATGTGCTTAAAAAAGTACCACAGGTTACAGTGGATGCCGATGGGAACGTGGAGTTGTTGGGCAATCCTAGTATTTTGTTTTTAATAAATGGCAAGCCCTCGTCTATGTTTGGAAGCAATCCTGCCGAGGCGTTGCAATCGATTCCCACAAGTCAAATTGATAGGATAGAAGTGATGACCACGCCTCCTGCCAAATATCAATCGTCGGGAACGGGTGGCATCATTAATATCGTACTCAAAAAGAGCAATCTGGAAGGATATAATGGGGTTTTGAATGTATCGGCAGGTACTAGATTGGAGAATGGCAGCTTGAATTGTAATTATAAAAAGAAAAGCTTTTCGGCAAATGCCTTTATCAGTGGCAACGACCAACTGACTGGAAAGATGCCCAATGGTAGTACCCGTAACTCGCAAAATACCAATGGCAACGCTGTTTTGGTGCAGGGTGGAAGGACAGATTTTGGAAGAAATAGTTATAAGGCGGGGGCTGGTATTGAATGGAACTTGACCAAGACAGATATTCTTTCGGCAACATTGGGCACAGATGGTTTCAGTAAGAATACCAAGGGTAACATGGCTCAGGAACAGTATAATTATAATTTAACCAATACCCTTTTGAGTGATGTAAACACGCTTCGGTATCTTGAAAATGACATAAAGGAATCGACTGTGGAAACAAACATTACCTATCATAAAGACCTTGGCAAGAATGATAGGAGCATAGAATTTTCCTTCGAGAATAGCACAGATCATATTCACAACTATTATTATCAAACACAGGCTTCGTTAATGGGTATCAATCCGTTTGCTGGTTCGTACAGTAGAAACCCTGGGCGGGAAAGCGAAAACAATTGGGCCGTGGACTATACCCATCCCTTCGGCGAAGATATTTCGGTAGAAACTGGGTTTAGATATACCAATCAGAACATAATCAGTTCGGCAAATGTGTTTACCTTGTTGGCAAATAGCAATACTTTCAATTTGGATAGTTTGCAGTCTTATCAATCCAATTATAAGCGTAATATATATGCAGGATATGTTTCTGCAAGCTATACACTTTGGGATTGGCTGGATGTAAAATCGGGGATACGGTATGAGTACACGCAGAGCAAGGCTTGGTACAACAACTCGGGCAATGTATCGATACCAGACTATGGAAACCTTGCACCATCATTGGTTTTGCTGCATAAATTCAAGCATAGTCTCTCTATAAAATTAGCCTATAGTTATCGAATAGAAAGGCCGGACTTTGAAGATCTTAACCCATTCATGAACCTATCAGACCCCAACAATATCACTACCGGAAACCCTAATCTGAAACCAGAGATAGGGAATAACTTTCAATTAGTGTTTAATAAATCGTTTGATAATGGTGGCAACTTGAATGCAGCCCTTTTCTGCAATCATAACAGCCCAGATATTAAACCATACACCACGTTTTACCAGACATATAAAATCGGCGATTCAACTTATAGCAATGTTGCCATTACAACTAGGGCAGATATTAGTGCCGAAACAAGGATTGGGGTAAATATATCTGGGTCAATGCCCATAGGTAATCTTACAATCAGACCTAATATTATGCTTTACAACAGGCATCTGGTAAACCCCTTCGATTCACCTAAAATATCTGATGGTTTTGGATGTAAAAGTAGCATCAATCTAACTTATGCTTTGTCTAAAACTTGGGTGTTTGAAACATTTGGTAACTATAACTTGGGTATGCACTGGCAAGGGAGGATGCCATCAAGCTATGGCTACACGTTTGCAACTAAAAAACAATTTTGGAAAAACAAAGGAAGCTTGGGCGTGATAATAGTAAATGCTTTTGATAAATATGTACGTCAGACTTATGAAGTAGATGCCAAGAACATTGTGACAAACGGATACAAGAACCAGCCATATCAGTCTTTTGGGATTGTATTTAGCTATAAGTTTGGGGCATTGAAGGCTGTAAAACAAAAAGACGCTGAAAACTTTTTGTATTCAGCACCGGGGCAATAAGAAACAATTTTATTGTATTGTAAAGCAGAATCTTTACTGAAAAACTAGGTTCAAACTTTAATAAATGATAGCATAAGTGCAGCTACGGAAAGATGGCTGCACTTATTGTTTTAACAAGCGAATTGTGTAGTTGAAAAAGTCTGCCAAACAGCTATGAACTCCGAAAACAAAACCGAGCGAACTAGCATTTAAGCTGTGAGGAAAATATATTTTTCTATTGCATCCTTTATTAACTAAAACTGTTTAGCTTTGCGGCTTGTTTAAATATTTTTCTAGCGAACTTGTATTGAAATAATTGTTGCCATACAAGATAAATTAATTTAAAATTGAAAAAAGTAGCTGTTACAATCCTATTTATTAGTGCTGTTTATTTCTTGTCTGCACAACAGAAGTTTGAACCTTCTTTACAATCTTTTGCCGATAATTATAAATGTCCAGATTGGTTTAGGGATGCAAAGTTTGGTATATGGGCACATTGGGGGCCGCAATCATTGCCCGGGCAGAGCGATTGGTACGGAAAGCAGATGTACATGCAGAATTTCTATGATAAAAAGACCAAGTCTTATACAGGTAAGCCTCATCCGGACTACGAATATCATTTGGAGCATTATGGACATCCTTCAAAAGTGGGTTATAAGGATATTTTGCCACTATGGACTGCCGAAAAGTTTGATGCAGAAGCATTGATGAAGCTATATAAAAGAGTGGGTGCTAAGTACTTTGTGAGTATGGGGGTACACCATGACAACTTTATGTTATGGAAATCGAAGATTCATCGATGGAACTCGGTAGAGATTGGGCCTAAGAAAGATATTGTAGGATTATTTCAGGCCGCAGCTAAGAAGGAAGGATTGCATTTTGGTGTTTCCGAGCATTTGGCTGCTAGTTACAATTGGTTTCAAACAAGTCATGGTGCCGATAAAACGGGGCCATTTGCTGGTGTTCCTTACGATGGTGCCAACCCTTTGTACGAAGATTTATATCATCCAAAATCCGAACCTTCTGACACAGGTTGGCTTACAACAAGTAGGGTCAATCAATTGGATTGGTTGAAGAAAGTTGATGAATTGATAGATTTATATCATCCCGAATTGTTGTATTCTGATAGTAAACTGCCATTTGACACGATTGGCTGGCAGATGCTTTCCCATTTTTATAATGACAATATCCAGAATAACAATGGCAAACTAGAGGCTGTTTACAATTGCAAACAGGGCGATTCCAATTCTATGTGGGTACATGACATTGAGCGAGGTTTAAACGATTCAATAAGTATTTTTCCATGGCAGACAGATACCTCCATTGGGCCTTGGTTTTATAAAAAGAAAGATGCTAAGTATAAGTCTGCAACAGAAATAATTCAGATGTTGGTGGACATTGTAAGTAAGAATGGTAATCTTTTGCTCGATGTGGTTCAAACGCCAGAGGGGGATTTGGAACCTGTGGTTGTAAATATACTGGAGGATATTGCCAAATGGACTGCCGTTAATGGTGAAGGTATTTATGGAAGCCGTCCATGGAAAATATATGGTGAAGGCTCTTCTGTAAGTGAGAAAAAAGAGAGTGGTCCTTTTGGAGGATCTAAAGACTTTAGAAGCAAGCCTTATACGCAAGCAGACTTTCGCTTTACAAAAAAGGGAGAAAATGTTTATGCTTTCTGTATGGCAAGGCCGACAAATGATGTAAAGATTGTTTCATTGGCTAAAAACTCAAAGCTTATTGATAAACCAGTTGCATCGGTAGAGATATTGGGGGTTAAAGAAAAATTAGCTTGGAAACAAACAGAAGAAGGATTAGTAGTTGCTAAACCAGCTATATTACCTGATTCTCATACAATTGTTTTTAAGATTGGGTTTAAGAAATAATACCTGCTTGAATAGCTTGGCAAAGCAATGAAGAGAATGATTTTATTAGTAAATACAACTTACGATTTATGATTTATACAAAAAGAAAAGCACTGATTGGGTTTTTAATTATTGCCATTGGCAGTTTTAGTGCTTGTACAAAAGCGGGTATTCCACCTATAAACCCTCCTGTGGATAGCATACTTACGGTTTCTGTAAATCAAAATTCATTGGGCATCGCAATACCTGATACTTTTCAGGGATTGAGTTACGAAATGAGTACACTTCCAAATGCGCCAAGTTTTTTAAATCCCAATAATAGCACATTAATCAATTTGATTGGTAATTTGGGTAATGGGTTATTAAGGCTTGGGGGCAACTCAAGCGATACCGTACTTTGGTCGAATACTACGCGCTCTAAGAGTACCCCTGGCAATAGACTTACCCAAAGCGAAATAAATACCCTGTCAACTTTTTCTAATGCAATTGGCTGGAAGGTTCTTTTTGGTCTTAATATGGGGGCATACGATACTGCCGCAGCAGCAAGTGAAGCAACTTATGTATATAATAAACTTCAAAGCAATTTGTATGCGCTTCAGTTTGGAAATGAACCAGATGGATATGGCTCTTGGAACCCTAAAAGAGCAAGCCCTTACACTTTTTCAGAATATCTAGCCCAATGGCAGACTTATTATACATCAGTAAAAAGCAGGGTACCTAGCGTTCCTTTGGCAGGGCCAGATGTGGCATATCAATCAAGTTGGGTAGCTTCTTTTGCTTCGAATGCGAAGACAAAAGTTAAGCTTTTAGATAGCCATTATTATCAGAATGGTCCTGCAACAGACACTTCGCTTACAGTTAATTCTTTATTTACGCCAATACCACAATATCCTAATTATTTTACGACAATCAATAAAGCGTCAGTCGCTGCTAAACTTCCTTGGCGCATCAGTGAATGTAACAGCATTAATGGTGGTGGAAAAACAGGTATAAGCAATGTGTTTGGGGCTGCTTTGTGGGCATTGGATTTTATGTGGGATGTTGCTGAAAGCAATGGGGGGGGCGTTAATTTTCATGGCGGAACAGGAGGGCCATACTCTCCTTTTGTGTACTCGAATGGTGTCACAGTGCCTCAACCTATTTATTATGCATTTCTGGCTTTTAAATATGGTGCTAATGGGGCTACGATTGTTCCTGCAAGTCTGAGTACTACTAAGTATAAGTTTAGTGCGTATGCTTCTGAGAAGAGTGGGACTACCTACGTTACATTAATCAATAAGAGTCAAACGCAAGGATTGTCTATCAATTTGCAGCTATCAAATACCGCTTCCACTGCTCAAGTAGCACGTTTGTCAGCACCTTCAATAACATCTACTTCTGGGGTTACTTTTTGTGGAAGTTCTGTTGCTGCAAATGGTACCTTTCAGCTTGGCACTACCGAAAACTATACAATCGGTGGTCTTAAAACATTTATGGTTACTGTTCCTCCTGCAAGTGCGGCAGTGGTGTCAATAGTTTCAGGAAACTAAGAGGTTGTATTGTCTTAAATAACTGCCAATAATCTCTTCGGGTATGGTCTCAATTGCATTTTTAAATGTTCTTAGGAGATAAGACTTCTTTATAAAGTGCTTACAACTAAACTTTTACTTTATAGGATGGAACTATCCTCAAATAGGGGTTTCTGCAAATTCAAATGTTAACCAAATAAGTATCATAATTAGTATAAATACAAAGAGAATTTTAATTCAAAAATAGATGGCATTATCATTTTCAATCAAACAGGTAAATAAAATTAATGTGTTAAAAAAAGTTATTTCTTGCCTCCTTATTTTAACGTCGTTCTTTCAATTATCTGCGCAAAAGTTATCCGCCTATACGTTGGATGAAAATTCCCTATCGGAAGGTAGGAAAAGAGTATTAGCAAACGACCCCAGAGTTATGCCAGCATTAGAAAAGCTAAAGGAATCTGCGGAAAAATATTTGCAACAACCCGATGTTAATGTTACACAGAAGGGAGAAGGATGGGACGTTTATTTTCCAAAGGAACGTCCAGTTGATATTCATGATTATGTTTCATTTGCCATTTATTTCTATCCTGATACAGCTCGTGGCAACTCTATTCTATCCCCATGGGTGAACCTTGAAAAATTGGGGGGAAACCATGTTATGAGGGAAAAGTTTGATTATCCACGTAATTCCAAGATGGTTAGCCGAATCTCAACATTTGCAAAGGCATGGTATTTTACAAACGATAAACGTTATGCCCAAGCTGCTGTTTCTCAATTGAGGGCATGGTTCATTAATCCAGCTACCCGCATGAATCCAAATATGCAATATGGGCAATTTGTTCCCTTTCATCCTGAGTATCAGTTTGGAGCTTATTGGGGAATTATTGAGGCGATGAGCTATAATGAAATATTGGATGCTGTAGCATTAGTTAAAAATTCGGGCTATTGGAGTGAGGACGATGATACAAAGATGAAAGAATGGCTTTATCAATGGTCTCAATGGTTAAGAAAGAGTGCCAACGGGCAGAAAGAAGGAAGATATGAAGGTAATAACAACCATGGAATCTATTATGATATACAATTAACAACTGCATGGATGTTTTTGGGGAATTATAAAGGCATTAATTGGGAGGATAGTGCCAAAAACTATTTTAAAACCTATGTACCTGTTGCACGAATAAAGTATCAGATAGATGAAAATGGAGGCATGTATAAAGAATTGCCTCGCCCAAATGCGGCTGTGTATGAGTGTATGTGTTTAAAAGGTTTTGAGTTATTGGCTATTAGTGCTTCTAAATACAATATTGACTTGTGGAATTGGAATAGAGAAGCTTCTGATAAACGTAGTATTCGTGAAGCAATCGAATGGTTATTTCCTTATTATAATGGACAAAAGAAGTGGACTTATGGTAACTATACAAAGAATCCACTGACAACTGAGAATGCCCTAGAAGTTCTTTGGGTGTCCTCTAAATATTTAGGTGGCGACCATTCGTTAACATTCAATAATTTAATTGTACCAACAATTAAATCCGAAAGGCTTGCGAAACATGAATACAATTTATTATTTCCTCGTTAGCATAGATAACAGTTTTTTAGAACTTAATAAGCTGAAATTTTTATGCTCAAAATGTTTCATGGACTTAAACTAACATTTCTTACAAAAGTCTTTATTAATCATTGAATTAAAAAAATAATAAAGACTCTTATTATTTCATATTTAATCACAATAAAACAAATGATGAACTTTCCTAAATGCTTAATTGCAGTAGTGCTACTGCTGCCTATTTTATCTTGGAGTCAAAGTGCTTACACACACGTAGAGAATAAAGATGGGTATGTCTATTTATCCAATTCCTTTCTTTCAATTAAAATTAGTTTGGCGGATGCAGTCTATAGTGTAACGGATAAAAAAGACAATACTATCGTTCTTGATAATGCACGGTTATCATCGGATGGATGGAACTCTCCTCAAAGTAGATTTTCTACCAAATTCAAATCGCCAAAGATTACTTGGATTCAAAAGCCCGTTTATCAATTCAATAAAGAAGGAGAAAGAGTAGAGATTAGTATTGAATGTACCACAAGGGATTTGCCTGAGTATCGTTATGCTTTTACTTTATTGGATGGGGAATCTTACATCATCCTTCAAGCGGGGATGAATAATAAATTGCCAATAGCAAGCAGGTTTACGAAGGCAGAATTATTCTCGGAAGCAACCTTGTTCCCCAATGCGGATATAGCATCTGCAACAACATTGAATGGTGCGGCGGGTATCACTTTCCCTGAGGTTTGGACGGATACAACTAAGTTTAGACAAGCTGACAATAGCATGTTGTTTACCGCAGAAGTGAATGGCAAAAGGCGTTCTATTGTTTGGGGCGGACTTCATTACGAATATTTCTATGCTACTACTCTGTATAAATCTGACAAAAAGACTAATGCCCGCACTGTTTCTTTGTTTATGAATGACCCGGTTGGTAGAAGGGTTTCTAGTAATCAAGATTGGTGGAGCCCCGATACATACTATCTAGGTATTGGGGAAAGCAATCCTTTTCTTGCTTTGGAAAAGTATGGATTAGCCGTTCGTGAAGCTAATAACGCCAAGCCCAATGTGTATGATTTTCCAACTCTTTGTGGCTGGGCAGTAGGTAATTTGAGTAAAGGCAGGGACATTAATAATTCGGCTGCTTTGATTGGCGAGATGGATGAAGCCAACAAGTGTGGACTAACAAAGTACACAAAAGTAGCCGTTAGGTTAGAGCCTGATACTTACTGCTACAGGGATGGAAACACAGAACAGGGTTGGTGGGACGATGCACATTGGAGTAAATATGGGCATCTAGTGAAGCCTTACGAAACCTTTGCCAAATGGTGTGCGGCAGTTAAGGAGCGCAATGGTGTTCCATTCACTTATTTTCAATCGAGCATGCCCTCTGATGATTTTGCAAAGGCGCATCCTGATTGGATGTTGAATAACGATATTAGTCAAATCAACTTATTCCATCGTCATCATCTACCTTATGTGCATTATGACTATACCAATCCTGAATTTAAGAAGTATATGTTGGGTGTATGGCAGCGGCTGCATAGGGATGGAATGATAGGGATCAAGTTTGATTATGCCGAAACTGCATGGAACCCTAATGGGGGATTTGAAGATTCTACAGCTACCACCACTTCTGCTTATCGTCAATTGTTTAGTTTGTGTAGGCAAGGTTTGGGACCTGAAGGTCATATTCACGAGCGTTGTTTGGGCGAAAACAATACACCGCCACTCGATGTGTGTGCCGGCATTGTGGATATTCAACGGGATGCAGGTGACAATAATAAGTTCGAAGCGCAATATGTAACTACTTGTGGGCTTCGTTGGTACAAGGCTCGTTCAGTTTTCTCTTATTATCCCGATAGTAAATCAGTACATAACCATACGCCAAGTGTGCGTCAGGCATTGTTTACCATGCTTGCCCTTACCAGTGGACGGATAGAGTTGGCTACCCCTTTCGAGATGCTTACGCCCGACATGGTGCATGAGATTTCCCGTATCTATCCAATGTATTTTGGATTGAAAAGCCCACGCCCTATTGATGCCTTCCTTGGCAACAGAGACCCTAAAGTGTATGATTTGGAGTTGACAAAAGATTGGCATCAGGTGGCATTGTTCAATGGAGAAAAGAAAAGCAATGAAGTATCTGTAAGCCTTAGCAAAGAGATGGTGCAAGGTGGTTTGGCTTTGGATGCGTCTGCTTCTTACTATGTATATGACTTTTGGAAGGATGCTTTTGTAGGTAAATTAAAAGGAACTGAAACAATAAGTGCCAACCTCGATAGTCTTTCTTGCGCTATGTTTTCGGTGCATAAAGTGCAAGATGTGCCGCAGCTAGTTTCTACCAACAGGCATATCCTGCAAGGCTGGATGGAACTAAAAGACATTCAATGGAATGAAGCTGCAAAGACATTAACTGGTAAAGCTGCTGTAATAGGAGGGGAGGCAATGCGGATAGTGGTGGCATCTAACAATTGGAAGTTGGTGAGTGTAAAAGCCGATGGTGCAACTGCCAAATGGGAGAAACACCCTGCGGGCGATGTCTTAAAAGTATTGGTATTGGAAAGTAAGGATACCAAAGAAGTAGCTTGGACAATACGGTACGAAAAGTAAATGACTAGCTGCTAATTATACATAACTAGCCATGACTTGTCAATAATTGTTCCTCGTCATCTGCCTGCGCTGTTCTGGGCAAAAGCAATCACAGTTGCAGTTGTTCCGGCAGGAATGCCACTCAATACTTCTATCAATTTACCACAAGTAATTACGATGGCTGCAATAGATGGTTTTACATAATTGTTTCCAACAGTGATAGATGTTGGTGAAGAACACCAACATCGGCGACAAGTTGACCATCAAGGGCAAGCATATTGCATCCATACAAGTGATTGACAATATGGGGAGGGTAGCAAACAGGCAGACATTGCACGATGCCACCAATCCATCAATGAACGTAGGCAGTTTGGCAGCAGGGGTTTATCATTTACTAATCCAAACAACAGATGGCAATTTGAGTGGTGTTGATTTTGTGAA
>Ga0164297_10002683_pt1 | contig 17348 bp, 18 predicted proteins | sample GEODES058metaG_FD_113539 | JGI IMG/M metagenome (GOLD analysis project Ga0164297, IMG submission 113539) | Dystrophic lake water microbial communities from Trout Bog Lake, Wisconsin, USA - GEODES058 metaG | ecosystem: Environmental > Aquatic > Freshwater > Lake | place: USA: Trout Bog Lake...
CGTCGTATCTCGTTCCATTGCTCCATATTCGTGAACATCCTCCTGGTTAAACCAGAGATGCTGCACTTTTAAACCACCACGCCACCCGGCGAACCCGCCGCACTTTTTAACCGCGTTTTATAGCAGTTTGCGGCCTTTGTTGCTGAGTTGAAACAGGGTGTCCCTGGGAAGGTCAAAATGAACTTTGTTTCAGGGAACAGAGAAGCGCAGGCATTTGCTGGGGAATTGGCAAAAGCCTTCACGGCAGGCGGATTTGAAGTACTGGGTTCCGCCCAGCCTCTTTTTGGATTTGATATTGGCGACCATCCATCTGGAATAGCATTGAGACATCGAGGCACAAAAGAAGGACCGAACAACCCGAAGTACCTCACTGCGATTTGGAGGGCATTCCTTGCAATTGGACCGCCCCCGCTTCTCACAGACCTTCCCGCTGAGCCTGGAGTGGTTGAAGTCGAGGTTCATTCCAAGCCATAGCTTAGCCTGGCGATGTCCATTTCTTGAGTATCTGGACCCAGAAAGCGGCGGACCAAACCCTACGGTCAAGAAACCAGGCGTTCAATACGACCTTGAAGCCGAACCTGATGAAGAACCATAATGAACCGGAACCGACACCCTTCTATTTGACATTACATTGATTGTTGGTAGTTAATAGCCGGGCCGTTTGGAGGTTTTTGAAGAGGCCTACGCTGGGAAAACAGCCGCCGGGACGCGCCTTAGCCTTACCCCACCAGCTTCAGCGTCCGTTTCTCCTGGGCGCTTTGGAACGCGGTATCAACGATCTGCTGGCCGATGCGGGAGATGTCGAGGCGGAGCGGGCCAATGAGAGGTGCGCCGGTTTCGAGGTGGTGGATGACGTGCTCGACGGGATTGCGGTTCGGGGCGAGGACGGGATCGACCGGGATCTCGTAGCCTTCCGGGCGGGCGCGGGTTTGGACGCGGACGGTGGGCTCGTAGTCGTAGCACGAGATCGTGCCGTCGGTGCCTTTGAGAACGAAGCCGCACTTGGGCTGGGGCTGGTGGGTCCAGGGATCGGTGAAGGTGCCCCAGCGGGTCTCGCTTTTGCTGAGGCCGAAGCTGTAGCGGATGATGGCGAGGGCGTGCTCGTCCACCTCCAGCCCGGCGGGTTCGTCCCAGACACCGGTGACTTCCAGCGGGGCCTTGCCGCCGATGTGCCAGGTGCCGAGAGTGGTGCCGTAGCCCATGTAGTCGAGCAAGGAGCCCCCGCCCTGGGCCTTGCTGTAGAACCAGCTCGCGGCTTTTTCGGCGGCGCTGGGTTCTTTTTCGATCTTGTCGGCCCCGTGGTAGAGCGGGCCGCGATTGCCGCCGTGGTGGTGGAATTCGCGGACTTCACCGATGAGGCCTTCCTGGATGAGGCGGTGGGCGGTCTGCTGGCCGGCATCCCAGACGAGCGGCCAGTTGACGGTGAGGAGCTTGCCGTGCGGCTGCATGGCGGCGATCATGGCATCGGCCTCGGCGAGGGATCCGGCGAAGGGTTTCTCCATGATGATGTGGGTGCCGAAGGGAGCGATCTTGGCCACCCAGTCGCCGTGATTCGACGCAGCGGGACAGAGGATGACGATGTCGGGCTGGGTCTGCTCCATGCAGGCGCGGTAGTCGGTGAAGACCTGGGCATCGGTGAGGCTGAAGTTGCGCTGGGCATCCACGAGGCGTGCGGGCTGCTCATCGCAGATGCCGACGATCTCCGCGTTCGGATGTTCGGAGGTCTGGCGCAGGAGGTCGCCCATGTGGAAGTGATCGAAATTGATGCCGGCGATGCGCCATGTTTTGCTCATAAAGGGTGCATCGAAGCCGAAGGGCGCGGGGATGACAAACCAATATTGTTCCTTTGGTGGAATGGATTGAAACGCGAATGAAGAAAAATAGCCGCGAATAACCGCGAATCAGAGGCCCCCCCCCAGCGCCATTCGTGAGCATTCGCGCCTGTTCGCGGCCATTCGTGTTGAATTGCAGCCGCAGGGTTCACCCGCGTTCCGAATTCCCCTTTTCAACGTCCCCATTTCCCGCTTTCATCCCCCCTGCACCATGGCTGCCAACGAAATCCGCGATACACCCGGCCGGTTGCTGCTGGGCTGGGCGGTGCTGTTCTCGTCGCTCGTGCTGCTTTCCTGGCGCATTCACCTCCGCCCGGCGGACTACGAGTGGACGGAATACCCTACGGCGCTGGGCGATACGAAGTACTACAGCACGCTGGGCCAGGATGACCGCTACGAGGCGAACCTGCGCTACGCTGGTCAGGACGAGGGGCTGTTTCGCCGGGCGGTGGATGCGGTGGAGTTTGACGATTCCACGATGATGAAACGGGCGCTGGATGTCACGGGCGAGCACTTCATCTACCAGCCGGACGACCAAGGCCAGAAGCCAGCTCCCCTGCCCGTCTATTTGAAGAGCGGCGAGAACCGGTATGTGGAGTTTGGGGCGCGGAAGTTTTACCCGCCCTTTGTGCCGAAGGCGCGGCCGTAAGGGCTGGTGTGGCGTATCTTCGGAGTCGGTTAACCTAGAACCGAAGATGGTGGCCTACGGAACAAACGGAAAATCAGAATAACTCACATTCCCGCTGCCTCACCTTTTGAGTGATCGATGTGGAATGCTCATTTCCGAGTATTCCGGGTGTTGATTCGCTGTGCTCCCCTGCGGGCTCACTGCGTTCGTCTGTCATGCTCCGCTCGGCTCCGTAGGCCATCCATTCCCGTTTTCAGGGTTAAAAACCGTCGCTCCCAGTGGGGCACGTCTTCCCGGAGCGAGCTGAAGCTCGGCACTACTTTCATCTGCCGTTTTTCCGTGAACATCCGCTGCATCCGTGGTTAGGAGACGGCTGTGACTCCCACCGAACATCTCGACGCATTGCTGGCACGGCCTGAGCCGTTGCTGGCGCTGGCTCCGATGCAGGATGTCACGGACCTGGAGTTCTGGCGGCTGATGGCGCGCTGTGGCGGGGCGGATGTGTACTACACGGAGTACTTCCGCGTGCATGCGGACTCGCATTTGGACAAGCCGATCCTCGCCTCGCTGATTCACAATCCCACGGGCAAACCGGCCATCGCGCAGATGATCGGGAATGACATCCCCTCGCTGGTGCGCAGTGCGAAGGAATTGCAGCGTTACAACATCGCGGCGGTCGATTTGAATCTCGGTTGCCCGGCTCCCATCGTGTACAAGAAGTGCGCCGGCGGCGGATTGCTGCGCGATGTGCCGCGCATCGAGGGCATCCTCGGCGCGCTGCGCGAGGCGATCTCGATCAAGTTCACAGTGAAGACACGCCTGGGATTTGATGACACGGAAACCATCGACGCCCTGGTGCCGCTGTTTGCCAAGCATGGCGTGGATTTGGTCACCATCCATGGCCGCACCGTGCTGCAGATGTATCGCGAAGGCGTGCGCTATGATTTGATCGGCAGCGCCACGGCGAATCTCCCCTGCCCTGTGCTGGCCAATGGCAACATCAGCTCCCACCTGGATGCCGCCGAAGTCACGCAGCAGACCGGCGTGCGCGGCCTCATGCTCGGGCGCGGGGCCATCCGCAATCCGTGGATGTTTGATCAGATCCGCCAGCATGCGCGTGGCGAGCCCGTCTTCCAACCCACCCCCGCCGACCGCCTGCGCTACGTGGAGGAGCTGTACGAATGCGTGACGCTGCCCAACACGCGCGAACTCGACATGGTGAACCGCATCAAAAAGCACCTCAATTTCTTCGCCTGGGGCCTAACCGATGCCGAAGGCTTCCTCAGCGCCATGCGCCGCTGCACCACGCGGGCGGGGATCATGGAGGTTTGTACGCGGCATTTTGGGGAGGCTTGACGGGCCGGTTGGCGCAGCAAATCCCAGGCTTGCAGGGCTGGAAGTGATGATTCATACTTTAGTCATGCAAACGATGGCTCGCACAGCAGACGACTTGCTCCATACCTTCCGCACCTTTGGTGAGGAAGGCCCGGTGTATCAGGTGCTCAACAAGGTGAACGGCCAGAAGGTGCATGTGGTGGTGGTGCAAACGGGCGAGGAACTCGATTACCTCGTGGAGCGTGCGTTGAAAGACCCTGAAGCGAAGTGATCTGATGTTGGCTTGAGGCCCCTCTCAGTCCTTGTCCCTTGACACTAGCGCCATCAGCCGTGGCTGCGTGAGCAGGTCTGAAACATCGTACAGCGCGACCTTCGAACGGGAATTCTCGTAACGAACATCGTAATGGTGGCCAGGTTTCGCCACGAAGCGGAGCGGCGCATAGCGGTAGGGCTGGCGGTCTGCGACGACATGCAGTACGACGGGGCCAGTCGGGAGGCGGAACCTCTCGGAGGAACGCCAGAAGGACGTAGGCTGCCCGTTGATTTGAAAGATTTTAGGACCGCTATCCAAAAACGCTTCCGCTGGCTGCGCGGTGAGCAGCGCGTGAGGCTGTGCGCGGGAGGCATCACTAAACTGATGGTGAAAAGAACAATTTACGCCTGTCACGAGCAGCAGGAATGCTCCCAAAACGGGCGCTGATCTTTGGGTTATTCTCATTCGGGAGAAAATAGTTACCGAACCTGTATTTTCCAAGAGGTTTCCTCGTATTGGACATCCTCCCAAGCCTATGCTATCGCCCGCACCCATGTTTTCTCCTCGAACCCTCCTTCCACTCCTGGCCCTGGCTCCCGCGTTTCTTGGCGCTGCGGAGAAGATTGATTTCAACAAGCAGATCAAGCCTCTGCTCGAAGGTGCCTGCACGCACTGCCACGGCGCGAAAGAGGACAAAGGTGAGTTCCGCATGCACACGCTGGAAGACATCAAGAAGGGCAACGAGAACGGCCCGGGTCTGACGCCGGGCGATCTGAAGAAGAGCTCCATCTACACCACGCTGCTGCTCGCCCCTGAGGAAGACACCGCAATGCCGCCCAAGAAGGAAGGCGCGCTGGAGAAGTCACAGATCGAAGTGATCAAGACCTGGATCGAGCAAGGTGCCGAGTGGCCTGAGGGCGTGGTGCTGGAGCAGACCCCGCGCATCAAATTTGAAAAACACATCCAGCCGATCCTGGAGCAGAACTGCGTCTCCTGCCACAATCCCGAGAAGGCGAAGGGCGACTGGATCATCACCACCAAGAAGGAAGCCTTCAGCACCGGCGAGAACGCTCCGAACATCCTGCCCTTTGACCTCAAGAGCGCGCTCTACCACGTGACGACGCTGGCCGCTGATGACGACGATTTGATGCCCCCCAAGAAAAGCGGTGGCCCTTTGAGCAAGGAAGACATCAACTTCCTTCGCCTGTGGATTTTGCAAGGTGCCCCATGGCCGGATGACCTCAAGCTGACCGCGAAGGAAAAGAAGGGCCCGGCTTCAAACAACCCGGACACCATGGACCTCGTGAAGAAGATTCACGCGCTCATCGTGCAGACCTCCAAGGAGAAGAAAGAGGCCGAGATGAAGCCCTATGACTCGAAGGTCCCCAAGACGGGCATCCCCTACAGCATGGTGGTGATCAAGAGCGGTGAATTCACCATGGGCAGCCCAGAGGGCGAAGCTAACCGTGGCGACGACGAAGGCCCGCAGGTGAAGAAGACCCTGAAGCCCTTCTGGATGGGCAAATACGAAGTGACCTGGGATGAGTACGAGCCCTTCCAGCTCACCAGCATCGGCCGCAACAAGGACGGCTCCCGCCAGGTGTGGAAGCCCACGGACAAGCCGGAAGACCTGATCTCCCAGCCAACGCCGCCTTATCAACCAATGGACTTTGGCATGGGCCGCGATCGCTACCCAGCCATCTGCATGACGCAGCACGCCGCCAACAAGTACTGCCAGTGGCTCAGCGCCCAGACCGGCCACTTCTACCGCCTGCCCACCGAGGCCGAGTGGGAGTATGCCGCCCGCGCTGGCACCACGACCGCCTATTTCTTTGGCAACGACAAGGCCCAGCTCAAAGAGTACGCCTGGTTCTTTGAGAACGCCCCGAACTTCCAGTACGCGAAGATCGGCCTCAAGAAGCCGAATCCCTGGGGCCTCTACGACATCTACGGCAACGTCTGCGAGTGGTGCCTGGATCAGTACACACCGACCACACCGGCTGCCTCGATTCTCGGCAATGACTGGGTGCGTTCGAAGACCCCCTACCCGCACGTTGCCAAAGGTGGCACCTATGACGACGATGCTGAACTGCTCCGCAGCGCCGCCCGCAAGGCCTCTGACCCACTGTGGAAGCAGCAGGACCCGCAGCTCCCGAAGAGCATCTGGTACCTCACCGACGCCACCTGGCTCGGCTTCCGCATCGTACGCCCGCTGGAGATTCCCACGGTGGAAGAAATGTATGCCGCTTGGAATAACGGAGTGGCTAAAGAGTAACGGCGTGCCGCCAAATGACGAATGACGAATCAATGTCGTTAAGTTAAGCAAAATAGACCGCGAAGGTGTATTTTTCACAACGCGAATGAGCACGAATAGCCGCGAATTTTTCACGAATTTCAGAGTTCAGAATTCCTCTGCATTCGCGGTCATTCGTGGCCATTCGCGTTTAAAATCTTAACTTAACGACATTGAATGACGAATGTCCCGAGCGTGAGTGAAGAGTTGAAGCGCCACGCAAGTTTGGACTCCGGCATTCGTCATTCTGGATTCGGCATTCGGCATTCCACCTGAACCATCCTCCTCCTGATTCAAGGAACTCGCATTCCTTGCCCTTCCTTCACACCCAACCACCACATCCCATGACTCAGCCCAAATCCTCCAACAACGGTGCCATGGCCGCACTGATCGCCGCATTCCTCGGCTGGCTCTTTGACGGCTTTGAAATGGGTCTGTTCCCGTTGATCGGCAAGCCAGCGCTGCAGGACCTGCTGCCGCAAGCGACTCCTATTGTGCAGGGGCAGTGGTTCACCGTCATCATCGCGGTCTTCCTCGTGGGCGCGGCCACCGGCGGCGTTCTCTTCGGCTGGCTGGGAGACAAGCTGGGCCGCGTCAAGGCGATGACCCTGGCGATCTTCACCTATGCCATCTTCAGCGGGCTCTGCGCCTTCGTCACGGAGGCCTGGCACTTCGCTGGCTTGCGTTTCGTGGCCTCCCTCGGCATGGGTGGCGAGTGGGCACTGGGCGTGGCTTTGGTCAATGAAATCTGGGGGAACAAGAATCGCGCGTGGATCGCGGGCATGATCGGCGCCGCTTCCAACATCGGCTTCCTGCTCACGGGCTTGATCAGTTGGAAACTGAACGCCAGCCTGGACGTCGTCACCGGCTGGATTCACGCCATCGGCCTCTCCCCAGCGAACACCGATTACCTGCTGCACAACCGCGCCTGGCGCTTCATCGCCGTCAGCAGCGCCCTGCCGGCCATCATCAATTTCTTCATCCTCATCTTCGTGCCCGAGTCTCACAAGTGGGAGGAGGAGAAGAAATCCGGCAGCACCTCGCACTGGGCCACGATGGATCTCATCGGCGTGCTCATCGCCTGTCTTGCTGCGATTGCCATCATCTATGTCTGGTCGCCCATGGCAACGGTCGGCGGAGCTGTCGCAGGTCTCGTGACTTTGGTCGGCCTGACCATCGCCTTGTGGGGCTACATGCACCCGATGCGCCAATACATGGCCCGCTCCGTGACGGCAGGCAGCACGCTGACGGCAGACCGCACGACGATCATGAACAATCTGTTCCTCGGCGCCGGTCTTGCCGCCGTGGCACTGCTCGGCACCTGGGGCTCTGCGCAGCAGGCCGCCCGCTGGGCCTCTGATTTGGCACCGAAAGGCAGCACACTGCCCGTTATTGATTACGTGGTCATCGCCACCGCGCTGGGAGCCATCATCGCCACATTGATCACTCCCTTTATCGCCGACAAGCTGGGACGCCGCGTGACCTACACGCTGCTCTGCGCCGCCGCCCTTGCAGCATCGCTGGGCTTCTTCCGCATCAATGTTCCCTTTGTTGGCGACTCCATTCCCACCACCTTGATCACCACCGCCTTCCTGCTGGGCGGCATCACGGCCTCCTTCTATGGCTTCTTCCCGCTCTACTTCCCGGAACTCTTCCCCACCAGCGTGCGCGCCACGGGCCAGGGCTTCTGCTTCAACTTTGGCCGTCTCATTGCCGCCATCGGCGCGCTGCAACTCGGGAATCTGATGTCCCTCTTTAATGGTGCCAACGTCACCACCGTCCAGTCCGCCGCCAACGCCTACTCCGTTCTCTCCTGCATCTATCTCGTGGGAATGGTCCTGGTATGGTTCGCCCCCGAAACCAAGGGCCGCTCATTGCAGTGACCCTCAATTGCGGCAATGGACAGAGGCCGCATTTGGAAAGAATGTTTGCCAAAGAACCAATCATCGATAATAATACGCTTATATTAATCTCTCACAAATAAGAAGTTATTGATCAAACTGAGTAAAAATTTATGGATTCTATGATTTTCTCTTGATCCTACCATTGGAACTTGTTACATTAACCGTAATTCGAGATCTTCTCGGAAACCATAGCTCTAAGGACCACATCCATGATTAACGGAACCAAAAACCCAGCCAAAGACCACGCCAAACTGGCAGACTTCATTCTGTTCAGTCAGCGCGAGTTCTTGCTTAATCTCTCCCGCGAGCTGAACCGAGATAACATCTCCTTCGCTCAGTTTTTCCTGCTCAGCTATCTCGCCACATCGAAAGAGCTGACCATGACAGACATCGCGCGCAAAATGGGGCACTCGACCGCAGCCGCCACGGGTTTGGTGGACCGCCTGGAAAAGCTCGGCCTCATGGAGCGCACCCACGCGGTGGATGATCGCCGCAAGGTGCTCGTTCGAATCACCTCCCGTGGGATCGAACTCGTCAGCCGCCTGCGTGACGAACTGCAAAATCAAATTGCTGATGCCATGAGCGAAACCTCGTCCGCAGACGCTGACAGCTTCATGAACTCCTATCGCTCGCTGGACACCACGGTGGTCCGCTAAGCGGTTGTCATCCATTCTTTTTCAAAGGCGCATGGTTTATCCGTGCGCCTTTGTTTTTTTCATGGCAGAACAGGCGCATGATCAACCCCAATTCACCCTGGATGACCTTCCCCGCGCTTGAGGCATTGCCCGGATTTGCCCATCGCTTCACCCTGCGACATCCCGACATTGATGTGGATGATGAGCGCGCCGTGGTGGTGGAGCGACTTTGGGACTGGCACCGCAGTCAGGCCCAGGAGCTCGGCTTCGAGGGTACCACCCTTTGCATCGCCGAGCAGGTCCATGGGCCGGAGGTGGCAGTGGTCACAGCCCCCACGAGTGCCGCCATCGCCGGCACGGACGGCATCATCTCCAACGTGCCCGGCTTGGTCATCGGCATCTACGTCGCCGACTGCTGCGCCGTCTATCTCGCCGATCCGCGTAGCGGTGCCTTTGGCATCGTGCACTCTGGCAAGAAGGGTTCCGAGTTGGGCATCACCACACAGGCGATCGAAAAAATGCAGCAGCACTTCGGCACCGCCCCAGCGGACCTGCACATCCAGTTGAGTCCCTGCATCCGGCCACCGGCTTATGAGATTGATTTTGCCGCGCAGATCCGCCAGCAGGCCTTGGCCGCCGGTGTGCCCGCCGCGCAGATCCACGACACCGGACTCTGCACGTCTTTGGATTTGCACCGCTTTTATTCCTACCGCATGGAGAAAGGCCGTACCGGGCGCATGCTGGCGCTGCTCGGGCGCACCGCCTGATTTATCATGACTCTTCATTCACCCGCCAAAATCAATCTCTGGCTGCGCATTCTCGGCAAACGCCCGGACGGTTTTCATGAAGTGCAGACTCGCCTGTGTCGGCTGGCCCTGGGCGATACCGTCGAAATCGAACACCTTGGAAAAGGCAATGCGGTTTCCCTGACCTGCTCAGATCCCACGGTGCCGTTAGATGAATCCAACCTGGCTCTGCGAGCCCTGCGTGCCTTTGAAAACCGTACCGGCAAACAGTCCTCGTGGCGCATTCATCTGGAGAAAAAGATCCCAGCAGGCGCGGGCCTGGGCGGCGGCAGCAGCAATGCGGCCACGGTTCTCACTGGAGCCAATGAACTCGCGGGTTCGCCGCTGTCACAGGCCCAACTGATTGAACTCGGCGCGCAGATCGGCTCGGACATCCCCTGTTTCATTCTCGACAGCCCCGCCGCAGACGGCGCAGGGCGTGGCGAGCAGGTCACTGAGGCAGACTTCCCCTGGCAACTGCCACTGGTCCTGATCAAGCCCCCCTTCCCCATTCCCACCCCCTGGGCTTACAAGCACTGGGCCACCTCCAAGGAAATCCCCGGCGTGCTTTACGCACCGCAGCTTTGCACCTGGGGAGCCATGTCGAATGATCTGGAGCGCCCTGTTTTCGAGAAGCACCTCCTGCTGCCCACCTTGAAAACCTGGCTGCTGGAGCAAGTGGAGACCCGCGCCGCTTTGATGTCCGGCTCCGGCAGCACCGTGTTTGCCATCACCGACACGCCGACCCAGGCGGCAGAACTGGCCGTCAAAGCCCGTGAATGGTGTGGTGAAACGACCTGGGTTCACCCCACGCTGACGGCGAGATGAAGTGCCAGCAGCGGCTGGGTTTCTTTCCCCGCTGAAAAAGATTGAGGCCGGGCGGCTCCCGATTCCGCCCGACCTCTGGTTTGATCAACCTCAACTTGGCCCTGCGGTGAAGCAGGGTTGAGTTAATCACCAATCACTCTCAAGACCCAGTCTATGGAGGGCTGAAAATCCTCGCATTTACTGTTACCGGAGTTAGTAAGGGCAGCGGGCGGAGTGTTGAAAAATGTTGAAAAAGATTTTGCGCAAGGTGGCTGACCGCACTCGTTCTCATGCCCCACCATGCCAGCACTCCCCCCGCTAACCGACTCCGAACGTGCGCATTACGAATGGCAGATGTGGGTGCCAGGCGTCGGCGAGAACGGCCAGCGAAAACTCAAAGCGGCCTCGGTATTGATCTCACGCGTGGGCGGATTGGGCGGACTGGTGGCGCTGGAACTGGCGGCAGCGGGCGTGGGAAAACTCGTGCTGGCCCACGGCGGCGCTTTGCAGGCTTCGGATTTGAACCGCCAACTGCTGCAAACCCACGATCACATCGGCAAACCGCGCATGGATTCCATCGTACGGCGGCTGCGTGAACTCAATCCATGCTGTGAAATCGTGGGCCACGCGGAAAACGTGAGCGCAGAAAACGCCGACGCCCTAGTGGCGCAGGCGGACATCGTGGTGGATGCCGCGCCGCTGTTTCAGGAGCGGTTGGCGCTCAACGCCGCCGCCATGCGCGCCCGCAAACCCATGGTGGAATGCGCCATGCACACGCTGGAAGCCAGCGTAACGACTTTTGTGCCCGGCAAAACGGGCTGTCTGGCCTGTTATGTACCTGAAGTGCCGCCCACCTGGAAGCGGCAGTTTCCCGTGTTTGGCGCGGTGTCAGGCGCCGCCGCCTGCATCGGCGCATTTGAGGTCATCAAGCTCATCACCGGCATCGGTGAAACACTCTGCGGAGAGCTTTTGTCGATGGACCTCGGCACCCTGCAGTTCCGCAAGGTGCGACTACCGAAGCGGAACGACTGCGCGGTGTGCGGCTGAGATTTATTTACCCACGAAGTCCAGCACGCAGGCCTTGTCGAGCAGCGGCTTGAGCTTGGCAACAAACGCCGAATGCTCTGGATGAGGCAGATAGACTTCAAGACCGGCCTTGTCTTTGAAGGTGACCAGGAAACAATGGGTGAAGCCATCATTGAGGCCTTCCGGGCTCACATTGGTGCCCCATTCGAAGGCGGTCACGGTGTTGACCTTTTTGGCGAGTTCGATGAAGGCATTTTCAATGCCCTGCACTTCGGCTGGCGTGGCACTGTCTTTGAATTTGAAGAACACGACGTGGCGGTAGGGGGCGTCTGCGGCGGTGGCGAGGGAGGTCATGGCGGAGAAAAGAATGGAGACAGCGAGTAGTGCGGCTTTCATGGCAACGAGATTGATACAGACTGCGGATCGCGTCAATGGCTCAAACTGGTTGCGCCATGGCATCGTGCATGCTCCTTAACATCATCTATGAGCCATTGGGACCGCTTCCAAAAATACTTCGTCCGTTACGCCAATCTGGGATTCTCCATCGACATCAGCCGCATGGCCTTCGAGGACGATCTGTTCACTCAAATGGGCGGACGCATTGAGTCTGCCTACAAGGCGATGATTGAACTCGAAGCCGGGGCCATTGCCAACCCCGATGAGCAGCGCATGGTCGGCCACTACTGGCTGCGCAACGCCCGCCTCGCCCCCAATGACGACATCCTGCATGAAATCAGCGACACGCTCGCTGCAACCTTGCAGTTCGCCGCAGACGTTCATGCCGGCAAAATCACCGCCGCCAATGGCCAGAAATTCACCCGCGTACTGGTCGTGGGCATCGGTGGCTCCGCGCTCGGCCCGCAACTCGTCGCGCATGCCATCACCCCGGCCAATCCACCGCTGGCGATTTCCTTTCTCGACAACACGGACCCGGACGGCATTGACCGCGTCATTGCGCAAATCGGTGCCGAATTGGCCACCACCATCACCCTCGTGATCTCCAAATCCGGCGGCACCAAGGAAACGCGCAATGGCATGCTCGAAGCCGAAGCGGCCTACAAGGCTGCCGGACTCGACTTTGCCAAGCATGCCGTCGCTGTGACGGGTGTCGGTAGCGAACTCGACAAGCATTCCACCGCACAAGGCTGGCTGACCCGCTTCCCGATGTGGGACTGGGTGGGCGGACGCACGAGCCTGATGAGCGCTGTGGGCACTCTGGCTGCGGCCCTGCAAGGCGTGGATGTGCTGCAGTTCCTCGCAGGTGCTGCCGCCATGGATGTGGAAACGCGCCAGCGTCCCGCGATCGAGAATGCCTCCATGCTGCTGGCGCTGATGTGGTACCACGCTGGCAAAGGCCAGGGTTTAAAGGACATGGTGGTGCTGCCTTATAAGGACCGGCTGGTGCTGTTCAGCAAATACCTCCAGCAGCTCGTCATGGAGAGCCTGGGCAAGGAGCACGATCTATCCGGTGCCGTGGTGAACCAAGGCATCGCCGTCTATGGCAACAAAGGCAGCACTGACCAGCATGCCTATGTGCAGCAGCTCCGCGATGGCGTGAACAACTTCTTCGCCACCTTCATCGAAGTGGGCAAGTACCGCGACACCGCCTCGATGGAGGTCGATCCAGGATTTACCAGTGGCGATTACCTCCAGGGCTTCCTACGCGGCACCCGCAAGGCGCTTGCCGAGAAAGGCCGGGAGTCCATCACGCTCAGCATTGCCGAACTCAATGCCTTCAGCCTGGGCATGCTGATCGCTTTATTTGAGCGTGCTGTGAGCTTCTACGCCAGCCTGGTGAACATCAACGCCTACCATCAGCCCGGCGTTGAAGCTGGTAAAAAAGCCGCCACGGACTTCCTTGATCAACTCGCCAAGGTGCGTGCCGCACTCACCAGCACGGGGCGGACTCCGGATGAAGTGGCCGCAAAACTTGACATTGATCCTGAGGACGCCTTCCACATGCTCAATCATCTGGTGGCCAATGACCAGGCGCGAATTGTAGTCGCAGGTGACAGTCCTGGGACTGATCAATTCGCTGCTCCGTGACAAATCGCCGTTTGCACACATATCGAGGGCAATCTATAAATCGCCTCCCAACCGAGGCACCCTGCCGCCCAGCGATCAAGTCATGCGTGAAATTCCCATCCAGTACCAAATTGCCTGTGTCATTCTGACCGCGCTGTTCATTTGGTCGTTCAGCATCGCACGAGAGCCCCGGGGCTGGAGGCGGCTGTTTCAGTCCATGTTCTCCAAGTCGGAGACCTTCTCCGTCAACAAGAACAAGGTCATCGACGAGGCGTTGAAACGTTACGGCATTGTAATTGCCATGATCATCCTGGTGGTGGATGTCTCGTGCTTCGTGCTCGGCGTGACCTACCCGTTTCGTGAAAAGCTGCGCACGCTTTCGCCTGAGCAGCGCGAAAACATGAACGAGATCAACAAGGTGAAAAGTCAGACCATTCCTTCCCCCGTGCAATAATCAGCGGCTGCGTTTCGTCACCAGCGTTTCGGACACCAGATCGTGCAGGCAGCGGCGGTCTTTGCGGAAGATGGACAGCACGTCTGTCAGCAGCAGCACCACTCCCAGCCCGCCGAGGGAAATGGTGCCGGCAAAAATGAGGATGGCGAAGACCAAGGAGCGCAGCAGCACGGCCTTGATAAAGCCAGCCCTCGCCCCTTCGGGAAAACGCACCACCTGAATGCCCAGGCAGAGCTTGCCAAGGGTCTGGCCACGCATGGTGAGCAGCACCATGTTGGCGATCAACGTGGCGTCAAACATCAGGCTCATGAGGGGCAGCATCATGCCGCCCGCTTTTTGAATGACTTCCGAGCGCCGCTGCATCGCGCTCATCATCGCCGTCGGATCGTTCTGCAGTTTCTGGGTTTCCGCCACAAAAGCCGGGTCAAAAAACATCGAAAGTATGACCCATAACGGCACGATCAGCAGGATGAAGTCGATCAGCTTGGCGGCAAATCTTTGTCCCCGCGAGGCCAGTTCCAGACGAAAGACACGATCCAGCCGGACTTCGGCACGCAGGGCCGATATGGCGGGCGGCTCGGCGGTGGGCGGCACACTCGCTTCCGGGTTCAGCTCCTGGAGATGCACCCCCAGCGTCTGCCATTCCGGCATGCCTTCCGCCCAGCACAGGTCCGTGGATTTGAACCGCCCTTCCCGCAACCCCGCGCTCACGTCCAGATCGTTGAAAGTGCCGAGCTGTTCTTCGCCGCGTGCCAGATGGTATTTCATGTATATGCCTGTTGCTGTGTATTGTATGCTAGATAGCTGCTAACCCGCCAGCATCAAGCTCCCATCCCGTTTGAAAACCATCGCCCGCGTCTTTTCCTACCTTCGTCGTTACCCTTGGCTCGGCTCCGCCCAGATCGCCTGCGCCATCATCGGCACCTTGATGGTCATCGTTTTCCCGCACATCACCCGCGAGGTCATGGATGTAGTCGTGCCTGGCAAACAATGGGACCGCATCGCCCCGCTCGCCGGGTGGGCTCTGGCCGCCTACTTTGCCCAGCATCTGTTCAATTCTCTGCGTATCCAGCTCAACAACACCTTTGAGCAAAAGGTCATCTACGACCTTCGCAGCGACATCTACCAGCGCCTCCAAACCCTCCCGCTGCGCTGGTTCGACAACCGCCCCTCCGGCGACATCATGACCACCATCTCCGAGGACATCCCCTCGGTGGAGCGCGTGCTCATTGACGGCATCGAACAGGGCCTTATCTCCGTGCTGCAAATCATCGTCGTAGGCGTGTTCATGCTCCAGGCGGATGTCTCCCTGACCCTCTGGGCGCTCATCCCCCTGCCCTTCCTCGTGGCCGGTGCGCTGACCTACACCCGCACTTCACGCGACCGCCACCGCAAGGTGCGCAAGGCCAGCAGCGCCATGAACTCCCTGCTGCAGGACAACGTCTCCGGCATGCGCCAGATCAAGGCCTACGCCATGGAGAAGGAAGAGCATGAGCGGTTCAACCGCGCCAGCGGCGCCCTGCGCACTGCCACGCTGCACGTCATGCGCGTCTGGGCCATCTACCGCCCTGGCATGCAGTTCTTCACCAGTCTCGGCATGGTCATCGTCCTGTGGGTGGGCGCCCGCCAGCTGATGGCTGGAAAGATTCAAACTGGCGATCTCACGGCCTTCCTCCTTCTGCTCAAATTTTTCTACGACCCCATCGAAAGCCTGCACCAGCTCAATCAAATCCTGCAGGCCGGGCGCGCGGCTGGTGAGCGCGTCTTTGACATCCTCGATGCCGAACCCGAGGCCGACACCACCGGTGGGCGCGAGCTGGCCACCATCACCGGCCATGTGCGCTACGAGAATGTAGGATTCAGCTACGCCGGCAAAACGCCCACCGTGCATGGCGTCACGCTCGATGCTCATCCCGGCCAAACCATCGCCCTCGTCGGACCCACGGGTGCCGGCAAATCCACGCTCATCAATCTGCTCACGCGCTTCTACGAGTACGATGAAGGTGTCATCACCATCGACGGCGCGCCCGTTCACGAACTCAACAAGGCCTGGCTCCGCCGCCACATCGGCTACGTCACGCAGGAGAGCTTCTTGTTCAACGGCACCGTACGTGAGAACCTCGTCATTGGCCGCAGAGATGCCACCGAGGAGCAGCTCTGGGATGCGCTGAAAAGCGCCAACGCAGATGCCTTTGTCAAACGCCTACCCGATCTGCTCGACACCCATGTGGGCGAGCGCGGCGTGAAGCTCAGTGTTGGAGAAAAGCAGCGCATCAGCATCGCCCGTGCCCTGCTGCGCAATCCGCCCATCCTCCTGCTCGATGAAGCCACCGCCAGCGTCGATACCGAAACGGAGCGCCAGATTCAGGAAGCGCTGGAGCACCTCATGGCGCACCGCACCAGCTTCGTCATCGCGCATCGTCTCAGCACCGTGCGCAACGCGGACCGCATCTACGTCCTCGACCACGGCCGCATCATCGAACAGGGCACACACGACGAACTCATCGCCCAGGATGGCATGTACGCCCGCCTCTGCCGCACCTCCCTGATCGCTGCCGAAGTGGCGGCGGAGTGAGATTCAACCTCACTTGCCAATCCACTCTTTGACCAGCTTCACTCCTGCGGCTCCACCCATGGCAGTGGTGCCTTTCTGGACGATCTTGCCGTCGGTGCTCAATAGGAAATACATAGGGCGGTCGGTGCCATCGCTGCCGATCTGATCGCGAATATGCTTGTCTTTGAAGTCGGTGACCACGAGCACGAAGTTCTCCCTCACCAGCTTCTTGGTTTCCTCAAACTCCAGCATGCCCTTGATGTGAAAACTCTGGTTGCTCTTCTGCTCATCCAGCGCAAACACGAGCACACGCTTGTTTTCCTTCTTCCCTCGCTTCACTGCGGCATCCACACTGACCCCGGACGTCATGCCGAGAACGGCACGTGAATCAAAGCTGTCTGCGCGCACCGAGAGGCAGCCAAAGGTGAACAGAAGAAGGGAGAGGAGGGCGGCAGTTTTCATGGTGGTTGGAGTTGCGGTGCGGCAAGCTTAACGGACACTCATGAATCTTCTTGGGGTTATTTCATCCAGGTCACACACTCAGCGTGGGAATTGTGTTGAGTTATCATTCCGTGCGCTGACAACAATCACTCATGTGCCACCCCCTTCCGCTAAGCGCCGCCTGCGTGCTTGCCTTCGTTTTCTCCACTGTTCTTGCCCTCGGCGATGAACCCGTGTCCCGCTGCCACAAGGTCAATGAGGTGCAACGCAATATTGGACCAGAGACGCTTAATTAGTTGAGGTTGATGTGCTGAGTTTCGAACTGGTTGGGGGTGAGGTAGCCGATGGCCGAGTGCTTGCGCTGGTTGTTGTAGTA
>Ga0164297_10002684_pt1 | contig 17340 bp, 21 predicted proteins | sample GEODES058metaG_FD_113539 | JGI IMG/M metagenome (GOLD analysis project Ga0164297, IMG submission 113539) | Dystrophic lake water microbial communities from Trout Bog Lake, Wisconsin, USA - GEODES058 metaG | ecosystem: Environmental > Aquatic > Freshwater > Lake | place: USA: Trout Bog Lake...
CTCTTAGTGGTCCGCCCACGAAAGTTGGTATAATCATGCCGTGTTTATAAGCTTCTAACGCAACACAACCAGTAACAATAGATACCTTACCTAAAGCAGCTTCAAAACTTGTTAGTCCTTTTGTCGCTAACATGCGAATGATTTTAAAGAGCTGTAATTTACGCTCCATTCTGACAAGCAGTTCAACATCTTGAATATTATAATTAACAAAGTTATTCCAATCGCTTTGAGATAAAGTAGCTAGGTTTGTAGCATTAATAGCTAGTTTACCTTCTCCGAGCTCGTGTTCTGCAACAAAGTTAAGAGAGTATGATTCAAGTAATTGACGTGAGAATCCCTTATACACTTCAAGATAATCCATAGCTGCAATGCCATGTATGTACCACTTATCTAATTTCTGTCCTTTAACAAATATCCCCTCTCTACACCATACGCTATTTACAGGTGATAATCTCTTAGCTGCACCATCTCCGAAGATACTTGTAAGACGATTAATAATGTAAGGAAAGTCGAAAAAGTCTGTATTCCAACCAGTAAGAATATCTGGGTAATTATCGTCTTTTTCAAAGAATTCGATAAACTTACTGAGCATATCTACTTCGTTTTTACATAATGTGTAAATTACATTCTTTCTGTCAGTACTGTACGGACTACATCCCCAAGTATAAAAATTTTCAGATAGATTATCGTAAACTGTTATAAGATTAATAGGGTGCTTAGCGTCTTTAGCTTCCGGAAATTCATCTGGAGAATAAACTTCAATATCTAAGAAAAATATCTTAAGTGGAAACTTAGTAAACTCAGGTTTATCGTATTCGTCTTTAAACGTATCTATAAGAAACTGCTGTTCTACTTGAATGTTGTGGTATAGTCGCTTAATAGCGCCATCTTGAGACGCTCTATTACGTTCGTAGCTATTTTTATAAACCTTCTTTTTAAGTTTAGTATTAAAAATAGATAAAGCGTCAGCCGTATCAAGATTAGTTTCTATGTAGAAATAAGGTAAATGTGGTTGTTTTTTTACAACACGATTACCATTTTCATCCCATGTAAAAAGATGACAGATACTATCTTTTGAACTATAATAAACGTTTCGGTACACAGCTTAATATTGTGGTACCATTTACCAAAATATCAAGAAAAATATAGTCTCGTGAACTCATCAATATGATCTTCTAACCAGTATTTAGATGCAACTTTACGAGCACTATCAGATTCTGTAAGGTAAATACGGCGATCCGATAAGACCTTTTTAAGTTTATCAATCATTTCATCTGCTGTATTGAAACGTAAAGGTGCTACCGGAGATGTATTATACGGTGTTAAATCTTGACATATACATGGTAAGCCTAGTGCACCAGCTTCTAAATACTTAATTGGTGCTTTAGCTAAATTAAATTTGTTATTTTGTAGTGGAGCGATAGCCGCGTTTAAGTTTAAACTACTAAATGCAGCAGGGTAGTTCCAAATAGTAGCCCATGGTGTATACTCAATGTCACCGCTTCTTACTAAGTGATGCAGTTCTTGAGGTACACCACCCATTAAAACCCACTTAAAGTACTTAGATGTTTTAATAATAACATCTGCAATATCACCGAAGTCGTCTTTTATACCTGGTACATTGGCAACATTAAAGTGTGTGGGGCTGCCAATATAACCTACCCTTGGACGTTTCTTATTTGCTTCGTAATTTTCTGTAATTTTTACTTTACTATAAAATCTGTCCATCCAGAACTTAGGCATGTAATTAGGTAATGTTATACCTTTTACCCCAGTTTTTTCTTGATAATATTTTGACATGTAGTCTGTAGGGGTTGTAATACCGTCACATAACTGCATAATCTTTTCAGCTGTTTGAGTTATAGTCGGATCTACAAACGCTTCTCTAGCTTTATTGTACAGTGGTATATCATCTGGATATATTACATCGTCAATATCATAGTAAATCTTAAACTTGTTTGTTTTGTTAGAAACTGCCCTTAAATACTGTACAAATTGTAATTGGGTAGGAGTAACCTGTCTTTGTATTCTTACAGAACTAATTCCATCATAAAAATTATCCTGTAAAATCATAAAATTATTATTGTTAATAATTCCTAATTGATTGCCGTTTATTACTGTTTCTGGCCAATGAATTCTCCAGAAACCACAACCTTGATGATCTGCAGCATAACTTACAGCTCTTTTAGTACCGCCTGGTAATCCTGTAACTGGAGCAGAAGGTTGTACTGTTTCATTTACTAATGGACTACCAAAAGCAGGAGCTCCTAAAGGTAGTTGTGGAGCACCAAATACTCCGTTATTAAGATTTATCATAGTTTGTAGTTCTAGTTGTTATGCCGTTTTTCTTTTCAAGATAAACAATTTCTCCTCCGATACAGTATTTTTTACTTTCTTTACGATGAGAAATGATGTAAATTGATTCATTATAATTATCTACTCGATCTTTAAGAATATCAAGTACTAACTCAATACCTTTCTCGTCTAAAGATGAGTCAAATAGTTCATCAAACATACTTAAATTCAACCACACATCTGCTTGCGCTCTTCGTATATCCTGAAATGTAAAAAGCATTGCAAGGTCTATAGCTTTTCGTTCAGCACCTGAAAAATTGAAATAACTACATTCTACACCACGCTCATTAGTAATAATTTCTTCGAAAAACTCATTAAATACAACAGTACTATTACTTTCTAATTTACGTAGATACACACTCAATCGAGTATTAAGAACTTGTAGTATCTTTTTAACGATAAACGATTTTACGCCTTCTTCAGATGTAATAAGTTTAGCATTTTCAATAATATCTAGCTTTTCTTGTAAATTGACTGTACTGTTTTTAATATCTAACTGTCTTCTTAATATCTTATCAATACTAACCTGTAAATCATTGGAGTCATTATTGAGTTGATCTATATCAACTACTAACGACTGCAACCAAGATTCAAGTTGTTTAACTCGTTGTTCGACGTTCTTTACCTCTTGTTTACGTAAAGTAAATTCATTTAATTTACGCTCCATAGCTGGTATAGCTGTATCAAGTTTATCTAATCCTTTTTGAGCAGCAACTAACCGTTCTTTTTCTTTATCTCTTATTTCAGTATATTTGACTATTTCTACTTCACAGTCAGCTTTATCCTTTTCGTATTGGGTGTTAGCAGCTTCAGCTAAATCCTTACCGCAATAAGGACATTTACTATCGACTTTTTTAATTTTTTTAATACGGTCAGTATTAAATTTAATATGCGCTTCTGCTTCTGTTACGACTTTATTAATACCGGCTACTTTTTTATTATAACTCTTCTCAGCTTCTTTTAAAAGCTTTAGATCTGTTTCGATTTTTTCTTGTGCTTGAGAGTTTACAGGTTCAAATTTACTTAACTTTACATTTAAATCCTCAAGTTCTTTTTTGTTGTTTGACTGCCGATCCTGCAATACTTTTAATCTCTTTTTCTTGTTTTCTTCGTAAATGTCTTTCTGTTTAGTAGCATCTAATAAAGACCTTTCAGTTTCTTCAAACTTAGTAGTTTCAATATCTAAAGCTTTTTTAGTATCGTTATAATCAGATCTTACCTGTAATAACATTTCTCCAAACACTTCAAGACCAAGTATACCTTCAATAAACTTTCGCTTTTCTACTTTCTTTTGTGCCATGAACGGTATAGTATTATTAATAGACATAATAATACTATTTTGAAGTACTTCAGAAGAGGTCTTAATTGTATCTACGATTAATTCTGTGGTTTGTGGTACACCAGAACGAGTAACATCTTCTCCGTTTACATAGAATAAACATCTAGTAGGATTAATTGTTCTTATGATTTTACATTCGTTTATTTTATCACTCTGATAACTAAACTCTAATTCAACTTCACACAATTGATCCGGTGCTTGGTTATTAACTATGTTTTCCTTTTTAAGGTCTCGTATAGTACTACCATATAGAGCAAAGTGCACTGCATCTGCTATAGTAGATTTACCAACACCGTTTGCTCTATCAGATTTGTCGTAATTACGACCGGTAATAATATTAAGACCTGGTTTAAACGTAATTTCTACAGGTTTCTTACCAACAGATAAGAAATTAGACAGTTTTATACGCTTAAAATAAACATAACGCATTAGTTATAATATAGCTTATAATCCATTAAAATCTACTTGCTTAATTCAGACTCCCTGTATAAATACAGTCACAGTATGACTGACTTAAAAGATTTAACTTTTTTAATAGCATTAAAAATCGATAGTGAGGATCGTCTTAATAATTTAGATACTACTATCAATTATTTGCAGTATCACTTTAACACAAATATTGTAATTTGTGAACAAGATGTACAGCCGAAAATAAAAAACCGGTATAATTGTGAATACGTTTTTAGTGAAACTAAAGAGTTTTTCAATAGACAAAGAGGTGTTAATTTAGCTGCTAGAAAAGCCAAAACCCCTGTTATTGTACATTATGATGCGGATATTTTATTAACCCCTAATCAAATTAAAAAGTCAGTTGAAATAATTTCAACAAAACAAGCGCAAATCGTTTACCCGTATGATGGAAAGTTTTACGATGTACCTAAGAAATACCACTCGCAAATAAAGCAAACTAATAGTTTAGATGATATTAATTTAGCTGAATGTACTTTATTTAATCCGCATTCAGTTGGTGGTGCAGTATTTTTTGATACTAATGTGTTTTGGGAAGGTGGCGGTGCTAATGAAAAATTTATAGGTTTAGGGTATGAAGATAATGAAATTCATACAAGATTTAAAACGTTAGGCTATCAAATTGCTAGAGTGTCTAAACCGTTATTTCATTTAACTCATGAAAGAAAAGAAACCTCATTTAATTATAATCCGTATCTAGACTATAATCGTTTAGAATATCTTAAAATTGAAAAAATGTCTAAGCAAGAGTTAATTAATGAAGTTAGTACCTGGAACTGGAAATGATTACATTTAAAGCATTAGGCCGCAACGGCAATACGGGTAATTCTTTGTTTCAGTTTGCTGCGCTCATATCTATTGCAAAAGATAAAGGGTATGATGTTAAGATACCGAATAACCCTACATATTTTGATGTAAACTATAAATGTACTAATTATTCTATACTTGATGGTTTTAACATAAAAGTACCGTTTTTAAGTAACAATGAATCTAATACAATTGTTAATACATTTCAAGAAAACGGTTTTCACTTCCAAAAAGAAATATACAACATAAAAGACAATACAAACTTATTGGGGTACTTTCAAAGTGAAAAGTATTTTATACACAACAAACAGTACATATTAGATAATTTAACGTTTAAGGATGAAATTATAGAAGCTGCAAAAAGTATTTTTACAGAAAATAAAATAACACCTGAAGATACTACTTCAATACACATACGTAGAGGTGATTTTACTTCGAAGCAGTATTATCACCCACTCATGGGGCCTGAGTATTATGCAGCAGCCTCTAAAGCTACAGCGTCAAAGTATTATATTGTTTTTTCAGATGATATTGACTGGTGTATGAAAGCCTTAGGTAATAACGGCAACGTAAGATATTCCACTAACAAAAACCCGTTTGTGGATATGTGCGCTATGAGTATGTGCAGTAACAATATTATTGCTAATAGTACTTTTAGTTGGTGGGGTGCATGGTTTAATAAGAACCCCAATAAAGTTATCGTGGCACCTAAAAAGTGGTTTGGTCCAGGGTACGCTGACTGGAATACAGCAGATCTATACCCGTCTACCTGGTTAACGATTTAAGTTGTATTTCGTTAAGAAAAGTAGCAAATTTTAATAAATCCCGCTCTTTTACTTTACTATGTAAACCTACATAAAATCCCTGATTATGCAGTAGTTCACTATTAACAAAGTCTTTACTGTAATACTGCTTTAAACACGTTTGTCGTAAAAGATTACCGGATATAATAGGTCTAAATTCAATATTATTATCTAAGCAATACTTTTGAGCAGCTTTATAATGTTCTTTAAACCTAAAATATAAAGGTATACAAAAAGGTACATCTTCTTGACTAGTAAATGAACCGCCAGTTCTAACGTTCCAAAGCATTACGTTAGTGTTTGTTATACTTTCGTAGAAGTATTTGTAAAGTTCTACTCTTTTATCTTTATAAAACTCTTTTCTCTTTAAATCTAATAAACCTATAAATGCATTGATATTAGTATTTCTGAAATTATTACCTAAAATATTAAAATCAAAACGAGAATCTACGTCTGGGTTTTGATATGTTTCTTTATTTTCTTTAAGACTACGTACCATACCATGATTACGAGCCATTAAAAAGTATTCATATTCCGTTTTATCATTAGTAAAAATAAAACCACCCTCTACACTTTGTAATTGATGGCCAAAATAAGTACTTGTAGTGGAAGTAAAGTAACTTGAAACGTTTTTATGATTGTATTGACCAAGAGTGTTCTCACAGTTATCTAACATTATTTTAACCCCAAATTCTGCTTCTATCTTTTTAATACGGTCAATATCAGGTACAAAGCCTAACAAACTAGTAATAAACACACAAGCTACTTTATCTTTATTTTCTTTTAAATACGTGGCGAGTATGTTAAGATCTAAAGACAGATCATTAAATCCTATATCTATAAACTTCGGTTCAAACCCTTCTCTTATGAAAGGAGACACTGAAGTAATCCATGTAGTGGAAGGAAAAATTACAACGTTTTTATCTTTTGTGTAAAACTTATCTTTAAGGTACATTGCTAATATAGTATTAGCAGTTGAACCACTAGATACAAACACAGAGTATTTACTACCCACATAATCTTTCATGGCGTTTTCGTACTCTTGTACTTTATCTGCCATAGTCCAAAAGTTTTTCTTATTAAGAAAAAACGAACATATTTGTAGTTTGTCTAAGAAAGTGAAATTTGATTCGTTAAGTGACCAGCCCATGAAAGTAATTATCAAAAGTTTTCTTTATTCCATCAGTTAATAGAGTATATTTAAAATCTGGAAATACATTTAAAAGTGCTTCAGATGATACATCTTTTCTGTACCCACCATCAGGTTTTGTACTATCCCATTTAATTTCTAAGTCTGTTGCATCACATACAGTTAGAGCGGTTTCTGCAATTTGCTTTACGCTATATACTTCGTTAGTAGCAACATTAGCATTAGGGTAGGTGTTAGTAGTAATACAGCGATATATAATTTGTGCTAAATCATCAGCATACATAAACTGCCTTAAAGGTTTACCAGTACCAAACAATGTTATGTACTTTTCATTTCTCTTTTTAGCTGTAGCTATTTTATGTACTAAACTTGAAACAAAATGTGCTTTATCTCCAGTAAAGTGATCGTATTCGGAATATAAATTACATGGAATAAGATAATTATAATTTGTACCGTATTGTTTATTATAACTATCTATTTGTACACCTAAACATCTTTTTGCATACCCATACGAGAAGTTACTTAATGCTGGAGGTCCTAAATGTAGAGTTTCTTCTTTTAAAGGATACTGATTTACTGGTAATGTATCAGGATAAATACATGTACTTAAAATTCCTATAAAACGTTCTGCTTTGTACTTATAAGCTGCTTTTAGTACGTTTGTATTAATGTAAATGTTGTCTTCAAAAAACTCTACCGGGTTGTTAATGTTATCCATTATGCCACCCACTTTAGCAGCTAAATGCACCACTATATTAGGTTTAAATTTATTAAACGCTTCTTCAACTGATTTATAATCAGTTAAATTACAGTTTTTACGGCTCAAATAAAATGTATTATAAATAGAACCTGATAGGTATTTACGTAGATGTTTACCTACCATACTTGTACCGCCTGTAATTAATATGTTCATTTATTTGTAATAACTTTACAAAGCTTGGCTATATTTTTTTGATTTATTTTTCTAATTTCACTTATGTTTATTACCTTAGGTGATATGTTAATATCAAAGTTAATATAATTCTGATATGTAATTGACTCTATTTTATTTGTTACATAAGGTGTTGTACCACTCATAAGTGCTTCAACAATCTTACCTTTATTATGATATAAAATACCATTACCAGCTTCATCTCTCCCGGAAGGTACTATAACGCTTCCATGATATGTACTGACTGTTCTGAATAGTTTTTTAAAATCTTCAGCAATTAAACTATCAAACGTTATAGGTATATCTGTGTGTTCGTTTTTTAATTGAACAGTATTAGGTGGTAATTTTCTATTTAAACCTAAATGTCCATAATAACATAAATTACCTGTTTTAACTGGTACCTTATCAGGAAACAATGCTTCATTCATAACATATTCAGAAATAATTGTTTCTACTGTAGGAAATCTATCTTTAAACTGTTTATCAAACAAAACAATTTTATCTAATAAATTATTTTTAATAAAAATATCTGGACCAGCAAAACCAAAAGGATCATATACTATATACACTACTGGTCTATTTTTTTGTTTACAATCATATGCTTTTTGCAGACATTGTCTAAAAGTTGTAATATTTGCAGCAGGGTCTAAAACAAGACCAATGTCAAAATTGTCATCGTTATCGTTGACAAAAGTTAAATTATTACGCAAACACGGTAACGTGTGTTGAGTATTAAATGGATGAACAAGCGGGTTAAGAAGCTTTATTTTCATATATTGTTTCGTATATCCAGTCTTCAGCTAGTAAAAATTGTTGTGCAAGTTTAAAATTTTCTTTTATTGCTTGAGCCTTACTTGCATAATATTCAGGTGTACAAAGCTTGAGTTTTTCCTTTAGTTCTTCTAAAGTGTCAAACGTAATAAACCCATCTACATTAAAAAAATTGCCTATAGAAGGACATCCCCAATAAATCGGAATAGTACCTGTCATTAAACAATCGATAAGTTTTTCTGTAAAATAAAAATCTCTCTTACAGTTTTCAATAACAAAATGAAAATAATAGTTCTTAAGGCCTGTAATCTTGTCTGGTATAGGTCTGTAACCATTACCAAATACATCTATTTTAGAACCGCCTGCTTTAATAATAGTGTGTCTTAATTTATGACCAGGTAACTGATTCTTACCTGATGCAATAATAGAAAATAACTTATTTTTTTGTTCTGTATAGAGATTGTAATCAACTTTATCTATCCAACAGCCACCAAACGGTACGAATCGAGCATTACTAAGACTAGTTAATAATTCCTTTTCATGTGTCCAAATTGTCTTAAACTTGTTGCTGTTTAATTTAACATATTCGTAATTTGCAGGAGATACACCTACTGATTCTAATAACCACCCAATACCACCGTTACATTCAGTTAAATGATTGTCAGTATAGATAGTTTCTAAAGACGGTCCAGTATTACGATTCCACTTTATTTTGTCCGTAAATGTTTTAGGTGGTAACGGGTTATTACTAAACAAACAATGAGCAAATGTACTGTCTTTTAAATAAAGCTCTTTCATACTTTGTATTTTTTATAAATTGTTTTTAAATTTTCTAATACAACGCTTAACGAAGTATCTTTATTTTCTACAGCAGACACACCATGAAGTTTTCTGTAATAATCAGAACCTTTAATCATATTTTCAGTCCATATTTTAGTATGAGATATAGAGCTATTTTGTATTGAACCTGGTATTTCTTCTATTAATTCATCACTGTTAGCTACATCTGGAAACCACCAAAAAGCAGGTAAGAACCCAGTTTTAATGCCCCTTTGACAAAGCTCTACATGTTCCCAAGCGTTCTTAAACTTTTCATCGTGATAACCTACCTGTTCAATAAAAATTTTGTTAAAATAAGAAAGTGCACCTACACAATTTAAATTAAGAGCAACCTTTACGTTATTAGGATACTCTACAATGTAGCGAGCTTTAGCACTTTTATAATCTGATGTTCTGTTTGCAGGTCCGTGGTAACCAAAGTTTAAATGCATGATACCCGATGCATTGGCAGTATCTATGTATTTCTGCCATATAGTAGGTGATTTAATAACCATGTCGTTCTCTAAAAGAAATATATGATCACACTTTCTATTCATAAGAACCCGCATGGCATTGTTTTTAGCTACTCCTACAGTTTGATACGGAGGTCTATTGTTCATGATTTCAATATCAGAACTCAGTGTACCGTCAGGTATTTTAATACCATCATTAACTAAAATAAGCTCATCTACATTACCTCGATTCGTTATTACACTTTCTACACATTTTTTTGTGTATTCAATTCTGTCACAGGCTATGATTGCAAGTCCAATTTTCATGTTTTTATAGATTTGTGGTAAAGTTCAGTTATATAAGTCTTTACCTTATCTTTATTCTTAATATCAAGTAAATCAATGAATTCTAGTATAGAATTTTCAACACTTATATTAAAATTTTTAGCATTTGCTTCTTCTGCATTATACTTTGAAAGTTCAGCATAATCGTATTCTATAGTAAGTTCAGTAGGCTTTATAGATGATAGTTTACGTACTATTTTATCTATTACTTCTGGTTCTACTTGTTTATCCACATAAAACTTTATTATATTGTTCTGTATAATTGTTTTAAGTTCTTCTTCTTCATAAACTTCATTAACTATATCTGTGTACTTTAATTTATTGTATTTAGGTGATATTGTATTTTCAATAAACTCGTATTTTACAGTTTCCAAGTCAAGTATATACAATCCTTTAGTGGTTTCGTAATCCCCCCAATCTTGTTGATATGGGCATCCTACATAAAGAACAGTACCTTCTTTATATTTGCGTTCTTCTCTATGATGGAAATGTCCAGTTATAACTAACTTGGCTTTACTCAACAGATCAGATGCTTTTAATCCATGAGTACATATCTTAAATGCATTCATCTTAAAACTATTAATTTCAAAATGGCCAAAGATTATATCACATTCGGGTATCTGACTGACATCTTGTCCCCAAGGGCAGAACGCTATTTTTTTCTCTTGAAGATCAGCCACAACAAGAGTATCAACAACAGTAATGTTAGACCAGCCTCTGAGAATAGAAACTGAATTAATAGTACTGTTATCGCGATAAAAAGCATCATGGTTGCCCACAGTAATGATAATATTAAAGTCCCTAAGGACGTCGAAAATATCAGTAACATTATGAAGAGTATTAACAGCAATATCATTACGGTCATGAAATATGTCTCCTGGTATAATTATATCTTTTATGTTTCTTTGTTTAAATTGTGCAGCAGCCCACTTTGCATGTTCAAGAGCAGTCTTGTGCCATGTTTCGCTATTACGGTGAACTCCGTAATGTGGATCTGAAAATATCCCTACCTTAGATTTAATTAGCTTCATTATTGTTACGTTTATTAGGGTTAACAGGATCATCCACCCCTACTTGTGGTCCTATAACACTATAAACCTCTTCTTGATATGCTGCTAAAGTATCTCTCATACGTTTTTCCTTTTTAATACGGCTTCTCCAACAATTAAAAGAAATTGAATTAAAATATGAGAATGGATTAGCTCCTTTATCAAATCTATATTTCTTTTGTTTTAAAGCATTAAACATATTAATAAGAGAATCTCCTATAGCATCTTCTTTAAACGTATAGTTAATAAAATTAGGAGCATGTGCAAGTCCATAAGCAATGTTCTTTATCATTAACGCAAGGTTATCAGAAATAACGCCAGATTTATAATAATTTTCAAGCTCTTCAGTGAAATCTTTAGGATTTACATAGTACTCCTTTTTAGCTTTTACTACAGCTTTTTTAGTTTCAGATATTTCTTTCACTGGTTTTTCAGCTTTCGTTGATTTGTTTAATGGTGGTTTGTATGTTTTCAAGGTCATAGAATTCTTTTCGTTTTTGAAAGTGTTTTTTGCCGTATACTAAATTATCTACGATATCAATAATAGTTAATACACTCTTATTTTCATTTGTACGTAAACCGCGGCCAATAGATTGTAAAGTCTTTATTTTCGACTTACCGCCTGCAGCAAAGATAATATAGTGTATATTTTTAATAGAAATACCTGTAGAGAATATTTTACTTATAGCTATACACACAATATTATCATGTTGTTCCATTAATTGTTGTATTTTCAATCTATCTTCTACTTCTACACTACCTTGAATAAAAAATACTTGCTTATCTTTTAAATTAGTGGATAGTTTATCATACAGTTTCTCTCCATGTGCAATATGATCAATTAATATAAGACAATTGTTCTTAAACTTATCAATTACTTTACTTATAAGAAGGTTTCTAAAATCACTATTATGAATAAATTCTAACTCTGTTAAGTAACGCTGAGAAGCTGAAACTTCATTATAATCTGGCTTAACATTGTATTCAATGTTTAATGCTAAAGCTTGAGCGTTAGCTATATATTTTCCACCAGCTGTTTCTCTTAATTCAGTAGTAGTCTTTTTAAAGATTACCGGTCCGATGTAATTGTTTATGTTCCATTTATCGATATTATTTTCTGGTAATGTTCCTGTAAACCCAATACGTCTCAATGTAGGAATTTTATCAATTAACTTACAAACTTTATTACCTCTACGTAACTTATGGCACTCATCTACAACTAACAAGCCTGCTTTGTTGAACCAAGTAATATCTGACTGTTTACTTTGTAAAATACCCATATTAGCAATGATAACACGGGCATTAGGGTCTAATTCAGAGTCTCCAGTCCACTTGCTTACTATTTCCATAGGAAAGTTGTAAGATGTAAAGTCTTTAAATGTTTGGGAAACTAAACCTAAATCAGGAACAACTATTAGTATTTTTTCTGTAGGCTCTATGTGATGTAACGCAGCATATACTAAATTAGCAATAATTAAGGTTTTACCACCACCAGTTGCTAGTTCAACCACTCCGTAACCTTTATCTAATGCATTGTTAATAGCTATCTGCTGGTAATCTCTAAGCTCAAAATTACTTTTAAGTTTTTTTACAAGTTCATCTAAACCCGGCCCAACTATATGAGTTTTCCGTACTATATCACTATATTCCTGGTTTGTTTTAATTTCAAATGGTATAGCCTGGGTTTTAAGATAATCTATAATCTCTGGTACTAACCCGATACCGCAATAACCTGAATTTGTTATAGCATATATACGTTGAGGTAGAAATCTCTGATACCGATTAAAACGTGCAGCAGCATTCTTTACACTAAAATGTTCTTTAATGTTGCTGAGGTAATCTGATACTATTTTTACCTCTTTACGTTTCGGATCATAATTAAACTCAACTACCATTACGTCGTTTCCAGTTTTTGTAGGTCAATTACATTTTTACAATCAAATGTAAGTGAGCTTGTGAGTTTTTCTACCTTTTCAAGATACTCTATTAAGGTTTCAAGCTTTTCTATACATTCAGAAAGCTTAATAATGTCAGGGTTGTTAAAGGTAGCTTGATCAACAGCTTGTTTACTAAGTGCAACAGGTTGATTGGCTGATATAGCTCTAATAGCTTTCTTTTTAGCATCAGCGAATTTTTTAAGTTGTGATTTATGTATCATCATCCTAGCTACCCATTTGTGCTTTATAGTGGGTATAATCATAGCTTTATCTTTTAAGGATAATTCATCAACCCTTATATCCTGTACTATCTCGTTTTGATAGTTAGTAAAAATTTGATCAAAGTCTGGTAGCTCCATATTTAACTGTATAAGTATAACGTATATTACAAAAAATTCAACATGAAAAGATTCAATCAAAGGGTAAAAGAAATATTAGAAGATGCAGGTTTAGGTATGACTACTACCACTGCAGGATTAGCTAATACAAACCCGCCTGGTAATATTGGTCAAAGTGGTCCTAGTGTATATGGCCCGCCTGATGATGCTCGTAATCTTTTTGGTACAGAGGTAGAAAAACCTAAAAAGAAAAGCAAATTTAAAGCACCTAAAAAAAATCCTGGGTTTAAGACACCGTTTAAAATGATCCGTAGAACATTACCAAAATCTTTGTAAATCCTTACAAATGGATTTAGGTCATTGGCAAACTACCCTTTCTATCGACAGTAACAATCTCCCTTACGGTTTTATTTATATTATTACCAATACGGTTAATGGTAAAAAATATATCGGTAAAAAACAAATCAAAACGGTCAAAAAGTTAAAACCTTTAAAAGGTAAAAAAAATAAAAGGCATTTTGAAATAGAAACAGATTGGAAAACTTATACATCTTCTTCAAATGATGTTAACGAAGATATAATAAAACACGGTAAAGATAAGTTTATATTTGAAATAGTAAAGTTTTGTCAAAGTAAATTTGAATTAGCTTATTATGAAGCTAAATTACAATTTGATAATGATGTACTATTAAAAGAAGGATTCTACAATGGTATTATAAATTGTAGAATGGGTAGAGCGCCAAATGCTTTACTTAAAAATTTGCTTGACTTAAAACTAGCAGCTCCTAGTATATTGTTAAATGAAAACCCAAAAAATAGCCCTAAATCTAATAGTAGTTGATTTTGAAACTACAGCAAGGGATGTTTTAAATTGGTATTATACGGATTTAAATAATGTTTATGGTTTAGATGAAAGTAGTATAACTACTAGAGATAAAAGTAAAATGCTACTCTATTTTACTTTAGAAACCGTTACAAAAATCCAAAAAGATCTTAACAATTACAAAAATACAATATTTTACATTAACAAAAATGCTAACATAGATCAAGACGTTATTAATAAGTTGTTATACATTGCAAAGTCAATACCTATACCAATATATCAGGATACTGTAGATTTTAATGTATTATCGGATAAAACAGGGGAAACAATTGAACTAACAAATAATATAAAACAATACCGTTTTAATTTTGATTTCAGCAAGTATTCCCAAAGAAAAATAAAACTCTTCTTTGAAAAACATAAAACTAATTCCAAGAACCCAGCTCTAAAAATCCCCTCCTATATATAATAATAATAATTATATAAGGTGAGCGAAGCGAACCTATAAAAGGCTGACAAGCCTTTAAGCCCGCAAGGGCTTTTTAATTCATATTATGGAGGAATGTGAATATAGTACTTCAACCTCTATCTCCTGGTATTATATTAAGAGTATCCAGAAAAAATCAAGAGTATGTCTTTTAAAAATGTTGTAAGCTAGTAAATATAACAAATGGACAAGTTTTACGAAGGTTTTAAAACAAACAGTAAGTTTCTTAAGCTTATTGAACAATATGCCAGTAATTTATCTGGTCAACCTACATCTTCCGGTGCAAATCCAGGCGCGAACCCTGGTACTGCATTAACTCAACCTCAACCTACTGCTCAAACACAAGCAACAAGTACTGCCCAACAACAAGCTACTGCAGCAGCTGTAAAGAAAGCAGCAGATGCACAAAAACAAGCAGCTAAAGCAGAACTTCAAACCTTACAACAAACAAGTCAACAGAGAATTAAAGCATTACAAAACTTCTTAGCTGGTAAAGGTCCTTACGTACCACCATCTCAATAAAACAAATAACATGAGCAAATTTAATAAAAAGATAAACGAAATATATTACGGTATATTAGGAGAAGCTGGAGAACAACCTGGTTTAGATCAAACTGGCGGGCCGCAGCAAGATCCTAACGCTCCAGCACCAGCTCCTGCTCCTGCTGCAGCACCAGCCCCTGCTCCAGAAGAACCTCAACCAATGACACCTGAAGGTAAAAAGTTTTTGGTTGAATTAGCATTAAAGTGCTTAGCAGTCAATCCAGATACAATTAGCCAGGCAGATAAAGCTATTTTTGATACACACGTTACTACTTCTAATGCCGATGAAGTAGAAAAAAGAATTAAAGATATAGTAGAAGGTCTTTAAAGGTAATAAAACTTATGGTGACCTACAGTCACTGTTTCGTATCCTTTGTCAACTAAATCTTTTACCCAGTAAGGCTGTATTTTTGTAGTGTGATAGTATGTAGCGCCGTTTGTGTGATTGGTAAGTGGTGCTTGTAGTATCTGTATAGCTAAATCCCATCTAGATTTAAAATGTGGATCGTGTTTAGCTTTTTTAATAGCTGCATCTACACCTGCATTGAAACATGAAAATTGTTTATGAGCGGTAACTATGTCGTAGAGTGATTTATGTTGTTTTTCAGCTCTATTATGTATAACTTCATTTACTGCTTCCATACCGGTTCTACCCTCACCAGCTGCTTCCAATACAATACATGCAACTACAGCTTCAACTCTACGCATTTGATCTTTTTTAGCAAAATCCGCAAAACTATAAGCAGGTTTGTCAACGGTTTGTACATGAGCTGGGGGTGGTACTACAAACTCAATTGGAGGGATAGCTTCGTTGAGAATCATATTAAAAGTTTCATTAAAAGAGCTTTTCCTGTCGTTTTGCATTTATTTATACTTATCGTTAACTAAGTACTAATAAACGTGAAACTAAAGTACCGTAATAAAATATATAATAGCGAAAGAATACCATTATTTTTATATTTTAAAAGCAGCTCAGCACGTAAAGAGTTTGCAAACGTACTTTTAAAGTATGAAAAACTAAACGAATTTAAACAATTTAATCTTGTACATTCAATATTAGCTGGAAATACAGTTATTAAGGATAAAAGAGCACCTATCTTTTTTTCTATAGATACAAAAGAAGAAAGAGGTGTACTAATAAAAGGACTGTTTATAGTAGAAGATGAAGACAGTAATGCAATGTTATGTACACCACCCGACATTAAAGAAGAGATACTACAAGATTGGATAGAAAAATACTTGGATAAGCTTAAATAGCGGTTGAATTTTAAGTTTTTTGTGTTACTATACGTATATGGGCAAATATACGTCTACAAAAGTAATTCCGTTAGGTTCTTGTGCATTTCGTCAACCTTTCGCAAAAAGCCATTGTCGGTTATTACATGGTTACCGTTTACAAGCTAAATTTTGGTTTGAATGTAATGAACTAGATGAAAATAACTGGGTAGTAGATTTCGGTGGTCTTAAAGGTCTTAAGTCTTCTTTAGAAGAAACATTTGATCATACAACTTGTGTATGGATTAAAGACCCAGAAATAGATACCTTTAAAGATCTACATACTAAAGGTATAGTTGATCTTAGAACTTTTACTGACGGGGTGGGTATTGAAAAGTTTGCACAGTTTTGTTATAACCAAGCAAATTTATATGTAAAAGGTTTAACTAAAGAAAGATGCTGGTGTTCTAAAGTAGAGGTATGGGAACATGAAGGCAATAGTGCATGCTATGAAACAATTTATAACGGTGAGTGGAAAAGTTAATTATCTATAATATAATAAAATATGAGCGAAATTAATTCTAATAAAACCCTATTCTTATCTGATGATTTTGTATTCTATACACTAGAAGGAGAAGGTCGTTATATTGGTTACCCTTCAGTGTTTATGAGATTATCAATGTGTAATCTCACATGTATTGGTTTTAA
>Ga0164297_10002685_pt1 | contig 17339 bp, 12 predicted proteins | sample GEODES058metaG_FD_113539 | JGI IMG/M metagenome (GOLD analysis project Ga0164297, IMG submission 113539) | Dystrophic lake water microbial communities from Trout Bog Lake, Wisconsin, USA - GEODES058 metaG | ecosystem: Environmental > Aquatic > Freshwater > Lake | place: USA: Trout Bog Lake...
ACATACAAGGCATAGAAGCCCTATCAATGCGGTCTTGAATGTATTTGCTGGATTGTGTGCCTATACTTTTCTGGAAAGATTGCCGTCGATTTTTAACTAGGTAACACCCAAAACTCACGTTACAATTACTATTGGTGCAATGGATGTTGCGGGTAGTGGGTTAGCAGGTAATTACTCATGGAGCTTTACTACAGGTTCAGCACAATCCATACAACCGCCTATATTAGGCAATGTATCAATAATGGGTGCTTTTGGTGGCAATGCTGGTGTTACCAATCAAGGAATAAATACGATAATCAATAATGGAAGCCTTGCTACCACTGCTGTATCTACATCAATAACAGGATTTCATGATGGAACAACTGGAGATGTATATACCGAAACCCCACTTAATGTTGGAGATGTGACGGGTAGGATATATGCGGCACCACCTTTTCCTGGTTCAGCAGCATCCTCTGCTGTTGCTACTAATGCATCATTAGATGCCACAAACGCCTATTTGAGTATATCGCCTGCTGTAATGACGGGTGGTATTGATCCAGGCGCAGGAGAATTGGGGGGACTAACACTAGCTCCGGGAGTCTATAAAGCTGCAAGTGGCACTTTCAAAATAAGTAATGGTAACCTTACTCTTGATGCAATGGGCGACCCCAATGCTGTATGGGTGTTTCAGACGGCAGCAGGGCTTACGGTGGGTATTGCTGGAACAGCTGGGGCAAGAAGTGTGATACTGATTAATGGTGGTCAGGCTAAAAATGTGTTCTGGTATGTAGGCAGTGCTGCAATTATTAACAGTGCAGGTGGCGGCGTAATGACAGGAACAATCATATCATCTTCCGGAGTTACGCTATCTACGTCGGGCAATACAGTACAAACAGTATTGAATGGCAGGGCAATTTCTCTGGGTGCATCGGTTACAATGGTTAATGCAACTATCAATATTCCATAAACAATTCAAATAAATATCCCGCCTTCGGGCGGGATATTCTTCACATCAAACAATTAAATTTTATTATTAAAAAAGTTTTTCATGAAACAAGAATATATATTTAGACAACGATTTACATTATTGATATTTTTACTGATTTTTTCAGGTATCACTAGCTACGCACAGATAGAACAAAGGGTGCAACCCATTTGGTGGTTTGGAGAATCTGTAGCTGGCAATTTTAATAGTTATCGTGGCACCACACAACAACTTAATGATTTCAGTACACCAACGGCCTTCCACAAAGGGCAGACATGGGAACCTTATGCTTCTGTACTTACTGAGTATCGCCCCAATAGAGTAATTGGAGGTATGCTTAATGTAGCTTATGACAATCGTGGTGGTAACTTTGAAGGTGTATTGGCGCCATGCAATTGTCCAGCCACTTTGTCTACAAACCTTAGTTATGTTTCCATTGAACCAAGCTTGAGGATTGCACCATTTGCCTCTGCATTTTATGTATTCGCAGGGCCAACACTAGGTATCAATATCTCTAGGTCTTTTGTTTACACACAAGCCAAGCAGATTGATAGAAGAGAGGACTGGAATGATATACATAAAACAGTGTTCTCTGCTCAGGCGGGTGCTGGTATAGACATCCCATTGTCTAAGAAAACAACTGTAGCACAAATGACATTATCCCCTTTTGCTTCTTTCCAAACAAATCTTGGGCAAGCACCACGTTCTGCTGAATCATGGTCAATTTACACCTTAAGGGCAGGTATTGCACTAAAGCTGGGTGTTGCTAGAAAACGATTACCTAACAATAAGATGGCAGATGCAATGCCAATGGCAACAACGTCATCTGCAACTACAGCAGACAGAGACGTAACGTTTACTACTAGACCACCAAAAGAGATTCCTCCATTTGTAGAAGTAAAAGAAACATTCCCACTAAGAAATTCAGTCTTTTTCAACATAGGTTCTTCAGAGATACCTAACCGTTATACCCTTTTGATTAAAAAAGATGCGGCTTCTTTTAGGGAAAACCAATTGCAACAAGATCAGCCACAGAATTTAAATAAAGGACGTTCTGGAAGGCAACTAGCAGTTTATTATAACATCTTGAACATACTTGGAGATCGTATGCGAAATAATTCTCAAAGTACAATAACCTTGGTAGGTTCTTCGGATAATAATCCAGATGAAGGAAAAGTAATGGCGGAAAATGTAAAACTTTACTTGGTAGATATTTACGGTATTGACACGTTGAGGATAACGACAGTAGGTAGGGATAAGCCAGTAATACCATCAGAACAAATAGGTGGAACTAAAGAACTTGCTCTATTAAAAGAAGGCGACAGAAGGGTTGATATAGAAAGTACTTCGCCCGAATTGCTTTTACAAGTTGGAGACGCTGCCTATTTAAAACCAGTACAGATAACGGCAACACAAGAAGACCCGATGGATAGTCGTGTGGTGTTTAACATAGATAGTGCAAGTACCTTGCTTAAATCTTGGAAGGTACAAGTGATTGACCAAAATGACAGTGTACAAAACTATGGCCCTTACACCACAGATCAGGCTTCTGTACCAGGCAGAACGATTTTAGGAAACAATACAAAAGGTACTTATAGAATATTGATGTTTGGTGAAACAAATACTGGTCATTACATACTAAAACAAGATTCTGTTAGTTTGGTGAAACTGGATAGTTCAACGCAAGTTGGACTACGCTATAGTATTCTTTTTGATTTTGATAAGTCACAAACCATTGCTTCTTACAAAAAGTTTCTAGTTGAACAAGTAGCACCATTAATCCCTGACAGTGCCAAAGTGATTATTCACGGACATACAGATACTATTGGCGACAATAAACACAACTTAAATCTCTCTAGGGAAAGAGCAATGGGTGCACAAGAGATTCTTCAACATGCAACAAATGATGCTGGGAAAAAAGGTGTAACTTTTGTTGCCAATGGCTATGGTGCAGCCTCTAACATGGCTCCATTTGAAAATGACCTTCCAGAACAAAGGTTTTACAACAGGACAGTTATAATAGATATTGTTCCAAAGAAATAAAAAATAAAAAGAACCCCTTTATTGATAATATCTATTGATTGGGGGTTCTTTCATAAAACAAATCCTCACTATTAAATATAATAAAATGAACATAAAGTTTTTGATGGCTTTCTTAGTATTTAGCATTTGCTCGATAACAAAGCCTCAAGCACAGCTTAGAATTAGTCTCAACGTGGGTCTACAACCAGTTTGGGGACCAGTGGGATATGAAAGAGCAGATAATTACTATCTGCCCGACATAGAAACTTATTACAATGTACAGAATAGGCAATATACTTATCAGGTAAATGGTAGTTGGGTAACTACTTATTCGCTTCCGCCTAATCATAGGGATTATGATTTATATGCAGGACATAAAGTGGTAATTAATGGTTCAAGGCCTTACTTGCACCATGATGTTTACAGAGAAAGGTATTCAAACTTTCGAAATAGGCACGACCAATCAGTTATCCGAGATAGTAAAGACAGTCGATATTTTGAAAATAAAGACCATCCAAGACACGGGGAATGGAAAGGGAATGACCATGACAATAGAGATAAAAATCATCCAGACAGAGGCGATAACCATGATAACCATGGGGATCATGGAGGCCATGAGGAAGGAAACGGAGATAGGAAAGATAACGGACATAGAGACAGATAAACACTAACCTAGAAGAGGGGGGGGTAAGAACTTAAAATCTTATCTCCCTTTTCCTTTTATAATAAAGTATAGCTACGACTTATAAAAACCGGCCCTACTTTTTGTTTGCGATAATGATGCCGATGAATTTTAGTTTGACTGTATTATTTACCCATACATTTGTCATTCATTATTAAACAAACAAAATAAGATGAAAAAAAGAATTGTTGCCCTAGTGGTGTTTTTGGTTTGCAGTTATTGTGCAACCAATGTTGTTTTTGGTCAGGATGCTTCTCTTAAGGTAGTGTTTATCCGCCATGGCGAGAAGCCAGCTAAAGGTAGTAACCTTACATGTGCTGGTTTCAACAGGTCACTGCAATTGCCAAGAACCATCAGTAATAAGTTTGGCATTCCTTCAAACGTATATGTTTCGGCACTTGCTTTAGGTGCAGAAACCAAACATTGCAGGATGTTTGAAACAGCCGTTCCATTGGCAGTGAAATTTAATCTTACCCTGAATACTAAGTTTGAAGAAAAGGATGCCAGTGGAATAGCTGCTGATATATTGAAACAAAAAGGTACTGTATTAGTAGTTTGGGAACATAAGGCTATTGCACCAATATTACATGCACTAGGCGTAAGTCAAGATATTTCTTGGGACGATAATGACTTTGATAGCATCTGGATAGTAACCTTCGATAAAGGCGCAGCAGTCTTTACTAGAGATGCAGAAGGGATAGTTGTTTCTGATGTATGCCCGATGTAATTTTAGATATTAGATAGTAGATAGTAATTATTAGATATTAGCGAGGTCATCTACTATCTACTATCTACTATCTATTGCTTCCCTCCTATCAATAACACCCCTATAACCACTAGGATAGTACCGAATATTTGTTCGGTGAGAATTTTTTCCCCTAATATATAATGTGCTTGAACAATGGTGCTTACAGGGCCAATGCTTGTGATGATGGATACGTTGTTACTCCCTATCTTTTTAATGGCATTCGAAATCATAAATGAAGGAACAACCGTTGCAATAATAGCTAATGCACAGCCATAACTTATCAGTGTTGGCGTGAATACAAAACCTGTAAGTGGCTTGGTAACAACGTAATGAACAAAGATTCCTAGAGTAGCTGCAAGCATTGCATAAGCAGTAAATCGAGTGGCACCTACCCTATTAACCAACCTGCCAGTACCCACAAGATAGAAAGAATAAGTGATGCTGCACAAGAAAATCATCCATGACCCATAAAAAAAATTGGGATTGCTTGTATCTACTTTCAGCTCTCCAAAATAGGCTAATCCAATGCCAGCATAAGTAAGTAGGAGAGCTATGATTTGATTTTTACTGAGCTTTGCCTTAAAAAGAAAAGTATTCAGCAATACTGAGAACGTAGGATAAAGAAAAAGAATCAACCTTTCTAACCCTGCAGAAACATATTGCAACCCAATAAAGTCGAACAGGCTACTTAGATAATAACCCAACAATCCTGTAGCAGCAATATAAAACCATTGCTTTGAGGTGAGACTTACCGTTCCTTCTTTCTTTGAAGCAACCCAAGCAACTGCCAAATAAAAAGGGAAGGAAAACAACATCCTAAGACTTAGCAGTGTAACGGCATCTGTGTGTGTGGCATGAAAAGCCAACTTCACAAAGATTGCCTTTGTAGAAAATAATATCGAACCCAATAGTGCGATACCGAAACCTGCTATGCTTAGTTGTTTTCTCAAAGGAAAAATTTAAGATGTAGATAGTAGTTATTAGATAGTAGATAGTAGATATTATACGAATAATTTGCATTTGCTACAAGAACTACTATCTACTATCTAATCTCTACTAACTACTATCTAATAACTAGTCTACACGCTCACATTAAAATCCCTAAGTGCATCATTCAAACTAGTCTTTAAATCTGTACTTGGTTTGCGGGTTCCAATTATCAAGGCACAGTTTACGTGGTACTCTCCCGCAGGGAATTTCTTAGCATAAGTACCAGGTATCACTACGCTTCTTGCCGGTACACGGCCTTTATATTCGATAGGTTCCGAACCACTCACATCAATAATCTTGGTAGATTGAGTCAATACAACATTAGCCCCCAATACTGCTTCTTTCTCTACAATAACCCCTTCTACCACAATGCTTCTGCTACCCAAAAAGCATCCATCTTCTATTATAACAGGGCTAGCTTGCAACGGTTCGAGTACGCCACCAATACCAACGCCGCCACTCAAGTGCACATGCTTTCCTATCTGAGCACAACTACCTACAGTAGCCCAGGTATCCACCATTGTACCTTCGTCCACAAAGGCACCAATGTTTACATAACTAGGCATCAACACCACATTCTTTGCCAAATAAGCACCATATCTAGCCACCGCATGAGGCACAGCACGCACACCAAGAGAGGCATAGTCCTTCTTCAACAACATCTTATCATAAAACTCAAATGGAGGCAATGTGTAGGTTTCCATTTTCTGAATCCCGAAGTATAATAGGATGGCTTGCTTTACCCATTCATTCACTACCCAACCGTTTTCTGTTGGTGATGCTGTACGCAACCGACCCTTATCAACACACTCAATCACGTCGCGAATTGTATCAATATACTCAGACTCTTTTGCCAAAGCCCTGTTATTCCAGATGGCTTCTATGCGTTCTTTTAACTCTTGTCCCATAATCATTCAATTTTTGCAAACATAAGAAGAGGTGGGTAATGAGTGGGTGAATAAAATTTTCGCTTAAAGAATTTCGTGGAAACTACCCTTAGAATTGGAAAGAACTTATTTAGAGATACTTTTTGATTATGTTCTAATTAACAGAAGTCTATATCAGCATATCCCTTCCCCTATATCCACTTGCTGTTACCCTATATGTTTGTAAGGATGTTTAATGATAAAATTGGACTATAATTAACCTAAACAAGGCATAAATAATGCGTTATAAAACCCTGAATCACATTCCCAATGAATAACTATTATTGCAACAGCTATTAACAACAACCTTTCGAATATCAAAAAATGAAGATTATATTCCAGATACTCATTGCTGCTTTCTTATTGCCTACCGTTACCCCGCTATAAAAGCACAAGTAAACACACATTCTAACAGTGTACGGATTTGAAACCCTTATTTAGCTTTGAACTAGTTCAACATGCGCATTGCTTAACATGATTGAACAGCAAATACGAAGACCACGCATATCTGGTGTTTACTGATGAGGGATGTGCTCACCTTTCTTTTAAAGAGAATAGGTCAATTCAAATGATTACTACGCAAAATGGTGGATTTATAAAGCTTTATAAGAGACCTATTTAGCTTTATAAACGTGTTATAAAGCTTTATAAGGGACTTGTTTAGCTTTATAAATGTGTTATAAAGCTTTATAAGAAGAAGCGTTAATAAAAACCTAAATCACATTACCAATAATCCACTAATATTGCAAAAACGATCAATAACAGCCTTTCAATTATCAAAAGATGAAGATTATACAATCCCTTTATTCCAAAACAATATTATTGGTGATGATTGTGTTTTGCTACAATTCTACTTCTGCCGTTTAGTTTCAAGTGATAGTTGAATGTGCCTACCAATCTGTCATTATTGATAAATTGTTAACAAAGGCTGTCCTCGGAGTGTCGCATTTTAGTGCCCTCTTACGTTTTATGTATAGGGATAATTTTATCCACAATTACAATTTATATATCATCACTTATGACATTGCGGCTGTATTTTTTCATGCACTTGTTTGTTTGCCAATAACATGATTGAAAAAAATGAAAAGAGGTTGCAGATTGGTAAAATGATTAAGGACTTTATGAAAAACATTTGATTACACCAATACATAAATTATGAAAGCGAAAATTTACAGGGGAACACAGGAAATAGGCGGGACTTGTATAGAACTAACTGCAAACAATGGTAAAATACTATGGATTGACCTTGGTGCACCACTAGATACAAAGAACCCCAATGTTGATTATGCAAAAAACAAGTTGGACGCTCTGCTTATTTCACATCCACATAAAGACCATATTGGCTTGATGGAAATGGTTGGAAAGGAGGTGCCTATCTATATTGGCGAACTTTCATTGGATTTAATCAATGCAACAAGAATATTCAGAGGGATGTCGCAACTAGATTGGGATTTTAAGATTATAAAGCCTTGGAAAGAATTTGTTATAGCAGACACATTTAAGGTTAAAGCCTACTTAACCGACCATTCTACACCAGAAGCATTTTCCTTTTTAATAGAAGCAGATGGCAAGCGGGTATTTTATAGCGGAGACTTTAGGGCTACCGGAAGGAAAAAGGTTCTTTACGAAAAGTTTATAGAGAATCCACCTAAAGATATCGACTTGCTCTTTATCGAAGGCACGATGATAGAAAGGGAAAATCATAGGTATGAAACAGAAGAAAGTGTAGAACAAGGTATTTATGATGTAATTAAGAATCAAAACAATGCATCTTTCGTAGTCAGTTCAGCCCAGAATGTTGATAGGTTGGTTTCGGTCTTGAGATCTTGTAAAAGAACCAATAAAAACCTTATAATAGACATTTATACTGCGTGGATTTTAGATATGGTAAGAAAACAATCTAAAAGTATTCCTGTGATAGAATGGGATGAAATAAAAGTTTATGAAGACGAAAACCAATTAAAAAAAATCATTAATGACAAATCTTTTGATGAATTTAGAGGAAGAATAAGCAAACAAAGTATTGGTGATGCTGTCTTTAATACCCCCTCCAAGTATGTTTATTTTGTTCGTTGCCCTAATGAGAACTTAGTAAATAGACTTCGAAACAAAGGAACAATAAATATCATCTACTCTCAATGGGATGGCTACCTCAAAAAAGAACATAAACAATATTTCACAGATATTATAAACAAGCTAAAGGAACAAAGTGATATTTCATTTCAGATAATCCATACAAGTGGACACGCTACAGTGCCTGATTTGATTAAGTTTGCAAAAGCGATTGATTCAAAGAAATTAGTACCCATACATACTGCTTATCCTGAAAAGTTCAAAATAGCCTTTGAGAAAGAAGGCTTTAAAAATATAGTGCTATGGGAAGATGGGAAAGAGTATGAAATTTAAAAACAAATAAAACATATAAATATGAAAGATAAATTGCAGTATTTTAAGATGGCAAAGGAATTGAATAAAGACTTGAAATGTGACTTACTAGAAAAAGAAGCACATTTCAGAGCGAATGAAAATTCCTTTTCACTAGTCTCACTAAGTCCTGAAACACCAGAACTCGGCAAATCTAATTTGAAGACCAAGGAAAATGGCATTGAAGCTTTACATAGTGAAGAATTTGCATCTCTAAAATCGCCTAAACGCCCAACCCCAGAAAAGAGTTTGCAAGCTTGGATAATTAGTAAAGCAATAGATAATGAAGACAGACTGCCTTTTGATGAAAATATCAAGTTTATTACCTCAGAGTTAGCGTTTAAAAATGACAAAGGTGTTAGAGTAGTTAATGACATTTTAGGTTATTGTGAAAAAGATAAACAAATCTGTGTTATTGAATTAAAGTCTAAACGTTTAATGAAGGATCTTATAAACCAGGTTAAAGATTTTGAAGATGTAATCCTTAAGAATCAACCCTTCTTTTCAGAGTTTTTGTCACTGTATGATATCACAAATTCAAATGGATTTCAAAAGATAAAGAAAATCATTGTATGGCCATATGCAAAGACTTCCCCTATAGGAGAACTTAAGGAGAAGGATATTGTAGAGGTAACATATCAAAGAAACTATGAATTTACTGTTTTCAAGTAATTTACACAACCTCATGCACCACATCTAATTCAACTCTAAGATTATCTATAATAAAATCTTGTCTCTCTGGCGTATTCTTACCCATATAATACCCTAACAATTGCTGTATGTGTTCCCCTTGGTCAAGTAGTACAGGCTGTAACCGTATGTCATGTGTTATAAAACGTTCAAATTCTGAAGGACTAATCTCCCCCAATCCTTTAAAACGTGTTATCTCTGGTTTATTCCCCAATTTCTTAACAGCAGCTTGTTTTTCACTCTCCTCATAACAATAGATGGTTTCTTGCTTATTACGAACACGGAATAAAGGCGTTTCTAAAATATATACATGTCCACGTTTTACCAAATCAGGGAAGAACTGAAGGAAAAAAGTCATTATAAGTAGGCGTATGTGCATACCATCAACATCAGCATCAGTAGCTACTACTACTTTATTAAAGCGTAATCCTTCTAACCCTTCTTCTATATTTAGTGCGTGTTGAAGCAGGTTAAACTCTTCGTTTTCATACACTTCTCTTTTTGTAAGACCATAACAATTTTTAGGTTTACCTCGAAGGCTAAACACAGCTTGTGTATCCACACTTCTTGCTTTGGTAATAGAACCACTCGCACTGTCACCTTCGGTTATGAATACAGTAGTATTCTTCTGCGACTCGATAAAGTCTTCCCTGTTCTTTACGGGCGGCTCATCATTAAAGTGTACCCTACAATCCCTAAGTTTTTTGTTATGGAGGTTTGCCTTCTTTGCCCTGTCATTTGCCAGTTTTCTAATGCCGCTTAGTTCCTTACGTTCACGTTCACTTTGTTCTATTCGCTTCTTTATGCAATCGGCAGTTGCAGGATTCTTATGAAGGAAGTTATCTAATTCTTTACTAAGAAACTCCTGAATAAAGTTCTTCATACTCTTGCCGCCTTCACTCACATTCTGAGAACCTAGCTTTGTCTTTGTCTGACTTTCAAACACGGGCTCTTGTACTCTCACAGCAACTGCCGCAACAATACTCTGCCTGATGTCGGCGGCTTCGTAGTCTTTCTTAAAGAAGTCACGGATTGTTTTCACATAAGCCTCCCTGAATGCTTGCTGGTGCGTACCCCCTTGTGTAGTGTATTGTCCATTTACAAATGAAAATATATCTTCACCATAATCATTGTTATGACTGATAGCAACTTCTATATCTTCCCCTTTTAGGTGTATGATTGGGTAGCGAAGTTCATCTTCTGGGGTTTTTCTTTTCAATAAATCAAGTAATCCATTCTTACTTACATACTTCTTATTGTTGAAATCTATGATAAGCCCAGCATTCAGGTAGCAATAATTCCATAGTTGATTGTCGATGTATTCGTGCAGAAAATGGTAGTTCCTAAATATCGTTTCATCAGCAATGAACACTACTTCCGTTCCATTTTCTTCTGTCGTTGGCTCCTCAGGATGTTCTTTAGTAAGGATTCCTCTTTCAAATTCAGCAGCCTTTTTCTTCCCTTCCCTATATGCAGTCACTTTAAAAAAGCTACTAAGCGCATTCACTGCCTTGGTACCCACCCCATTTAACCCCACACTCTTCTGAAAAGCATTACTGTCATACTTCGCACCTGTATTTATCTTACTCACTACATCCACCACTTTACCCAAAGGTATACCACGACCATAGTCACGGATAGTTACCACCTTATCTTTCAAAGTGATGTCTATATGCTTGCCATGACCCATCATGTGTTCGTCAATACAGTTGTCTATCACCTCCTTTATCAACACATAGATGCCGTCATCCGCCGATGCACCATCGCCCAATTTACCAATGTACATACCTGGTCTCAAGCGGATATGTTCCCGCCAATCGAGGCTTCTGATGTCACTTTCTTCGTAATTTGATACTGCCATAATCTTGCCCTAATAGGGAATTTATACTTTGATGAACCAACTTTCAGGGTAGCATCTGCCACCAATAAAAGCAACTCTGCAAGAAACTAAATAATTAAGTCGTGCAACATATTCTTTTTCCAACAGCAACCTTATTTATGTTGATAAGTAGTATCAAAAAGTGATACAATCTTCAATAATGTCAGTATTTATAAGTAGAAAAGAGTCTATAATTGTCTTAATTTACTCTATCCTAATAGCAATTCAGTCTATTTGAGTGACAATTCAGTCTACAAATCAGAGAAAAGAGTCTATAATTCCCACAATTTAGTCTATCCTGAAGACAATTCAGTCTACAATTCTCACAATTACACCTACAATCTCCACCCAAAATGAAAGAAAAGCTGAATAATAGTCGGCTTCAAACCCTAATTCAATAATGACCCTAGACTTTTTACATGATAAATTTTAGAAGATATAAATAAAAAAAGAGCAACGCCTTGCGACATTGCTCTATAGCTTACTAAAGGAAAATTACGTTTAAATATTTGTATTTTCTTCTGTGGTGGCAGGTGTTTCTTCAATTACCTTTTTAATTTCATACTTTATCGTATTGGTTTCTTTATCCAATACTGCCAATAAAGTATCACCAGTTTTAATGTGCATATTCAATATTTCCTCTGCCAATGGATCTTCCAAATGCTTCTGGATAGCACGGTGCAATGGTCTTGCCCCAAAGTTGGAATCATATCCTTTTTCTGCAATAAAATCCTTTGCTTCTGCAGATATTTCTAACGTATAGCCCATGTTAGCCAAGCGTTTATGAACACCCTTCATCACAATATCAATGATTGCAAAAATATTTTCTTTGGTTAATGAGTTGAATATAACCACATCATCTATCCTGTTCAAAAACTCAGGGGAGAATGTTTTCTTTAAAGATTTTTCAATAACAGCTTTATTGTTTTCTTCCTGATTTTGCATCCTTGTAGCGGTAGCAAACCCAACACCGTCGCCAAACTCTTTCAATTGCCTCACCCCAATATTCGAAGTCATGATGATTAAGCTATTCTTAAAATCAATCTTTCTGCCCAATCCATCAGTCAATTGACCATCATCTAACACTTGCAATAAAATGTTGTAAATATCAGGGTGTGCTTTTTCTATTTCATCTAACAATATTACTGAATAAGGCTTGCGACGAACTTTCTCAGTAAGCTGTCCACCTTCTTCATATCCAACATAACCCGGAGGTGCACCAACCAAACGAGTAACTGTGAACTTCTCCATATACTCGCTCATGTCAATGCGAATCAAGGCATCTTCACTGTCAAACATATATTTTGCAAGGCTTCTTGCCAATTCTGTTTTGCCAACACCCGTCGGTCCCAAGAAAATAAAACTTCCTATAGGTTTTCTAGGGTCTTTCAATCCTACTCGGTTGCGTTGTATCGCTTTGGTAACTTTGCTAATAGCTTCTTCCTGACCAACTACCATGCCCCTCATGTCCTCACTCATACGGCGGAGTTTGTCAGTTTCTGCCTGTACCATACGCTTTACAGGTATGCCCGTCATCATACTAACTACTTCTGCAATGTTATCCTCGGTAATTGGGTAGCGTTTGTGTTTGCTATCCTCTTCCCATTCGTTTTTTGCTTTTTCAAGTTCCTCTCCAAGTCTTTTTTCTTTGTCACGAAGGCTTGCAGCTTCTTCAAAACGTTGGCTTTTTACAACCTTATTCTTTTCAACCTTTACTTCTTCTATTTGCTTCTCAAGTTCAACAATTTCAGACGGTACATTTATATTCTTCAAATGCACCCTTGCGCCTACTTCATCCAAAACATCTATTGCTTTATCGGGCAATAAACGGTCAGTCATGTACCTATCACTCAACTTCACGCAAGCTTCAATAGCCGCATCATCATAGTTTACGTTATGATAATCCTCGTATTTACTCTTAATGTTTGTCAGTATCTGTATTGTTTCATCAACGGTTGGTGGTTCGACCAATACTTTCTGAAAACGACGATCCAATGCACCATCCTTTTCAATATACTGACGATACTCATCCAATGTAGAAGCACCAATGCATTGCAACTCGCCACGAGCCAAAGCAGGTTTAAATATATTGCTCGCATCAAGGCTACCACTCGCACCACCAGCACCAACAATAGTATGTATTTCATCAATGAATAAAATCACATCTCTGTTCTTCTCCAATTCATTCATGATGGCTTTCATCCTTTCTTCAAACTGACCACGGTATTTTGTGCCTGCTACCAATGCTGCCAAATCGAGGGAAATTACTCTTTTGTCAAACAATACACGGCTCACTTTACGCTGAATAATACGCAACGCCAACCCTTCCACAATTGCAGTTTTACCCACACCCGGCTCGCCAATCAATATCGGATTATTCTTTTTTCTCCTTGAAAGAATCTGAGAAACCCTTTCTATTTCTACTTCACGGCCTACAATCGGATCTAAGTTCCCAGCTTCTGCCATTTTGGTAATGTCCCTACCAAAGTTGTCCAACACAGGCGTTTTGCTTTTTGCAGCAGCACCTGGTTTGCCTTGTGGGGTACTACTTTTAGGTTGTTGATAGCCACCTCCTCTTTTCTCGTCTTCAAATTCCTCATCACTTTCATCTGGAAATTCACTTTTAGGGTTGATGGAACTTCCTACCATCCCCAATTCATTTCTAAACATATCGTAATCCACGTCAAACTGATTTAATATTTGTGTAGCAATATTTTCTTTGTTCTTTAGGATACTTAGCATTAAATGCTCTGTTTCCACTAACGGACTTTTCAATGCCTTGGCTTCCAAAACAGTAACCCTAATTACCTTTTCTGCTTGTTTTGTCAGGGGAAGACTATTGATATTGGCAATGTTTTTACCAGTCTTGTCTTTCACGGCAAGTTCTATTTCTTTACGCAATTCATAAAGGTCAACATTTAGGCGTTGCAATACCTTTATGGCAGTATTTTCTCCATCTCTTATTAGTCCTAACAACAGATGTTCTGTACCGATGAAATCATTTCCTAAGCGAAGAGCTTCCTCTCTACTAAAAGATATGATTTCTTTAACTTGGGGTGAAAAGTTATTATCCATGTAATTAATTTATGTTCGCAATGTACAGATGTACAATAGTAACGAATATTTTTGGAAAAAGTATTTGAATTGTTATTCACAATGTGTTAAAGTAAAGAAATTATGGAATTCAAAATTGATACCAAGGAGAAATTTACGGTCATCCAACCCTTAGAATCAGTCATTAGTGCCAATATGACCGCTGATTTTAAAAAAACATGTCTAGATTGTTTGGACAAGGAAGTTAAGAATGTGATTTTAAAATTGGATAAAGTCACCATTGTATCTAAGGATATTGCACAAGTGATAGTCAATTTGCAACAAAGCTTTTATGAAAGCAGTGCAAGTTTTGTCATTTGTCAGATGCAACCCACCATTCTTAAAGTTTTCGAAGACGAAGAACTTGATGATATGTTAAACCAAACGCCAACCGAAAGTGAAGCGTGGGATATTGTGCAAATGGAAGAAATTGAAAGGGAACTACTTGATGGAGAAGATTTTGATTTTTAGAAAAATAATTTGCTGGCAATCGAAAATAAATTATCATTGTGAAAATTATAATATATTATTCATTTGGCCGCTAAATATTGGGTTCAAGGCTATCAATTTCAATAAATAATGTTCGGAGTAACTATCTTAGGCAACAATTCGGCGGTACCCGCATACAACAGGCATCCTACTGCCCAGATAGTAACCATTCACGATCAATTGATTCTCTTCGATTGCGGCGAAGGCACCCAGATGCAAATTGCCAAATACAAAATACGATGGGGTAGAATAAAATACATATTTATATCGCACCTACACGGAGATCATTATTTCGGGCTTATTGGATTGATAACGAGTATGTATCTACTTGGCAGGGAAGACGATTTGTACATCTATGGCCCTGCTGCGTTAGAAGAAATAATAAACATCCAATTGAGGGTTGCCGACACGATACTCCCATTTAAATTGATATTTAATGCCCTTTGCAATGACGGGATAGTGGTTGATGAAAATAAATTTACCATAGAATGTTTTGAAACACAGCATAGGATAGAAAGTAGGGGTTTTATAGTGAGGGAGAAAAAGAAACCCCGTAAAATAGACAAGGACAAGATTCATGATTTTCACATACCTACTTCCTATTACGAGAAACTGAAAGATGGGGAAGACTTCATCAACAAAGACGGTGAATTAATAAAGAACGAATGGGTAACGATAGAAAATACACCGGGTAAAAGTTATGCTTTCTCGGGAGACACGCTTTATGATACCAACGTTGCTGATTGGGTCAAGGGGGTAAACCTTCTATACCACGAATCAACGTACTTGAAGAATATGACTGATAATGCCAAAAAGCGTTATCATTCCACCACGCACCAAGCGGCTGCTATTGCATTACAGGCAGGGGTAGAGAAATTAATCATCGGTCATTTCAGTAGTAAATACGAACACTTAGATGTGTTCTTGGAGGAAGCCAAGGAAGTATTTGAGAACACTTATCTGGCCATAGAAGGCACTACCCACAAAATATAATTTGATAAAAAGTGGTTAGAATTGCAAAATAGTTTTGGCTGTTAATTTCCAACCCCTATTTTTGCACTCCCAAAACAGAAAGGGAGTTTAGCTCAGTTGGTTTAGAGCATCTGCCTTACAAGCAGAGGGTCGGCGGTTCGACCCCGTCAACTCCCACTCAGACACAAAAAAGGCTTCAAGAAATTGAAGCCTTTTCTATTTCATTGGTTTAAATATAGTTTAACACAATGATAAATTATTGTTTGGTATTGTTTTACTAACTCAACTTGCTTCAAATGAAAAAATTTAATCAGTCCATCTCAGGGATTATTCTAACTCTTTCAATGTTAACCTTACTAAACTTTTCTATTGCAAATGCCCAGTCTGCCTACATTCCCCCAAAGCTTCCATCTATTCCTGAAAAAACTTTCAGCATCAGTGATTATGGTGCTTTCGGAAATAACGAAACAGATAATACCAAAGCTATCCAATCGGCAATAGATGCAACTGTTAATGCAGGTGGTGGAACTGTTGTGATACCTGTGGGTGTGTATTTATGCGGCCCTATTCAGTTTGGCAACAACCTTAACCTGCACATAGATTCTGGCGCACTACTCAAGATGTTACCCATAGATAAATACCCTGGTGGAACCAACGAAGGGATTAGTTTTATCAGTGCAGCCAATCTCCATGATATTGCTATTACTGGAAAAGGGACAATCGATGGGCAAGGAAGTCCTTGGTGGAAGCTTGCAAAAACAAATGGCATAAAACGTCCTCGTATGATAGCGTTCAAAGATTGCGAGAGAGTTTTGATTGAACAAGTGAAACTCTTGAATTCCCCCATGTTTCATATAGCCATTGGGGGCGGCAGAACTTCGAATGTAACAGTAAGCGGCGTCATTGTCCGTGCCCCTCCTTCCAAAGACCCTGTCAATCCTAGCCATAACACCGATGCCTGCGATGTTTCGGGAAGTAAAATTCTAATAAAAGATTGCGACATAAGTGTAGGCGACGATGACTATACCTGCGGTGGTGGCACATCGGATGTGCTGATTACCAATTGTAAATATGGCGAAGGACATGGCGTGTCAATTGGTAGTTATACCAATAAAGGTGTGCGAAATATTACTGTCGAAAACTGCACTTTTACCAATACAGAATCTGGCATACGTATTAAAACCGATAGGGACAGGGGAGGCGTTGTGGAAAACATTACTTACAGAAACCTCCGTATGACCAACGTTGGTTTCCCTATCCTGATTTATGAATCTTACGAGGCAAGAGACAAGGCTTTCAGGAACTTGGAGAATGTTACTCCCGAAATTGCTGCCACATATCCTTCTGCAGCTATAACTGACAAAACTCCATTCTACAAAAACATTACCTTCCAAAATATCACTGCCACTGCAGAAAGTGGGAGACGTGCAGGGTTGATATGGGGATTGCCAGAATCT